>Ga0182041_10000202_pt1 | contig 26904 bp, 31 predicted proteins | sample flu12Cox44000178_FD_125967 | JGI IMG/M metagenome (GOLD analysis project Ga0182041, IMG submission 125967) | Lab enrichment of tropical soil microbial communities from Luquillo Experimental Forest, Puerto Rico - flux8day.12C.oxic.44.000.178 | ecosystem: Environmental > Terrestrial > Soil >...
AGCAGGAGTACTGCGGCATCATCACCCACGGAGCCAAGCTGCTCTATGCCTTCTCCGAGGCCACCGTGCCCAAGATCACCGTCATCACCCGCAAGGCCTACGGCGGAGCCTATTGCGTAATGGCCTCAAAGCACATTCGCACCGACGTGAACTACGCCTGGCCCACCGCCGAAATTGCCGTCATGGGCCCCGAAGGGGCGGTTAATATCGTGTATCGTCGCGAACTCGAAAAGTCCGATAACCCCGACGCCGAGCGTGCCGCTAAGATCGAGGAGTTCCGCGACCGCTTCGCCAACCCCTATGTCGCCGCCGAGCGCGGCTTCGTCGACGCCGTCATCCACCCCCGCGACACCCGCAAGAAACTGATCCAGGCTCTAGAGATGTTGGAGAACAAACGGGACAAGAACCCACCAAAGAAGCACGGGAACATACCGCTGTAGGCAGAGCAAACGGAGAGGAGTGTTCGCCGCTACGCCGGCTTGTCGTTACGCCCCCGGTGGCCACCAGCGATAGCATAGACGAATACCTGAAGCGCGGCCTTCTGGTCCTGGATTGACCCAAGGAGAGTGAGAAAACGCTCGCGCCGGATTGCAGACAGCGACGGCCTCACCCACGGATGCATGCAAGATACGCTGTCGCGACCACCAGTCCGACAAGGGAGCCTGCCATCACGTCCACTGCATAGTGATATCCGTCGTAAACCGCTCCGAGGCACATCAGCAGGTTGATGACGAGCAACCAGGGAGCTGCCTTGCGCCAGTAACGCGCGGTGAAAACCTGAAGCACGAACGCGAGCATGATGTGCGCGCTAGGAAACGCGTTGCAATGCACGCCGCCCTTGCTCTGGATCAACCCGACCAGCCAGCTAAACGGGCCGGTGTGCGCCGCAGGCACCACGCTTCCAGCATGCCGCGGACTCTGCGTCGGCCAAGCGATAAACACGACGTAGCAGATCACGTAGCCGATGCTGACCGCGTCAGTCATATCGCGGAAGGCTCTCTGGAATCCAGCACGGTGACGCCAGCTCCAGAACAGAAGTCCTACAACAGGGTACATCGGGTAAAAAGCAAAATAGCCGAACTGAAGCAGCTCCACACCCCAGCTGGGCACGTGTTGCCGGAGCCAGAGCGATGGGGGCACGGGGAAAAGAGCAGTTTCCAGCCCGAGAAGATGCTGGTTCTGCCAGCGGCCAACCATGGTCAGGCAGAGCAATGCGACTTCCTCGAAGACGCTAGTAAAGAATATGAGCCCTGGAAGGAAATCATGGGCAAATTCCCATGCAACGCTTGTTTGTTGCATTCGCGCCAGCAGGACAATCGCCACCATCGCGATCAGATTCCAGGCCACAAAGTAGGGCCAGCGGGCGACGTGTTCGTGCCGGAAGCAAACCAGCAGTGTCAGCCCGGCATGCACCGCGAGGTAGATACGGTCAGTAAGGTTCATTGTGGACCAAGACGAGGATATCTGTCCTTGTCGTGTCTGTGTAAGCGGCGTCAATCCTTGGTTGAACCCTTATGCAGGTGTTTGCGGCTGATGCATGCGCCGTCGCGTCAGCGTTCGTCGAGCTGTATCACGGACCAAGGAATCTGAGGGAGAGAGGTAGCGGAGTAACCTGTCGGTTGCCGGATGTGTGCGCAGTGCGGGAGCAACGAGATATAGCAGCGGCGCCGACTCGGAGAGCTCACAGCCGGCGAAGTATCGGTTGCGGCCGAAGCCGCCGTCGTTCTGGTGATATCGGACGCGTGCCAGCAGCCGACGCTCCTGTAGCTTCAGATGGGGGGCGGCGCTTGAGGCCGTTGGTTGCGCCGATGTACAGTGTCAAAGAGCGGTTCGCCATGATGTAGACACTGTAGCGGCGCTTGTGTCTTTAGGGTGGCGGGAAGCGTAGTGCCGCTGTGATTAGGCTCACACAAGTTGGTGCGGACTCCAAATGCTGGGCCCCTCCACTCGGACCGCGTTGTTTCGCGCAGTCCCCGGTCGGGATGACAAAGCAATGGGCGACCGTGTGTGATAATCGAAAATTCGGAGATTTCAGTCCTACCCTTTCCAAAGAAGGGAAAGGATGGGGGAACCCAGCGTCGAATGTGGCTGGCGAGCATCCAACCAAGATGATTATGGACAAAAAGTTCTTCTTTGAGCGCTACGGTCTGACGCAGGCCGACATCGAGCGCTATCTGGCTGCTGCACTTTCGGCGGGCGGAGACTTCGCCGACCTCTACTTCGAATATCAAACTACGACATCGGTTTCTCTGCACGAAAGCATGGTGAAGTCGGCCTCGCAGGGCATTTCGGTAGGATGTGGCGTGCGTGTGCTTTCGGGCGAGCGCACTGGCTATGCCTACACGGACGATCTTGCGCCAGAACGCATTTTGCATGCGGCACGCACGGCTGCGCTGATTGCCAGCGGCCCGGCGAAGCAACCGGTTGTAGGACTAAGCGATAGGCTCGCGCACAACCTGTATTCTGTTCCGCTGCCATCGGTGGAGGCCGATGTGATGGCGAAGGTAGACCTGGTCAATCGTGCAGATACGGCGGCGCGGGCCTACGATCCGCGGATCAAGGAAGTGCGGGTGGGCTATGCCGATGAGTTGCGGCGAATTCTGGTGATCGGCTCGGATGGCAGCTTCGCCGAAGACACGCAACCACTGGCGCGATTGAATGTGTTTTGCCTGGCGAAGTCGGGCAACGAGTCGGCGCCTGGAACGGCGGGTGGTGGCGGGCGTGTTGGACTGGACTTTTTCCTCAGCGAGAAGGCCCCGGAGTATTACGCGAAAGAGGCGGCCCGGCAAGCGATCATCCAATTGGACGCGAAGCCTGCGCCGGCGGGCGAGATGGAAGTGGTGCTCGGACCCGGATGGCCGGGCGTGCTGCTGCACGAGGCGATCGGCCACGGACTGGAAGCGGATTTCAATCGCAAGAAGACGTCGGCGTTCACTGAGATGATGGGCCGGCGCGTGGCCAGCGACAAGTGCACCGTGGTGGACAACGGCACTATGCCGGGGCGGCGCGGTTCGTTAAACGTGGACGACGAAGGCAATCCCACGGCAAATACCGTGCTGATCGAGAATGGGATTCTGAAGGGCTATCTCACTGACAAGCTGTCGGCACGTCTGATGGGCATGTCGAACACGGGAAACGGACGGCGCGAGAGTTATCAGCACATCCCAATGCCGCGCATGACGAACACCTACATGCTCGCAGGCGATGACGCGCCGGAAGACATTATTCGCTCGGTGCAGCGTGGTGTGTATGCGGTGAATTTCGGTGGCGGACAGGTGGACATCACCAATGGCAAGTTCGTGTTCTCGGCGTCGGAAGCGTACTTGATTGAGGATGGCAAGATCACAGCTCCACTGAAGAATGCGACACTGATCGGGAATGGTCCGGATGTGCTCACAAAGGTGTCGATGATAGGCAGCGATCTGAAGCTCGACGAAGGTATCGGGATCTGCGGGAAGGACGGGCAGTCCGTGCCGGTGGGCGTGGGAATTCCAACCCTGAAAGTGGACCGGTTGACAGTCGGCGGAACGGGAGCTTAGTTGTCATTTGTCAGCCGTCAGTTGTCGGAAAAGACAAAAGGTAACCACGGATTCCGCGGGTGGCGCGGATCGGACAAAGTCAAAACAGATTTCCCCGCGGATTACACGGATAAGAATTGAGAGTGATCTTAGACTGGCTTTCATCTGCGTAAAAGCGTGAAAGTCCTCGGCTCAATACTTTCTCATTCATACAAGGACTTCATGAACGCAATCGCGCAAGAAGGTGCGGTAAGCACGCCAGTATCATCCGACGACCTCAAGCAGATCGCTGTCGATGTGATGCGCCAGGCGATACAGGGAGGCGCCACTGCCGCGGAAGCGGTCGCCGTGGACGGTAGCGAGTTCTCCACCACGGTGCGACTGGGCGAAGTCGAGACGCTGAAGGAGTCGGGCTCGAAGGGAATTGGCGTGCGCGTGTTCTTTGGACAACGCGCAGCCAGCACCCACTCCAGCGATCTTTCACCCGGGGGGCTGCGCACTATGGTCGATGCGGCGCTGCACCTGGCGAAAGTGACCAGCGAAGACCCGATGGCCGGGATTCCCGCGCCTGAACAGCAAGGCAAGCTGGAGGACGATCTCGAACTGTACAACGAAGACGTGTATTCTCTATCGACGGCAGACCGCATCGACTATGCAAGACGGGCGGAGAAGGCGGCGATGTCGGCCGATCCGCGCATCACGAATTCGGAGGGCGGCAGCTTCGATGCTTCCATCTATTACAAGGTGCTGGCGAATTCGAACGGGTTTGTGGGCGATTCGCGCCGGTCGTACTGCTCGGTGTCGGCTGTGCCTATTGCGCAAACCGAGGGCGCGGCGATGCAACGCGACTACTGGTACTCCGTGGCAATGACGCTGAAGAAACTGGATTCGCCGGAGCACGTGGGCGAGGTCGCGGCCAAGCGCACATTGCGCCGGCTGGGTGCGCGCAAAGTGAAGACCGCGAAGGTGCCCATAGTCTTCGAGAACACTGTGTCAGGTTCTCTGATAGGGCATATCTTCGAAGCGGTGAATGGCGACTCGGTGTATCGCGGAGCTTCGTACCTGGCGGGAAAGGTGGGGAAGAAGGTAGCCGGTGAGAACATCAACATCGTGGATGACGGCACGCTGCCAGGACTGTTCGGCACGAGCCCATGTGATTCCGAAGGCGTGAAGAGCCGCAGAACAGTGGTCGTAGAGAACGGAATACTGAAGTCGTATCTGCTGAATACCTACGCGGCCAAAAAGCTCGGTATGCAAACTACGGGGAACGCATCACGAAACCTGGCGGGAACGCCCGGCATCGGCCCGGGTAACTTCTTCCTTCAGCCAGGGACAAAGAGTTTGCAGGAAATCATCGCCGATATCAGCGAGGGTTTATTTGTGACGGAATTTCTCGGTTTTGGTGTAAATCTCGTAACAGGCGATTTCTCGCGTGGCGCGACAGGACTATGGATCGAAAACGGAGAGCTGAGGTATCCCGTGGAAGAGATCACAGTAGCCGGAAATCTGAAAGATATGTTCGCCAACGTGAGCGAGATCGGTAACGACCTTGAGTTCCGTAACTCGATTGCAGCTTCCACCCTGCGGATTGACGGCATGACGGTGGCGGGCGAGTAAGATAATATCCCGAAAAGAAGGGATATGCGGGCCAGTCACGAACGAAGCAAGCGTTCACACGATTTTCACGGCGCTGACAGCAAACCTGCTCCAGCGCCGAAACTTTTTGTCGTCGATTGCGTCTGCAATAACGATGAGTAGGAAACTCCGTTGCGTAGCGGTTCTGCTTACCGTTGGCATGATGCCGGCGGGCGCGCAAGAGCCGCAGCGCTCCGCCGCCCAATCCTCACACAATGGAACTGGAACGTCTGCGGGGGTGAAGGAAGGGTTAGCGCCTCCGCAGGTGGGCGCGCGGCAGATCATGGAGCGCGCGGTGGCCAAGGACATCGTTAACTGGCAGGCAGCGAAGGATTACACGTTCCTGGAGCGGACGCGGGAGGATGCGCTCGACGGTGACGGAAACGTAAAGTCGAGCAAGTCTGAGACCCGCGAGGTCATGGTGCTCTACGGCGAGCCCTTCGAGCGCCTAGTTGCAAAGGACGACAAGCCACTGTCGGAAAAAGAGCAACAAAAACAGAACGAGAAGTTTGACAAGGAAACGCGGAAGCGCGAGAACGAGACTCCGGAAGAGCGGCAAAAGCGCATGCAGAAATATGAGAAAGAACGCGACGACGAGCGAGCGTTCGTACGCGAGGTCCTGGAAGCGTATGACTTCAACTTGCTCGGCAGCGAGACGGCGAACGGGCGCGGCGTCTGGGTGATTGACGGCGTGCCGCGTCCGGGCTTCGAGGGAAAGCGGCGCGAATCGAAGATGTTGCCCAAAATCAAGCCGCGCTTCTGGATTGATCAGCAAGACTACAGTTGGGTGAAGCTGCGCGCCGAGGTGATCGATACGCTGTCATTTGGGGTAGTCGTAGCTCGATTGCACAAGGGATCGGTCTTTGAGATGCAGCAGGTACGGATCAACGATGAATTGTGGCTGCCTCAGCGCTTCGACGTTAAGTTGGATGCACGCGTTGCATTGCTGAAAGGCGTTAACGAGAACGTACATGTGACTTACTCGGATTACCGCAAGTTTCGCACGGAAACCAAGATTTCTGTTGCCGAGCCAACCGTTCAGTAATTGCCAAAAAGCGTCATGGATAAATCCTCGTTTTCTAAGGACAAAACCTTAACCATCTCAATAACTTTGATCGTGCGGGAGTGTTAAGATAAATACAATTTAGTTAATCTTCTACCACAACTGCTGCTATCAAAAAATTGTCGCAATCCAGCGCCACGGACTCACTCAAGTACTGAATACTGGCCGCCAGCTCTTTGAAGATTGTGGCCTGCACCTTTGGAGGTTTTTGAATGGCTACCCATCCGCAAGGCTCGTTGAGTGAGCGGCCAGAATTTAACGTGGTCAGCAGCACACGCAAATCCAGAAAGCGTAGCCCGACGTCCACGCGAGCGCGCGTGATCAGCACCTTCATCGCGCTGGTGGGGCTGGGCGTGGCGCTCCGCTTCTTGCCCACAGGTGCACGTAACGCGCATAGCAACGTGAAACAGGTAGTAGTACGGGCGACGCCTGCGGACTTGCAGCTGACCAGCATTCAGATGAGTAAGGCGGTCGGCGGCGAAGCGCTCTACCTGGATGGGCGTGTCAGCAATGACGGCAAAGCTCACGTCACGGGAGCAACCGTGGAAGTAACTTTCCTGAACAACCAACACCAGCCGATTGCGAGTGTTCAACAGCCGTTAGCGGGCATGCCTAAGGGCGGAGTGGACGCTGTCGGCGGTGAATTCGCTGCCAATCCCATTGGGCCCAACGAGACCCGATTCTTCCGCGTATCGGTGGAACAGGTACCTTCTGCCTGGAATGATGAAGTTCCGGAATTGAAAATCGTCACCGTGAAAGGGAAGTAAGCTGCGCCTGCAGTCCGGCGGTGCGGAGTAAAATCGGCTTGTGAAGGAACAGGTCTACGAACGCGCCCCGGCGCCTGATCAAAAACGCAATTGGACTCCGCTGCTGGTAGGAGTAGTGGCGGTGGTCGCTGCCGTGGCCGCGATTTTATATTTCGGGCGCCAGAAAGCATCCACGGGTCCGCAAGCAAATGAGTATGCGCAGCAGTTAAAGCTCTCGGACATTAAGCTCAGCGCCGCCGAGAACTATGTGGGCGGTACCGTCACCTATCTCGACTTCAACATCACAAATGACGGCGACAAGGCGCTCGTGGGCGCCGACGTGTATGCGGAGTTCAAGAACACCCTGGGACAGGTCGTGCAGAAAGAAACGCTGCCACTGCACGTGTTGGCGGAAAACCAGTTGGCTGGGTATCCCGATCTGGTGGACATGAGCCGCGCGCCTATCCTGCCGCACCAGAGGAAGACCGTGCGCCTAACCGTGGAGCACATCTCGGCAGATTGGGACCAGAGCTACCCGCAGATGGAGCTGGTGAATTTGAAGCTGAGGTAGGGGAAGAATCGCCAGTAGGCGGCTGCCCGTCGCCATGTAAAAGGGGCGAAAGACGAACCACGGATTGACAGGGATCAAGATGACAAATAGACACAACCGCGGATTGCGCGGAAGACGTGGATCGAAATACTTCACGAGGAGTTCATGTTGTCCTGCTAAGCTTTCTGCATGCAAAAGTTTCGTGCTGGGTTCTTTCTTCTAGCCCTACTCGTCTGCCTGGCTGCTATGAGCCTCTCTCAGGATTCAGGCCCGGGCACTGTACAGAGCGACAAAACAAAAGCTACAACGGCCCCGACGCAAGCCAGCCAGCCGCAAGCCCCCGAGCCGGCCGAGCTGGTACCGCTGATTCCGCCGAAAGAGCCCAGCGTCCTAGGTGTGCTCGATATCATCACCATCAACAGCAAGGTTTATAAGAACATTCGCAATTTGCGGGTGTGGCTGCCAGCCAACTATTTCGCTCCTGTCAATCGCAGTAAGCACTACCCAGTTCTCTACATGCAGGACGGCCAGAACCTGTTCGATGAGGCCACGGCCCAATTTCACGAATGGAAATTTGACGAGACGGTGCAGTTCCTGACCGGCAGCATGCGGATTCATCCGATGATTGTTGTGGGAATCGATAGCACCCCGCGGCGGGCGAATGAGTATCTGCCGTATCCCGATGCCGACAACAAGGAACTCGGCAAATACGAAACGCAGGATGTGCACGGCAAACAGTACGGCGACTTTGTGATCAACGAAGTCATGCCGCTGGTTGGGAAGAAGTATCGCGTGCTGACGGGCGCACACAACACCGGGCTAGGAGGAGGAGGGTACGGCGGGGCGGTCGCATTCTACACGGTGCTTACGCATCCCGGGGTGTTCGGAAAAGCTCTTATTGAGAGCCCGGCACTGCAAATCGGCAACGGCGAGTTGCTGAAGGATGCGGAGAAAGCAAACCAGTTTCCCGAGAAAATGTACATCGCGATCGGCACGGCGGAAGGCGCAGACGAGAAGACAGGTGTCCAAGGCGCAGAGGCGGTGCAGGAACTAGAGAAGATTCTGCGCGCGAAAGGCTTGGGGCCGGCAAAGCTGGACGTAGTGGTGGAGGAAGGCGCGAAAGGAAATGAAAATGCCTGGTCGAAGCGGCTGCAGAGTGCGCTGCTGTTTCTATATGGGAGCGATATTCACTTGATTCCGGCGAAGTAAGTGGCCGCTTGCCAGTTTTCGGCTAACAAATTTAGCCGACAGATTTCGGGGATGACGCGGATCAAGCTCGAAACTCAATACGAGATCGTCGGAATTAGCTGCTGCGGGTTGCTGTCATTCGAGCAATCCATAGCGGCGTATACTCGAGCCATGGGGACGCTGTGTATTTGCGTGTTGGCTGTTGTGTGGATTGCACAGTGGCTTGACTGGCGAGCGGGACTAGAGCATCCGTCCCCGAGAATCCGCATCAGCCACTGAGTACGGCGTCGAGTTTGTCGCAGCGTCGTACACTATCTCCCGCAGACCTGATCGGGTTGCGACCAACCAATACAGCCTCGACCTCAGGGCTGCGCCGGCCCAGGCAACGGAATCGGCGTTTTGATGCCCTCGAGCTCCGGCGGTGTGCCTAGCAGAGAATTCGTGTTCTGTGCCACTACGACTTGCCAGGCGCCTCCCCGTTTTTCTGCAACCATCGTCATCATTCCGAAGCGCGGTTCGCGTGGTGTTCCATCGAAATTCTTATCGCCTGTTATCTTCCAGCTCCAGTGGACCACGGCCATATCGGGGCGCAAGAACCGCACCGTTGTATGAATTGGCGTAAAGGTCGAGTCCTTGAAGCGGCCGCTCAATAAGCGGGCATGGAACTTTTCATAATTGGCACGGCCATGGAGGTACACCGTCGCGACTGTGACGAAGTCGACGTCTTCTGCCATCAGCATCGCCAGGTCGTGGGCGTTGCGGTTGTTCCACGCATCGCAGTGCTTCTGCGGAAGTTTCCGCAGGACATCTTGGTCAGACTTGGTTTGAGCATTGAGAAATAAACCGGCAAGTGCCATCCAAACAACCAAGGTGGTTACTCGGTTTTTCATCTTCTCGCCTCCTGATTTGAGAACCATGGCACCAGGGATAACGAAGCGGCGAACATTAGTGAGGCCGGCAGAAGATTATCACCAGGGGCGAGGAATGAGGATCTGGTTTTACGCGAGAAGGCCATCTATTTTGGTTGCTACAATCAATCTGTGCCTGACAACGCCAAGCCTCGGCTAACGGAGATGGTGAAAGCCGCGGGTTGAGCCAGCAAGCTAAGTCCGGCGGTGCTGGACTCGGTGCTTGGGAAATTAGCCCGGCAACACGATCCCAATGTGCTGGTCGGTTTCGATACAGCCGACGACGCAGGCGTGTACCAACTCACGCCAGACCTGGCGCTCGTCCAGACGGTCGATTTCTTCACGCCCATCGTCGACGATCCCTACACTTTTGGGCAGATCGCTGCGACCAACTCGCTAAGCGATGTGTATGCCATGGGTGGGCGTCCCATAAGCGCTCTGGGACTGGTGTGCTTTCCGGAGAACGGCGACGTAAAGGTGCTGGAAGAGATGCTGGCGGGCGGGCTCTCGAAGATGGTTGAGGCGGGCTGCAGCGTGATTGGGGGCCACAGCATCCGCGATGAGGAGATCAAGCTGGGATATTCAGTGACGGGCATAGTGCATCCCGGGCGCGTGCTGACCAACAGTGGAGCCAAGCCCGGTGACCGGCTTATCTTCACCAAGGCAATTGGGACTGGAGTGATTTCGACCGCTATCAAGCGTGGCAAGGCCGAGTTCAATTGGATTCGGGGCGCGGTGAAGGCCATGACCACACTCAACAAGGCTGCGGTGGAAGTGGTGATCTCGGGTGGTTTCGAAGTTCATGCCATGACCGACGTGACCGGCTTCGGCATGCTTGGGCACTTGCATGAGGTTGCGCGTGGCTCGGGCGTGAGCGTGCGGCTGTTCGCCTCGAAGGTTCAGCTGCTGGAAGGGGCGCTGGAATGCGTGCAGCGTGGGTTCGTTCCCGGAGGGCTGAAAGCAAACCGCAATTTTGTTGAGGGCTGCGTCCAACATGCCGCGGATGTTCCCGAAGAGCTACGCACGTTGCTCTACGATCCGCAAACAGCGGGGGGATTGCTGATCTCGGTGGCGGAGAAGGATGCAGAGCGGTTGGTGGGGGCGTTGAGGGAGGCGGGAGTGGGGGGAGTTGAGATTGGCGCAGTTGCGGAGAAGTCGGCGCCGCTTATCACGGTGATCTCCTAGCAAGACCGCAGATCCTCCGACTCGGACGCGACGATGTTCTACGCGTCTCGCTCAGGATGACAGTTCGATAGTTGACGGAACGAGTTTCGGCGGCCCGTAGGCCGCCCGAATCGCTGATGCAGTCAGTCGCATCAATCGATACCCGTCAGCGTCGCGACATGGGGACTGCCCGGGGCGTTATCGAACACCTGCAACGTTGCGGTGTAGGGAACCGAGTGCGGTAGAACGTACTTGGTCAACACCGGGCAGGTTTGCTGAACTCCGAGGGTCGAGGGATAGTGGCTGCTCGTTATCGTGAATACGCCGTCGGCAGACGTAATCGACATGCTCGAAATACTCACCGGTCCCCCGGTTGTTTTTCGGGGTTGCAGTTGCCCTGCTGCGGTAGCCGGGAACGACCGGTGGGAAGTTCAACCGATTGGGCTAAGCGACTAACTCTGGCCTAGGCGGAGACTCTGCCTGATACGGCTGGAGAATAACCTGCGCGATGAGGTGAGGACCAAGCGAAGGGCGGTTACGAACTAAGGGCGGCCACTTCGGCCGCCCCTTGTCTTAGCTAATTGCTGGTCGCTAACTGCTTCCTTACGCCTGTGCCGGCCTCTCGCCCGGAGTCACGTTGCCCTGGCCCGGAGCAGGTTTCAGCACCTGTTGGACTTCGTCTTTGCTCGCAGGGGCGTTAGGATCCACACGCGCCGGCAGGTCTTTACCATCCATGATCAACTGGATCTCGTTGGCGTCGAGCACCTCGCGCTCCAGCAGCGCCTGGGCAACTTTCTCCAGCTTGTCGCCATTGTTATTGAGGATGCTGACTGCCGACTGATAGCCCGCATCCACGAAACGACGTACCTCGGCGTCGATCTTTTCCGCCGTGTCTTCGCTGAAGTCGCGATGCTGCGCGATCTCACGCCCGAGGAAGATCTGCTCTTCCTTCTTGCCGAACGTCAGCGGTCCGAGATTCGACATGCCGAACTCGCAAACCATCTTGCGGGCCAGGTCGGTCGCACGCTCGATGTCGTTGCCAGCGCCAGTCGTCATGGTGTTGAGGAACAGCTCCTCGGCCACCCGGCCACCCATCAGGATCGCCAGTCGCGACTCGAGATATTCGCGGCTGTGGGTGTGCTTGTCGTCGATCGGCAACTGCACCGTCACGCCCAGGGCCATGCCGCGCGGGATGATAGTGACCTTGTGCAGCGGATCGGAATGCTCGCGCATAGCGGCAACCAGTGCGTGTCCGGCTTCGTGGTACGCAGTGGTTTTTTTCTCCTCATCGGAAAGCAGCATCGACTTGCGCTCCGCGCCCATCAGGACTTTGTCCTTGGCCTGCTCGAAGTCCCACATCAAAACGGTCTTGCGATTCTGCCGGGCGGCACTCAGCGCCGCTTCGTTGACCATATTGGCCAGGTCGGCGCCAGAGAAGCCCGGTGTTCCACGGGCCAATATGCCAAGATCGACATCGTCGCCAATGGGAATCTTGCGGGTGTGGACACGGAGAATCTCCTCGCGACCACGTACGTCGGCAAGCGACACTACGACGCGGCGGTCGAAGCGGCCGGGACGCAGCAGCGCCGGATCCAGCACGTCAGGACGGTTCGTGGCGGCGATCAGGATTACGCCGTCATTTGACTCGAAACCGTCCATTTCGACTAGCAATTGGTTGAGGGTCTGCTCACGCTCGTCGTGTCCGCCGCCGAGGCCAGCGCCGCGGTGACGGCCGACCGCGTCAATTTCGTCAATGAAGATAATGCAGGGAGCGTTCTTCTTGCCCTGCTCGAACAGGTCGCGAACGCGGCTGGCGCCCACGCCGACGAACATCTCGACAAAGTCAGATCCCTAAATGCTGACGAACGGAACGTTGGCTTCGCCTGCTACCGCACGGGCCAGCAGGGTCTTGCCGGTTCCCGGAGGTCCGACCAAGAGCACGCCTTTGGGAATTCGTCCGCCGAGCTTCTGGAACTTCTGCGCCTCGCGCAGGAACTCGATAATCTCTTTGAGTTCTTCCTTGGCTTCATCCACGCCGGCGACGTCTTTGAACGTCACCTTCTTCTGCTGCATGCTGAGCAGGCGGGCGCGGCTCTTGCCGAACGAAAGCGCCTTGTTGCCGCCGGTCTGCATCTGACGGATCATGATGAACCACAGCGCGCCCAGTAGCACGAAGGGCAACAGGTTAATCAGCCAGGTGTAGCTGCCGCCGTTGGAGTCTTTCACGGTGATGTTGACGCCGTGGTCGCGCATGGGCTTGTACATCTCGGAGTAGTTCGGTGGCACTACGACGTGGAACGCCGCCTTGTCGTTCTTGAGCTTACCGCGAACATCGTTGCCCACCACCGTCACTTCGGTGACGTTGTTTTGGTCAACTTGCGACATGAACTCCGAATAATTGATTTCGCGTTCCTTGGCGCCGGAGTTGGCTCCCTTGACGACCTGCCAGAGCAGGACGCCGGCGAGCACAATCACCAGCCAGAACACGATGGTCTTAACGGTCGAATTCACTTAGAGACTCCTGTGTAACCGGGCAGACACAATCTGCCCACACTTTTAGATGCCATCGGCAGGCGCTGGATGTAGTTTCGCTTCCTCCCTAGATTGTAACCCCGCTCTAAGCGAAACGGCGCAAAAGACTTAGAAAAAGCCTCAGCCCGAATTGGCACCATGAAAAGACGGAAATCGCGAGCTTTTCGTTCATTTAGGCGTTACTTCGGGCTGCGAGGTGCCCGGCGGCGGCTGGTAAGGCAGCGCTTCGATGCGGATGGCATCTCCCGAGCCGGGGATCCAGGCGAAATCGTGGGCGACCGGAAAGCCCCGAACCCAGACGATCTGGTTGTCTTTATTTAGGGCGACCGGCCAGAGAGGTCGCTGGTTGACGGGGATGCGCTTCTCGGCGAACAGGCGCTTCAGCTTCTCTTCGGCGGCGGAGTGCGCCGGACGAAAGCGATCGCCTGGACGCCAGTTACGTACCGTCAGCCGTACAGGCCGACCCAGTCGCAGCAGTGTGCCGGGAATCTCGAGGGCAGCGGATTCGGCGGGAACGATGACTGCCTGCAGAACCAGTCCGACTTGCGGAATCGTGCAACAACCCCGGATTGGCAACTGACATTCGTAGCCAGCCTCTGATTCCGCTTCCGAGGCGGTGCGAATCAAATGCAAGCAATGTTCTTCGCGCCGGGCCAGCCAACCGCCGGGAAGGTTCGCGGTCCCGATTTCGCCAAGTGCACAGCACCGGAGGGTCTCGATATGATGGAATTCGGTCGCAATTCCATTGCATTCCAGGAACCGTTTGAGCAGGCGCCGCTGCAGCGCAACGTGTAACTGGTCGAAGGCCCCGATCCGCAGCTCGCGAGAATGGGTCCCGCTCTCCCGGGATTCGCTTCCGGCGATCGACTGCCAAAAACCCTCTTCGCCGCGCGCCACCTCTGCGGTCTCGCAGAGCGCTTTGCGCAGGTTCGGATTATAGTCTCTCTCCAGCAATGGCAGCAGTTCATGTCGAATGCGGTTACGCGTGCGCTGCATGTCGAGGTTCGTGCGGTCTTCGCACCAGGGCTGGCCGAGCTCTTTCAGGTAGCATTCGATCGAGGCCCGGGAAGTTTCCAGCAGCGGACGAATGATCGGCACTTCATTCATGATGAGCAGCGGATAAATGCCAGCGAGACCACGAGTGCTGGCACCACGGAGAAACTTCATCAGCACGGTTTCGGCTTGGTCGTCCGCACTGTGAGCTGTCGCGATGGCGCCTAAGTTTTGATCATCGGCCTGATCAATCAGCCAGCTGTAACGCAGGAATCGGGCTGCGTGCTCGAGGCTCTGTTTGTGGGCTTCTGCATGTCGCCGAACATCGCCGTGGCCGGCAAAGAACGGCAAGTTGTGCCGTGCCGCGAGCTCGCCGACGAAGCGCTCGTCTGCGTCGGACTGTTGGCCGCGAAGTTGGTGATTGAAGTGAGCGACGAACAGGACGATCCCCAACTCGTTGCGCAATTCGACTAACAGGCGCAATAGAGCAACGGAATCTGCTCCACCCGAAACGGCGACAGCGACGCGGTCGCCCGCTTTTAGCAGATTGCGTTCGCGGATGTAACGGAGAACCTGCTCGCGCACGCAATGATGGTAAAGCTATCAGCCATCAGCCGTCAGCTATCAAGCTTCAGGTGCCAGTTCTCAGGCTCCAGCTTTCAGTTGCAGTTATCAGCGTCGGCTGAAACGGTTTGACCCGAAATACCGCGAGTAAGACACCAGCGACCGCGGATCACGCAGATTTGCGCAGATAGACTTGAATTCTGGAAAGCCTATTGAATCCGCGGTTGCCTTGGTCTTGTCTGTGTAATCCGTGTTCATCCGTGGTCTTTTTTTTTGCCCTTCGCTCGACCTAGGCAAACAGCTCCGGATCGGTTTGCACCAGCCGATGCAGCAAATCCGCCCACAGCGGTTCCATCGCATTCATTTTCGCGATGCCGATCCGCACCTGCTGCGCCACTTCCATCTTGATCGGCATGGGCGTAAGGCCGGTGGCCCGGGCGGCTCCGAGCACCGACAAGTTACGCGCCACCATGCCTTCCAGGATGATCATGGCAAGTAGCGCGTGCTGCACGCTCGGGCCGGTGGTAATAGCTCCGTGGTTCGGCAGGATGACTGCTCGTTTTTGTCCTAGCGCCAGTGCTGCTGCTTTGGTGCGCTCTTCGCCCGAAGCTAGGCCCTCGTAGTCTTCTTCGACAACCGCGACGTCACCGGCGAGGATGCAGCTCTCCTGGTCGTAAATCTCGGGCACCTTGCGGAAGGTGCTCCACGTTACGGTAGCCGGCGGGTGCGTGTGCAGCACACAGATCGCATGCGGGTTGTAGCGATGAATGATGCCGTGCAGCTCGACCGTCTCGTTGAGCCGCGCGTTCTTCTGCGCGGTGTGGTCTTCGAGGATTTCGCCGTGAACATCGAGGGTGAGGATGTCATTCGGGTGCAGGGTGGCGAACGACGGGCCGAAGCGGTTCATCAGCATACGGTCGGGAGCGATGGCCACGCTGATGTGCCCGGCGTTGGCGACGCTCAGCCCCTGGCGGTAGAGAATGCGCGCCGCGCAGCAAATGTCGAACTTGATCTGGTCGAGATTGAGTTGCGGCTTGGCTTCGCTCGGTGCTGCAGTTGCCATGGTTCCTCCGTGCGCAGGCATTGTAGTTCATAGAGCTGGAACGCGAAACCGGCTGTGGTTGTGCTCAAGCCGCTTGGGCGTGAGCTTGTGAGCAAGTTCAACCCAAGTAGAGAGCCCCACAACTGTTTGGCGCAGTCTGCATACACAATGGCGCGTTCTGCATATCTCCAGGCGCCTTTTGCATCTAGTGTAAGTGCATGTTCAATACGAAGGCTTATTCCGCGGCTAGTGCAACCTCACCGCTGAAATCCACAACCATCGCGCGCCGCCATCCATCCGAACAAGACGTCCAAATCGAAATCCTGGTTTGTGGAATCTGCCACTCAGACCTTCACCAGGTTCGCAATGAGTGGAGCGAGGTGATGCCGACCGTTTACCCGTGCGTGCCAGGACATGAGATTGTTGGCCGTGTCTCTAAGGTCGGCTCCGCAGTCACAAAGTTCAAGCCTGGCGACCTAGCCGCGGTCGGCTGCATGGTGGATTCCGACCGTACCTGCCCGGAATGCCAGGCGGGCCTTGAGCAATTCTGTCCCAATTTCACCCTCACCTACAATTTTCCCGACAAGCAGCTGGGAGGCGTCACCTACGGTGGCTACTCCGAAAGTATCGTCGTGGACCAAAGGTTTGTTCTTCGCGCACCCTCAAATCTGAATCTCGCCGGGGTTGCTCCGTTGCTTTGCGCCGGCATTACAACCTACTCGCCGATGCGGCACTGGGGCGTTACACAGGGCAAGAAAGTTGGCGTTGTCGGTCTTGGCGGACTCGGCCACATGGGCGTAAAGTTCGCACATGCGCTTGGGGCCGACGTTATCGTTTTCACCACTGCGCCGAATAAGAAAGAGGACGCGCTCCGCCTGGGAGCGGACGAGGTCGTCATCTCGAAAAACGCGGACGAGATGCAAAAGCATGCAGGTAGCTTCGACTTCATTCTCGACGCTGTCTCCGCCGACCACGATATCAACGCTTACATCAATCTGCTTCGCCGCGATGGCAACATTACCCTGGTCGGCGCGCCGGAAAAGCCGCTCTCGATTCCCGCGTTCGGCCTGATCATGGGCCGTCGTAGCCTGTCAGGTTCGCCCATTGGCGGCATTGCCGAAACCCAGGAAATGCTCGACTTTTGCGGGGCGCACAACATCACCGCTGACGTTGAAGTCATCCCCATCCAGAAGGTCAACGAAGCCTACCAGAGATTGCTTAAGTCCGATGTGAAGTACCGCTTCTCGATCGACATGGCTTCTCTCAAATCCGAGTAAACCGATGAACAAGCGCTTTCGCGTGTCGGGCAGTATATTCAGCAAGCTGGAAGAGCTGGGAATCCCTGCCTCTGCGGTTCTGCGCAGGGCCGGGCTTCCCCAGAGCTATGTCGATCAACCGCGCGTGCTGGTCAGCACGGAGGAACTGTTTGCTCTCTGGCGTGCCATAGGGGAAGTGAGCACCAACCCGGCAATTGGGCTGCTGCTCGGCACGGAAGCGAAGTTCGAACGCTTCCAGCCGACAGGTCTCGCCGCTCTCTCGACGGAGAATTTTGCTGCAGCGGTCAAGCAAATGTCTCGCTACAAGCAGCTCACCTGCCCGGAAGAAATCCGGCAAGAGACGGACGACGAAGAGTGGAGCATTCAGTTCCGCTGGCTGCTCGCTAACGAGGTTGAGCCCCCAGTGCTGATTGAATGCTGCTTCGCCTGGGTGCTCTCGATCGCCCGCCACGGCACTGGCACCCGCATTTCGCCGCTTCGCGTGGAGTTCGCGCAAACCCGTGCGCATGTGAAAACGATTGAGCGCCACTTCGGCTGTTCCGTGGTCTGCGGGGCTGGGCGTAACGTGATCGTGTTTCGCTCCTCTGACGCTCAGCGGCCCTTTGTGACGCGAAATGCCGAACTTCTCGCCATCCTTGCCCCGCAGTTTGAAGAAGAGCTGAAGCAGCAAAACAGCCACCAGGATTTCGCCGAGCGTGTTCGCCTTGCAGTACAACAAAAACTCACCGGGCGGAGGCCAACGATCGACGACATTGCCGATGCGCTCCACGTCAGCTCTCGTACCCTTCAGCGGCGTTTGCAGGACGCAGGGTCCAGCTTCCAGCGGGTTCTGGAAGAAGCGCGTCACCATCTTGCTCGCCACTATCTCAACAATTCCGTCCTCGAGTTGAATGAGGCCGCTTACCTATTGGGATATGAGGATGCAAACTCCTTCGTTCGGGCTTTCCGCATCTGGGAAGGAGTTCCGCCGGCTCGCTGGCGCGAAGCACAGCGCCCTAGGCCCGCGTCGTAACCACGCACACCGTATCGAAGGAGAAAACAATGCAGAAGCGCAAACTTGGAAAGAGCAATCTGGAAGTATCGGCGATCGGGCTCGGCTGCATGGGGATGAGCGCTGGCTTCGGTCCGCCGGTAGATAAGCAGCAGGGGATTTCGCTAATTCGCGCCGCCGTCGAGCGCGGTGTCACTTTCTTCGACACCGCCGAGGTCTACGGCCCCTGGACGAATGAAGAGCTCGTTGGTGAAGCGCTCGCTCCCATGCGTGACAAAGTAATCATCGCCACCAAGTTTGGATGGAAGATTGATGCGGACGGCAAAAACACCGGCGGCTTGGACAGCCGGCCGGAGCGCATCAAGAAGGTTGCCGATGCCTCCCTCAAGCGTCTCAGGACCGATATCATTGATCTCTTCTACCAGCACCGAGTCGATCCCGAAGTGCCGATCGAAGATGTCGCCGGAGCTGTGAAGGAACTGATCCAAGCGGGTAAAGTGAGGCACTTCGGCCTTTCCGAGGCGGGCGTTAAGACGATTCGTCGCGCACATGCGGTGCAACCGGTTGCAGCGCTCCAGAGTGAGTACTCACTGTTTTGGAGAGGGCCGGAGAAAGAAATCCTCCCCACACTCGAACAGTTGGCTATTGGGTTTGTCCCGTTCAGTCCTCTTGGCAAAGGATTCCTCACCGGAACGATTAAGGAAGACACACAGTTCGACAAGACGGACTTCCGTAACATCGTCCCACGGTTCAAGCCGGAGAACCGCAAAGCCAATCAAGCGTTGGTGGATGTGGTCACCAAGTTTGCCCAACAGAAGAAGGCAACACCGGCTCAGATCGCGCTTGCCTGGATTCTCGCCCAGAAACCCTGGATGGTTCCGATCCCCGGCACCACCAAGCTGCACCGTCTCGAAGAGAATATCGGTGCGGCCACGGTTCAACTCACGCCAGACGATCTTAGTGAGATCGACGATGCTGCTTCACAGATCAAGCTGGAAGGCGCCCGATACCCAGAGCACTTGCAGAAAATGGTGGATCGCTGAAGCTAAGCTGAAGGTCAGCGGATGTGAGATCATCGCAGCTCTCGCATCAGCGCAGAGGGGTGGACATGTCGGAAACATCAGAGGGCTTACTTGAGGCTGTGCTCGATTCTTGGGATCGCAACAACGCCATTCTGGTGAACCTGCTTCGCCTCATACCGCCCCACGCGATGCAACTCAGGGCGATGGAGGACAGTCCGTCTGTCGCCAAGATGTTCAACCATATCCACTATGTGCGCCTCGTCTTCGTCTCGGAGGATGCCCCCGAATTTGCTCCTGAAGTCCCGCAAGAGTGGGTGGACGAATGTGATCCCAGCCGTATGACTGAGTTACTGAACGACAGCGCCAAGATCGTGCGGGACGCGGTAAGGAGCAGGATCGAGACAGGCCGTGGGATGGGCCTTCACTACGACCACCCGAGCCTCTTCCTTCAGCACATGATCTGGCACGAGGGTTACCATCACGGGCAAATCAAGCTCGCTCTCAAGCTGGCAGGCCAGCCAATCAGTAATAAGGAAGCCGGGCCGGTGACGTGGCGCGTGTGGATGAATAAGAATAAGCGCTCCTAGCGAGCTGTGCCAACGTTTGCGGAAGGAGTAACCATGACAAACGAACCCTCACCAGCGCTGACGACGCTAGGTGATTTTGCGCCGAAGCTTTCCGAATTAACCAAACAGGTTCTTTTCGGTGACGTCTGGGAACGCCCGGGGCTTTCGAAGCGAGATCGCAGTCTGATTACCGTGGCGGCGCTTGTTGCTTTGCATCGCCCAGATCAGTTGCGATTTCACCTCGGCAGAGCAGTGGAAAACGGCGTGAAAGAGGAAGAGCTCATCGAGGCAATCACGCATCTGGCATTTTATGGCGGTTGGCCCAGCGCCATGACCGCCATCATGATTGCGAAGGAACTGTTCTCGAAACCGTAACGGCCACCCGGACAAGCCGACACCCGGGCGGCCAATCCTGAGACTTGGTCGCGGAGTTATGCATGCCAGGGAAGAACGATTCTTTAAGAGACCGCCTTGCCCGATATCGCGAAATCAAGATTACGGTGACGGGTAGGAAGTCAGGACGTGCCATTTCTAATCCGGTCTGGTTCGTACTGGAAGACCACACGCTTTATCTCCTGCCCGTACAGGGATCCGGTACACAGTGGTACCAGAACGTGCTCAAGAATCCGTCGATGCGCATCGATGCGCGCGGCGCAGAAGCTGAGGTCAAGGCGGTTCCGATTACTGACGCCAAACGGGTGTCGGCAGTGGTCGAGAAGTTCCGCGAAAAGTACGGTGCGGGCGACGTGAAGAAGTACTATTCCAAGTTCGACGTTGCTGTTCTTGTTCAGGTGCGCTGACAGTCTCCCGCATTTCAGGCGAAAATACGGCTAGCCGGGCTCTGACCGGGTCCCCTCTTGAGGTATCGTTAACCGGCAGCCAACACCGAACAAGAATAGTGATGAGATGACAGCAGTCGCCGGCTGGCAGAACTTCTACATTATCGTCGCGTCTTCTTCCGGCTGCCCTGATCCGATTGCAGCTCGTCTTCTTAACTAACCCTGAGCCCAACGTCGGATCACCGGAGCAAGTGTGGCCGAGGCTAACGCCGGCTTTTCCTACGGCGACCATGGTTCATTTCGCTACTGCTCTGCCGCTGTTGGCAGTCCTCTGCCCTCGCAACACCCGAGCCGGCTTCGCTCACCCTAGCGAGCGCGGGCTTGCTGGCAGCATGGCAAGGAAGGAGAAGAAGGCAGTAAGTCAACCCTTCGAGGCCCCTGTCCGACCGCGAGAACTCTAGCGGCGGCGATGGAAAGGTCGTTCATCTCCGTCGCCCGTTTCGGGCTCGGGGCTCGCGATATCTAAGTTCACGACGATGGGCTCCAGCCCACTACGGACGATGACGGCTTCACAGGGCATATCGCTGCGAGCATTGATCTCCTGATGCGGTACATAAGGTGGAACGTAAATGAAGTCTCCGGGGTCGGCCTCATCACAGAATTCCAACCGATCGCCCCAGCGCATGCGCGCGCGGCCGCGGACAACGTAGATCACAGTCTCCAGCTCGCCGTGATGGTGTGGGCCGGTTTTGGCGTGTGGCTCAACAACCACCGTACCAGCCCACAACTTACTGGCCCCGGTACGCGCGTGCGTAACCGCGGCGGCTCGTGTCATTCCCGGCGTCTGGGGCGTGTTGGTGTCCAGCTTCCCTGCGCGCACGATTTTTACTCCATGCGTCTTCCAATCCATGAATGGCTCCTGCGTCAGGGTTATACTGTACGCCCAAACTAGGCAAACCTTCGGCCAGAGCTGATCAGAAGGGCAAGGCAATACTCTATGCGTCTGTTCCTACGGAGCGTGCTGTTCGTCTCGCTGATGGTGGGAACGACCGCTGCTGCTGATTTTACCGGCACATGGAAGCTCAATCCTGAGAAGTCGAAGCTCGGCACCCGCGACATCGCGCAGGGAACGCTTACCATCAAGCAGACTGGCCTGTACACCTATGCAAGCACGCTCGATTTCGTGACCAGGTCGGGGGAGAAGCGACACCAGGACTCGGTCCGTATTTGCGATGGCAAGGAACATGCTGTACCGCACATAGACCCGTCGAAAGTCTCAGTCGTGATGTGCCAATTAGGACCCCGCTTGACCCGTAAGATCGTAGAGAAGGAAAACGACAAGGTCGTTGCAGAAATGACTTCCAGCGTGTCGGCAGACGGGAAGGTCCTGACCAACGTGTGGACGTACGAGGACGGGCAAGTGGTGTTCGTTTTCGATAAGCAATAGGCACGAGCTCCGTGGGTTTTGCTAAGTTCCCCCTCCCCAGACCTGAGCATCGCAGCCATCTTGTTCCTGGAGATTTTCTTCTTCCTCATGGCCTCGGCGAGCCGCCGGGCGCCGACCTCTTTGATGGCGAACCCGAAGAAGTTCAGAATTGTCGCAGCCACGCCGGTGAGGCCGGGGACTCGCGCGAACTCCTGTTCGCTATCGGTGACGAGGGTATTGTCGAGCGCAAAGGGCCTGGGCCGCGATCATCAGGTCGCGGCCGCCAAGTGGTCACCTGCCTGTCAAGACGGACACGAAGCATCCCCCATGTTGATTCGGCAGGGATTCAAAAAAGCAAAACCTCAAGTGCGCCGAGTACGGCCTGACGCTGTGCGGTCAGTCGCGGGGAGCGTTTCTTCGCCGGCCATAGAGCAACTCCGCAGCGACCATGATGCTGGTGCAAATGCGAGACTCTCCAATCCGGCGAATGTGCTGCGCTATGCGGCCGTGCGGGTTGCGGACGAGGTCGGAAGCCAGGTTGGTGTCGAGCAGGTAACGCATTAGAGATCAAGCGGATCAGGTGGCATGTCGGAGATTGGGGGGAAGTCCTCGGAAAGCGTTTCCAGCCCCGCCAAGACGGCAAGCAGGGACCTGCGAGGCGCAGGTTCGATGACGAGCCGCTTGCCTTCCTTGCGCATGATCGCTTCGTCACCGGGAAACTCGAACTCGCGAGGAATACACACTGCCTGGTTGCGACCGTTCTTAAACAGCTTGAGGTAACGCTCGGGCGGCGAAACTCTCCGCGACATGTGTTGGGCATATGCTGAGCACCACAAACTACCTCCACCCGCAGAAGGAGCATTCCGCGGGGTGTGAGCTTGACACCCATCGATTGCACAACCCTTTGGGAAGTGGCGAAGACCACTTCTAGACAAATCTTCTAGCCATGGTCAGTTGTAGTAGAGTCTCTCGCTCCAGCGTCGCGGCTTTCGTCTCGATCAGCTTCTTCACGCGCTCCACGAAGACATCCACAGAGACCGAGCCTTCCGCCTTCTCCTGGCTCCTGACGCGGACGTTGACCTGACCGGATTCCACCTCTTTGTCGCCGACCACGAGTTGGAAGGGGACCTTCTGCAGCGCATGTTCGCGGATCTTGGCGTTCATCTTCTCGTTGCGGTCGTCGACTTCGACGCGCACTCCGGCGGCCTTCAGCTTCTCGCCGACTTCGTGCGCGTACGCGTGATGCTTCTCGCCGATGGGGATGACGACCACCTGCACGGGTGAAAGCCAGACGGGGAAGGCTCCGGCGTAGTGCTCGATGAGCGTGCCGAAGAACCGCTCGATGGAGCCGTAGAGCGCCCGGTGTACCATGAGCGGCTGGTGACGCTTGCCGTCTTCGCCAACGTACTCGAGCTGGAAGCGCTCGGGCAGGGTGAAGTCGAACTGCACGGTGGTGAGCTGCCAGGGGCGTCCGATGGCATCGACTAGCTTGATGTCGATTTTGGGGCCGTAGAACGCGGCTTCGCCAGCGATGGTCTTGTACTCGATGTTGCCCCGCTTGAGCGCCTGTTTGAGCGAGCGGACGGCGAGCTCCCACTGATCGTCACGGCCGGCGTAGGTCTTGCGATCGTTGGGGTCCCAGGTGGAAAGCTCGACGGTGAACTGCTCGAATCCGTAGGTCTTGAGCACGGCGAGCGCAAAGTCGATGCAGCCGACCACTTCGTCTTCGATCTGCTCAGGGGTGCAGAAGATGTGGGCGTCGTCCTGGGTGAAGCCGCGCACGCGCAGCAGGCCATGCATCACGCCGGAGCGCTCGTAGCGATAGACGGTGCCGAGCTCGCCCAGACGCACAGGCAGGTCACGGTAGGACTTGAGCGAGTCTTTGTAGATAAGGATGTGGAACGGACAGTTCATCGGTTTCATGCGGTAGTCGGCGTCGTCCAGTTCCATGGGGGTAAACATGTTCTGCGCGTAGTAGCCTTCGTGGCCGGAGGTCTTCCAGAGGTCGACGCGGGCGACGTGCGGAGTGAAGACCAGCGAGTAGCCGCGCCTGAGGTACTCGTTGCGCATCCAGTCTTCCATCTCTTTGCGGATGATGCCACCCTTGGGATGCCAGAAGATAAGGCCGGGGCCGGCGAGCTCCTGGATGGAAAACAGGTCGAGCTGCTTGCCGAGCACACGATGGTCGCGCTTTTTGGCTTCTTCCAGCTTGTGGAGGTAGTCGTCGAGCTCTTTCTTGGAGTAGAACGACGTGCCGTAGATGCGCTGAAGCTGCGGGTTCTTCTCGTCGCCGAGCCAGTAGGCGCCGGCGATGTTGAGCAGCTTGAAGGCCTTGATGCGTCCGGTGGACGGAATGTGCGGGCCGCGGCAGAAGTCGAGGAACTTGCCAGTCTTATATATGGAGATTTTTTCGTCGGGTGCGGTGAACTGCTCGATGAAGTGGCACTTCATGAAGTCGCCGTCGGACTTGAAGCGCTCCAGGCCTTCTGCGCGGGGCAGAAATTCGCGGGCGTAGGGCAGGTCTTGCTTAGCAAGCTCCTGCATCTTCTTCTCGATGGCATCGAGGTCTTCGGGGGTAAAGGGCTTTTCGCGGTAGAAGTCGTAGAAGAAGCCGTTCTCGGTGGCGGGGCCGTGGCCCAGCTTGGTCTCGGGGAAGAGTTCGAGTACGGCGGCAGCGAGTAGGTGCGCTGAAGAGTGGCGATAGACTTCCAGAGCTTCGGGATCGTGCTCGGTCAGCAGGCGGAGCTCGACGTCGTCTTCGATGGGGCGAGTCAGATCGACCAGCTTGGGCTCGGTGCCGTTGGAGCTGGGCTTGATTTGTGCGACGAGGGCGGCGTCGGCCAAGCGCGGGCTGATGCTGCGGGCGATGTCGAGAGCGGAAGTTCCTTTGGGTACGTCTTTGACGCTACCGTCGGGCAGCTTTACGTGGATGAGTTCGGACATGATTTATTTACCTGCCACTGTGCGCTCGGTATGGCGCCAGTTACAAACGATGAAACTTCAATTTTAGTAGTGATAACGGGCCTGTAGGAACCTGACCTGAGCCTCCGAACCCTCGTAAACCAGCCGATGTTCCTGAGTGATTCGGCGCGACCAGCAGGCAGCGAACCCGAACTTCAACGGCTCCGGTTTACCTATACCGTTAAACGGATCTTGTAAGACGGCATTCACCAATTCCAGTACGCGCAGCGCCGCCTTTCGATCGGCCTTGACCCAATAAATAAGGTCCTCTACAAACTGAGCTAGAAAGACGGCCTCACGCTCAGCGCGTCGTATCAAGCCCGACCTCCCGCCGCAATTGCTCGAGCGACATCCGCCGTCCCTTACCCCGGTGGGCATCATGGAGAGCTTCCATCAAGCGCTGGGCATTGCGCGGCGAACGGAGCAGGTGCGCGGTTTCTAACAATCCAGCCAGTTCGTCTGCTGGGATCAAGGCCACGTCCTTTGCACCGCGACGCCGGACAATGACAACTTCGTGGTCATTAGCGACTTGATCCAGCACCGACGCCAGCCTCTCGCGCAAGCTTGTGTAGGTGGTTTCAACTGGCATAGGATCGTTCCTCCTCCAACGAATAGCGTACAGGAGTCCTGTACGTTAGTCGAGTGCAGACGATGGCGTCACGCACAACAAGCGAGGAGTTAAGGGACAATGCCACTCCGCGCCTCCTGAGTATCGAATCTGGGAAACAGCCACCGTCAAGCGCGGGTGCGCTGTGCGCGGATTTCCAGCACCAACGCGCCGACAAATGCAATAGTGCCAATGGTGATGGCGATAGGAATCGCGATGTGTCGGTAGGCATTTCGCATGTCGGGCGGGACACCGGCGACAAGGCCGTAGATGATCATTCCAATAATGCCAAGGAGCAGACCAATGCCCATTCCGCCAGCCGTAAATAGCATCGTGGTGAAGAGCACTCGAACCGTGGAACCTAAGACGAGTGAGATCGGACCGCGGCGGCGGACATTTGGCATCACCCTCTAAATTACATCACTGCTGCGGCCTTTCGTCTCCATTTCCATTGTGCGGGAAAGCTGGTTGTCGATCTGCTGCCGAGCACTGTCGAACTCGCGCTTTGCACGCGCAATCTGCTGTAGCAGTTTGTGCATGCGTTGCGGTCCAAGCAATACGTATCCCAGGCCGACAAAGAACAGCAATTCGCCGCCAAAACCAGCCATGGTGTTTATTCGCTCTGCTTGCTGTCTTGGGTTTCAGCGGCGGGTGCATCGTGTCCGTTGACAGCCGACTTGAACCCGCGAATGCCTTCGCCGATACCTTTGCCGAGTTCGGGGAGTTTTTTGGGGCCGAACAGCAACAGGGCGAGGCCGACGATCACGAGCAGATGCATGGGTTGAAAGATGCCTTCGAACATGGGTACTCCTCAATTTCGCCAAATAAGTTTTGCCACGGCTAAAGCCGAAAGCATTGACGTTACGGGCCACCATGGAAGGGGCTCACATCGGCACGATTGAAGTCGTGCCCTCACGCAAAGCCATGGCGAATTAATTTCCCGTAGCCTGTGAAGCTGTGCCCTTCAAAACCGACGGTTGAGAGCTTCTGGATTTTCATCGCTTGAAACACAAGGCGCTGCGCTGTGGTTGCAGCAACAGCGCGTTTGACACCAGTAGCAAGTTCGCCACCGCCCCGATATCAGCATTCGCGTACGGCCGCGTCGGCCTCAGCGGCCAGTGTGGTCATGTATTGGAAGAACGCGTTCGACTGCCCGATGAACAGTCCATCGGCAGTCAGCGCCTTCAGCGCTCCCATCGCAGCGCCTTTCGTGTGCGTCGGTCGGATAATGGAAACCGGGCCGAAACTCTTCTGCACGAAGAACGTTGGTTCGGGCATAATCAGATTGGTCTGGAAGTCCTCGCCGCCGAAAGGAGGAGCATTGAGGTTCGGGAACGTGACCTTCACCCCCGTGAGCGGATCGACCACGTTG
>Ga0182041_10000211_pt1 | contig 26336 bp, 30 predicted proteins | sample flu12Cox44000178_FD_125967 | JGI IMG/M metagenome (GOLD analysis project Ga0182041, IMG submission 125967) | Lab enrichment of tropical soil microbial communities from Luquillo Experimental Forest, Puerto Rico - flux8day.12C.oxic.44.000.178 | ecosystem: Environmental > Terrestrial > Soil >...
AACCTAGTCATAAAATTCAATGGTGTGCAAAGAGATTCTTTAATGTGTTTTACCTAGGAAAGTGAAGGAGAGGCGGGGGCGGGAATCGAACCCGCGAATAGCGGTTTTGCAGACCGCAGCCTTGCCACTTGGCTACCCCGCCGTAAGCAGGGTTTGAGCGTAACGCGCGACTCAACCGTGTCAACGCGCTGGATTGCCAAAGAGAGAAGACGTGCCTGAGCACCGCACGCGGTGGGTCGAAGTAGCGTTAAAGTTCGCAAGCTATTTGGCGGTCTATCGGCGTTCGGCGATTTCGCGTCATCACCGATTAAAATGAAATGATCGTGTTAAGGAGACTGGCCGCGAGGTAACTGCGCCCGGCCATGCGGTCGCCAGGTATTCGGTGTTTCGTGCTAAATATCGGTGAAACACGACACCCAAAACCAGGAAACAAATGCCGAGACGACACCGGCGATCACTCTAGGAGTAGCGGCAGTCTGCAGTGTGTTCAAATCGCCGCGGACCTTAACGTGCGAGATCGAATTGTTCAATGGTTTGGGGGGGCGGCCCGCCTTTGCCGAATCAATTTCGCGCGCCTTCGATGCCATGAGCTACGGCGGGGCCAGACCACTACTTTCGCATTTTGGATTTCGAATTAGTTTCCCGTCCGATGCCACAGTTTGCTTATCGAGCGCGCAACGCCCAAGGCGAGCTCGTCGAAGGCGTCTTGGATTGCGCCGATCGCACGATCGCAATTCATCAGATCGAGCAGCAACGGTGCATCCCGATCCGAATCGATGTGATCGGAGTTCGGCGGGAAAGTTTTGATAAGAAGGAATCTGCGGCCGTACCCCAGACGCCAACGCAAAGTCTGAAGATTCCACAAAGTCAGTTGCTCATTTTCACAGAGCAACTGGCGCATTTGCTCCAAGCCGGGATGACCTTGGATGAGGGATTGTCGATCTTGGAAAAACGGCTCAAGCAACCACGGGTTCAACAGATGACGCGGACTCTGCACCGAGCGCTGATCGATGGCCGCAGTTTTTCGCAGGCGCTTCGCGAAATGCCTCGAATTTTTCCACCGCTGTTCGTCAATCTGGTTGCCGCGGGCGAAGCGAGCGGCACGCTTCCGGAAATTCTGCTGCGACTCGTAAAACATTTGATGCAAGCGAAAAATCTCCGCGATCGGGTCCAACAGGCGCTGATTTACCCCGCGTTCCTCGCGATTGCTGGCGCGGCGCTGATCACCATCTTTATCACGTACATGGTGCCGCAATTGCTCGGCTTCATGGCGCAAATCGGCGGGGCGCTTCCGTTGCCAACGCGGATCCTGATGCAGATTCATCACGGCATCATCACTTACTGGTGGATGGCATTGTTAATTGTTATTGGCGCGAGCGTCGGTTTTCGTGCATTCGTGCGCGCGGAGGAAGGACGACTGACCTGGGACCGCTTTCGATTGAAAATTCCGGGCTACGGGCGGGTGATTCGTCATCGTTACTACGCGCAATTTTCGCGCACGCTCGGCACGCTGATTCAAAATGGCGTTCCGCTCTTGCGGGCTCTCGATCTCGTAAGCGAAATTGCCGGCAACCAGTATTTGGAACTGAAAATTACAGATGCGCGTCGCGCTGTTGTCGATGGGGCGACTTTGTCGGCAGCGCTGAGTTCCCAACACATTTTCCCCGATTTGTTTACCGACATGATGGCCGTTGGCGAACAAACGGGCCGCTTTGGCGAAACGATGCATACGATTGCCGACGTTTATGAGCGCGAGCTCGACCGGAACGTTGCGATCATTTCGCAATTGATTCCACCAGTCATTATCGTCGTGATCGCGCTCGTGGTCGGACTCGTTGTCTACAGCATTCTTTCAGCGGTTTTTGAAGCAACACATAGCTTGCAGTTCAGACCGCACTAACATACGATCCGCGACCAAATGGTCGCTCGCTTCGTTGCGTTTTTTTGTCTAATTGGCGCAACATCTACGGCACTCGCACAGGAAGCGTTCAGCAACGGCTTGCCGCAAACCACTGACGAAAGCGCGAGCGCGCGAAGCGTAGTGGAAAATGCGTGGATCGATTTGCGCCAGTATCCGAAAGCGGCGTCGCGTCCACAAAGCGCGCCCAGCTGGGTCGAAGCAGTCAACATGACTTCTACGACAGGAACTGACGGCACACCTCGATCGGTCTTTCGCATCCGCGTTACGCCTCCAAGTCCGGATTACCAAATCATGTTCTTTCGGATCTTCTTCGATGATAAACCCGACGCGCGGCCGGAAATCGTGGCTTGGGATGAATTGGGCTCGCAAGTCTTGAGATCAGGCGAACTTGGTTCGGGTTTCCCTTTGCCTAGCTCCGATTCTGTCATGATTCCAATGAACGGAATTTCAACGCTCGACATCGAGGTGCCCGGCGACGGCAAAACGGTCCGCGGGGCGTACATGGATTGGATGACCAGCAGCGAAGTCGTGCATCCAGTCAACGCCGAGCATCGCGATGTTATTCCGGAGCCGTTTTCGTCGCTGCCACCGCTGCACTCACCCGATCAAGACGTTGAACATTTTGGGACGGTAACGGCGACGCTGGCGGGCGAGACTATTCCGATGGGTCCCGACGCACAACACGGCGCAACGTTCGAGTTTGGGATCGAATCGCAGCCGTTACTCGCACTCCTGACATTCGAAGTTGCCAGCCCGCAAATTGATTCACCACCCGAAGTTTACGTAAACGGCGAGGATGTCGGACCGGCAACGCTCACTCTGCCGGAATTGGCCGACCCAGGTTATCGCGGCCAGATGGAATCGCTCCTTAAAGAAATGCATTTCCAATACACCGGCTGGCTCCGCGCTCAGAAGCTGATCCCGGTGAGCGACTTGAAGGTCGGCACGAACGGTGTGATCATCTTCAGCGGCGCCAGTACATCGACATCGGCGATTCGCGGAACGCAGGTGCAACTGAAATATCTTTGGGAAAAATCGGATTATCTCCTACAGGCCGACCATTAATTGAACCGCGACCAGCCGTTGCGTGTCTCTTAGATCGCAAGATGAGGAAACGAATGAATCAGTCAGGTTTTACGCTGCTTGAGATCATGATCGTGGTTAGCATCATTGTGATCCTGCTCGGTCTCGCCATTTCGAAAATCGGAAATCCCACTGGTTTTGCCAAAGGAGTCGCGGTTAGGGCGGACATTCAGGCCATCGGCACTCAATTAATGCAGTATGAAGCAATGAATGGCTTTTATCCGACCACCGAACAAGGACTGCAGGCTCTCGTCACTCAACCCGAGAGCGAGCCGCGACCAACCCGCTGGTATCCGTTTTTCAAAGAACTTCCAAGGGATCCTTGGGGCAATCCGTACATCTATCGTTGCCCTGGCATCAAGCATCCTGACAAATACGATTTGTTTTCGACCGGACCTGATCGTGTGCCCGATACGGCGGACGACGATTGGGGCGAATAATCGCCGGTTTATTGCACATCTCCGATCGCGCGCAAGCTCATATTCTAGCGTGATGCCCGACCGACGTCTTGCTACACAGGGATGTATCGAACTCAACCGTCAAACTGCGTTGGATCATAGCGTTCGTCTGGAACTCTCGCGTGTAAGAGTTTCCTAAGATCGACAGGTAACTATTCCTCAACACTGGGCGGTGGAGTGCGCGCCGGCGTTGGCATCATTTGCGGTGGGTTTCGCTGGATTGTTCCGCGCACATGCGGTGTTGGCACGGCATAGGGCTGAGTTTGTCCGGGCTTCGGGAACGCCGGCTGTTGCTGCGCTGGGGGAGCAAGACCTGGCACAGGTGGCAGCGGCTTGTTCGGCATCGGCTGACTCAGAACAGCTTGATTGAAAGTCAGCGTGCAGAATTGGCCGTCCTTGCTGATCGTCACCTTGGTCTCGCCAACTCTGTCCGACCACTCAATGTTCGCGATTGAAAAGCCGTCCACCGGCTCCTTCGTGGTCAGATATTTCTTAAATTCCTTATCGGCACTGGAAGCGAGTGTGACCGTGGCGCCGTCCGGCGACCTTGCTGCGTTAGCAATGTAGAGATCTTTGCAAGCATTCGGCGTTGTGGGCGGCGCGATGACAGCAGTGGCGACAGCGAACGGTGAATGATCGAGCATGCCTTTGTAGCGATCGAAACTCAATTTCGTCGGCAAATCATCACCGTGGAGCGCAGGAACGGTCACGAAGAACGCGAAGGCCGACATGAACGTTGTTGCTTTTCTCATGACTTACCTTTTCCTCGGTTGCGCCGGCGCAAACCAGCGCGCGATCTTGAATTTGCCGCGCATCATGGTCGCATCGTTGTTGTCGATGACCAGATTCACACTTTCAAAGACAACGAAAGCGTCCGGTTGTTGAACGTCATAAAGAAAATGAACCAACTCGGGCCAATGGCTGCTCGTTTCAATCGAAGCAAAAACGGCCTGATGAGTCGGCGTTGTTTCGCCGGAACCGATTGCCGGGTTTTCGATCAAGATATTGTACTTGCCGGCGATCTGTTTGAGTTGATCGAGCAACGTGGAAGCCTCCTCGGCGCCTTTCATCGTTGGCTGAGTTTTCTCCAGCCATTGCTCGCGTTTCGCCCACACCTCGCGTTCTCTCATATAAAGGGTCTGCTCGGAACGCGTCGCTTCACGCGCGGATAGTTCGCGCCGCGAATTGCTGATATTTCCCAAGATCAGTCTCCAAACGAAAAGATTACTCAGCGCAAACAAAATGCCTACGATTGCGAGTGTCATGATTTGCTCGCGCCGATTCAGTCGAAGATAAGCGACTCGCAGTTTCTCAATCATTTCGGCTTACCCTCCAAACGAAATTGCGCGTGATTATTTGGCAAAATTCGCGGCGCAGGCATATCGAACCGGAAGTTTTGCAGACCGGCGTTCTTTTTCACTCTCTCGGCAAACTGATAAGCGACCGCTGCGGTGTTGGCCTCCCCGTCGATCGAAAGTTGCCGAGCCGATTGATTGTAAACGGTGATGCGCACGTCAACGGACGCCAAACTTTCGTAGAGATGCAACAGAATCTCGACCGGATAAAACCGCGAATCGATCGCCGGTGCGAGCGCCTTCCAATTCATTTCGGTCTCGCGGATGAATTGGGTTTGCGGCGCGTCTCGCGCAATTAGCCGATCGAGCCGCGCGATGGCGACGCGAGTGTAACCGAGATAAAGCAGAAAGAGCAGTAACAGCGCGGCGTAGGCGCCACCAGCGAACGTCAGACGCTTTTGCCATTCGCCACGCCTTACCAGTTGGACCCGCCGTTGCCGCCAACTGTCCGGCAAAAGATTGAGCTTAACCGAAGCTGGCGGCGTTTCGATGCCGACGAGTTCGGTCGCGCTCGCCAAAATTCCCTGAACGGTGTCGCGCAGCTCGTAACAACTTTCATCGAGCAGCACATTCGGAAACGCGGTATTGATTCCTTGCAGCTCGGCGCTGAGCGCTAGTTGTGGCAGCTCCATTTGCAGTTGCTCCGGCGCGTTCCCATCCAGCGTGCGAGTGAGACTTACCTTTCCGTTTTCGGTCACAGCGGAAACCAGTGTCTCACCTTCGGGATAAATCAGAAGAGCGCGGCCTTCGGGAGCGTATGTCATCGCGCGTTGCGCCGCGTAAACCGTGATCTGCCGCGGAATGATTCCTTTGTTGAGCAATGGCCCGGCGATTTCAGTCAGACGCTCATTTCTCACAGCGACGGCAGAAATCACGCTCTCATGTCCGTTTTGCTCGATTAATTCAAAATCGGTCGTCACTTCCTCTGCCGAAAAAGGCAACGCTTTCTCGATTTGAAGTCGCACCATTTCTGGAAACTCCGCTGGATCGACGCTCGGTAATCGAAATCGCTGCGCGAGTACAGCTGCGACCGGCAAACTCAACACGACGTCGTCCTGCGCGGTCACGAGGGGAACGGCTTCATCGAGTGTTTGGAGCAAACGCACGTTCCATTCGCCGTTGCTTTCGCGCGCGCGCAGAAGATTCCAGCCGTGCGCCGTCGGTGTGATGAAAACTGGTGAGGATTTTGTCTCGATGACTAAAACTCCTTCCAGCTGATTACGGATGGCTGAATACCTACTCTAGTGAACACGACTTGGATCGTTCGCGTTGCGACTCCCGAGCGTCCTGTACTGGTAGCACGAAAAAACGGCACCGGTACACTTAGAGAGAGCACTTTTTTTATCTGAGGCTGAGTGATCTGATCTTGTCTGAAGCCCATCGCAAGGAGGACCTCGTCATTACTCTTGAAGAGCGTGTCGTCTTGGGTGCCGTCAATTCCGTCGGCCCCCCGCCGTAACTGCAAGAAACGGTCCACAATTTCCGGAGTCATTCCGGGAAGCGCCAAGAGCACATCGCGCGAAGCCCACGTTAAATCGACACCTTGTCCAGTGTTTACGGTAAAGTCATCGTCCCAACCCGGCACGGACGTGAATTCGGACCAGCCTGCGACTTGTTTCAATTCTTCGATACGCCTTAGCACGTCGTGTGCAGGATGGTAGTTGTCGCTCTCCGGTGGCGCATTCAAATGATGCAATCCAGTATTTTGTTGCACCCAATCCTGCAACGCATCGACCATTGCTTCACGCTCGTTTAGGTCGATCCCCTTGTTTTCGAGATACCGTCGCAAGACGTCCAATTTGTCCGGGTCCCCGTCCCGAACGAAATAGTTGATGTCCAGACGTCCGCCTTCTCCCGTGAGCCGCACCAGATAACCACCGACATCCTTCAATTGGCCGCTCAGATTGGGCGATCCTGGCTTGATCAGCGGATGTAAAGCGATTTCCGCGCCAGAACAGGCGAGTGCTTCGGCTTTCAGCATTCGAGCGCCTTCCCCCGCAATCGACAGCCGCGAATCGATGTCGAGCGCCCAGGAAATCACTAACGCGCTTAATAGGAAGAGCGCCCAGAGCGCAAGCATGATTGCAGCGCCAGAATTCTTTGTTCGTCGTGTGTTGTCGCTGCGCTCAACTCTGTTCAACGGCGTCATTGCTGAAATTGCGAAAATGGTGTTCTGCGGATCGGAATGACAACCTCCCATGGTGTCGACCTGTCGCTGCGTTCCACCACTAACTTGATTAGAGTTGGCAAATTGGGATACGGCCAACGGTCAACCCATGTATTCCCGTACGTCGGAGGAGGAAAGTAGCTGATTTGCAGAGCCCGCACATCCTCGATCAACGGAATCCAGCTTTCATTCGCGTTCGTCAGCGACGAGTCATCCTTTGGTTTGCGCAAAAAACCGAGATCGAAGCCATCGCTTTCCTTTCTTGGTTGCAGGTGCAATGTGACCACAAAATCGCCGGAAGCGTAGCGCGTCATCAAACCCGGTCCCACGCCGCAAATCCATCGCACTTCGTCGCGTTCACGATCGTTCAACTTGAAAGGGTCTCCCAGCAGCGCCCCCTTCCCTGAAGGCAAACTTTGCCACTGCTGTGCCAGGACTTCACGCAGGCCATCGTATCGCGCGTCGGCCGCGATCGCGTCCGAAGAAAGACGAATCGCAACCATGTTGGATTGGACAAAGCGATAAATCGCGATGGCCATCGTGGCCAAAATCGCAACGGCCATGATCATTTCAAGTAACGTGAAACCGTGGCGCCGATTAACCCGGACGATAAACATAAAATTCGATCTGCTGCGATTGCGCAGTGCCGCCGCGGGTCCATCTCGCGATCAAGGTTACGCGATGCATACTTGAGAGCTGTGCCCCATATTCGTCCTGCAGCGGAGTGGGAACCGTTTGCTGGATTACCTTCACGGTCCCGTAGCCCGTGTCGATGTTGTATTCCTTCGATGGATCAGGTGCTCCGGGCGTGGCTTGCACTTCCGCCATTCGATTGGCCAAAATCTGACGAACGCGATTCTCCTCCGCGTTCAGCGTGTTCGCATTCAAACAATTTTCCACCGCGCGACCAAGCGCGAGCACTCCTAGTGCGAAAATCGCCAACCCGATCAGAACCTCATACAACGCGAATCCAATCTGACCGCTGACCGCTGACTTCGGATCTCCGATCTTACTTCGCTGCATATTGTTCCAATTTTCCGTGCCCAGTCAGGGCTGAATAACTCTCGGTCCAGGTTCCAGCTCTTCCTTCGTAGTGAACGGACGCAGGCTCGCAGGTGCCAGTCGGCCAGAAAACCCATTCACCGGGCGGATTCTTCGTCAGCGCGGCGGGAAGCGTCAGAATTAATGTTGCTTCCGGTTGCAAAGGGAACGCCGCGACTGGTTTTTTTTCTTCGTCTTTCGTGAACGCTTCCGGTTGCACGGTCACTTCACTCTTCCCCCAGACAATCAGGTAAGAGCGACGCTCGTTGACACTGCGCTCCTGCGCTTGCCGGACCAGATTGTTAAATTGATCGAGGGACGCGCGGAGTTTCCGATCCGCGATGACGCCGCTTAGGCTCGGCACGGCCAACAAAAGCGCCACCACCAAAATCGCAACTGCGATGGTGATCTCGACTAACGTAAATGCCCGGCAGCGCTGCATCGGCGAAGTTACGCTCCCTGCGAGAAATCACAAGATGGACGCTCGGTCCGACTCTCGGTAGGGCTCATGCCAGATTGCTCTTGCCAAATTGCCTTGCAACTTGGCCCATCGAGTCGGAATGTTGCCTCGAACATGAGCATCCTCGCCAGCTTGCTGAATCTTGGAGGGCCAGATCTCATTTGGATTCTTCTCCTCATTCTTCTGCTCTTCGGCGCGAAGAAACTGCCCGAGCTCGCCCGCGGAATGGGCCAGGCGATCAAGGAGTTCCAAAAGGCAAAAGACGAGTTCACAGACGAGTTGCACAAGGCCGGCCAGACCGACGCGGCGGCGAAGACAAACGCGCCGGCATCGACTGTTCCGCGAGCCGACGCTCCTACCGGAGGCGCGGCCCAACCCGACCCAAACCAATCAGTGAACCCCGCCGACAAACCCGGCTAGCCTTTAAATCTGAGCCTGACTAGCATTTCATCCGACGCGACAAAGGGCAGCCGACCTCCGCGCCCGATTACGACAATTTCGCGCCCCTAAGCCATGCCCGACGCCAACCTACGCGCCCGCATTAAGGAAATGCTGGTCAAAAACTTGATGCTCCAAACCACGCCCAACCAAATTGGCGATGACCTGCCTCTTTTTGGTCCAAATGGTCTCGGCTTGGACTCGATCGACGCGCTTGAGCTGGTGGTGAGCATGGAAAAGATCTTCGGCGTGGGCGTCCCGAACTCGGAGGTGGCCGGGAAGGCCCTCCGAACAGTTAATACGATCCACGATTATATTCTCGAAAAACGCCCGGAAAGTGTTCAGACTGGTAAAAAGAAGATCGAAAATTCGGCGTGAATTTACTTCATCTCGAGAGTAGCGGCAGTTGGGGCGGACAGGAGTATCGGACCTGTCTCGAAATCAACTGGATCAACGCCAACGGCCACCGGGCCTGGCTCATTTGTGATCCGACGAGTGAAGTAATGATGAAAGCTCGCGAGCTCGGAACACCGGTGATTCCAATGTCGCTCAAGCACCGCATCAATCCGCTCGTTTCGTTTCGAATCTGGCTTTTCTGCCGCCGCAATCGGGTTGATCTGATCAAAAGCTATAGTTCCAAAGATCACTGGCTCTGTTTGCCGCTTTTTCTCTGCGGCTGGCCAGTCACGCGCGCGCGCTGCATCACCGATCCGCTTGGCCAAAAGAACCGCGCCTTCATATACCGGCATGGTTGCGCGAAAATCGTGGCCGACGCGCAAGTCATTAAAAATGAATTCATCGAACAATACGGAATTGCTCCGGAAAAAATCGAAGTGATCGGTTCGGCGGTCGATCTCGAGAAATTCTCTCCAAACCGCGATCGAATGAAGTTCCGGCGCGAGGTCGGGTTGCCGGCGGAAGCGCCGATCATTGCCAACATCGGCATGATCCGGCCGGACAAGGGACAATTTAACCTAGTGGAAGCCGCGCGGATCGTGCGCCATCAACGGCCCGACGCGCATTTCGTCTTCGTCGGTGAAGCGACCGGCGGTCGAAGCCGGGAAAAATGGGTACGAAAGGCGATCGATCGAGCCGGTCTCAACGGTAACGTCCTGATGATGGGATATCGTTGGGACATTCCCGACATTCTTGCCGCCGCGAACATGGTGGTGATCGCGTCGCGCCACACTGAAGCGTCGCCGATTGTTTTGCGTGAGGCATTCGCTAGCGGCCGGCCCGTTGTGGCCACACGCGTCGGCGATGTTCCTGAAATCATTGTCCATGGCGAAAACGGATTGATTGTCCAACCGAACGACAGTAACGCGCTTGCGACCGCGATCCTGCTTTTTCTCTCTGACGAAAATCTCGCCGAGCGCTGCGCCGACAAAGGCCTCCGCTATGCTCGCGAACATTTCTGCTTCGATCGGATGATGCGCGCGAAACTCGATGTCGATCTTGCGGTGGTTGAAGCGAGCAAGAAGCACCGCAATCGCGCCAAGGATTGCAACGGCGCTAGCGAACACGCGTCGATCGCGACTGCTGAGCCGATCCTACCCGATTGACGCGGCGTTAATCGCGTCGATCAGCTGGCGCAACCGGCCGAAGCTGTGCCGATGCGGCATCAGAATTAGTCGAGGCAAACCCCAGATCTCCGGCTCGTTCTCTTCCTGTCGCAACGCCGTGTGCTGAACGATCTCGCCCTGACGAACGATGTCAGCGAAATTCTTGTTCAAATCGGCAACCGCACTTTGGGATAGCGGCCGACAAATTCGTAAGACTAGTTGCTCCCCCACCCAACGCGCGGAGTGGTAGACATTGTAGAACTGCAAAATCTCGGCGATCGCTGCATCAACATCGCGCGCGATTTTAAAGAACGAAAAATCTTCAGATGAAACCAGACCGAGCTTGAAAAGATATTCGCTTAGAAATTTCACCCAGGTTTGCCAATAATCTCCGCCGGGCCGGTCGAGCATGACCACGGGAATAATGCGCGCCTTGCCAGTCTGCATCAGCGTCAGCACTTCGAACGTCTCGTCCATTGTTCCGAAGCCACCCGGGAAAAGCGCAAACGCGTGTGATTCCTTCACGAAATTCAGTTTGCGATCAAAAAAGTAATTGAAATTAATCAACTTGGGATCGCCATCGATGACTTCGTTCGCCTGCTGCTCAAATGGCAGACGAATATTCAAACCAAAACTGTCCTCGCGCCCCGCGCCGCGCTGGGCCGCGCCCATGATCCCCTCACCGCCGCCGGTAATGACCATGTAATCGTGCGACACCATCGCTCGCGCAAAATTCTCGGCGACTCTCGCTTCCGGGGCATCCGTCGTAATGCGAGCCGAACCAAAAATGACCACCTTTCGAAATTGTGAGTACTGCGCGAAAACCTTAGCCGCATAACGCATCTCTTTCAGCGAACGATTAATCAATTTCAGATCCGCCACGCTCATTTCGTCACGGGCCATCTTCAGCGCCGTGACGATCATCTCATCAATCAGTTCTGGATTCTTGTTCGCGCCCCAATCGCGAACTAATTGCTGTACTCGCTCATCGAACGGCGCTTCGACCGTCCAAAGCCGTCGCGCCGGCTGATCCTGAATTGCTCCCGCCGTAAAATCTTCCACTTCGAAATGTAGAGGCGACTACACCGCGATCAAATCGGCCAAAATCTCGCGTATGTGACGAATCGGCAGCGAGTAATGACCTTCGCCTTCGATAAAGCGCGGCACACAAGTTGGAAGTCGTTCGGCAACGTATTTCGCGACGTCTATTGAAAAAGCGCGGTCTTCTGTTCCGTGCCAGAGCCGCACCGGAACATCAACATCCTCCAATCGAAAGCCCCACGGCCGGCCAAAGATTTCTGCGTCATGGATGAGTCCCTTTACCGATGCTCGCCAGGCGCGGCGTTGACTTTCGAAACAGGCCTCGAATGCGACCGAATCTTCCAACGCCGTCGCGTCACACGGTCGCAATCTCAAGATCTTCAAGATCAACGGCCGCAAGCGCTCCGGCGGGCGAATGCTTGCAAGCATACCGGTCACATAAAAGAAAGCCTGCAATGTTATTCGCGAATGGCGATAGAGCCAGATCAATCGGCGATAAAGCGAGAGCAATCCGGAATGATCCCGAAGATCGATAATCGGTGGAGCGCCGCTGGCAATCGCGACCGCGCAGACTCGATCCGGAATTTTCCACGCGGTTGCGTACGCGTACGGCGCACCACCTGAGATCGCGAGAACTCGAAATCGATCAAAACCGAGATAATCGGCCAACTGCTCAACGACGTCCGGCCAATCAATCAGTCTGCGATTCGATTGAAAACTCGAGTCGCGAATTCCTGGCCGATCGGGCGAAATAATCTTCACACCCAGTTCGCCCGCCGCCGCGTCGGTCAGTTGGGCCATCGTTCGCGAGCTTGGCCAGCCGTGGCAAAATAAGACAGGCGTGCCGATCGCGCTGCCGTATTCGACAAACGCCAGTTCCCCGCCATTTTTCAGCTGCACAAATTTGCAGTCCTCCATTGGATTCCAACTATTTGCCCAATCTTCGCGCTAGGAAAATCCTCTTTCCCGACAAAGATTCGCGCTGTAACTTTTTGCACGTAGACCTGATTCCGTTTTCGTAATTCAAGTGTATGAACGAAAAGAAACCGATTAGCGGCAAAATCTCGCTTCATGGCAACGGAATGGGAGTTCCAGCGCCGGAAGACATTGAGCGACGCGCGAGAGAGCTTGCGATGATTGACGAGCGCGATCCTGACCAATTTACCGATGCAGATTGGAGCCAGGCCCGTGAAGAATTGCTGGGCGACCTTGAGACATTGCCTCCCGAAGAAGACGACAAGAACATAAAGCTGGAGGACGAATGGGAAGTAACTCCAGACGATCGGGGGCATCGTGTGCCCCGGCCGGGCGTCGAAGAAGAGGATGAGACTATTGGCGAACATCTCGTGAGCGACGGGCGCGAGGAAGCAGCTCACGATCAAATGCTGGAAGCGCGCCGCGAAGAACTCCAACAGGAGGGCGGAACTACTTGATCCAAACCGCGGTCGCTCCAGAAAGCCGACCAGCGACCGCGCAACCGCGCTCGCGCGCAAGCTCGTCTCCTGCTGAGGAGCTTCTCGCCCGCTTCCACGAAGTCAGAGAATTTAGCGCGAAGCTGGCCGAGAATCTCGCGCCGGAAGATTGTGTCGTGCAATCAATGCCGGAAGTCAGCCCGACGAAGTGGCATCTCGCGCACACCACCTGGTTTTTCGAGACGTTCATTTTGAAAAAATGGATTACCGGTTATCGCGACGCTGTTCCAGGATACGCCTACCTCTTTAACTCCTACTACAACGCCGCCGGGGCCATGCATCGCCGCGATCTGCGCGGCCTGATCTCTCGGCCAACCGTTGATGAAACAAAAAAATATCGCGTGTCAGTCGATGCCGACATTGATGATCTCGTCTCAAGCGCCAATGAGAAATTATTCCGCGAGATCGAGCCAATCCTGACTCTTGGTATTCATCACGAGCAGCAACATCAGGAACTGCTCATCACTGACATCAAACACGTTTTCGCGCAGAACCCGCTGTATCCGGTATTTCGCGCCAACAAAATCGACGACGGCAAGATCAACATCGAAGCCCCGAGGTTTGTCGACTTCGATGGAGCCACAATTGAGATCGGGCACGACGCCAACGGGTTCTGTTACGACAACGAAGGACCACGGCATCGCGCACTGGTTTTGCCGTTTTCACTTGCGAATCGGTTGGTTACCAACAGCGAGTATCTTGAGTTCATGCGCGACAAAGGCTACTCGCGTTCGGAGTTTTGGTTGTCGCTAGGCTGGACTACACTCAACGAACATAACTGGCGCGCGCCACTTTATTGGACAGAGGGCGACGGCGAATGGTGGAATTTTACTTTGAGTGGGCTCCGCAAAGTCGATCTGAATGAACCGGTAACCCATTTGAGTTATTTTGAAGCGGATGCCTACGCAAACTGGGCTGGCATGCGGCTGCCAACTGAATTCGAATGGGAATGCGCCGCCGCCAAGAGTGACATCGACGGAAATTTCGTTGAGAGCGAGCGATTTCATCCAGCTCCGCTGAGTCAATCGCCGCGAGACGGACAGCTCGCGCAAATGCTTGGGGACGTATGGGAATGGACTCGCAGCTCTTATTCGCCATATCCGGGCTATCGGGCCGAACCGGGCGCGCTCGGCGAATACAACGGCAAGTTTATGTGCAATCAATATGTCCTCCGCGGCGGCTCGTGTGCGACTTCGCGCACTCACATTCGCAAGACCTACCGCAATTTCTTTCAACCCGATAAACGGTGGCAATTCATGGGAATCCGTTTGGCACGCGATCTTTCGTGAACGAGAAAATTCCTTCTGCGGTTGAAGCCGCGGCGAAAAAAAACTTTAGCGGAGAAGTCCTGGCGGGCCTTTCGAAATCACCGCGACAACTGCCGTGCAAATTTTTCTACGACGAACGGGGCGCGCAATTGTTCCAACAGATTTGCGATCTGCCCGAGTACTACATCACGCGCACGGAGATCGAGATTCTGCGATTGCACGGCGCGGAGATGGCCGCGGCGCTCGGGGCGCAGATCGAACTGATCGGTCTCGGCACCGGCGCAGGAACAAAAACGCTGATCTTGCTCGAAGAGTTGCACGAGCCGCGCGTTTACGTGCCAATCGACATTTCGAAGGAACAGCTCGAAAAATCGTGCGCGCGGTTCAACAAGATGTTTCCGACGCTGCAAATCCTTTCCGTCTGCGCCGACTATCTCGAACCGTTCGAATTGCCGTTACCGCGCCAGCTTTCCGCACGGAGCGTCGTTTATTTCCCCGGATCGACCATTGGGAATTTCGAGCCGGACCGGGCCGGCGAGTTTCTCTCGCGCCTCTTCGAACTCGCGAGCGAAGGCGGCGGTTTGCTCATCGGCGTTGATCTTCAGAAAGATCGAGATGTCCTCGAGGCCGCTTACAACGACAGCGCCGGCGTCACTGCGCAGTTTAACAAAAACCTGCTCGCGCGAATCAATCACGAGCTGGGAGGTGATTTCGATTTAGCTCACTGGCTGCATTACGCGATTTACAATCCAGCCGAAGGTCGCATCGAACTTTATTTGATCAGTGAGATCGATCAGAGCGCGAAAATCGGCAACAACACATTTCAATTTCGGGCCGCCGAGAAAATTCTGACCGAATATTCCTACAAACACACGATCGGTGGGTTCATCACACTGGCGCGCCAAGCCGGATTTCATTTCGAGCAACTCTGGACCGACGATGCACGCTGGTTTGGTGTCTTTTATTTCACCGTGGCAAACTAGCAACCGGTGAGCGCGCTCGTTCAGCTAGTCGGCGTTTCAAAAGCCTTCGGCGACGCGCCGGCCGTTCACGGACTCGATCTTTCGATCGACGGTGGCAAAACCACGGTCCTTATTGGACCGAGCGGTTGCGGCAAATCCACGTTGTTGCGTTTGATCATCGGCTTGCTCGAACCCGATGGCGGCCAAATCCGATTTAATGGCACGGAACTTCGCGCGGATAAGATCGATATCGTTCGGCGCCGCGTGGGTTATGTGATTCAGGAAGGCGGACTTTTTCCGCATCTCACCACGCGGGGAAATGTTTTGCTGATGGGACGACATCTTGCTCGCGATGAAAAAGAGATGTACGCCCGGCTTTCAGAACTCTGCGCACTAACACGGTTTCCGGAGAGTCTTCTCGATCGCTATCCGCTCGAGCTATCCGGCGGCCAGCGTCAGCGCGTGAGCCTGATGCGCGCACTAATGCTTTCTCCCGAGCTGCTCCTGCTCGACGAACCGCTCGGCGCGCTCGATCCGCTTGTGCGCGCGGCTTTGCAAAAAGATTTGAAGGAGATTTTCGCGCGACTTCAGCAAACGGTGCTCCTGGTTACGCATGATCTGGCGGAAGCCGCCTATCTCGGAGACCAGATTGTGCTCATGAACGAAGGGCGAATCGTTCAGCAAGGGTCGATTGCTGATCTTCGCGAACGACCGGCAAGCAATTTCGTTTGCGATTTCATTAACGCGCAACGCGGGTTGGTGGCAATATGAAAGCAATCTGGGATCCACGAATCCAGGAATGGTTTAGACGAATTCTTATTCTTTCCTGGCTTCCTGGCTTCCTGATTCTTTCTGCTTCAGCCACCGAGCCTGTGCGGATCGGTTCAAAAAAATTTACCGAGTCGTATGTGCTCGCAGAAATCGCGAAGGAAACATTGAGCGACGCTGGAATTTCCGCCGAGCACCGTCAGGGGATGGGCGGCACGATCATTCTTTGGGAAGCGCTCTGCGGCGGCCAAATCGACGCATATCCGGAATATACCGGGACGCTCGTCCAGGAAATTCTGAAGCGAAGCGATCGGATGCATGGCCCTTTCATTACCAATGAGCTGCGCAAACTGGGAATCGCGATGACGAAGCCTCTCGGCTTCAGCAATACCTGGGCGCTGGTGATGCGGCGCAATCGCGCAAACGAACTTGGGATTCGCACGATCAGCGATCTGCAAAAACATCCGGAACTGAAAATGGGATTGACTCACGAATTTTTGGACCGACAGGACGGCTGGCAATCGCTGGTTGTCGCTTACCGATTGAGTCTGCAAAACGTGGTCGGAATCGATCACGCGCTTGGCTACGACGCGCTAAGAAGCGGTCAAATCGACGTTAAGGACGCTTATTCAACCGACGCAAAGATTGAGCAATACCAACTCGTCGTACTCGAGGACGACCAGAAATTCTTCCCGCGTTACGATGCGGTGTTCTTGTATCGACTTTCGCTCGATGAGAACGCGATTGCTTTGTTGCGTGGGCTCGAAGGAAAAATCGACGAGCCGACAATGACGCAGCTCAACGCCGAGGCTGAGCGCACAAAAGATTACGCGCAGGCCGCGGGTTTGTATTTCGGATCCAGCACAAAATCGACCTCGTTTTTTGGCGAAACGCGTCCACACAAACTCGCGAGATGGATTTCCCGTCATCTTGAGCTAGCCGGGTTCTCGCTGTTGCTCTCGATAATTGTTGGAGTTCCTCTTGGAATTTGGGCGAGCCGCGGCGGCGCGATTGGTCATGTCATTCTCGCTTTTGCAGGAATCGTGCAAACGATTCCATCGCTCGCGTTGCTCGCGTTGCTTGTACCGCTGCCGTTTTTCGGAATCAGTGTGACCACCGCGATCGCCGCGCTTTTTCTTTACGGCCTGCTTCCAATTGTCCGAAACACCGCAACCGGCTTGCAGGATATCCCCCGCGCCTTGCGCGAATCCGCGATCGCACTTGGCCTGAATCCGGCAGCGCGACTTTGGCAAATTTATTTGCCGATGGCGTCGCGCTCCATTCTCGCCGGAATCAAAACGAGCGCCGTTATCAACGTGGGAACGGCAACACTGGCTGCATTGATTGGCGCGGGCGGTTTAGGCGAACCGATTCTGAGCGGGCTCAACTTGAACGACCATGCCACGATTCTCCAAGGTGCGATTCCGGCCGCGGTGCTGGCGTTGCTCGTGCAATCATTCTTCGATCTGCTCGATCGCGTTTTGATTCCGAAAGGGTTGCGATTATAGGATCGACATGGCGATTGCGTCGATTAATCCGACGACGGGCGAGAAGCTGAAGGAATTCAAACCGCATTCTGACGCGGACATCGAAAAGTGTTTGAAGCGAGCGGCGGAGGCGTTCTCGAGACATCGTAGGGAACCTCTCCCAAAGCGCGCACAATTGATGATGGGCGTCGCAACTTTGCTCGAGGACGAGAAGAAGGAGCTCGCCCGAACGATGACGCTCGAAATGGGCAAGTTACTGCGCGATAGCGTCGCCGAGATCGAAAAGTGCGCGCGCAGCTGTCGTTATTACGCAGAAAACGCGGAGCGTTTTCTGGAAGACGAGACCGTGCAGACTGACGCGCGCCGAAGTTATCTTCATTACGAGCCGATGGGCGCGATCCTCGCCATCATGCCATGGAATTTTCCTTTCTGGCAGGTGTTTCGATTTGCCGCGCCCTCATTAATGGCCGGCAACGTCGGCATTCTCAAACACGCGGCGAATGTTCCGCAGTGCGCACTAGCGATCGAGCAACTTTTTGGTCGCGCAAGCAACGACGAAGGAATTTTTCAAACGCTCCTAATCGAAGCCAACCAGGTTGAAAAACTGATTGTTGACCCACGAATCAAAGCCGTCACGTTGACTGGCAGCGACAAAGCGGGGAGCATCGTCGGCAGCGAGGCCGCGCGAGAAGTTAAGAAAAGTGTGCTCGAACTCGGCGGCAGCGATCCGTTCATCGTCATGCCGAGCGCCGATTTCAGATTGGCGGTCAGGACGGCGGTAAAAGCGCGCACCATTAACACCGGCCAGTCTTGCATCGCGGCAAAGCGATTTTTTATTGCCGACAAAATCTATAACAAGTTTCTCAACGACTTCGTTGATCAAATGCGATCGCTGAAGATCGGCGACCCAATGTATGAGGCGACGGAGATCGGTCCGCTTGCGACCGAATCGATTTTGAATGGGGTGCATGAACAGGTGCAGAAGACACTGGCGATGGGCGCGAAATGTCTGACTGGCGGTAATCGAATCGCCGGGCCAGGATTTTTTTATGAGCCGACGGTGCTTGTCGATGTTCCAAAAGACTCGCCGGCATTTCGTGAAGAAGTTTTCGGTCCGGTCGCAGCCGTTTTTCGCGTTCGCGATGCCGACGAAGCAATCGAGCTCGCTAATGACAGCCGCTATGGACTTTCCGCAAGCGCTTGGACGACCGATCCAATCGAGCAGGAGTTATTCGCTTTCGAATTGGAATCGGGAATGGTTTTCATCAATTCGATGTCAGCATCCGATCCGCGATTGCCGTTTGGTGGCGTGAAACGATCCGGCTTCGGCCGCGAACTCGGCGCCGCCGGCATTCGCGAATTCATGAATGCAAAGACGATCTGGATTGCGTAACTCAGGGTCCACTGCGGGTCGGTTGGTTCGACCTGTAAGAGGCGATGCTCCTTTCGAGATCAGATATCAAACCTTCGTTGCCGGTTGTTTTGGCGATATCGACCGCTTGTCGTGCGATTGCGATCGCGTCGCTGAAGCGACCGGCTTCAGCATAAGCGGCGGCAAGTGTTCGGAGCACGATCGCATTAGGATGTCCGGCACGTTGCGCGACGTCTCTGGCTAGGTGCACTGCACGTGCGCCGTCGCGCAGTGAGTCATCGGGCGCGGTTGCGAGAACCCACGCCAGATTTACTTCCGCGTTCATGTGGCCGGGATCAATCTCCAAGGCTTCTTCCAAATGCATCACCGCGCGTTTCGTATCCCCGGTCTGGAGTAAGGCCAGGCCGACATTGTTTTGCGCGTCCGCGTCGACGGGTCGGATCCGCAATGCTTCTTCGGAATGCGCGATCGCTTCATTCACACGACCGCGCCGCATCAGGAGGTCGGCGAGGCTCGCGTGCGCAAAATAATTGTCTTTCGTCACCGCGATCGTGTGTGTCCAAAGCGTTTCGCTGTCGCGCCAGTATGAAGCTTGGACGCGTGCGATGAATGCGCATGCGAGAATTACAACGACCGCACCGGCGGCCGCGAGATGAACTCGATAACGCCAATTCGACAAAAGATCGCCGGTGCCCCACGCGATCATCAAATAAAGACCAATCTGCGGAAGATAAGTGTAACGATCGGCGTGCGCTTGAAGATTAACCTGAACGATTCCGATCACCGGCAGGAGCATCACAACGTACCAAAGCCAGCCTACGAACAAGTACGGGTGTGATTTCCGCAGCGCGAAAACGCTAATCGTTATCGCAACCAAAACCGCCGCGGCGGCAATCGGTTGCCAGAGCGGCAAACCATCTGGCGGATACGGATAGAAGACGCCGAGGTTGGCTGGCCAAATCGTCTGCCAGATGTAAACGAGATAGCTAACCAACCCGTTGCCGGCTCGCGTGAGGAATGGCAACTGATCGGCAGCACTGTGAGCCGGTGCGATTCCACGCGAAGTTAAAAGTGCGATGATCGCCGACAACACGAACAGCGGAAGCTTCTCCACAATCAATCTCGTCCAAGTCGTTCCGTTCTTTGATTTCTGGCCTCTGATTTCTGGCCTCTGACTTCTGGCCAGCGGCCAGTAGTCGAGCAGCAAAAGAATCAGCGGAGTCGTCACCAGCATCGCTTTCGAGAGCAATCCGGCTGCGAACGAGATCGACATCGTCAGGTAGCGCGGAATCGAAGGCTTGCGCGTGTAATAGAAATACGCGGCGAGCGTCAGCACGAAGAAGACGCCGCTCAAAACGTCTTTGCGTTCTATAATCCAAACGACCGATTCCGCGCGCAGCGGATGAATTGCGAAAATCGCAGCGACGAGAGCGCTTCTCCAGTTCGAGTTGCGAGCCGCGCCGCCAATAGACTGGTCCTTAACAGAAGTCATTTTTCGCAATACGAGGAATAAGAGAATGGCAGTCGCTCCATGAAGCACAACGTTCGTCAGGTGAAACAGACCCGGACTAAATCCGTAAAACTGAAACTCGAACATGTGGGAAACGTTTTGGAGCGGAAACCAGTTCGTCGAGGGCCAATGGGTGAACGCCCATTTGATGTTGTGCAGGGTGAGGCCGCTATTGATCTCCGGAACTTCGTAAACGTATTCGGGATCGTCGAAGTTGATGAAGGGAAATTTGATTGTCTGGCCGAAGACAAACCAGACAAGCGCAGCCAGACCTACACAAACTGTCGCGATGGTTCCGTGTTCGGAGATTTTATTGCGCATTTCGCAAATTCGGATCCCGCAACGGCATGTGACGCTGATAAAGAGCAACATCTCCCATGATCTCAACAGCGAGCCCTTGTTGGCCTTCTCGATCCGCTTGTTCCGCCGCGCGCCGCGCGGTTTCGATCGCGTTCTCGAATTGACCGGCTTGGGCGTAAGCGGCCGCTAGAGTGCGAATGAAAACGGCATTGCTCTCTTTGGAGAGCCGATTCGCTTTAGTCGCAAGCTCGACCCCGATTTCGTTGTTTCTGAGCGAATCGTCCGGCCCGGTCGATATCACCCACGCAAGATTGTTGAGCGGAAGAATTGCGTCCGGATCCGATTGCAAGGCTTTTTCGTAATGATCAACCGCTTCACGCAACCAACCCTTTTGGACAAGCGCGTTGCCTAAGCTGGTGTGCGCGCCGGCGTCATAAGGGTGGATCGACAATGTCGTGCGCCATTCTGCGATCGCGCCGTCCAGATCGCCCTTCTGAAAAAGCGCAGTGCCGAGATTGTGGTGCGCATCCGGATAATCGGGGCGGAGATCGACCGCTTGCCGCAAGTGAACGATCGCTTCATCGAGTCGACCTTGACGTGCGAGCACGTCGCCGACGCTGCCGTGAATCAGGGCGAGACTGAAATTATAATGCCGATTCGCGCTGCGCGAGCGGATCGCGAGCGCCCTCTGAAAATAGGAAAGCGCGTCGTTGAGTTGCCCTCGCTCCATCAGCGACGTTCCGAAATTTGTCAATGCAACATCGTTGTCTTTTGTCACGGCAAGCGTGTGCGTCCACAGCGTTTCGCTATTTCGCCAGTAGGCCGTTTGCTTCCACGCAATCAAGCTCAAGAAAATGACAACGATGCTTCCGGCGATGGCCAGGATTTCTTTGCGGCGTGGCAATGCCGTCGAAACGTCGGCAATCAGCCACGTGAACACGACGTACAATCCGATGTGCGGCAAAAAAGTGTAGCGGTCGGCATGACCTTGAAGGCCGACCTCGATAATCCCGATGACCGGCAGAAGCATGATGAGATACCAAAGCCAGCCGAAAAGGAGATATGGGCGAGCGCGCCGCGATGTGTAAACAAATAGGGTGATCGCGAGCAAAACCGCGACCGCTAGCAAAACTTGCCACACCGAAAGCCGATCGTCCGGATGCGGATAAAATACGGCGAGGTTCGCCGGCCAGAAGATTTGCCAGATGTAAGTGACGTAAGTCACGACCGCGTTTTCGAGCCGCCAAAGGAATGGCAATTGGCCGACCGACGAGGGTGATTGCACCTGCAAGGCGAGCGCGATGACGGATGACACCGCGGACAACCCAAACAGCGGCACTTTTTCAACCATCAATTTTGTCCAGCTCATTCCGTTGGGTGACTTCTGGCCCCTCATTTCTGACCTCTGATTTCTGTTGAGTGGCCAAAAATCGAGCAGCAACAAAACGGCTGGAGTCGTCACCAACATCGGTTTGGACATCAACCCGCAAGCAAACAGGATCGACATCAACAAATAGCGGCAGATTGTCGGCGCGCGTATGTAGCGCCCGTAAGCAAGAAGCGTCAAAAAGAAAAAGACGGCACTTAGAACATCTTTGCGTTCCGCGATCCAGGCGACCGATTCAACTCGCAACGGATGAATCGCAAAAAGCGCGCTAACAAATGCGCTCCTCCACAATCGGCCGGTGATGTTGCGTAACCAAACAAAAAGCAATAGCACAGCGATCGTGTGGAGCAGCACGTTCGTGAAATGATGACCGCCCGCTTTGAGATCGAAAATCTGGCGATCGATCATGTGCGAAATGAGCGTGAGCGGGTGCCAGTTGTCCGTTTGCGTGTCGACGAACGCACCCGCGAGACTATGCAGAGTTAATCCAGAACTAATCAGTGAATTCCCGTAAACATACGTTTTGTCGTCGTAGTTTACGAAATCGTGCCCGAGCGTTTGTCCGAAGACGATCCAGATCAGGATCGTGATTGAGGCAAAGATCGCGAACTGCGCGAGACGCGAGGACGAGTCCTTTTTAACTCTTCCGGCCCGGACTTTCATGTCAGCGCCGCGCGCCGTCTTTTATTTCGGTGGCGATTCACGATATGGAGTCTGCGCCTGATAAAGATCAAGTTCATGGCGCAACGCTTCGGCCAATGAACTCTCCTTTTGTGCGGCCGCCAAACCCAACGCGCGCTGCGCAGTGCTGATCGCGCTGGAAAAAGCGCCCGCTTCGGCGTAAGCCGCAGCCAACGTGCGAAGGACCATCGGCGAATCACCTCCTGGAAGCGTTGTCGCTTTCGTCGCCAGCTCAACGGCGCGTTTGCCGTTGCGGACGTCGCCTGTCGGACACGTCGCGAGCACCCAGGCGAGATTATTCAGCGCGTTTCCGTCGTTCGGGTCGATCTGCAAACTCGTTTCCCATTGCTCGATTCCGCCGCGAACGTCGTCGTTCTCAACAAGCAACACGCCGAGATCATTGTGCGTTGGAACATCGAACGGATAATCCTTGAGCGCCGTCCTCGCGTGCGCGATTGCGCCCGCGCGCAACTCCCGGCGCGACTCGTCCACTCTTCCAAGCGACGACAAGGCCGCCGCGAGATTCTGATGCGTCATTTGATTGTCGGGCGTCACCGCGATCGCACGCCGCCAAAGAGAGACACTGTCTCGCCAATAGGTTGTCTGTTTAAAAGCGAGAATCAGCGCCGTTGCGATCGAGCAGGCAGCGACCGAACTCAGAATGACCTGACGGTTTCGCCATTGTCGCGTAAGCTCGGCGCAGGTCCAAGTGACCAGCATCGCAACTCCAACGTGCGGCAAATAGGTGAACCGGTCGGCCCGCGCTTGGAAACCGGCCTGAAAAATGCCGATCACCGGAGCGACCAGAATCAAATACCAAAACCAGCCGACGAAAACATAGGGATAGGTTTGCCGAACGAATATCGCGATGACGGTGACCGCAGTAATCAGCGCGACACAAGCTGAGACTATCCAAAGGTTCAATTGATCGTGCGGGTGCGGATAGAACACCGCGAGATCTGTCGGCCAGAATGTTTGGCGAAGATAAATAACCAAACTGACCGCCGCGTTTTTCAGGCGAGGCACAAGTGGCAATTGTTCCAGGGACGCCATCGTCACCGTCTGCGCGAGCATGGTCGCGACCGCTGTCGCCGCCGAAAGAACAAACAATGGGATTTTTTCGGTGACGACTTTTCCAAATCCAGCGAAATCGTTGGTACGACACAACGGCCAGTAATCCAGCAACAACAGCACGAAGGGCACGGTGACGAATGTCGCCTTCGACATCAGTCCGCAGGCCAGAAAGATCGACATCATCACATAGCGGCCGACATTTGGCGCACGCACATAACGGCAATACGCGCCGAGTGTGAGCATGAAAAAGACGCCGCTGAGGACATCCTTTCGCTCCGCGATCCAAGCGACCGATTCGACCCGCATTGGATGAATCGCGAAGATCGCAGCCACGAAAGCGCTCCGCCAAACCTGGCCAGTCATTGCGCAGAAAACTAAAAAAAGCAAGACGGCTGCGATATTGTGCAGCAAGACGTTGATGAAGTGATGACCGCCTGGCTTCAATCCAAAAATCTGACAATCCAGCATGTGGCTGAGCGTTGTCAGCGGATGCCAGAGACTCGCGTGACTGTGAGTCAGAAACCAATTGAGGCCGTCGAGGGTGAGCCCTGCAGCAATATGCGAGTTTTCATAAACGTAACGGTCGTCGTCGAAGTTCACGAAGCCGTGTCGCAATGTTTGGGCGAAAACGACCCAGATGATGGCTGTGAGAAAGACACAAGTCGCCAGAATAATTCGGCGATCGTTGCCCGCGGTCGCCTGCGCCGGAACGGTCGGCATCATTAAACGGGCGGCAGCGACAGTCCCCACCGCGAAAGACGAAACCGCACCGCAGTTCCAAGACAGCCGAGACCGTAACGAACGCTTCGACGAAAGTTAATCGACGATCCTTCTGGCAGATATTTCGCGGGGCAGGTGACCTCGCCGATTTTGTGACCGAGCCAGATAATTTGAGCGAGCATCTGATTGTCGAAAACAAAGTCGTCGGAGTTCTTTTCGATCGGCACGCGCTCGAGCAGACTTCGAGCAAACGCACGATAACCAGTGTGATATTCGGAAAGCTTCGCGCCGATCATGAAATTCTCGACGAAGGTAAGGAAACGGTTGGCGACATACTTCCACCACGGCATTCCCCCGTCGAGCGCGCTCCCGCCGAGAATACGCGAGCCGAGGACGCAGGGATAAAGACCGCTGGCCACGAGCGACGCCATCGCCGGCAGAAGTTGCGGTGTGTATTGATAATCTGGATGAATCATCACCATGATGTCTGCGCCGGCCGCGAGCGCGAGGCGATAACAGGTTTTTTGATTTCCGCCGTAACCACGATTCTCGGGATGCACTTCGACTTGCACATCTTTTAGTGTGCGCGCGATCGCCACCGTCTCATCATGGCTCGCGTCGTCTACCACAATGACAAGGTCGACAATCCCCTGCTGCATAACTTCGTCGTAAGTGCGCTGCAAAGTTCCCGCGGCGTTATATGCGGGCATCACGACTACAATCTTCTGGCCGCTTAACATTTGAATAGGTTGACCGAACGACGCGCACCATCCGCATTGCCATTCGCCTCATCAAGTGCGAATACTGCAAAAAGTCTCCTCAATTCCAATGTGGAGTTGAACGACTTCGGCGGCATCCATGAATCTCCTCGTGCTGTCATGATCGAGGCAATTTCGAAGCGAACGTCATTTCGCGCGATCGTGATCGTCTGTTCGTGTTCGGAGCGCATTCCCTTGCTCTGCGAGTCGTATTCATCTGGGACGACGCCGATCACTTGACCCAAAATCCGTTATTGGACCTCTCGGGTTCAAAGAAATTTGGATGACGCCCCGGGCAATTTATTATCCGCTGGCCCTCACGGTCTTTTGGGCTCTCCACAAAGTCGTCGGTTTGAATCCGCTCCCGTATCATCTGTTGAACGGGCTGATGTATTCGGGCTCGGCCCTCCTCCTTTGGCGGGCGTTGATTCCGGATTCGAGCCCCGGCCGACCCCAGTCTCGTTTTTGCCCTCATGTGACCTAATTTCGTAGGTAGATCGCGGCATTTTCCGGTAAAACGACGTTGCGCAGGAATGCGCAAAGATGCGCTGCAAAACGAACTCTATTTGGCAACAAATGGCAACGCAGGGGCTGCTTGGATTGGCCCGGATCGGAGCCCGCCGACACGTTCCAGCTCATGGACCAGATCATGGAAACGTTTCCTGCTAGCCGGGAACGCGTTTTCGCGCTGGCATTTCTTCGTCCCGAAATCGGAACGTGGTGTCCCACAACTGAATCACTTCCCGATTGGCGGGAAAAACGTTGCGAAGTTTTAGTCGGTGATTGTTAACGACTTACAACTTCGTTTGAGGCCGTGGCATGGGCATTGCAGTACCCATTTTCGAAATGAAAAAACTTTTGAATCCAGGGAGCAGTCGAAACGCTTCTTACTAGCTTGAACATAATCCGGGATTTCAAGTTTGCGTTCCGGCAGCTGCTGAAGGCGCCGGCGTTTACGATTGCAGCGGCGACTGTGCTCGCGCTGGGGATTGGGGTGAATACCGCTGTGTTCAGTGTGGTGAACACTCTTTTCTTTGCTCCCCCGGCTTAC
>Ga0182041_10000213_pt1 | contig 26251 bp, 19 predicted proteins | sample flu12Cox44000178_FD_125967 | JGI IMG/M metagenome (GOLD analysis project Ga0182041, IMG submission 125967) | Lab enrichment of tropical soil microbial communities from Luquillo Experimental Forest, Puerto Rico - flux8day.12C.oxic.44.000.178 | ecosystem: Environmental > Terrestrial > Soil >...
CGGATCGGTTTTCGAGTCGCGGCGTTTGGAGAGGTTTACTCCTCCTCCAAAAACCCCCGCGTAGATCCAGCTACCGGCAGAAGTTGAACCGTCGGGCTGCAGGTCGGCCACTTTGTTGACGAGATCCCCGGCCTTCAGCCCGCTGCCGGGAATGTCGGCGAGTGCGCGACCGTTGATCTCGCGGAGCACGTCCTCGGCAGTGGTGTAGGTCCAAGAAGCCTTCTTGATGATCTCGTCCTTCGGATCGGAGGAGTCCTTCACCAAGTCGCGCACGCGGCGGAATACGAGATCGACGATCTCGCCATCGGGTTTGGCCTGCCCTGGGGGATTTACCGCGGCGTGTCGCCACTGCACCAGCCCGCCCGAGTTGGTGATGGTTCCGTTCTTTTCCATGAAGAAGGAGGCGGGTAGCAAGAGTACTTCAGTGGAGATGGACTTCGGGTCAACACCGGGGCGACGCCAGAAGGTGGCCGTTTCTGTCTCCCAGATTTCTTGAACCACCAGCATCTCGAGCTTGGCCATCGCCTCGAACGTCAGGTTCAGGTTGGGCGTCGTCACTGCCGGGTTCTGGCCAACGATCCACAACATCTTCATGGTTCCGGCAAGCGCGCTCTCGAAGATGGCTAGTGTGCCGTAGTCTTTCGCCGCGCTCCGCTTCGGCAACCAGGCGTAAGCGAAATCGTTCTCGGAGGTGGCGGCATCTCCGTAGAACGCTTTGAGGGTGTTAACGAGAAATTTGCGGTCGCCAGTGCCATTTCTCTTGGTGTACTCCGCAAGGGTAGGCTCCGTGTGGGCCGGGTAATTAAGATAGCCGGGCATATAGTTGTTGAGCACGCCCATGTCGCACGCGCCCTGCACGTTCGGCTCGCCCCGCAGCGCGTTGACGCCACTGCCCGGCTTGCCGACGTTGCCGAGCAGGAGCTGCAGGACGGTGAAGGCGCGGATTCCTTGTACGCCCGTGGTGTGCTGGGTCATGCCCAGCGCGTACAGGATGGCTCCCGGGCGGTTCTTGGCCATGGTTTCCGCGATCTGCTGGATCTCAGCCGCTGGGATGCCGGTGATGCGCTCACCACATCGAGCGTGTAACGCGAAACGAACTTCTTGAGGTGCGTAAAAACGCTATGCGGATCGTCGAGGCTCGCGGCGACGCGCGGCTTGCCTTTGGCATCGAGCTGATAACCCCAGGTCTCTGTATCGTACTTATGCTTCTCCTGGTCAAACCCGCTGAAGAGCCCATCCTTGAAGTCGAAAGCCGCGTGGCCCAGGAAAAGAGCGTTCGTATGCGTGACGATGTAGTCCTCGTCGTAGAGCCGATGAACGAGGATATAGTTGATCATTGTATTGAGAAACGCCGCGTCGGTGCCGGGGCGGATGCGCGCGTAGATATCCGCTGTCGCCGAGGTTCGGGTGAACCGAGGGTCGACGTGGATGATTTTCGCCCCATTTTCCTGGGCCTTCCGGATCCACTTGAAGGCCATGGGGTGGTTCTCCGCCACATTGCTGCCTTCCACCAGAATCGTCTTGCAATGTTGCAGGTCAATCCAGTGGTTGGTCATCGCCCCGCGCCCGAACGCCGCCCCCAGACCGGGGACCGTGGGGCTATGTCAAAGTCGGGCCTGATGCTCGACAAAGGGGATGCCGAGAAGGCGCGCGGCTTTCTGGAAGAGGTAGCACTCCTCGTTGGTGTTCTGTGCGCCGCCCATGAACGCGATCGCGTCCGTCCGGTTGACGGGAACCTCCGCGTCGCCTAGTTTCTCGGTCGAGATCCAGGTTGCGTCACGTGTCTTTCGGATCTGCTGCGCGACCCGCTCCACCGCGTCTGGCCATGAGATCTCCTCCCAGTGGTCGCTGCCTGGCGCACGGTAACGCGGCGTTCGAAGCCGGTTCGGCGAGGTGTGTGTCGCGAACATCGAGATGCCCTTCACGCACAGCGATCCGCGGTTCACGATGTGGTCGTAGTCGCCTTCCATGGCCAGCAGCTTGCCTTCGCGCACCGCTGCGATCATGCCGCACCCGCACGAGCAGAAGTTGCAGGAGGTCGTGAACTCGCTAACTTGCGAGAGTTTTAGGCTTTTCGTCGCCGCCCTGATTGTGGGCACGTCAAGAAGGCCGCCGAGTGCGAGGGCAGCGCCCCCTCCGACGCTGGCCTTAAGCCACTCTCTACGGCTAATGGGTTCGGCGCCGGACGCACGAGAAGCGCTTTGTGCGAGCCGGGAAGGTGATTCCTCTTTCTTATCTGTGGACATGGGGCGCTCCCCCGGGTTTGAAGATGACGGTCATATCGTTCCAGCGCGCCACACTGTTCTCATAGACCGCTCCGCTCGTCTCGCCAAATATGCGCGCTAAATTAGCGCCCTGCCCGCGAAGGTTCACCTGGCAGAATTGACAGTCGCGACTCCGGCTTTCCACCTTCTAGTCTTCCCAGAGTGCAACTGTGTACTGATGAATGCACCGACCGGCAGACCCGTTTGGTATCTACTGACGATTCATTGGCTGAGCCTCACCGGCGCCGCGTTGGTGACAACCGCAGGCATTTCCTGGCTGTTCGTCCTCCCCCTGCAGATTCGGGGACACGCCAGTAATCCATACGTCGGGATTGTCGTTTTCCTGATTCTTCCGGTTTTATTCTTTGCTGGACTGGCCCTTATTCCCATCGGCATTTACTTTGGGAAACGTCGCGTTCAAACAGGCCTGGAAAATGGCTTCGATCGGAAGGCGGCACTGCGTCGGGTAGCTTGGTTCTTGGGCCTAACGACCATGCTAAACGTGATCATCGGAACACAATTTACGTATAGGGCAGTGGCCTACATGGGCACACCTCAGTTTTGCGGACAGGCGTGTCACAGCATGAGCCCCGAATTCGCCGCTTACGCGAACTCGCCGCACTTTAGAGTCGAGTGCGTGGAATGTCACGTAGCTCCAGGTGCGGCGGGCTGGGTGGCGAGCAAGGCCAGCGGTATCCGACAGCTCTTTGCGACGGTCGCGAACACCTATCCGCGGCCGATTCCTCCGGCATTGGAAAGCAACAGCCTCGTTCCAGCGAGCGAGACCTGTGAGAACTGTCATTGGCCCGAAAAGTTCGGGTCGGTGAGGCTGCGGCTCATCACCAATTACGCGGAAGACGAACAGAATACTCGTACGCAAACCGTGTTGCTGATGCTGGTGGGGGGTAGCAAGTTCGCGGGTATACACGGCAAGCACTTTGGTCCGGGTGTTCACATTCGTTTTGTTGCGGCCGACACCAAAAGGCAGACGATTCCTTGGGTGGAATACCAGAACACCACCACTGGAGCCAGTCAAACTTTCCTAAGCGAGGGGTCTTCGCCTGATTCCGTCAAAGGTCTTCCCAAATTCGAAATGCAGTGCGTCGATTGTCACAACCGGCCGACGCACACCTTTGAGTCGCCCGAGCGCGGCATGAACAGTGCCCTGTTCCTTGGAGAAATCCCTACCGGCTTGCCTTTTATCAAAAAGGAGGGCGTCGCACTGTTGAACGCCAAGTATAGTTCAAACCTCGAAGCTGCGGAAAGACTGCCGGTGGCCCTGGTGAGCTTTTATAAACAAAACTACCCGGATCTTTATGCGAGACGATCTCAAGACGTCCAGGGCGCCGCCGCAGCGGTCCTTCGCATCTATAACCGCAATGTGTTTCCGGACCTCAAGGTCGGGTGGGGAACCTATCCGAATAATCTGGGACACACGGAATTTCCGGGCTGTTTCCGTTGTCACGACAGCTCCCACACCGCGGCAGACGGCAAGTCCATAACTCAGGATTGCGATGCTTGTCATCAACTATTGGCAACCGATGAAGCCTCGCCAGAAATTCTGAAAACGCTCGGTCTTGAAGAGCGCATTTCGAAGGTTCAAAAGAAATGACTTTTGAGGTCACGCATAGCCCTTTGTGAACCTCAAATGGAACGACCAGACTCCGTAGGTTCGACGCTCTTGAAAGGAGACGAGTATGAAATGCAAGTCATTTGTTTGGAATACGCTTGGTGTCGCCTTGCTTATGGCTATGCCCGCTGCATCGTGGGCTGCTGATGACGGAGCTGCGCTGTACAAGTCAAAATGCGCCGGTTGTCACGGTGCTGGCGGCGAAGGAAAACCGGCGGTAAAGGCGCCGGCGTTAAAAGGAACGGCGCTCGATGCCGACAAAATCGCACAACACATAACCAAAGGCGAGCCAAAATCAAAGCCGCCTCACAAGAAAGGCATTTCCGGCGTGAGCGAGGAACAAGCCAAGGCCATCGCGGAATTCGTAAAGACACTCAACTAGGCCACGATCTTTTCTGGGAACTCACCCCGACCTGTGCCGCGCTCCTAGAACCGGTATTCGAGCGTTGCCATGAGGGTGTGCGCGTGGTAGGAGGGTTGGTCCACACCGAGAAACAAGTATCGAGCGGAGGAAGGATCGCCGACCACGAAATACGGATAAAATGGGCTGGTGGCGCCTGGCATTGGCGCAGGAGATGTACTGCTGTTGAGTATCGGGGTGGCGCAACCGACGACAGGCGCGGCCGGTGGCGCCGCGCTGACGCAACCCATATACTGAGTCATCGGAGAAGTCTGGTAGTCCTTGTTGTCCCACTGTTGATAGTGGTATTCGATTCTCGGCGCAAATTTGTCCGTCACTTTGTATTTGAAAATCACGGCAACATCGTGGAGGCGGTTCACTGTTTCGGGATAGTCCACTGCGGCATTTGTGCCGGTGAGCAGGAAAGTGTCCGCTCCGGTCAAGATCGTTGGATCTCCGAGCGGCCGGGAATTCACATGGCCCTTGGTGGCCGATAGCGAATAGTAGGTGCTCAGGTATATCTTCTTGCCAAAATACGTGTCAGCCCCTGCGGTGTAGATGTGCACCGGCTCGCGGGTAACGCTTTCCCAATCGTTGTTGCCAGTGTCGCATCCGGCGCAGGTCAGGATCGTCGCCGGAGCGGAAACCGGGGTACGATAGCGCGAGATGATGCGCTTGTAATAGCGCTCATAGGAATATTCCGCGAACAGGGTCACCTCCGAAGAGAGCGAGTAATCTAGGTCGAATCCGTAATTGTAGGAGATGTCTTTTATCACCCCGTACAGATAATAGGGAGCCGTTGTGGCCGCCGTTCCGGTCAGAAAGTTTAGCGCCGTAGGGCTGTTTGTTCCGCCCTGCCGGTTGAAATTGTTCTGCAAGGTGCCGCCGAAGGCCGAGAGGGTCAGCTTGTCTGAGGGACTGTACTGCACCAAGCCGTCGGCGCGATTCAGCAAACGCGCCGCTTCGTCGAACCTGCGAAGGCATCGTTGATCGGCAGTGAAAGAGACGTTCGTAGTGTCCGAACATGAGACGGGCGCGCCTGTGGTCGGGTCACTGGCGTTGTCGTCCTGATAACGATCCGGCTTTCGGTCACCGTGCTGGTAGGAACCGCGGAACAACAAGTCCTTGATGGGAGACCAGTCAACCGCCGCGAAGAATGAGTTCTCAAGCGAATGCGCGGCATCGCGCTGGGAGCGGTCCATCCATTCCGCGTCGTAGCCAAGCTTTACGGAACTCCTCTTGGCGAAGTCCCAGATGCCCGTCAATTCGAGGTTCTTTCGGTGGAATGCCCACGGCGTGTTCTGGTTCGGGCTGGGAGCAGCAGCATCGCCTTCCACGGGTGTCAAATTAAGAACCGGCGCGTTGTTGTGGTAATCGTAATCCCGGTAGTTAGCCTTGAGTTCGATCGCTTTCCAGGCCGTTGTTACAACGGTGTAGTTCATGGCCAGAGTTTTCTTGTCTCCATGCAAACTCTGCGCGGGCAAGGCCGAGACCGAATCGCAAGCCTGTGTCCCTGACGTGCCGCAGGTGTTGATGGTGGTGTTGGTGGTGTAAGGCAGGAAGGCGTCGTTCTGCCTCAGCCAGCCAGGAGTGATGCTTGCGATGATGTGAAGATACTTGGTTAGGTCGAAGCCCGTGGCAAAACTGAAATAGTTGGCTTGATTGTTAGGGTATAGACTGGCGCGGCCCGACAGAGGATCTTTTTGGCCTTCCGCCGTTAGCCGGAAAGGATTGTCCCAGACCATATCTTTTGTGCCGTTTTGGAAAAAAGAGCCGATGTAGGCTCCCTGGATCGCCCAACTATGCCGGCCATAGTCGGTTCCAACCGTCACAAGGTTGTTGAAGTAGTTTAGAACTTCGGGAAGTTCGACGCCGTAGCCAGAAGTGGCGCTGGCGCTGGGACTGGAGTTCATGATGTAGCCGATGGGCCGCAGGCCGCGCTCGCTCTCACGAAAGTATGAGCCGAACCAGCGCCAATCCGGGTTCAGGTTATAGGCAAACGATGCCGTTCCACCCTTGCGAATAATTGACGGGGTAAGGAAGTTCGATTGGGGCACGACTTGCGTGTTGATGGTCGACGGAAGGTTCGCAGAGGGCGTGGCTTGCAAGGTTTGCCGGATCAGCTCGGGGTAAGACCAAACACCGGGAGCCGTCTCGGTGTACAAGGTGCGAGTGGTATTGCTGTAAATGTGAGGAATTTCGTCGTAACGGAACTGGAATATGAATTTGCCGTAGTTCCCGAACGTCGCCAAATAGCTCTGATCGCGATACAGCGTGCTTTGGGATTTGAGGCTGAAATAGTTCTTTGAGTTGAGAATATCGTTAAACTTTACGTCGATCCGCCGAACATAGAAGCCATTGCGCACGTCGCGATACTCGTTGAATTTGGAAGTCTTCAGCACCGGGTCGAATGGCGTGCCACAGCCAAGGCACTGCCCAGACTGCAAATCAGGGCGTCCGTAGACGTCCCCCGTCGCATAGCGAACCCCGAAATCGACGAAGCCGTAGTTATTTTCCTGGGCACTGCTTTCTTGGTCCTTACTCTTGCCTTTGTCTTGGTTCTGACTCTTGCCTTTGTCTTGATCCTGCTCTTGGCTAGGCAGTGGGACCGCTAGAAGCAAAAGCGCAAATAGAAGCATGAAGACTGCCAAAGCATGCAATCGTCTAAACCTTTTCATGTTTTTGTGCTCTGCCTTTCCTAGCGTAGAAACGCGTTGCCCGATGGATGATTCGATCCATGGATCGCGGAGTGACAGTTGGTGCAGCCACGGTTGAAATTCTTGATGGAGCTAAGCGGCTGCGGCTGGGTGGGATGGCGGCTGCCGTCGTGGCAGCTGTCGCATACGCGGGGCATGCGCGTCTTCAACAACTGGGGATTGCTCGTTCCGTGCGGCTCGTGGCAGTTCGCGCAGTTCTCCATAACCGGAGGGTGCTCCCAGAGGAAAGGTCCACGTCGTTCGGTGTGGCAGCTTAGGCAATTCTCATTGGTGGTTGCCTGAATGAGTTGTTTAGGATTTGGCGTGCCGTGCGGATTGTGGCAGCTCGTGCAGGTTACTTTGCCTTCGCGGTACGGCATGTGAGAGGAACGCTGCAACTGTGCTCGACGCATTGGGTGGCACTGAAGGCACAGTTCCGGCTGCTTTTTCTTCACGCCTGCGTTCTCGGTGAGAGGGGCGTTGTAGCGCCCTTCGTAGGACAGGGCAACCGTCACTTCTTGCTTGACCTGGTGGCAATCCACGCACGCCATCCCGCGGGACTCGTGCGGGCTGCCTTTCCAAAACAGGTGCGTGCCTCGCGAATGGCAGTCCATGCAGACCGCGTTTTGTTCCGCCACGGAATTGTTGGAATCCTTGCCAAAACGTATCGGAATCGTGTCCTTGCCCCCACCCGCTTCCACATGCGCTTGGCCTGGCCCATGGCATGCTTCGCATCCGCGCGCCTCTTCCGGGCTATGCGGATTCAGCATCATGACTCTCCCCATTACAGTGTTCTTGAAGCGCCGATTTTGATCTTCGTGGCAGGTAATGCACACCTCGCTTCCGACATAACCTCCAGCGTGCGATTTCGCCGACGTGGCCGGCGCCTTTTCCTGCGGTGCGGAAGGCGTGCTATGGTGCGGTGAGGGGGACCCTCTGCTGGCACCTGCCGTCCATCCGAGCAAAAGAACTAAGAGAAGAGGGATGACGATCCGCGTTTGCAAGACACACTGCATAGCTTTCCTGCCGTTTTGAGATGCCGATAGAAACACCGAAAATCGATGTGCTCCCCGGCACAAAACACGGTTAGCTGTTTGGCCTACCGGGAGCAGACGGGAACATTTGTCAAAGCCCAAAACTGGGCCGAAATTTGCCCGACACTCCCAAGCCTTTACGGCAGTCGAGCACGCCGCACTATCGCGAAAGCCGTGCCTTCGTCCAACTGTCATTTTTGCCAGTGCTGGACGGCCTCGTCGGCTGGCGCCGCGAGCCACGGAGACGCAAGAAAAACTGAACGCCGTCAGGAGCTTGTATCGCTTACGGTTGATGCGTTGAACCAGTGCAGCCGGAAGGCTGGCGAAAAGAGATTCCACTGTCATTTCTGACAGGTGTCCGGCTGACTCTTCCTAGTGAGTTGCCCGAACGGCCAAAGCGGTGGCGGGCGAATGACGGTGATGCTGACTCGGCGCCTGATTTCGAGCGACCGCCGGCCGCAATAGCCGAACCGTGCCCTAGGGCAACGACCTGGCCGGTTTTTGCCTGTACCCTGGAGCGTCCGGCTAACTCAAGGGCTCCGCCGAAGGCCCGAAGAAGCCTGGGGGCCGAAGCAGGATGCCGACAGTCGCCAATCAACAGAAGTTCTTCCTCCGCTTGGGAAGCCGAGTTCGCGAGCTGCGAAGAAAAAACGGCCAATCTCAAGAGGATATGATTTCCTACGGCTTTTCGGCGCGCCACTGGCAACAGATCGAGGGTGGCCGGCCGATCACAGTTTCAACCCTGCTGCGTATCTGTGCAGTATTCGAGACTCCGGTTGAGCGTCTGGTTCGCGGGCTGGACAGAGGAATCTACCAAGACTAGCCCACCCGCCCGCGCGAATTGCTGGTGGCCCTTTCCGGATGTACTGGTTTATCTCTTCCACGTCCTGATTTTTTCAAATATCCAAACGTCCACATCACGTTCTTCGAGGAGCCCCCTGAAAAATCTCCGTATTTGTCGTCGCCGATAATCCTCTGCTCTTGTGGAACATTGTCCTGACGGAAGCGGCAGAAAGTGGTGACGTTCGCCGCCCAGGACCCGAGGTTGCCGGCAACGGGCACTGTAACTGACGCCGTCAGGCATGGGCATGGCAGGGTGCATAAACCGCCTGTGGACGTCGCAGGCGGTATCCCCGTCTTGACTTACGTCCACTACCGTAATGGCTGTCATCTTCTTCATGCGTTTTGTAAGAATGTCGGTCGAGGAACCCCAATATCGGCGCCGGGACGGGACGAATCTTTTTTGAGAAAATTGCTGGGTGGGATGTAGAGAACCAGCGTCGGGCTCCGACCTACCCATGAAGGCGCTCCTGCTAAGTTCTGACTGTCAAGTACGGGCAGCCAAGGAGGGGGACGTTGTCGAAAGCCTACAAAAGCTCTCGCCGCCGTTTGATCTCGTCCCGAGCTGCCACGGCGACATTGGCAGCTTTGCCCAGTCGTTTGATCGCAGGCGCTAAGAAGCAGAAAATCCAAGGAGAAGAAATGACAGCCTTGACGCCGTACCTTTTATTCGATGGCCATTGCTGTGAGGCAATGGAGTTTTACAAGTCCTGCTTCGGAGGAGAGCTGACAGTCACGAAAGTGAAAGATTCCCCGGTGAAGGATCGGATGCCAGCCGTCCAGCGCGAAAAAGTCGTCCATGCACGACTCGCAAGCGGCAATGTCGAGATTGCGGCATCCGACTGGCTGCGTCCCGACCGAACTCCAATTCGAGGCAACACGGTTTGTCTCTTCCTAAGCGGAGGAACATTGCGAGAGTTGAAAGCCCTGTTCGACAAACTCTCGGACGGAGCAGAATTAGCCGATCCACTGAAAGAGCAATTTTTTGGTACTTACGGCGCACTGAACGACAAGTTTGGTGTTCGCTGGATGTTTCAAACAGACCAAAAGCACTAGCGAACGGGATGACAGCAGAGAGGGCATAGGAGCAATCGACATGAAATACATTTTGCTGATGTCAGGCATGAAAGTAGGGGTTGAGAGCTATCTTGCGTGGTCCCAAAAGGATAGAGATGCGCACATGGCAGTCCTGCAGCGCATCGCTAGGGAGTTGACGGCATCGGGGGAGTTTGTCGCCACGCAGGGATTAGCTGTGCCGCAGGAGGCCAAGGTCGTGCGCGGCGAGAAGAGCGGCATGCCGGTTACGGACGGCGTCTTTCCGGAGTCGAAGGAGTTTCTCCTTGGTTACTGGATCGTCGACGTCGCGACTCCAGAGCGCGCTTACGCCATCGCAGGGCGGATTTCGGCGGCGCCGGGGCCCGGAGGGGTGCCGACGAACGTGCCGATCGAGGTGCGTGGGTTCGCGAGTTATCCAGAGGTAGCGTCATCGTCGAGCGAAGAAATCACGCGAGGAGCAAAAAGGATATGAAATTTATTCTGATGATGACGGGGAAAATGGCCGATTGGGATGAATACACGAAATGGTCGAAAGAAGACCTCGAGCGGAACGTCACCTTCATGCGCGCGTTCAGCAAGGAACTCAAGGACTCGGGAGTGTTTGTCGCCACGGAGGGCTTGGCCGCCCCGGGCGAGGCCAAGATCGTTAGGGCGGGGAAGGACGGCGAGCCAATAACGGACGGCGTGTTCCCGGAATCGAAGGAGTTCCTCGCGGGGTATTGGATCATTGATGTGGAAAGCCCTGAACAAGCCTACAAAATCGCCGCGAGAGCTTCGACAGCGCCGGGACCTGGAGGCAAACCGGGACGCATGCCTATCGAAGTGCGCCAGGTGCTAAGCGGCCATGCAGACTTAGGACTGTGAGACCTCAGATCTTCCGAGTGGAACGATGGCCAACCAGTTAGATCTTTCCATCGAACAACTGCTGCGAGAATTAGCGCCGCAGATTCTCAGTCCGGTGGTGCGAAGATTTCGCGACTTCGCCGCGGCGGAGGACGCTGTACAGGAAGCGTTAATCGCAGCCACCGAGCAATGGCCCCGGGACGGGGTGCCCGTCAATCCTCGCGGCTGGCTCATCCAGGTGGCGTCGCGCCGAATGACGGACCACATTCGAAGCGAGGTTGCGCGGCGGCGCCGCGAGGAGGTCGCTGCGGAGGAAGCGGAACGACTGGCGCCGCCGGTCGAGATAGCGGCGGAGAGTGGCGACGACGACACGCTCGTGCTGCTCTTCATGTGCTGCCATCCTGCTCTCACTCGAGCGTCGGCGATTGCGCTGACGCTCCGGGCGGTGGGCGGGTTGACGACAGGAGAAATTGCAAACGCGTTTCTGGTGCCTGAGGCCACCATGGCGCAACGCATCAGCCGGGCCAAGCAAAGCATCAAGGAATCGGGGATTCCTTTTCAATTGCCGATGGCCGAGGATCGCGCGCAACCGCTGCGAGCCGTGCTGCACGTGCTGTACCTAATCTTTAATGAGGGGTACGCGAGCAGCGCTGGACCTCAGTTGCGTCGAGCGGACCTATCGGACGAGGCCATCCGTCTCACGCGGATTGTGTACGAGCGGCAAACGGATGACACGGAGGTTGCGGGACTGCTGGCGCTCATGCTGCTGACCGATGCACGACGCGCAGCGCGAACCGGGCCCAACGGGGAACTGATCCCGCTGGCGCAGCAGATCAGGGCACGGTGGGACCGGCAACAGATCGCGGAGGGGATCGCGCTGTTGTCGACTGCAATGCCCAAGGGCGCGGTTGGCCCGTACCAATTGCAGGCAGCCATCGCGGCTGTGCATGACGAGGCGGCGAGCGCCGAGGATACCGACTGGCAACAGATACTGGCGCTCTACGAACTTCTCAAACGCATGTCCGATAATCCGATGATCGTACTGAACCACGCCATTGCTGCCGCGATGGTGCATGGACCGAGGAAAGGACTGGAACTGCTAGGCCCACTCGACTCGGATACGCGGCTAACGGAGCGTCACCGTCTCGAGGCTGTTCGCGCTCATCTGCTGGAAATGGCGGGCGACCATGAGGCTGCGATCCTGCACTACCGGATTGCGGCCAGCCGCGCCACGAACATGCCCGAGCGAGATTACCTGATCATGCAGGCGGCCCGACTCAGCGAGTTGCGATCGAGCGATCAATGAGTTCCTTCAGAGCATAACTGGCAAAGAACGCCTTCCCGTGCCCATGCGTGCCATCAAGCGGAGTGGAGATCGAAACGCGCCGGCGTCCCGGACAGTGGAATCAGCCGCATCGTTCGGGCTCGGGGAGAAGAGACCAAAGGTCGGTAAGTAGTTTTCTCGCGGCCCCGCTCACGGTATACAATTGGGCGCGTCTCACAAATCCTCGAAGGAAACTTCTAATGAACAAACTACTCCTGCGGTCCGTTAGCCTCGCAGCGCTGTTTCTTGCGGCCTTTCTGCTCGCCGCGCTGATGCACGTTCCCGCTGCCGATGATTCGCCGACGCTGCCCGCACCCCCCGTGGCAAAAAAAGTGTCGAAGGTCACAGACATTAACGGCTACAAGCTAGTGGATAACTATTTCTGGCTGCGCGACAAGAAGAACCCGGAAGTGAAGGCCTATCTGGAGGCCGAAAACACCTACACCGACGCCATGATGAAGTCGACCGAACCACTGCAGAAAAAACTGTACGACGAAATGCTGAGCCACATCAAGGAAACAGATGTGGAGGTGCCTTACAAGCACGGCAACTATCTCTACTACGTGCGTACGGAAGCAGGGAAACAATATGGAATTCGCTGCCGTAAAAAGGGCAGCATGGACACGCCAGAGGAAGTGATTCTGGACCTGAACGAACTGGCCAAAGGGCAGAAGTTTATGTCGCTTGGGGCCTTTGAAGTCAGTGACGATGGCAACTTGCTGGCGTACAGCACGGACAACACGGGGTTCCGGCAGTTCACGCTAGCGGTGAAAGACTTGCGTACCGGAAAAGTCCTACCAGACCACGCCGAACGGGTCGACTCGATTGCTTGGGCCAACGACAATAAGACGCTCTTCTACACCATCGAAGATGAAACGACGAAACGATCTTACCGCGGATACCGCCACATTGTGGGTACGACGGGCAGCGATGCTCCTGTCTACGAAGAGAAGGATGAGCGCTTTGGTGTCTACGCAGGAAAGACGCGGAGCAAGACGTACATCTTCCTTTTTTCCGGTAGCCACACCACGACCGAAATACGTTACATCCCCGCCGATCAGCCTATGGCCGAATGGAAGGTGCTCGAGCCGCGTAGGCAGGACGTGGAGTACTACCCGGATCACAACGGCAGTTTCTTTTACATTCGGGTAAACGATACGGGACGAAATTTCCGGCTGGTAAAGGCCCCCGTTTCCGATCCTGGGAGACAGAACTGGCAGGAAATTCTGCCGAATCGCGCGGATGTGATGCTCGAAGACATCGACTATTTTAAGGACTATTACGTGCTGTACGAGCGCGAAAAAGGCTTGCCGCAGATGCGCGTATGCGATCTGCGCAACAACGGGTGCAAACAGATCGAGTTTCCCGAGCCGGCATACGTGAGTTACTCGTACGTGAATCGCGAGTTTGATACCGCGAAGTTCCGCTACGGCTACCAGTCGTTCATCACGCCGCCATCGGTGTTCGAATACGACATGGCCGCAGGTGGCTCGACCTTGTTGAAACAAAAAGAAGTGCCTGGCGGCTACGACCGAACGCGGTATGAAGTCGAACGAATTCAGGCGACGGCGTCGGACGGCGTGAAAATTCCCATTACCGTTTTGCACTTGAAAGGCGCGAAGCGCGACGGAACAGGACCGATGTACCTAACCGGCTATGGTTCCTACGGAATTCCCTATGACATCGGCTTCAATTCCAATATTTTCAGCATGGTGAATCGTGGCGTGGTGGCGGCGGTAGCACACATCCGCGGCGGCGGCGAAATGGGCAAGGCCTGGCACGACGATGGGCGTATGATGCACAAGAAAAATACGTTTGCCGACTTCATCGTTTGTGCCGAGTATTTGGTCGCGCAGAGATACGGTTCAAAGGACCGGCTGGCAATCGAAGGTCGCAGCGCGGGCGGCTTGTTGATGGGGGCGGTGCTCAACATGCGACCGGACCTGTTTCATGCGGCGCTAGTCGGTGTGCCGTTTGTGGACGTGATGAACACAATGCTCGATGAAACACTGCCGCTGACGGTGCCGGAGTTCGAGGAATGGGGCAATCCTAAGGAGAAACCCGCTTTCGATTACATGATCACGTATTCCCCGTATGACAACATCGAGAACAAGCCCTATCCGAACATCCTAGTGCGCACTTCCTTCAACGACAGCCAAGTCATGTACTGGGAGCCTGCCAAATACGTCGCCAAAATGCGAGCACTGCGCACCGACCACCATCTACTGATCTTGAAAACCAACATGGATCCTGCGGGTCACGGAGGATCTTCGGGGCGATATGACCGGCTGAAGGAAAATGCGTTTGACTACGCGTTCTTCTTGACGCAGATGGGAATACAGAACTGACGGTATTAAGACGGTCCGATCGAAATCCATCAGTAGATCATAACGAGCAATGCCGTAAGCATGCGGGTCGCGAGGCGAGATGGATCACGAAGAGGCTTTTTGCAAAGCTAGGATTTCGTTCTGAATCAGCTGAGAATACCGGCCGATCAAGGATCGTTTGACATTGAGCCACTCCTGGGCCTCTGTCTGCTCTTTTTGAGCGCAGGCGATCTGCGCACGAACAGCTTCGGGGGCTGGCCCGCCGGGAATGGCCCGGATTCCAACGAAATGGACTGGGTCGAGAGCGCGCAACCATACTTCCCGCGGCCTGCCGAGCTTCTTTCCCACAACTTCCGGCGCGAGTCGCTCCATTTCGGTAACCAGACCTTCGGGAGAATCGCCGCTGGTGGCGGCGCGCACCGAAGCAGCGACCAAGCGATGGGCCATTCCGAAACTAATGCCTTCTTCGCGGACAAGTGTGTCGGCTAGCTCGGTCACGGTCAGGAAATTTCTGTTGGCCGCGTGGCTCATTCGCTCGCGGTCCACTTCGGCGTGGCTCACGACGCCGGCAAAAAGGCGCAGTGCCCGAGAAGCATCAGCGCACATCGCAAAAGCCAAGGGCTGGAGACCATCTTCGCTATCGACCACATCCCCGAAGGGGGTATTGTGCGCGCAACTCAGCACTGCTTGTGCCTGGCCGAAGGCCTTGCTCGCCAGAATTCGGACGTGTTCCAGCGCAACGGGATTTCGTTTTTGCGGCATGATGCTGCTGATCTGGACGTAAGCATCGCTCAAGCGTAGAAAACCAAATTCCGGCGTGCACCACACCAGGAGGTCTTGAACGAGTCTGCCCAAGTTAAGCATCAAGACTGCGATGGCTGCGGCGGTTTCCGTCAAGTAATCGATCGCCCCGATTGCGCCGTAGGAATTCAACTGCAGGCCCTCAAAACCGAGCATGCGGGCAGTGTAATCGCGGTCAATCGGGAAGCCAGTCGTGGTAATGGCGCACGCGCCGAGCGGGTTGCGATTAACCGTGGCGAAGGCAGCTCGCAAGCGCTGCATATCTCGACCGAGGAACTCTGCAGCGGCAAGCAAGTAATGAGCCAGCGTCGTAGGCTGCGCCGGCTGCGTGTGGGTGTACGCCGGCATGATGGTATGCAGGTTTGATGCCGCGACATTGAGCAGCACCATCCGCGCCTCTGCGGTCTCTGCCGCAACCCGCAAAATCTCCCGTCGCATGCACATGCGGTACATGGTGAGGTCGATATCGTTGCGGCTGCGCGCGGTGTGGATCCTGCCCGCCACATCTTCGCCGCAGGATTGCGTCAGCAAGTGTTGTATGTAAAAGAACAGATCTTCGAAACGGCCTTCGTATCGCGCCGCCAGGATCTTGGTGTGATCGAGTTCAGCAATGGCTTCCAGGAAAACAGATGCAACTGCCTTTGGAAGGATTCCCTGGCGCGTGAGCATCAGCGTGTGGGCCGTATGGATCTCAAGGAGCGCGTCCAGAAAATACTTCTTGGCATCCTCAAAATTCACAGCCAGAACAGTTTCCGCGTATACGTGAGATGGGAAGGGCTCGGAAGATGAGGGCGACGACTCGGAAGGATGGCGTGAGTCTTTCAATGCACGCACCCTTCCGCAGAGTAAAATCCCGAGCCCTCTACCCCGGCGCCGTCCTTGGTTCGAGACAAAGTCATCCCGAATGCCTCCCTCTGGTTTCTCTGCACAAGAATCCCGCGGCCGCGCATGGGTGCGGTTGCTACCACCTGACCCCCAGCCCGAAATCAAGAATTCGTCCCTGAAGAACCGTGGAAGTAGGCGGGAAGCTGCCCGGCAGACTTCCCGAGGCGAGTTGTCCGCACTGCGTCGGGTCCAAGGTGAAGCCGTTGGCTGCGCTTGGGCAGCCGGTGGTAAGAACATGAACAACGGTGTTCAAGGAGGTGACGTTGGGATGATTGAAGATATTAGTTGCCTCGGTCAAGAATTGCGCCCGAATGCGCTCTTTCAGTGTGAACAGCGTCCGTGTATATCGTAGGTCAAACTGAACGATTTTCGGACCGCGCACGATGTTGCGCCCGATAAAGAGCGGCCTGGTGATGCTGGTCACAAGCGGATCGCCGTTTAGGTCGAAATTGGCAGTGACGTTCTGCTCGTCGCCGGAAGCAATGTTGGTCAGCAATCCAAATTCGTTGTCATTCAGCAGGCGATTTGCAACTGAGTTTTCGATCTTCACGCGCGGCGACCACAGAACACTTGCGGTGAAGGACTGCGGGCGGTTGATATAGCTGTTGCCGCGATCGCGGAGCCGGTTGGTGGTGTCTTCGACATAGACGAGGTTCTGCTCGAAGCCGTTCACGTCGGGCGCGTCGCTGATGGTGTGAGAATAGATATAGTGCCCGCTGACCAAGAGTCCTCGGGAGAAGCGGTGCTCGTAATTCACTTCAAGCGCGTTGTACTTTGAGCTGGCTCCTACGTCCTGCAGGGTCACATTGTTGAAGGAGGGGTTTGCGCGTGTTCCGGCGTTTACCCGCGGATCAAACACGGGCCGACCATCAAGAAGAGCGCCAAGCGGATGGATCAAGTTGATGTTGTGCAGCCACTCGAGTTGCCGCCCAGCGGTATTTACAACGGCAAGCGTGACAGCGTCGTTCTTGGTCAGCTCGCGCGAAACCTGGATGGTGGTGGTCAGCGCGTAAGCGTTTTTGAAATTGGGTGTGACCGTGAAGACCGACGGAGTCGCCGGCGCCGTGGCGGTCGTCAGGGGTTGCGGAAACGCCGGGGCGCCCGGAGACGACGGGGACAGCGAGGCGTTGAACGAGCGGCCGGAACCATCGTTGGAAAGGGCGTTAAACCAAATGTTGGTAGGGGGAGCGTCATAAAACATTCCCCACGACGCGCGCACAACGGTCTTGCTACCGACCCTCCAGGCCAAGCCGAGGCGCGGGGACACATCGCCCGCAGGATTATTGAAGTTGCGAGAGAAGGGGAACGGGGCGGCGGCATCGGGATTCGGCGAGAGGAAACGATCATAGCGAACTCCGTAGGTCACGAGCAGCGACGACCGGAGCTGCCAGCTATCCTGGACGAACAAATCGAAGAAATTGGAGATGTAACCAACCCGCGTGTTTCCTATCAGAGCATTCACTGTAGTGTAGGATCGCGGGTTCGCACCGCTCAGGGCGGCCTGATAAGCGGCAATCGTCGGGAAGACGTATTGCGTAAAGCTGTCCCCCTCCTGCACGTCGATGATGCGGGAATAGCCGAAACCGGTCTTGAAAGTATGTGGCCCACGAATGTAGGTGAGATTGTCGTTCCAACTGGGTATTTTTTCGGCAAATACATCACCCGTCGAAACGCTGCCGCTGAAAAAGCAACACCCAGGAATATTGACTGCCGGTTGCGGTCCGGTCAGCGGACCGGCGATGTGTTTCTCGTTCCGGTAGGGGTAGGAAAAGCGGAACTCATTGAGCAGCTGCGGTGAAATCGTGCTCACCCACTCAAGCCCGGCGACGTGGGCGCGGTCTCGAAAGTCGGCTTCCGCGGCAATCAAGTTCATCCCGCCTACGGCGGTGTTGAAGGGATACTCGTTGCGGAAGTAGTTCACGCGAACAAACACGCGGTTCTTCTGGGTGATGTCCCAGTCGCCGCGCACGTCCAGGAACTGAGCGTGCTGCACGGACGGGGCGGTGCCGAATTGCGAGGCGGGAATCCCGACAGCCTCAAGAGCCGCCTGGTTCGCGGCACTAACGGTAATCGGAACGGGAAGCGCGCGGTACAAGTGCTCGTAGGCGCCGAAAATGAACAGTTTGTCTTTCTTGATCGGGCCACCGGCGTTCATGCCGAAGGAATTCATCAACAAGTTAGGTTTCGGCGCGGTTGGAGACAGAAGGATTGGCCTCGCGGTCGTATCGACCGGACCGCGGATCCACTGGAACATGCCGTGGAGGTTATTGGTGCCCGATCCCGTGATGACGTTGTAGATGTTGCCGGTAGTCCTGCCAAATTCCGGAGCGAAGCTGTTGCTAACCGTTTGGACCTCACTGACATAAACGGAAGAAATCGGGAAGAGGCGAAGTCCGTAGCGATCGCTCTCCGTGTCGGTCATTCCATCCATCTGATAATTGATGCGATCCACAAAACCATTGGTGTTCAGCGTGCGAGGGATTCCCAGCTCCGGATTGGGGTGCCCGCTGACACCCGGCTGGAACATGATCCAGTTATAAGGGTTCCGCGAGGTCAACGGCAGGGTTTGTACTTCCTCCTCGCTGATTGTGCGACCTATATTCGTTCGGTCTGGATCGACTACTGGTGTGCCGCCGCTGACTTCGATCGAGGTGCTCACCTCGCCTAACTTGAGAGTGCCGTCCACCACCGCGTCGCGGCCGGTTTGCAGGACGATTTCGGTAAACCTGAGAGTCTGGAAACCGCTTTTGGCAATCGTGACGGTGTATGTTCCGATCGGCATCGATGCCATTACGTAGTAACCGTCTTCTGCCGAGGTGATGCTTCGCGTGTACCCTGTCGCATTATTGACGGCAGTCACGTTCGATCCAGCCACAGGCTGATCGCTCGGGTCGCTGACGCGCCCTCGAATTGTGCCGTTGATGGATTCTGATTGTGCCCAGATGATGGATGCGCATGACAAGAAGAGTAGGAAAGCCACTGTCACAAGATTCCAATTGTGGAAATATGCGAAGAAATACAGACGCCCCTTAGAGATCATTTTGCCCCCACTGTTCCCCCCGACACGAACTTCGCGAACCCAGAACATTGCCATTAAATTAAGACAGTTTCAGAACGTTCGTCAATTCCCTCCGCTCATGGGTTCACGGGTGCCGAGGTCGGCGCTCAAGTTTTTTCAAGGGCAGCCTACGATTGCGCCGGATGAAGTCGCCGGCGACGTGCTAAAGCCTCGGGAGCGAACACGGATGATCAGCGAAGAGGGCGTCGTGACACACCCAGCGGGAGCACGACATTCGATTCTGCGAAGAGAATCTCGTGCCGGTGGGGAGGTTGGGCATCCGTGCCAAACTCCAGGCCATTGCCGACGAATTGCTCTCCCCCAAGAACTGCGTCGATGGCGGGCAGCAGATCGGTCCTGGAACATGGTTTGTGAACGTAGCCCAGCGCGCCCAAGCTGAGGGCTTCTCGTACCACATCGGGGGAGGACTCTTGACTGAGGAACAGAATTTTCGCAGCGGGAGCAAGCTTACGCACTCGCCTAGCCACCTCTAGCCCATTCATGTCCGGCATGCCAATATCAAGCAGAACCAGATCCGGCTGCAGCTTTTCAGCTTTTTGGACGGCTTCCAGTCCATTCAAAGCTTCGGTGAACCGAAACTCGCGCCTTGATTGCAGCACCGAACAAACGAATCGGCGGAAGGCTTCAAAGTCATCGACTACAAGTATGTTAAAGGACCGCACTGCTCCCCATCCCCTCTATTCCAATCTAGTTGGACTCATCCTGCGCGAGCGGCGCTGCTTTTTTGAAGCAGACGCAGTTCAGCTTCCTGAATAGCAAACTGCGCAGCGCTACAATTCAAACAAACCACAATTTCTGTGCATGCATAGATATGCTGTTTATCAAGGTTTTTCCGAGGCTGGATGGCGATCTCGCCACCGAACTTGTGCAGGTTCTCTAAGCCGCAAGATTTATAGGGCATGGCCTTAAGTATGCAGGGCGATTCTGTGCAGAGTCTAGTGCCGCGATTCCCTTATGTTCCTTAACCGTGTGACGTACGCCACAAGTCAGTGGCGCCTGTCGGCCAGCGCTCATCAATTTTTTCGAGGATGCGCTTGGCCATTTCGATTGCGTCAGGGGCGTGTCTGCGCGAGAGCTCGGAGTCGGGCGAATGTTCCACTCTCTATCGCCGCACACTTACGTATTTCTGAGGTGCTTACCGGCGCCCGATGTACTCACGCAGTTCGCGTCAAAAATGCGGAACGCTGAAAGCGTGAAATTCCGGCCGCCTGGATTCAACGAGTTACAGCCGACCGTCAATGGGGGGACGGAACATGCTGGTCCCTTCGCAAAGCAGACGTAGTTCAGCTTCCTGAATGACAAATTGCGCAGCACCACAGTCCAAACAGACAGCAAGCTCGGCACATACATAGACGTGGGATTTATCGAGGTTTTTCAGGCCAGGGAAGTGAATCGCAATCTCTCCTCCGAACTTGCGGCGGTTCTCTGAGCTGCATGATTGACAAGGCAGGGCTGCCCGGAGGGTAGGAGCCCGGCTTCCGGGTTCGGTCGATTCGACACAGTTTGGAGGCAACATCGCTGTACTTGTACCTGGAAGCGCAGTCATTGGGCGTAATTTCTTTGTAATTTCCATGTAAACCACTTTGTTGGCTAGCCTGCCGGGCAAGCCCTGCTAGGCGCGCTAACTATGGCCAGATCAGGAAGGAAGTGCTGTGATTAGTGACACAGAACTGCGCAAACTGTCATGCGCCTTTAGCTCGCTTTTCTCCCTCTTGCGGTGGTTCGCTTTGGGGCGATTCGTCTTGAGGTGATTGCTTTTTTGGGCGGTTCCTGTTGTCGCGATTCCCCTTGGAGTTGTTCCTTTTGAGGTGCTTCCTCCTTGGGCCGGTCCTCTTGGCGTACCTCCTGTGACGCAACGCGATTCGAATCAAGAGCTTCATCCTCAGCGTCTTCGCGAAACAGTGGATGGGGCTTGAAAGACTCGGGGAGTTCTAGCTCCAACCTCCGGACGTCCTTGGGTTTATAGGTATACCTCTTTCCGTACGCATTGCACCGGACCGTGAAGTGTTTGCCGAGAGGGGGAGAGGAGTCACAGCATCGGTTTGGCCGAGAGGGATTCTATGCCGGAAGAAAATATTCTGCCGAATATGAAACCAGTGGTTCTTGCAAAGAACGACCCAGCAATAATTGGCGTCTTCCCACATGTACGTCTCCGTCATCCGTCTGAACGGGTGAATGGCTGCAAAGCAATTGCCCCAGCTTAGCAGACGAGCGCAGAAGTTGTATCCGAACCGATGTTGAATGGGACGGCGCCACTGACACCGGGGTCGCTTGCGCACATTTACACTGGGCGATTTTGGGCAAGGCATGAATCGTGCGGGCGCGGTCCACTTGCAGAGTCCCCTCCGCGATTGCGCAGTTGACGCGTGGTGATAGCGTCGGCTGTCTTGGCCGCGGCAAGCAGCGAAAAGCCAGCTAACAAAACCTTCTTGTTTGGCCTACCTGCATCGGGAAGGGTTTCTTCTTGTGCGTGAACTGTCGGCGCGAGAAAAAAGCACAGAGGAGTAGGAGGAGAACGCGGACAATCGGCGGTTCCGCATGCAACGTGCTTACTGCCTGTGATTTGAACATGGTGGGCACTGTCCGATTCGAACGGACGACCTTTCGGGTGTAAACCGAACGCTCTAACCGCTGAGCTAAGCGCCCAATGAAATTCATCGTACAGGAAGCATAGGGAGCGGTCAACGCGTCGGTTCTCTCTCCTTTTCCGACGCGCCGTCTTTCCAGCGTTTCTCTAAAATTTCCTGCGGGCCTGCGTTTTCTTGCACTTTGCTCACGCAGCCAGTAAACTAACTTGCTTATAATTACACCAAGGAAATGACCAGAGATGCTGCTCGCACGCGATTTTGTGGCTCACATGGCTAGTGAAGTGGTGAAGCGCCTCGTGGAGGGCGAGCAAATTGAGGTTAAGGCCCAGGATGCGGTGACCACGCGCATCCGCCAGCGAATGCTCGAGGAGTTGACCGTGGAAGACCGGCTTAACGATGAAGTGCGGCAGATCCTCGTGGAGCGCCAGGATGAGATGCGCAGCACCGGCGTGTCGTACCAGGAAATGTACAAAAAGGTGAAGCAACACTTGGCGAGGGACCGAAAGCTGGTTTTGCGGTAAGGCGCGGAAGTCAATAACCGGTATGGGAGCTAGCGGGCAAGCGTTTCTCGTAGTGCGAGCTGTGAGCGTCGATTTCCCGTTTCGATGTAATTGGGTTGTCCACAAAGGATGCTTTGGCGGGAAAGGGGAACCATAAAAGCATGATGCGACTGAGCCGTGAGAAAATTGTCAGACTCTCGCACCAGGTCACCGACGTACTGGTCTCCAGCGACGAAGTGGAATTCATCGACGACCGCGACACCATTCGTCAGCAAATCGTACAGATCCTGACCGCCATGCTCAAGGACGAAGAAAAAATCGAGCTGGAAGTTCGCAAGCGCATTACCTCGCAGAAAAAGGAAATCCTCGAAGGCAGCGAAGAGTGGGACGTGCTGCACAAGAAGTATTACCAGGAAGAATTGCGCCGCCTCGGTATCGCGGCCGCTCCTGATGACCGCCACCGTTCCTGAAGCCACTCTTAGTTCCAAGTTTAAGGTGCACGTAAAGAGAAGAAAGAGAAGGGTGGCGGTCCAATCGTCGGCCCTTTTTCAAGAGCAAAAAAAGGCTTTGCCTCTCCACGATTTCCTCCAGATACAACTCGGAATTTCTCGAGTCCGACGAACCTGAATCACTCACGCATGCGAACATAGGATGGAATCTTGGAGGCAAACGCAGTGCCGACGCACCGTTCTCCCCCTGCCAAGACACTCGTCGCGAAAATACCCTCGGCGGTTTCGCACGATTTTGGCTTGATTGCGAGCGTTCTACTTCAAAAACGGCTTCCCCTCAAGTCAAGGATTTCTAGGGGTTTCTAGGAAAATTCTTGGTTTGACGCGCGCTTTCGGGCGAGTATCGCCCCGGTTTTCACCCGAGGAGCAATGCAGGTGTTTACCGGATTGAGGCCTGGCCCGGAAGGTGCAAAGTAGCGTCAACCAATGCAATGCTGTGGCTAGTTATAGGGGTGAGTTCCTTCAGAGTTCCACATCCTCGGTCACACCCCGGGAGCTCAAGGAGTTCACCCCTCCCGCCCTTGGCAGGGAACTTGGTAGCGAATGCTTCGCGGTTTTTCCCCTCTGCACCCTTAGGCGGTGGCGGCGTCGGCTAGGGCCTGAACCTCTACTTGAGGCCGGAATTCGCTGGGGAATTCGGACAGGAATTGATCCATGGTGATAGGCGGACGGCCGATGAGTTGTTCGAGCAAGCCGTCGACATTGCCGCCTTTGCCCTTGACGTAGTAGGCCTGGAGATCAAGGAGCGCGTCGGCTTGCCATTCGAGCATGCCGCGGTCGAGCATGGCCTTGCGCTGCACCTCGGGAGGAATATCCACATACTGGACGTCACGGCCGGAATGCCTTGTGATTTTTTCGGCAAGTTCGGAGTAGGTGAGCGCTTCCGGCCCGTTCAGTTCGTATGTTTTGCCGGCGTGCTCGCCGCCAGCTAAGGCTTTTGCGGCGACAACCGCGATGTCGCGCACATCGACGAAGCTCACTCGGGCGTTACCCATCGAGGCGTGGAAGGCGCCTTGAGAACGGATGGAAGGAGCGTAGTAGGTCAGAACGCTTTGATGGAAGCTATTGGGGCGCAGAATAGTGAAAGGAATCTTCGTGGACTTAAGCTTGTCTTCCACGCGGCGGTGCCAGCTGGGAAAAGATTTCCGATTCTCGCGGGCGCCCATGGCGGAACTGAGGACGATATGGCCCACACCAGCGTTCACGCAGGCGTCAATCATGTTCCATTCGAGCTCGATGAGCTGGGGAATCGGCGAGCAGACAATGTAAACGCTGGTGACATTGCGGAGGGCAGGGGGCAGAGAGTCTTTTTTGCTGAAGTCGGCGATGACCGTCGAAGTTCGAGCAGGGGCCTTGGCGGCCTCGGTCGCTAAGCGATACATGGCGCGGTAGTTTTCGCCGGTCTTTGCGGCCACTTTGGCTACTTCACGCAAGACGGCCTTCCCCATCGTGCCGCTTGCACCAGTTACTAAAATCATACTGTTGCCTCCTGAGGAACGCACGCCGGGCGCAGGGCGAGCTGGGGGAGCGGGAAATGGCGTGGCGAACTTCTTTCCAATCTTATACATCCCTGACAAGCCGGTCTAGAGGCTTTCGTGTTGGCCGTGTTCGAAAAGGCAGTGGCGAGCGGCATGGAAAGAAAATGGGACGCACCGGCAGCTTCGGGCAGACGAAAGCTACCGGGTAATGGTGGTGTTTTGGCGCTCGTAGGGATTCTGGCGCCCTCGAAAGTAGCCGATCATCCGCAAGAGCACGTACCAGAAGATTATGTAGATCAGAAGATTACAGCTGAAGGCCAGGACGGCCCAAAATGTGGTCGAGCCTTCCATGAGAGTGCCCGGCAGGTTGATGGCGGCGACGAGGCGGGTTCCCGGCGCGGTAAGGACATGAGGGATTCTGCTCCACAGCGGACTGTACGCGAGATTGATTTTCGCTTCCCGTAAAAGGACAGAGCTAACCACTCCCAGGACAAGGGCCCAGAGGATTTTCGATTTGAACATGTAGGCACCCAGAATCAGGAGATTGCAGCGAGCTGGGGTGGCTGCTTGAGCCTTGCCAAATATAGAACAAAGCGAACAGGAAAGAAAAGCGGCAGAACTGCAAAAAGCTCTTCCGCCCTGTTTTTGCGCGACTCCAGCGTATCGGAGAACCGCCTCGTGCCCGATCGCGGACGCGCCCCACGCTAAAGCGCATCCCAAGACTTTTTCTCTTCTGGCGTAATGAGAAAACTACGGCTGGGAGTCCGGCCGGCGCTTCAAAGTCGGCCGATCATCATCGGTAGTGCTGTTGGGATCGTTGCCGGTCGGCTGCTTTTTGGATTGCTCGGTCTTACTGCGCAGCGTCGGCTTATCCTTCGCTTCCGTGACTTTGCGGGAGAACATAATGTTGCGAAGGCGACCTTTCACCTGGTCGAATTCCGAAGTCGTCACGATGTACTCCTGGCGAGCCGGGAGAATGCGCGCGATTTCTTTCTGTGTGTTCTCGATCCGCTCGGGCGTGGGAGGGTGCGTGGAGAAAGCCTTCGGGATGGTGCCGGGGCGACGCTTCTCGTCGGCCTGGATGCGCTCGAAGAAAGTTACGTACGAGTTCGGGTCGTAGCCCGCCTTGTACATGTACTCAATCCCAAGGAAATCCGCTTCGCGCTCGGCGTCGCGGGAAAACTTAAGGAACGTCAGAGGTATCGCCATATTCAGGCCTTGGTACAAGGCGTATCCCGCCCAAGTATAGGGAATGAAAATCATTGCGGGAATCGAGGCCAGTTGCATCAATTCACCCTTGGTCGCCTGGCAGGTGCCGTGGCGGGCGGTCACATGGGAGATTTCATGCGCCATCACGCCGGCCAGCTCCGATTCTTCCTGCGACCGCAGAATTAATCCACTGTTCACATAGAAGAAGCCGCCGGGAAGGGCGAACGCGTTGACTTCGTCCGAATCGATGACCTTGATCGTGAAAGGAACCTTGGCGTCGGAGTTGCGCACGAGGTTCTGGCCCACGCGATTGACGTACTCGGTAACCACTGGATCGTCGATCATCTTGGAAGAGCGCTCGACTTCCTGGGCAAGTTGCTTGCCGAGTCCGATTTCCTTCTCGAGCGAGAACCAGTTCATGTGGCAGCTGACTTTGCGGTTGCCGATGGCTTCCACATCATCCTTGGAGTTCTTTGGGTTAACCGTGTCTTGCTGCTGCACGGGCTGCTCCGAGGCCGGTTGCTGTTGCGTTTGCGGCTGCGCCGCCGGCGATTGCGTCTTCGCCGGATCCTGTTGACCAGAATCCCGACTTTGCGGGACCGCCAAGGATGGAATTGCCAGGAGGGCACTGCCGAGTGCGAAGCTCAGGGTATGCCGTAGGATGACGTTCATAAGCACCTCGCCCTACCCGGTAGTATACACCCCAACTCCTAGGCGGGCCTTAAAATCCTTCAAGGAGCTATGATGTTTGCTACAGAAGGAAGGTTTTCCGGCGTCTTGATTTCCCG
>Ga0182041_10000218_pt1 | contig 25977 bp, 24 predicted proteins | sample flu12Cox44000178_FD_125967 | JGI IMG/M metagenome (GOLD analysis project Ga0182041, IMG submission 125967) | Lab enrichment of tropical soil microbial communities from Luquillo Experimental Forest, Puerto Rico - flux8day.12C.oxic.44.000.178 | ecosystem: Environmental > Terrestrial > Soil >...
CCCCAACTCCAAAAAGATCGTCAAGGGCTGACTCCCATCATTGTCATCCCGACCCCGGTCCCGCGTTTGCCCGCGGCAAGCGGGCACAAAGTCATCGCGGGAACGGGGGCGAGGGATCGGATCTCGAAAGGGACTTCGTTCGCTTGGGAGAAGATTTCAATATCGGGTTTCTCTATGGGTCTTACGGACTGCAAGATGGGTCTGGCTGGAAATCAAGTCCGACAACGCGGAGGAGATGAGCCGAAAAATCGTCGAGTCCGGTCTTGTCAGGAAGCTTTAAGTACCGGACCATCACCTTTACTTCCAGGCTCCGGGAGGTCAATGCCTCAGGTTAGTCGGAATCGACGAGGACCTCTCATTTTATAGCCGGAGAAGGCCCGGACGCGGCAAAGGCAAAAGAGGCCCTCTAGAAGCAGGCAGCGACCAAATGAGTTACGGGATAAATCGTCAAGTGGGCATTAAGGCGTTACCGTAAGGGATCCTAACCACCTTGTTCTGACAAGCAGAGCGTTGTCCAGATCGACCGCGAGCAATCTCATCTCGTGAAGAAAAAAGCGAACGGCTTGCGTCGCCGGCTTTTCCAGGTGGCTCCATAAGCCAATGTGGGCTCTCGTGTTGAGGTGGTGCTCACCCCGGTCAACGGAGGCGGAGAAATAGGTTCCACGCTTCGAGGCACCAAGCCACTTCCCGTCTGCGCCGACCCGTGTGCCACCGGGAGCGTTCTGCACAACATAAATCAGCGCTTTTCCGCTGTCGGGTATCTGCGTGGGGTGGCGGGATTCGACAGCCGTCATGGAAAAATCGCGCGGTCGCGAGGTCCGCAGCCCGCATGCAGCTTCCGCGGCAGATACTGCTGCCTTGCCCTGACCGAAGGCCCAGCACCATGCTAATGACAGAAAGAACTTCGCAGCTATAAGCTTCATCGGCCTTACAATCTCATTGAGGTCTGGTCCGTTTCAGGATTAAGAGCCCAATAGCTCAAACGTAGAACCACTCGCGAAGCGTTACGAGAGTCACGTAGCGAGTAACTGATTGTCTGCTTTGGTGAAGCAAAGCAAGCGTGAGATACCATGCCTCCGTGCGGAGGGATTCACGGTCTTGCGGAGTGGCTCAGAGGACGGAAGCTAATCAGGGCCTGGGTCTCGTCCACGAAGGAAGGGATAGTTTCCAGCAGCCGAAGCATCGTCAATACCTCCAACACGCGGCCACAAGGACAGAGCAATTTCAGGGCTCCTCCCTGGTCTCTAAGAGAAACGAACGTTTTGACGATGATGCTGACGCCAGTACTGTCAACCTGGGTCAGATTTGTCAGGTTCAACAGCAACTTGCGCACACCGCTGGCGATCAATGTTTGTAGTTGGCTGTCCAGCAACTCGCTCTCACCTCCATTGATGGTTGACCTTCCCTGAAGGTCCAATATGGTGATATCGCGGAATTTCCGAGTTGAAATTTGAAGGCCCACAACGCTCCTTGTTTGGAGTTCATCGCATTCCTCAACCACTCATTCACACGGAGTGATGGTACGGGCTGGATTCACTTCATTTGAAATGCGCAACGATGTTTTGAGGCTTTGAGGCTGAGGCTAAACATTCTCATAGAAGTCGCGGCCTGAGATAACTGTCAATAGTTACAGTTCAGAGCCAGCTTCGAAGCCGATCCCGTGGATTTTTTCGTGAGTTACGTCTGCCTTACTCGGAAGTGATGATGCACACGGGAGTAGCCAGGCTGTGCGTCCGCAGGGGCCGGAGGTGGAGGGCGGCAGACTAAACAACTGTCTCCTATTTTCGCTTGGGCACAAGCTCCACTTTGACATTGATATGCCCGCTGGAGAGGTTAAACTTTTTGCGCCACACAATAAATCCACTCTTCTTGATGGCGATCTCGTGACTGCTTGGGCTTAGGATAATCGTTGAAGGCGTCCTGCCGAAAAGCCTTCCATCGACGTCGACGTCTGCTCCGGTTGGAGTTGAGGAAACGTCGACCAAAGCGGCCTCTGTCGTATCCCTGGAGGACACAGAATCATCGGCCTTCAGTGGCGCTGCAGGAGTACTGGATATCGTGGCCTGTGCTTGCATAGCTGACGCTTGTCCGCTTGACGCTTTCGTCTGAGCCTGATTTGGCGTTTTGCCTGCTTCGCCCCGGCAGTCTGCTCGGGCTTCTTTCAAATCCTCGGATGTGTAATGGGACTCCAGGACAATCACCTCGGCGCCATGGGTCTGCAAATTGCCGACGTCGTGATCGGTCATTTTGTCATGCAAAGAGAATCCCTCAGGCAGCTTGCCTTCGATATATCGAAACTGCTTTCCGCGGATGCCGAAGGAGTATAACTGGCTCGTAACTCGGCCGACGCGTCCGATTCGCTTCAAGATGACGCAACTGACTTGCGAGCCGCGACCAGCATCAGCCTGCGGAATCGCCGCTCCCGATTGTGCGTAGGACTTCGTGGCCAGCAAAAATACGATAACCGCAGTCCGGACGATAAGGCGCTTCATAAAGCCTCCTTTGGGGGTAAAGCTTTTTCGCCGGATTCCTAGAGCTGGACTCGCGGATTGGGAATCCTAGTTGAGGCCCGCAGGCTGAGTGGAAGAGCCGAAGAAGTTCACTGCAACACCTTAGCCGCCAAACCTGGAAGTGTCAACGCCGATAATGCCAACGCCGATAATGCCAACAATGCTGAAGCACGCGGTCCAACCTCGCAGCGCTTTCGCGCTATGCTCAGTTACCGCCCATCTTTCTTAGAGGGTGAGTGGTGAATTCGTCCGCCAGTTTGTCTGTGCTGCGAAGCTTTTCTTTCAGTTGCTCCAGCAAGCCAGGCACGACATCTCCTGGAGTGCATTCGGGCTTTGGCGGTATCGGTGGGCCGCCCAACTCCAGGGACATCAGGTACAGATAGCTGGACATAATGTGCCAGCACACGGGGTTTGGCTGAAGCCGGATGCGCGGGGGAATCAACGTGAACGAATCCATTTCGATGGCCTCACCAACGTGCTTGTAAGGCGGATCGCTCGGCAGTTGCGGCACGAGGTCCGCGTTGTCCACAAGACGGTTCGTCGTCGCCACCAATTGGTTGTACTTCGCGATGAACTGCTCGTCTCCCGTCCGCGGGCTCGCGTAGGTGTACACAATCGGATTCTGAAACGCAACTTCCGCGTTTGCCGCAACGTCCAGCGCAAGCAGCGTCGCAAGGGCGCCGCCCAGGCTGTGTCCGCAAATTGTCAGCGAAGTCGTGGGTCGCCTCCACTGGTGCTCGCCCAGCCATTTCACGACAGTGGCCGCTTCAGCGCCTTCTCCAACTTTCATCGAACGGTACACATCGGTAAAGCCGTCTTCCGTCTCTCCCGCTCCAGCGACCGGAGTGAATTGCCTCATGAGAAATTTCGCGTCCTGCACCCATTCCTTGATGCCTTCGGTCCCCCGGATGGCGATCACCACGTCGCCACTCGCTTGCGCTTGCAGGATCAAGCCAATGGCGACGGTTGCAACTGGTTGGCCGCGCTGGCGGCTGGCATCCGTTGCCAAGTCGTTCGCATAAATCGTCGCCACCACTTCGTAGCCCCCCGTGGCCGGTGCTTCCCCCGCAACGACGTCATACGCCGCGTTCACCAGTTGTCCATACGCGATTGCTTTGTTCCAGTCCATGATTTGCTTCCTTGGCGGCAAAAATTTCGGCATCTCGGCAAGCCAGTGGTCACTGTCGTGCACTTTGTCTTGGGCAACCTCGGGGGCGCGTATTCTCGCGCGCAATCTTAGAGGCACGGCCGCCATGCAAGTCAACGAAAGCACGCCACCGGCCAACGCTTTGCATTTCCGTTTTCGTCCACAACGAGCAACTTAGACCGTTATCGGGGCCCCAACGAGAATTTTGTTCTCGTTCTGTGGTCAGGCGGCGGTGGTCTGCCATTCTGACTCCCGACTGCTGACTTCCATATCCCGCAGGGACATCAGAGTTTGAGCGTCACATAACCGCCGCGCAGGGGCGCGCTGTCAAAGCACACAATGGCGCTTTCTACAGAGCACCTGTGTAAAGCCCCAGAGCTTGGTCGTCCGGTCGAATTGGGAAAAGGCATGAAAAGACATCCAGTGGACACGGCAGCATTTGGCAGGGATAGAGTCTCACTCGGTGGCTGGCTCGTACGTCAACTACCTCTCGGACGAAGGAGGCGCCTCGCCCCGGCTCCCCACGCCCGAACCATGGTCGCCTGGTTAGCTTGGAAACAATTCGAGCCCACAGACTTTTTCCGCCATGAACCACCACATCAGGCTAATCAAAATTGAGAAAGCGGCGAGGTGATGCCCCCCATCTTCGCGGATCATTGCAAGTTTATTGTGACGAGTGAATCCAAGTTTATAATGCAGCGTCGCTGCAAGTGAATTCAGCTGTATTAATACAAGTATATTGTGCTCGTTAAATGCAAGTTTCTTGTGCTGAGTGAATGCAAGTGTATTGTGCTATATTTTGTCTAAACATTTTAGTTTCATCACGATACATAGAGCCAATTCGCTATTGTTGTTGCGGTGGAGTTCTTCAAGGCCAGCCTGTCGTTTGCAAGAAGTCTGTTCCGCGGCCCTGCTGACGGTGCAGTCGCTTGGGATTCGCCAACGGGCGCCACATGTCTTCGGCCGCCGAGCTAACCGCTGCGAATGTTCTGGGTCTGGTAGTCATGCGGTGTTTCAAGCGCACTCTTTCCGGAGGAGCGGTCGGCGCCGGCCGGCTTCAACCGTTGACGGATCTCTGGCGCGGAGCCTAGCATGAGGTGCGAAACTGAGGGGAGTCAACGGTGATTGGTCAGGTTCTAGGCCATTGTCGTGTCCAGGCGAAGATTGGCGAGGGTGGCATGGGCGTCGTTTATCGCGCCTACGACGAGGTGTTGCAGCGCGATGTGGCCGTAAAAGTTGTCAAGAAGGATCCTCAGCTGGATTCCGCAGCAAGCCAGAATCTACTCCAAGAAGCGCGGGCTTCTTCCTCCCTCGCTCATCCCAACATTTGCACGATCCACGACGTTGGCGAAACCGAAGGCGAACTCTACATTGTCATGGAACTCGTGGACGGCAAGTCCCTCAACCAGATGTGCCGAGATAGCGGATTGCCCCCGGAATTAGTCATCCGCTACGGCGCGCAGATCGCGAGCGCGCTTGTCCGCGCTCATGACCGAGGCATCGTCCACCGAGATCTGAAGACCGCGAACATCGTGGTCACCTCAGACGGGCTGGTAAAAGTGCTCGATTTCGGTTTGGCAAAACGAGTGGGAGAGAGTCTATTCGAGGGTCCTACTCGCACTCTGGAAACGATCGAGGACGGCTCGGCGCTCAGCGGGACTTTGGCTTATATGTCGCCGGAAGTCCTCCGCGGAGAAGGCTCCGACTATCGTTCGGATCTGTGGGCGTTGGGAGTTGTGCTCTATGAAGCTGCTTCCGGCCGCCGGCCGTTTGAAGGGCGCACCGGCTTTGAATTAAGCGCTGCGATAATGCGCGAACTGCCCAAACCGCTCGGTCCTCCTGTCCCGCCGGGCCTTTGGGCCATTATCCAGCGCTGCCTGTCCAAAGAACCGATGCAGCGTTACCAGCGCGCCGGAGAAGTTCTGGCGGCGCTTGAGGCCATCCAATCCGCGGCCGTTTTCGCACCGGCGCCCAGCGCCGATCGCAGCGAACCTCGAACCACGGTCTTGCACAGTGTGCGCCACGCGCGCGTCCGCAAAGGAGATTTTCTTTTGCTGGTGGGAACAACGAAAGGAGCTTTTATCCTTCGCTCCAACACCAATCGCGCCCGCTGGGAAGTGGGTGGTCCTTATTTCCACGGTCAAGCGGTTTACACGATGGTTTATGACGGCCGGGGTGGGCAGCACCGCATCTGGGCATCGACGCAGAGTTTTTGGGGCACTCTGCTGCGCTCGAGCGAGGACTTTGGCAAGAGCTGGACGAATCCGCAGGAGGCCAGTATCCGATTTCCTGCCGACACCGGTGTTTCCTTGAAGAACATCTGGCAGATCTCGCTCGGCCGGACGGATGAGCCGGACGTCCTTTATTGCGGCGTGGATCCGGCGGCGCTTTTCGAAACCCGTGACGGTGGGGAGACATGGTCGTTGGTGCGCGGCCTATTCGATCATCCGCATCGGCCGCGTTGGGTGCCTGGCAACGGCGGATTGGCGCTACACACGATCGTGCCCGACCCGGTCGACAGGCAGCGCATGTACGTGGCGATCTCCGCCGGCGGCGTTTATCGCACCAACGATGCTGGACGTACGTGGACGGCCCAGAACAGGGGAATCCGGGTCACGTTCATGCCTGGCAAGTACCCCGAGTTCGGGCAATGTGTTCACAAAATCGTGATGCACCCCGCGCGTCCGGAACGGTTGTTCCTGCAAAACCATTGGGGCTTGTATCGCTCGGACGATTCCTGCGAAAACTGGACGGACATCGCCAACGGAGTGCCTTCAGATTTTGGCTTTGCCATGGCCATGCACCCCAGGAACCCGGATTGCGTCTATATCGTGCCCGTCGAGTCCGACCAGTTTCGCTGCGCGTGCGATGGCCGGTTGCGGGTTTATCGCACACGCAGTGGTGGTGCCTCGTGGGAGTCTCTCGCAAGAGGTTTGCCGCAAAAACAGGCTTACGAAACGGTCTTGCGTGACGCCATGACGGTAGATTCGCTCGATCCGGCGGGAATTTTCTTCGGCACAAGAAGCGGGCAACTTTTCGGCTCGTGCGACGAGGGAAGAACTTGGAACAAAATCCTCGATGGACTGCCGGCAATTGTCTGTGTGCGGAGCGCATTGATCGAGGATGGGGCGGCGGCTGCTGGCCCGACCCAGCCCGTTACACCGCCTCCGTCTTCCTCTCGAAAAAACGCTCAAACGTCAAGCCACTCGCGGAGAAAAAGAAGATAATCGTGCCTGTGACCTTTCATATTCCCGGGCCATTGCGCGAATTCAGCGGAGGGTGCAGCAGAGTCACGGTCGAGCAATCGCCGGTCACTTTGGCAGAGGCCTTGGCTGCACTGTGGAGGCGATACCCCGGTCTCCGGGATCGCCTCACAACCGAACAAGGAGAAATGCGCGAGCACATAAGCATTTTCGTGGGAGACGAAGATGTTCGCTATACCGGAGGCCTCCGGAGTCCGGTTCCCCCCGGATCGGATATCTTGATTGTGCCAGCCATCAGTGGCGGCTGCGGGTCTCCACCAGAAATTTCTACTGCACTGTAAAATCCGCCCGCATCTTGTAATCGATGCCAAATTAGGCACACGGCCATTTGCTTTGCCTTGACTTCACTGTGGACCCGGTCTACACTACGGAGTTTTTAGGTGGCCCCAAATAGGACGCAGGGGGCGGGACTTATATGGACAAGAAACGACTCGATTATTACAAGAAGAAATTGCTGGCGCGGCGCGAAGAACTGATGAAGACCATCGCCCGCACCCAGGAAGAAGGACGGACAGCGGACGAAGATCCCACCGTCGACCTGGCAGACAAAGCGGCCAACTCCTACACCAAGGAATTTCTCTTCGGTATGACCAGTACCGACCGCTCGCTCTTGAACCTGATTGATGCCGCTCTAAAGCGCATCCAGCAAGATGCATACGGCGTTTGCGCCAACTGCCAAGAGGAGATGCAACAAAAGCGGTTGGAGGCGGTGCCGTGGGCCAAGCACTGTATCGCCTGCCAGGAAAAATTGGAGCAAGGCCTGCTGTAGGCGTACCCAATCAAAACGACAAGCCCGCCTACCGGTGCGTGCTTTTGCCGCACCTACAGGACCTCCCCGGGCAGCCAAGCTTACAATCTTCGCGTCCTACTGCTAGAGGATGTATTGACGCGGCCTTGGAGGCCTGCGCACAAACGTTGCGCGAGGCCGCTTTGCAAGTCCGTAATCGGGCTTGCCGTGGCCACGGCCGCAAGAAATCCACTCCCTAGCCCCGTGGAATGGTAGAATAGGCGAGGCAAGCTCAATGGGACCCAACCGGCACATCGCGGCCGATTCCCGGGGGGCTCATACCCCCGAAGCGGCTCGCGATACTGCGCTCGGTTCCGAAGGCCCTGCTGGTAGTAGAATCCACAACTCGATTTCCCGTCGCGCATCCTTGATGCAGGAACCTGTGCTCGTTTTGAATGCTACCTACGAGCCCATCAACGTCACCGCAGTACGGCGCGCCATGGTTTTGATGTTGAAGGGGGTAGCGCAGGCTGAAGAGCTGCACAATGCCGAGGTGCATTCCGCGGCCCATTCGCACCAGGTCCCATCGGTCATCCGCCTGCTCGCTTACCGGCACATTCCGCAGCAGAGCCGCGCGCTTTCGCGCAAGAACATTCTGCTGCGCGACCGGAATACGTGTCAGTTCTGCGGGCTCGTGTTCCCCAGCTCGGAACTGACGCTCGACCATGTCCTGCCTCGTTCCCGCGGCGGCCGTTCCTCCTGGGAAAACCTGGTGGCCTGCTGCTACCAGTGCAATAACACCAAAGGCGACCGCACCCCGGAAGAAGCCGGGCTGAAGCTGGCCCGTAAGCCCCGGCCCTTCACATTGCACACTTCCCGTCAACTGATGAGGCTGATCGGACACCGCGACGACCGTTGGCGTAAGTACCTCTTTTATTGAGATTTGCCCTTACTAAATCGATTTTGTCGAAAATTATTTTCAAATCCAAGGAAACCTTTTTCATTCCCGTACATCTAAGTATTCAAAACCACTTCGAGGACACACCCCGGGAAGCGGTTAGGGCTTGCCCCTAACCGCTTCTCTCCTTTTACGGGTAAATTCTTCCCGCGACATTGGTTTTCTGGGATCTTCCCCATACGGATTGAAGCGAACCTGAGTGCCGACCCAAATGGGGCCACTCGCAGCCCACGCCTCGAGCCCTCCGCCAAGCCCGTACACGCGACTTCGCGCTCGAGGGCGAGATCTTTACAAGAAGATCAGGATCAAAGCACAATGCCGGCGAGACGAGATACACCAGGGAGGAAGATGCTGTAGTTCGACACCCGGGAAAACCCCTAACCTAATCGGTCCGCGTTCCGAATGTTTTTGCGCAGCGCCTGAAGCGGCAGGTCAATGTGCTCGCTTTACCGGCTACGAAGTGCTGGCGTCAATCACTCCACGAGGCAAGAGACTAGGAACTTTTTCTGATTGGTGGCGTGGTTGGGCGGTCATCACAAGGCCTATCGTCCAACGACCAATCGCTGGATCAAAGCCTCCGGCAGGTGGCAGAAGCGCATGCGCTTCTGCACCGCCGTAATGTCGTACGGAACGCGCCAAAATTCGACCACGTTGTGCGCCAAATCTGCAATTGCAAAAGCCGCCCGCGGATCGCCATCGCGCGGCTGTCCGATTGAACCGGGATTCAATAGATAGCGGCGCGTCGGCTCGATCTGCAGCGCGGCAAAAGACTCCGACAGCCGCGGCCGGATCTGCAACACTTCCAGGCGCGCCTCCTGATAGGAAAAGCCGCCCTGGTGATGCGTGTGGCCGAAAAAAGTAACTATGGCATTGGAATCGAGTAGTCCATCGAGAGCCTGTTCCGGCGTGAACACATATTCATCCTCATCCAGAAGAGCCCCGTGAACCAGCACGATGCCGTCGGTCTCGAGCGGCCCCTTTGGCAAAGCCGAAAGCCACGCCATGTTTTCCGGCTTCAGTTCCGCCCGTGTCCAGTCGACGGCAGCTTTCGCGATGGGATTGAAGTCTTCCGTGGCCATCAGACCCGTCACTGCTTTGTCGTGATTTCCTCGAATCGTCTTCGTGCCAAGTTCTCGTAACTGAGCGGTTACATAATTGGGATCCGGGCCGTAGCCAACCACATCACCCAGGCAAACGGACAAATCCCAGCGACCCTTGGCGGCATCGAGGACGGCGTCCAGGGCACTCCCATTGGAGTGCAAATCGCTGAGAATGAGAATGCGCATTCGTGGCCCCTGAAAAAAATGACCTAGAGTATAGATGAACAATCGAGGCGATGCACCAGCGCAAGCGTTGTCTCGGATACCAAGCGACATGCGCTGCGTCGCAAGGCCCCGTGCGCGTTCGTCCTCTTTAGGAAAGATTTACCCTTCGCAAGGAGGAACGCAATGGCGCTCAAGGACAAATCAAGAGAGCACCGCGACAATTTTTGTCGTCTCACCAAATTTTTATCATGCTCCGGCGAAACATTCCACGGCGCGACTTCGTCTATATGGGGGCAGCCGCCAGAGAGCGCTGTTCAAGGCGACTTTAAGAGAAACCCCGCGGTGGCAGCCGCGGGGTTGTGACACGCAGCTTTTCCGGCCGTTAGTCCAGGAAGAAGACGTGTCTTCACCGGCGAGACTACTCGTCCGCCGTGTGCGTGTCAACTCCATCTCGCCCGTCCCGCGCCCTACTGCGGCTGACTCGATCCTCTCCGAAAGGAAGTTGACACGCATGAAAAACAGCTCCATTTTCCGTTCTTTCGCTTTGCTTGCTGCCCTCGTGCTGGCAGTGCCACTCCTCGCCAAGCCCTTTTCCAAGAACATCAACCTGGCGCAAGCCGCCAAGCTCGGTAAGGCCGAGTTGCAGGCCGGCGAATATCGCCTGCTGATCGACGGCAACAAAGCCACCGTGGAAAAAGGCGGCAAAGTCGTTGCCGAATCCGAAGGCCGCTGGGAAGACCGAAGCGCCAAGTCGGGCTATGACTCCCTGCTGATCAGCGAAAACGGCCAGGTCAAGGAAGTGCGCTTCTCCGGCCAGTCCCGCGTCTTTGTTTTTGGCGAGTAAGCGCAGCCGCTTGGTGCTTGTTTTCTTCGGGACGAGAGGGGGGTTGCACCCGCCGCACCCTCCCTGCTTGTCCGACAGATCGGCGACCTCCGCTCATCATATTCGTGCTTTGCACCGAGAAGTGCGCTATTGGTCTTTCGCAAATCGCCCCAGTCTCTTTAGCGTTGGCTTCTTGTTTCAAGCAATCAGCATGCAATCCCCATAGCTGTAGAAACGGTAGCCGGCTTCCACCGCATGGTGGTAAGCGGCCAGCACATTTTCTCGCCCGGCAAAAGCGCAGACCAGCGCCAGCAACGTCGAGCGCGGCAAGTGAAAGTTCGTGAGCAGCGCATGCACGGCGCGAAAATGAAATCCCGGAGTGATGAACAATTGCGCCTCCGCTTTGCCGGAGAGAACCGTATTGGAGCATCCCACTTCCGCCGCGCGCAGGGCTGCGTCTTCGAGGGCTCGCACCACCGTTGTACCAATAGCCAAAACCGTCCGCCCTGCGGTGCGCGCTCGATCGATGCGCTCGGCCGTTTCGCGGGGAATCTCGTACGTTTCGGAATGCATCACGTGGCTTTCCAGAGTTTCGCCGTGCACCGGCTGAAACGTCCCGAGCCCTACGTCGAGGGTTAGCTCGCACAGCTCCACACCCCGCTCGCGGATTCGTTTGAGTATCTCCTCCGAAAAGTGCAGGCCGGCGGTGGGAGCGGCAATTGCACCGGGCCGCTTGGCAAATACGGTTTGGTAACGCTCACGGTCCGCGGTTTCGTCCGCTCGTTCAATGTATGGTGGCAGCGGAACGTGTCCCAGCCGCTCCAAATGCTCATTCACGGTGCGCGAGTCATGGGAAACGAACCGCAGGGTGCGCAGACCAAAATCCCCGCGCGCCGTTATCTCGGCTTCGAGCTCTCCCCCGCCAAAGAGAACGCGCTCCCTTAAGCGCATTTTGCGCCCCGGCCGCACCAAGGCTTGCCAAGCGCCCTCGTCGACCTGGTGTGTCAGCAGGACCTCCACCTTTCCGGTCAGGTGCTGCGCCCGCGTCGATCGCGAAGGCTTCTCGGAGCGCACCCCGGCTCTGCGCCCAAAAAGCCGCGCGGGAATCACCCGCGCATTGTTTAGGACCAGCAGCTCGTTGCCCCCGAGGAGATCGGGCAATTCTGTAAACCACCGGTCTTCAAACCTTCCCGAGGCACGCTCGAAGAGCAGCAAGCGCGATGCCTCGCGGCGGTCCAGGGGCCGCTGCGCGATTTGTTCGCGGGGCAGGTGGTAATCCAGATTCTCCAGGCGCATGAACAGCCGTAGTCTAGCAGGAACGCATCTTCGACCGACGAAACAAACCCTTTAGCCACGCCAAGACAGCCTTGTGCGCAAACTCAAAACACATCAGGAGATTCGCGGCCTAAGCAACTTTTTGTTTAAGCTATCACATTCATTCTACATAGTTTAGTTAGACGCTTCGTCGACGTGGAATTGTACTTGACAATAGAACACTCATATTTTATTATTCGTTTGCAATCACCAATGGAGGTGCTTACAACCATGAGAACTATAGCCCGATGGGAACCCTTTCGAGGCGTTACCGCCCTGCAGGACCAGATCAATCGCCTGTTCAACGATAACTTTGAGCGGACCGGCGAGCAGTCGAACCTGAGCGCGTGGGCGCCTGCCGTGGACATCTACGAGACGGAACAGGAGCTCGTAGTGAAGGCGGATCTCCCGGACGTCGATCCCAAGGATCTCGACATCCGCGTGGAGAACCATCTGCTCACCATCCGCGGCGAGCGCAAGTTCGAAAAGAAAGTCAGCGAAGAGAACTACCTGCGCGTGGAGCGCTCGTTCGGTTCCTTCGCCCGCAGCTTCACGCTTGCGAATACCGTGAACACCGATGCCATCAAAGCCGAGTATCAGAACGGCGTGCTGACGTTGAGCATTCCCAAGCGCGAGGAAGCGAAGCCGAAGCAGATTAAGGTGAGTGTCAACGCTCCGGCCGTGGCCGCGGCTGCTTCCGGCAAATAACCGGACGCAGCGAAAGGCCAGGAAAGTGCGAAGGTGGTAGCCCTCAGGGGCTGGTGCGAGCGCCAGCCCCTGAGGGCCATATCCGGGAGATTGAGGTTTCTATGTTGCGATTTGAAAAAATGACTGTCAAGGCGCAGGAAGCCGTGCAAAGCGCCCAGGAGGTTGCCGCTCAGCACGAGAATCAGCAGATTGAACCGATTCACCTGCTGGCGGCGCTGGTAGCCCAGACCGATGGCGTAGTGCCCCCCCTGCTCGCCCGGCTTGGCATTCACACCGAAGCGCTGACCCAAGAGATCGCGAGGGAGATCGCCCGGTTGCCCAAAGTGCAGGGGTTTGCCCAGCAGCATATGGGCCGATCGTTCAACGACGTTCTCGAGCAAGCATTCCAGGAGGCCGACAGGTTCAAGGACGACTACGTCTCGACCGAACACCTTTTCCTGGCGATTGCCGGACGCGAGCGGGATCCTGCCGGGCAACTGTTAAATAGGCACGGCGCTTCGCACGAAGCGATTCTTCAGGCGCTGACCGGAGTGCGCGGCACGCAGCGGGTGACGTCGCAAAATCCCGAAGCTACTTACGCGGCCTTGGAAAAGTATGCTCGCGACCTGACGGAACTGGCCCGCAAGCAGAAGCTCGATCCGGTCATCGGCCGCGACGAAGAGATTCGCCGCGTGATGCAAATTCTTGCGCGGCGCACCAAAAACAATCCGGTATTGATAGGCGAACCGGGGGTCGGCAAAACGGCCATCGTGGAAGGCCTGGCGCAACGCATCGTTGCTGGCGACGTTCCGGACGTGCTGAAGACCAAGCGGATTGTCGCCTTGGACCTCGCCGCCCTCGTGGCCGGAGCAAAATTCCGAGGCGAGTTTGAAGACCGCCTGAAAGCCGTCCTCAAAGAAATCACCGAGGCCGAAGGGCAAATCATCCTTTTCATCGACGAGCTGCACACGCTCGTGGGGGCCGGCGCCGCCGAGGGCGCCATGGATGCCTCGAACATGCTGAAGCCGGCGCTGGCCCGCGGTGAACTGCGCGCGATCGGCGCCACGACGCTTAATGAATACAAGAAACACATCGAGAAGGATCCGGCCCTCGAACGCCGTTTTCAGCCGGTCCTGGTTGCCGAGCCTACGGTCGAAGACACCATTGCCATTCTTCGCGGCTTGGCGGAACGCTACGAAGTGCATCATGGTGTGCGCATCAAAGATGCGGCCATCCTCGCCGCGGCGACTCTCTCCCACCGCTATATCTCCGATCGCTTTCTGCCGGACAAGGCCATCGACCTCATCGACGAAGCCGCCGCCAGCCTCCGTATGCAAATCGATTCCCTGCCGGTAGAGATCGACGAAATCGAGCGCCGCATCCTGCAGCTCGAAATTGAGCGCCAGGCATTGCTCAAGGAATCGGACGCGCATTCCAAGGAACGGCGCGGCCAGATCGAGAAGGAACTTGCCAAACTGAAGGAAGAATCCAGTGGGAAAAAAGCGCGTTGGCAAGCCGAAAAAGAGGCTATTGGAAAAATCCGCAAGCTCAAGGAGCAAATCGAGCAGCTCAAGGCGGAGGAGCAGCGCTTCGAGCGGGCCGGCGAACTGGCCAAAGTTGCGGAAATCCGCTATGGCAAAATCGCCGCCGCAGAACGCGAACTGCAGCAGGCCCAGCAGCGGTTTGCCTCGGTGCAGAAGGATGCCCCGATGCTGAAAGAAGAAGTCGATGAAGAAGACATCGCCAAGCTCGTCAGCAAATGGACGGGCATCCCAGCCGGACGGCTGCTTGAGGGCGAAGCGCAGAAGCTCGTCCACATGGAAGAACGCCTGCGACAGCGCGTGATCGGTCAGGAAGATGCCCTCGCGCGTGTGGCCAACGCCGTGCGCCGCAGCCGCGCTGGACTCTCGGACCCCAAGCGCCCCATCGGCTCTTTCATTTTTCTTGGACCCACCGGTGTGGGAAAAACGGAACTCGCGCGTGCCCTGGCGGAATTTCTCTTCGACGACGAGAAGTTGATGATCCGCATCGACATGAGCGAGTACATGGAGAAGCACAGCGTATCGCGGCTGATTGGCGCGCCGCCAGGCTACGTTGGCTACGAAGAAGGCGGCCAGCTCACCGAGCAGGTGCGACGCCATCTGTATTCCGTCGTCCTTTTTGACGAAATCGAGAAAGCCCATCCTGACGTGTTCAACGTGCTGCTGCAAATTCTAGAGGACGGGCGGCTCACCGATGGAAAGGGCCGCACCGTGGATTTCCGCAACACCGTTCTGGTGATGACCAGCAACGTCGGCTCGACAGCCATTTCTGAACTAGCCGGCAAGGACCCTGAGCGTGCCCGAAAAGAGGCCATGGAGGCGCTGCGCGCAGCGTTCCGACCGGAGTTTCTCAACCGCATCGACGAAATTGTGATCTTCAATCCCCTCGGCAGGGAACAGTTGGCGAAAATTGTGGGCTTGCTCATGAAAGACGTAGGGAGGCTGCTCGCCGAGCGGCAAATCACGCTGGAACTGAAACCGGCGGCTCAGGAGTTGCTGCTGCGCGAAGGCTATGACCCGGCTTACGGCGCGCGTCCGCTTCGCCGCACGATTCAACGGTTGATTCAGGATCCGCTAGCGTTGCAAATCCTAGAAGGCAAGGTGCTCCCAGGCGATCACGTGATCGTCGACCGGGACGGCCAGAAGGACGCCGTTCGCTTCGAGCGCAAGCCTTCGAAACAACCTGCCGCCGCCGCGCGTATCTAATCAAGGGAGGCACCCTTGTCGCCAGGGAGACTTTTAGCTTTTTTTTCGCCTGAAAGATGGATGTTCGATTTTGTGCTCGCTTGGCGCCGCGCGTAAAATGGAAGGAAACCATGAGAGTCTTTCGAACGACTTTTTTGCTGGTAGCGCTTACGCTCCTGCTGATGCTGATTGGGCGAGCCTTCGGGGGCCGCGGCGGCATGACCATCGCCCTCGGGTTCGCGGTGGTCATGAATGCGTTTGCTTACTTCTTTTCAGACAAGATCGCGTTGTGGTCGAGCGGCGCCAAGCCAGTGAGCCGCGAACAACTGCCGCGCCTGTACGCCGTTATGGAACGCCTCGCGGCCAAAGCCAGTTTGCCGTTGCCGAAATTGTATGTCGTTGCTGAGCCGGCTCCGAACGCCTTTGCTACGGGAAGAAATCCCCGCCACGCCTCGGTGGCGGTGACCCAGGGCTTGCTCGAACTGATGAATGACGAGGAACTCGAAGGCGTCATCGCCCACGAGCTCTCGCATGTCCGCAATTACGACATCCTGATCAGCTCGATCGCGGCAACCATTGCCGGTGCCATCGTCCACCTTGCCTCGATGGGCCGGTGGGCGATGATTTTTGGGGGATGGGGAGGTGACCGTGACGACCGCGACGGCGGGGGAATCGCGGCCATCCTGATGCTCTTCCTAGCACCCTTGGCTGCCATGCTTTTGCAGCTGGGGCTGTCCCGCCAGAGGGAGTATTCCGCGGACGCGACCGGCGCACGCATGGTGGGAAACCCTTACGGACTGATCAGCGCCCTTGAGAAGCTGGGCGCGTACAACAATCGTATTCCCACGACAGCCATTTCGCCTTCGACTTCTTCGTTGTGCATCGTGAAGCCCCTTTTTGGCGGCGGCTCCTTGGGGACTCTTTTTAGTACCCACCCGCCGCTTGCCGATCGCATCGCCACCCTCCGCGAGACGACCATTATTCCGCAAAGGTAAGGTAAAGCCCCTAGACTCACCGCGAAACGGAACACATTTTTGCCCATCCGGGATGTAATCTTTTCAGGACGAGCTGTCCTATCCTGCCAAGCGTCTCTGGTACGGACTACTGTAAGTCTTCTATTTTCAGTTGCTTAACCAGCTAGATGTCATTTTGCCCGCTTTTGGCGCTGCAAGTGCTCCACGTTTTAGCACCTGGTCCACGAGCTCGGGAAGAGTGCACGGTATGAGCTGTCGAGACACCATTCATCTCATCTGCTGGTATCTAGAAGGCCGCCTGTCCTCGTCGGTTGAAACCGAGATCAGACGCCACCTCGAAACCTGCTCCGACTGCCGCTTGGTTCTCGAAGCTGCGGTGAATACGCTCGACCGCTACTTTAACGCGGATCGCCCCGGTTCGCCTGCCGACGCCTTCCACGCTGCCTAATTTCCTGCTGAGCACCTGCGCCTTGGACGACCAAGACCATTTCCCAAGGACCCAAATACCTTGGCACTTCTCCCTCGCGCAAACCGCCGGTCCGCGACCTGCAGGCGCCTTCTACCTGCCAGCGTAATCTTTACATGTACTAGTACGTATAAAACTGTTTCTTGCCGACCTTAAGACTGGTTCAAGCAGCGTATTTTGAGTCTCTTAACTAGTACTAGTATCAAGTGACGTCTTTGGCGCAGCGGATGCTCCCTTGTTGGCACAGGCTAAGTCGCCTAAAGGAGACACGAACCTCTATGAGTGAATTTCAGGAGTTTTCCCACACCGGCACCCCGGGGACGCCCCGCTGGGTGGGATTGGCAGTTGGCATCTTGGGTGGCCTTTCCCTTCTTGGCATGGGATTGAGCTGGAGTGCCCTCAATCAGGCCAAGAGTCTCGAGCAAACCACCCTGGCCTCGAAGCAAGCCGGCGATGGGCTCAGCCAGCGCCTTGCCAAGGAAGATGAAATCAATCAGCAAGTGCAGAGCGATCTGAAGGTCATCGCCGACAAGCTAAACGTCACGCAGGGTGAATTGGTCAACGCGCGCAAGCAGAACAAGAACGCGACACATGCCGTCGATCAGAAGGTCGACAATCTGGCCACTTCGATGAAGGCGGAATTGGCCACCAAGGCGAGCGCCGATGACCTGACCAAGTTGAACGGCGACGTCAGCGGAGTCAAGGGCGACTTGGACGCCACCAAGAACAGCGTTCAGATGGCTCGCAGCGAGATGGGCACGCTGATTGCCCGAAACCACGACGAAATCGACCAGCTTCGCCGGATTGGCCAACGCGATTATTTTGAGTTCACCGTGCAGCGCAAGGGCGGCGCCACGAAAGTGGGCGGCATTCAACTGGTGCTGAAAGACACCAACCCCAAGAAGAATCAGTACACGATCAACGTGCTGGCCGACGACAACAGCTTTGAAAAGAAGAACCGCTCGGTCAACGAACCCATCTTCTTCTACACCGGTGGCAGCCGGTCGGCGCTCGAACTCGTCGTGAACAAGGTCACCAAGTCGAGCGCTACGGGCTATCTGAGTGTCCCGAAGGCCGCGCCGACGGCCTCTGCCAGCAACGCCAGTGCCGGCCAGTAGGCAGCAGGAGCGCGCACAACAGGTCTTCCGCTCTCGCTAGCGATTACGGGCAGGGGGGAGGATTCCTCGAGGATCCTCCCCTTTTTAATGCGCTTCATCCGGGAATAAGAGGAGGGCGCAGGACGGTTTAGCAAGTGGCTGGACACCGGGCCGTGGCTGTGCGAAGCTAATGGTGCGGCCCGGCAACTCAACCACCACAAAAATGGACTTCTGGAGGGAGAAACCATGAAACTAAGACTCTCAACGGCAGTTGCGGCAACGCTGTTCGCCGGGACTCTTGCCATGGCAGCAGACGGTTCCTGGACCGGCTGGATTTCCGACAGCCAGTGCGGGGCGAAAGGCGCGAACGAGAAAGCCGGCGAGTGCACCACTAAGTGCGTCAAGGAGCACGGCGCCAAGTACGTGTTTGTGAACGACGCCGACAAGAAAGTGTACGTTGTCGACGCGCAAGACAAAGTGGCGGCGCATGCCGGCCATCACGTTACCGTCAAGGGCACAGTGGAAGGCGAGACCCTTAAGCTGACCAGCATCGACATGGCCGGCAAGTAACGCGCTCCCGGCGTCGTTGGCTTTGACAGGCGGGCAGACCGAGGGTTGGTCTGCCCGTTTTGTTTTGTGCTGCCCGGCATTTCCGTTACGATGTTCCACGACCATGCCGACCACCCTTATCCACGCGGGACGCGCTTTGACACCCGCTTCGGAAATCAGCGATGCGGGAATTTTGATCCGCGACGACGTTATTGAGGCCATCGGGCCGCGGGGCGGCCTGCACCTGCCCGCCGGCGCTAGGGAAGTCGCTGCGACCGAAAAAACGGCGATTCCCGGATTCCTCGACATTCATATCCACGGCGCTGGCGGACGTGACTTCATGGAAGGGACCGGCGATGCGCTTGCGGCGGTAACCAGGAAGGTAGCCGGGTTTGGCACGACTTCGCTTCTCGCCACGACCATCTCTGCCGGCCCCGACGAGACTTCCCGTGCGGCGGCGGGAATCTCCCTGTACATCACCGAGCAGCACGCGGCGAAGGAATCTCGGGCCGAAGTCTTGGGAATCCACTTTGAGGGGCCGTTTATCAACAAAGCCCGCCGCGGAGTACATCCGGCGGAATGCATTCAACCCCCGTCAGAGGCCTTGCTCCAACGCTTTGTCGAGGCTGCCGAAGGAAACGCCCGGCTGATCACGATTGCTCCCGAGGTGCTGGGAGCAACCCCTTGCATCGCCGCAGCGCGCAAAGCCGGCCTGGTCGTTTCACTGGGCCATACGGATGCCGACTACGAGCAGACGCGGTTCGCCATCGCGCACGGTGCGCGAAGCGCCACCCATACCTACAACGCTATGCGGCCTTTCACGCACCGCGACCCCGGCGTCATCGGGGCGGTGCTCACTTCCCCCGAAATCCATGCCGAGTTGATTGCCGACGGCGTGCACGTCGAAGAGGGCGCAATGAAGCTGCTACTGCGGGCCAAAGGGCAAGAGCGGGTCATTCTGGTGAGCGACGGCCTTTCTGCCACGGGTATGCCGGACGGAAAGTACATGCTCGGCGGCATCGAGGTGACCGTGACCAATGGAGTCTGCCGAAATGCCGCAGGAATCCTCGCCGGCAGCACGCTGACGCTCGACCGCGCGCTCCGCAACGTCGCGAACCTCGGCGTTCCTTTGGCGGCCGCGGTGCGCATGCTGACCCTGAATCCAGCGTCTCTGCTGGGAATCGAATTCAAGAAAGGAACGCTGCGGCCCGGTGCGGACGCGGACGTCGTTTTGCTCGATCAGTCCTTGCACGCGACCGACGTGTGGGCGCGCGGCTTGCCGGTCGGATTAGGTTAGCAACGCTACGGATTCGGCGGGAGGTCAAGTTCCAGCGCAAGTTCTTCCGGATCAAACGGGCTGCAGGCAAAATAACGGCCGGCGACTTCCAGTGTCGGGACTTTGCGCAAGCCGTTGTTTGCTTTGAGAACGATTTCTTCCGCGGCCTGGTCTTGTTCGATGTTCACTTCGCGGTTCGCGACGCCTCTTTCCCGCAGGTAGGCTTTCGTGTGGCGGCAATCCGGGCACCAATTCGTGGTGTAAATGGTGATGGGTTCCATGCCTGCGAATTAGTCTAAGTCCAAATCAGATTAGTCGAAATCGGGCCGGTGGAAACACGTCTAGCCGGACAAATCTCAACAACCTTAGATGAATGGCTCCCCTTCGGGGTCACTAGCTGGCCGGGCGCCGGCATGAACGTCATCGGGAATGCAGGGGCGCGCCCCGGTACTTGCGGGCGACCTGAATGCGAATGAGGGCGCGCTGGAGAGCCACCCCGGCGCGGTCCCAGTCGATATTGGGGTCTCCTGCGGCGAGCCGCTTTTCCGCCCGGGCTTTCGCGGCCTCCGCGCGCTCGAGATCAATTTCCGCGGCCAGTTCGGCGGTTTCGGCAAGTACGGTGACGCGGTCCGGCAAAACTTCCGCGAAGCCCCGAATCACCGAGAGAGGTTCGCTTTGCGTCACGCCCTGAAAAGTCAATTCCCCGATGCCGAGTTCGGTCATCAGCGGCGCGTGGCCGGGCAAAACGCCCAAGTAGCCTTTGGCGCCCGGCAGAGTCACTTCCTTTGTGCGAGCCCGCACCAGCTGCCGAGTGGGCGTGACGATCACTAGCTCCATATCCTCGGGAAGCATGCCGCCTAGACACCTGCCTTCATTTTTTCCGCTTTCTGCAAGGCTTCATCGATCGTGCCCACCATGTAGAACGCCTGCTCGGGGACGCCGTCGTACTTGCCTTCGACAATTTCCTTGAAGCTGCGCACCGTGTCTTCGATCTTGACGTACTTGCCCTCGAGACCCGTGAACTGGGCGGCCACGAACATCGGCTGGGAAAGGAATTTTTCAATCTTGCGCGCGCGCGCCACGGTGCGCTTGTCTTCGTCGGAAAGTTCTTCAATGCCCAGAATCGCGATGATGTCCTGCAAGTCTTTGTAGCGCTGCAGAATTGACTTCACCGCGCGCGCCACGGTGTAGTGCTCCTGGCCGACGATGCGGGGATCGAGAATGCGCGAGAAGCTGGCCAGCGGGTCGACGGCGGGATAGATGCCGCGCTCCACGATTTGCCGGCTGAGGTTGGTCGAAGCATCCAGGTGCGTAAACGTCGCGGCCGGGGCCGGGTCGGTATAATCGTCGGCCGGCACGTAAATGGCCTGCACCGAAGTGATCGAACCGGTCTTCGTCGAGGTGATGCGCTCCTGCAGTTCGCCGATTTCGGTGTTGAGGTTCGGCTGATAACCCACTGCAGACGGCATGCGGCCGAGCAACGCGGAAACTTCCGAGCCCGCCTGCACGAATCGGAAAATGTTATCGATAAACAGCAGCACGTCGAGATGCTCCTGATCGCGGAAATATTCCGCTACCGTCAGCCCGGTCAGGCCCACGCGCAGGCGCGCTCCGGGCGGCTCGGTCATCTGGCCGTAAATCAGCGCCGCGCGCGACTTTTCCGAATTGCCCGGCACGACCACGCCGGATTCCTGGAATTCCAGCCACAAGTCATTGCCCTCGCGGGTACGTTCGCCCACGCCGGAAAAAACGGAAACGCCGCCGTGTTGCATCGCGACGTTGTGAATCAATTCCTGAATGAGAACGGTTTTGCCTACGCCCGCGCCTCCGAACAAGCCGATCTTTCCACCTTTCAAGAACGGCTGAATCAGGTCCACAACCTTGATGCCCGTCTCGAACATCTCGAGGGTCGTCGATTGCTGGTCGAGCGGCGGCGCCGGCCGGTGGATCTGGTATCTTGTGGTGCTGCTGATGGGGCCGAGTTGATCCACGGGCTTGCCGAGCACGTTCATCACTCGGCCGAGCGTGGCGCGGCCCACCGGCACGCTGATGCCGTCTCCCAGATCGCGGGCCTTCATCCCGCGCACCAAGCCTTCGGTCGGCTCCATGGCCACCGCACGCACGCGTCCCTCGCCCAAATGCTGCTGCACCTCGGCGGTCACGTCAATCGGCTCGGGAACATTGTAGCCGTCACTGGTGATGTGGATCGCGTTGTAAATCGCCGGCAGATGGCCGCCCTCGAATTGCACGTCAAGCACGGGCCCGATCACCTGCACGATGTGTCCCACGCCTCCGTATTTTTCCGCCATGCCTTCTCCTAGACAGTGCTCGATGCACCGCTCACAATCTCAATAATCTCCTTGGTGATGGCTGCCTGGCGCACTTTATTCATGTACAGCGTCAGCGCCTCGATGACGTCGCCCGCGTTTTTCGTGGCCGATTCCATCGCCGTCATGCGCGCCGCGTGTTCGGCAGCAGAAGACTCGAGCATCGCCCGCTGCACCTCGGATTCCACGTAGCGTGGCAACAGCCGATCGAGCAGTTGCTCGGCGGGCTGCTCGTAAAGGTACTCCACCTGCGCGCCGGACGTTTCTTCCGTGCCTTCCTTGACCTGAGCGGGATCCACCGGAAGAAGCTTCTCCACCGCGAGGTTCGCGGACATCACCGTCTTGAATTCGCTGAAGATGATGTACACGGAATCGGCTTCGCCCTTGGCGTACAAATCCGCTACCAAATCCGCGATTTCGCGGACCGTCGAGAATTCCACGCGAGCCAGCACGTTGACGTATTCCGCGATCAGTGTGAAGCCCGCTTTTCTCAGAGCATCCCGTCCTTTTTTGCCGACGGGGATGAGCAAGAGTTTGCGGTTCTGGTTCGCCTGGAAAAATTCGCTCGCTCGGCGGAGAAGGTTGGCATTAAACGCCCCCGCCAGGCCGCGCTCGCCGGTCAACACCAGCGCAAGAACGGTCTGTTCCGGCCGACGCGCCAGCAGCGGATGCTGGGGCTCCGCGATCCGGCTGATTGTCGAGCGCAGCACTCGCTTTAGTTCTTTGGCATAGGGCCGCGCCGCCAGGGCCGCTTCCTGCGCGCGCCGCAATCGGGCGGCGGCCACGAACTTCATGGCGCGGGTAATCTGCTGGGTGTTTTTCACCGAGCGGATGCGTCGCCGGAAATCGAGAAGTGTGGGCATACGTTAGTTCGTCAGTCGAAATCCCTAGTTTGTGGCTCCGCCCGCCGCCACCGTAAAGCGCTCCTTAAACGCATCGACAGCCTTCTTGATCTCCGCCTTGATGCCGTCGTCGAGCGCCTTTTTCGCCGCAATATTCTTTAGCAAGGACGGGTAATTCGTCTCCGTGAACTGCAAAAACTCGCGTTCGAAGCGCCGCACTTCCAGCACCGGCAAAGTGTCGAGCGCCCCGCTCGTGCCTACTTGAATAATCAGCACCTGCTTTTCCGCCGGGAGCGGTACGAACTGGTCCTGTTTCAAAATCTCCGTAAGCCGCTGCCCGCGCGCGAGCTGCCCCTGGGTGACTTTGTCGAGCTGGTCGGCGCCAAACTGCGCGAACGCGGCCAGGTCGCGGTATTGCGCCATATCCAGCCGCAACGACCCCGCCACTTGGCGCATCGCCTTGATCTGCGCGTTGCCGCCTACGCGGCTCACGCTGATGCCCACATTGATCGCCGGGCGGATGCCGGCATTGAAAAGGTCCGCTTCCAGGTAAATCTGCCCGTCGGTAATGGAAATCACGTTCGTGGGAATGTACGCGGAGACATCGCCGGCCTGCGTTTCAATCACCGGCAATGCCGTCAGCGAGCCGCCCCCGAGCTTATCGCTCAATTTCGCAGCCCGCTCGAGCAACCGCGAGTGCAGATAGAACACGTCGCCGGGAAACGCTTCGCGTCCCGGAGGCCTCCGGAGCAGCAAGGAAATCTCGCGGTAGGCCTGCGCATGCTTGGAAAGGTCATCGTAGAAAGCCACCGCGTGCCGTTTATTGTCGCGGAAATATTCGCCCATGGCGCACGCGGCGTACGGCGCGATATATTGCAGCGAGGCGGGCTCCGCGGCCGAGGACGCCACCACAATGGTGTAATCCATCGCGCCCGCATCGGAAAGGATCTTCACTACCTGCGCGATGGTCGAACGCTTCTGGCCGATCCCACAGTAGATGCAGATAACGTCGCCGCCCTTTTGATTGATGATGGAGTCCAGGATGACCGCGGTTTTCCCGGTCTGGCGGTCGCCGATGATCAGCTCGCGCTGGCCGCGCCCGATCGGAATCATGCTGTCAATCGCTTTGACGCCCGTCTGCAACGGCTCGCGCACCGGCTGGCGATCGATCACCCCCGGAGCAAGGCGCTCGAGCGGATTGCGCAGCTTGGTGACAATCGGACCCTGGCCATCGAGCGGCTGCCCCAGGGGGTCGACCACGCGACCCACCAGCGCGTCGCCTACCGGCACGGACATAATCGCGTTGGTGCGCTTCACGACGTCGCCTTCCTTCAGCTCCGTCGTTTCGCCGAGCAGCACCACGCCAACCTCTTCTTCCTCCAGGTTCAGCGCGATTCCATACACGTCGTGTGGAAAGGCCAGCATTTCGCCGGCCATCACCTTTTCAAGGCCGTGCACGCGCGCAATGCCGTCGCCCACGCTGATGATCGCGCCCACCTCGTCGACCGCAACGGCCTGCTCGTAATTCTCAATCTGCTCGCGCAGAATCTTGCTGATTTCGTCTGCCCTGATGTTTGCCATACCCGCTCCGTTGCTTCCCCGAAGACTTGCCGAACACACCTTGGCCGAAACCCTGGCCTTCCATTCCTTATTATTCCGCTGCCAGCCGCGTCCGCATCTCGTTCAGGCGGGTCCGCAACGAACCATCGTAGATCGTGTCGCCGATCCGCACCACCGCCCCGCCGAGCAGGGAGGGATCGAGCGAATACTTCGGCTCGATTTTCTTGCCCGTGAGCCGCTCGAGCGTAGCGGCCAGCTCTTTTTTTTGCGCGGCGGTCAATTCTGCCGCGGAAAGAATTTCCGCTTCCGCAACGCCCTGACGCTGCCGCAGGACCTGCTGAAACGCCGCAGCGATCTCCGGAATCAGCTGCGTGCGTCGGTTATCCGCAATCACCAACAAGAAATTGCGAATAATCTTGCTCGCGCCCAGCCGCTTGGCGATTTTCTCGAGAACTTCATGCTTCGCTTCCACGCTGACCGCCGGGCTTCCGAGGAATGTGCGCAATTCCGCCGATTGCGCGTACGCCGCGCCAAAACTCTCCAGCTGCTTCGCCGCCGGCTCCCCCGCGCCCTGCTCCAGGGCGATATCTGCCAGCGCGTTTGCGTATTGCAGGCTCGCAGATTTCAATTCGGCATCCCCTCCAGGCTCTTCACGAAGTTGCTGATCAATCCCGCCTGCGTTTGCGAGGTGAGCTGCTTGGCCAGGAGCGATTCCGCGCCTTCCACCGCCAGCTTTGCCGCCAGGGCTTTCAATTCCAGGCGCGCCGCGCGCTCCGCTGCTGCGATTTCGGCCTTTGCCGCCGCCGCTATTTTTTCCATGTCCGAGCGCGTTGCCGTTCGGATGCGCTCGACTTCCGCGGCCGCTTCGCGATCGGCGAACGCGCGCAATTCCGCGACTTCTGTCTGTAGATTCTCGAGCTTCGTCTCCGCTTCCCGGAGTTGCGCGTCCGCCGCCGCCTTCGCGCTGCCTGCCTTGGTGATCGCCGAGCCGATCTCTTCGGCGCGCCTGCGGAAGAATCGCGGACCCTTCTTCAGGCACAACCACAAAAATGCGCCTGCCCAGAGCGCGAAATTGATCCACTTGAAAAGCTCTTGTGCCGTACCCGCGCCGGCCGCCCCGCCTTCTTCCGCGGCGTGTGCGCTCAGAGTTAAGAAAAGCGCCGCAAGGGCGGCGCTGGCGGGGGCCAATAGAAAACGCCGCGCCCTCATCGAGCCTCTCTCGCGGGCGAGCTCGCTCGCGGCGACGCCTCGACGATCCGGCGCGCAATTTCCGCGGAAAGTTCGGCCACCGACCCTTCCACTTCACGCCCGGCCGCAGCAAATTCTTTGGCCACGCGCTGTTTTGCCGCGCCGACCTCGCCAAAAGCTTTGCTTCGCGCGTCCTTCAGCTGCGCCGCGCGCTCGTCGAGCAGTTTCTTTCGAGCCGCTTCTTGCTCCGCGTACACCTTGCCGCGCGCCTGCTTCAA
>Ga0182041_10000219_pt1 | contig 25964 bp, 23 predicted proteins | sample flu12Cox44000178_FD_125967 | JGI IMG/M metagenome (GOLD analysis project Ga0182041, IMG submission 125967) | Lab enrichment of tropical soil microbial communities from Luquillo Experimental Forest, Puerto Rico - flux8day.12C.oxic.44.000.178 | ecosystem: Environmental > Terrestrial > Soil >...
CGAGCTCAAGGAGTACGAGGCGAAGGTGCTGGACGCGCAGGAGAAGATCGTCGAGATCGAGCGGCGGCTGTTTGCCGAGCTTCGGGCCGCGATCGCGGCGGAGGCCAAGCGCATTCGGCAGACGGCGCTGGCGCTGGCCGAGATCGATGTATTGGCTGGCTTCGCGACGCAATCGGCCAACCGGGGGTATTGCCGCCCACGGTTCGATGATTCGAATGACATTGAAATTGTGGACGGCCGGCATCCGGTAATCGAGCAGCAAGAATTAGCCGGTGGGTCAGACCGTTTCGTGCCTAACGACCTCTACCTAAACGGCACCACCCACGCGGTGCTGGTGATTACCGGACCCAACATGGGCGGCAAGTCCACCTACTTGAGGCAGGCGGCGCTGATTGTGCTGATGGCGCAGATGGGCTCGTTCGTTCCGGCGCGTTCGGCGCGGCTGGGAATGGTGGATCGCATCTTCACTCGCATCGGTGCAAGCGACAACCTCGCGCGCGGGCGTTCAACGTTCATGGTCGAGATGACGGAGACCGCTGCGATCTTGAATACCGCGACACCGCGCTCGTTGATTCTGCTGGATGAGGTCGGCCGTGGGACTTCGACGTATGACGGGCTAGCCATCGCGTGGGCGGCGATCGAATACATCCACGCTAATACGCGCGCGAAGACACTGTTTGCGACGCACTATCACGAGCTGACTGAGCTGGCCGAGCGACTCAGCGGGGTGAAGAACTTCCACGTCACCGTGAAGGAGAGCGGCGGCAATGTGGTATTCCTGCGCAAGGTGGCCGAGGGCGCGGCGGATCGCAGCTATGGGATTGAAGTGGCCAAGCTGGCGGGGTTGCCAACGGAGGTGATCCGCCGCGCCCGCGAGGTGCTGACCGAGCATGAGTCGGCTGAGCAGAGCGCGGTTACACACCTGGCGAGTGGCGAAGCCGCGAGGGCGGCGCCCATGCAGTTGACGATCTTTACGCCGCTGTCGCAGAAGATTGTGGACCGGATCAAGGAGACGGACCTGAATGCGATCAGTCCTCTAGAAGCACTGAATCTGCTGCATGCGCTGAAACGGCAGATTTGATTCTTGATCCGCGTGATGTGGGGAATCCGAGTTTGCTTTTTTGAAAATGATCAAAATGGCCAGTATGCCCAGCTGTTTGGTTGGAATGAGTGCGTGCCTTCGCCGCCGACAGCATTCTTATCTAAGAACCTGAATCGACAACTCAATCTAGCCGGAGCGCCGCGCTACACTGCTGTATTCATGCCTAACAAGTCCAGCCAGACTCTGCGACAACAAGTGGGACAGCTCATGATCATGGGCTTCGACGGCACCGAGCTGTCGTCGCACCTGCAAACAACGCTGGCGACGCTGCGGCCGGGCGGGGTGATTCTGTTCCGACGCAATATCGATGAAGCGCGCCAGACTCACATCCTGTTACACGATGTTCAGAAGTTCGTCCGCAGTCCGTTGTTCCGCTGTGTAGATATGGAGGGCGGCACAGTGGACCGCTTCCGCGATGCGGTTGCGCGGGTGCCGTCGGCAGGCGAGGTGGCGGCGACAGGATCGGCGAAGCTGTTTCGAGAGCATGGGCTGCTGATCGGGCTGCAATCGCGAGCGCTCGGGTTCAATGCAGATTTGGCGCCGTGTCTGGATTTGGAGCTTGACGCGTCACGCAAGACGCTGGGCTCGCGAACCGTCTCAGCCGATCCTGCAGAAGTTGTGAGATATGCACGGCAGTTTCTAATCGGCCTCCACGAAGCAAGTATTCTTGGCTGTGGGAAACACTTCCCGGGTCTCGGAGGAGCGGCGCTGGACAGCCATCATGCACTGCCCGTAGTCGAGCGCACATGGAAGCAGATTTGGAACAAAGACTTGCTGCCGTATCGCGAACTGTGCCGTGAATTTGCGTTTGTGATGGTGGCGCACGTGTCGTATCCGAAGATCGTTCGCGGCGGCAGGCCGGCGTCGCTCTCGAAGCGCTGGGTGGAAGGCGTGTTGCGGAAAAAGATCGGGTATCGCGGGTTGGTGGTTTCTGACGATCTCGACATGGGTGGCGTGTTGAACGGAGCGTCGATCGAGGACGTGGCCGTCGGTACACTGGAAGCTGGAGTTGACGTATTCCTGGTATGCCAGAAGGAAGAGCACGTGTGGCGGGCGCACGCAGCGGTTTTGCAGAGAGCCGAAGGTGATCCACGGTTCGCACGCCTGGTGGCGCAGAAAGCGCGGCGAGTCGCAAGCTTCCAGGCAAAGTCGCCAGAGGTGCAGGCCAGAATGGCGCCAGCCCCAACCGAGAAAACCGTGGACAGGCTTCGACGGCGCGTGTGGGAGTTCACAGAGGAAGTACGACGGAGCACAATCTTCCGGCCTGGGGAGTGTGCTAGGTGATAGTCGCAGGTGTAATGAGCGGCACCTCCGCCGACGGTATCGACGTCGCGCTGGTGCGAATCCAAGGGCGCGGTTATCGGTCACAACTGGAGTTGCTGGCGAACTATCACTTCCCCTACCCGTCCGCAGTGCGCCGTGCGGTTTTGCAGGCAATGAATGCCTCGGCAACGAAAGTGGCCGACCTGGCGCGGCTGAATTTCACCCTTGGCGAACTCTATGCGAAGGCAGTGCTGGCGGCGCAACGGCGCGCCAAGCTGGAATGCGCGCTGGTGGGGTGTCATGGGCAAACGCTGTATCACCAAAGCGCACCGAGCAAGTACTTGGGCTGCGAAGTCAGGTGTACATGGCAGACAGGCGAGGGGGCAATTATTGCGCAACGGGTAGGTGTTCCAGTAGTGTCGGATTTCCGTGCGGCAGACATGGCCGCAGGAGGCACGGGTGCGCCGCTGGTTCCGTTCCTCGACTACGTGCTGTTTCGCCACCGGCGGTTTGGGCGGATTATCCAAAACCTCGGCGGCATTGGCAACTTGACAGCGATTCCTCCGCGGGCCAAAGCAGATGAAGTAATGGCATTCGATACCGGACCCGGCAACATGGTGATGGACGCTGTCACTGAACGCTTGTTCGATATGCCGTTCGATCGCAACGGGAGGCTCGCGGCCAGGGGCGAGCCAATCGAGAACATCATTCGGCAGCTGCTGCGCCGTGCATTCTTTCATCAGGAGCCGCCGAAGACCGCCGGACGTGAGCAGTTCGGTCGCGAATTTGCTGCCGCGTTCCTGCAGATGTGTGGTCGCGCCGATAAAAACAACATCCTGACTACGGCCACCGCGCTAACGGCCCGGTCAATCGGACTAGCGGTACGCAATCTCGTCTTACCCGCCGACGCCAAGAACGTTTCGCCGAGTTCGCGCTGGCCTTCACGGTATCGCGAGATGATCGTCTCCGGCGGCGGTAGCAAAAACGTGATGTTGATGCGGATGATCCGCGAAGAGCTGACGCCGCTGAAAATTCGGGTGCGTACCAGCGACGATTTCGGCCTCCCGTCTGAAGCAAAGGAGGCGGTGGCATTTGCCCTGTTGGCCTATCAGACATGGAGAAAGTTGCCGTCGAATGTAGCGTCGGCCACGGGCGCGAAGCAAAGCGTTGTTCTCGGGAAGGTGAGTTACGGGTAGGCAATTGTCAGTTGTCAGTTGTCGATTGTCAGTTTTGTTGGCCCCACCCTGTCGCCCAATGAAGGCGACCGGATGCAGCACCCTGCTCGGGGTATTATTAGCCGGTTTGTTCTTGCTCCAATTTGGCTGCGCAAAGAAGCCTGACCCCAACACCGTGGTCGTCCTGATCGAAAGCAGCCCCACCAATCTCGATCCTCGGGTTGGGCTGGATGCGCAATCGGAGCGGATCGATGAGCTGCTGTTCGACTCGCTTGTGCGACGCGACGAGCATTTCGAATTGAAGCCGTGGCTCGCCCAGCGATGGGAGATTCCCGATCCGCTGACGTACGTGTTTCATCTGCGGCAGGGCGTGGTGTTTCACAATGGCCAGCCACTTACCTCACGTGACGTGAAGTGGACACTCGATTCGCTCATCAGTGGCAAAATTCGCAGCGGCAAGGCGGCAACATACAGCAAGGTCGCGAGCGTAGATACCCCCGACGACTTCACCCTCGTCATTCAACTCAAAGAGCCGCAGGCCTCCCTCCTCTGGAACCTGTCGGATGGCGCTTTCGGTGTTGTCCCTTATGGCAGCGGTGAGGAGTTCAATCGCCATCCCTACGGCTCAGGTCCGTTTCGCTTCGTCAGCGCCGTGCCGGACAAGGATGTCATAGTCGAGCGTAATCCGAACTATTGGTCCGACAATGCGCGCCTGCAACGAGTAGAGTTCCACGTGGTTCCCGATGCCACGACCCGCGCGTTAGAACTCCGCAAAGGCAGCGCCGACGTCACCATCAATTCCTTGACCGCGGATACCGTGCTGACGCTGAAACGCGACACGAATCTCGAAGTGATGCAGGCACCGGGAACCATCTATGCGTATATTGCCCTGAACCTGCGCGATCCGGTGCTGAAAGACATGCGCGTCCGGCAGGCGATGGCACACGCCATTAATGTCCAGCCGATCATTCAGTATCTGTTTCGCGGACAGGCACAGCCTGCGTACAGCATCCTTCCGCCCCAGCACTGGGCCTGCGACGGCGACGTAACCCGCTACGCATACGATCCTGCGCTGGCGCGCAAGATGCTCGACGAGGCCGGCTATCGCGCAAAGGATGGCGCGCGGCTCCACATCACGATGAAGTCGTCCACGGACGAGACCACACGCTTGCTCGCCGCCGTTCTCCAGCAGCAATTGCGCGAGGCTGGCATCGCGCTCGACATTCGCACCTTCGAGTTCGCGACGTTCTTTAGCGACATCACCAAGGGCGCGTATCAGATGTACTCGATGCGCTGGATCGGCGGAAACCAGGACCCTGATATCTTCGAGTACATATTTGACTCGGCAAGCTTTCCACCCAAGCGCGCCAATCGCACATTCTATTCCAACCCCAAAGTTGATGCGCTCATCCGCGAAGGCCGTTCGACCCTTGACCAGCAAAAGCGCAAAGCTATCTATGACCAGGTGCAACAGATCTTGGCCGATGACCTGCCATACATCAATCTCTGGTATCTCGACAACGTGCTGGTGCACACGAAACGTCTGCAAGGTATCGAGATGAGTCCGGCGGCCAACTACGACTTCTTGCGCACGGCTAGCCTGACCTCTGCTGCCGGCAAGAAGCAATCACAATGAAGCTCGAAATATCCCTACCCGAAAGTGACGCATACGCAGTTCTGACGCAGAAATAGGCTTCACATTTCCGCACTTGAATTTCCATGCGCACAGACCATCGCAGTAGTTCCGCACCTACTCATATTGCGAGACCAACGTCAGCTTCGGCGGCCGCATCATACTTAGCTGAATACGGCGTGTTTCGACGAGTGTGAGGTGTCCGTGCAAAACCGAATCTCCTTACTTCCGTTTCTCCTCGTCTTAACGCTTGCGTTCTCCGGTTGCAGTTCGAAGCCCAACCGTTTGACGGTAAACCAGCGCAGTGCTGCCGGCGGGCAGGTCGTTGGCGCGGGCAGTACCTTTGTTTATCCGGTGATGAGCCGTTGGATCGACGATTACCAGCACAGTCATCCCGGGGTGCAAATCAACTACCAGTCTATCGGGAGCGGAGGCGGTATTCAGCAGTTGAAGCAGGGCGTCATCAACTTCGGGGCCTCTGATCTCGCCCTCGACGACAATCAGCTGAAGGACATGCCGGCCCTGGTGCAGATCCCCGAGAGTGCGGGTCCGGTTTGCATCACTTTTAATCTACCCAATCTCAGTCAGCCCTTGAAGCTGAGCGGCTCCACACTGTCGGGGATTTATCTTGGCACGATTAAGAACTGGCAGGATCCAGCCATCAAAAAGGTCAATCCCGGAGTCAACCTGCCGAACCAGGACATCGTTGTGGTTCATCGGTCCGATGGCAGCGGCACCAGCGACATCTTTACAACCTACCTGGCTGCCGTAAGTCCCGATTGGCAGAAGAAAGTTAGCAAAGGGCTGTCCGTCAGTTGGCCGACCGGCATCGGCGGCAAAGGTAGCGAAGGCGTGACTGGACTGGTGGCGCTATTGGTTACGTTGAGCTCAGCTACACGGAGGAGAATAAGCTACCGGTCGCGCAAGTACAGAACAAAGCAGGCGAGTTTGTCTCGCCCACAGCAGGGAACGTCGGCCGCCATCGACGCCTTCGCCCAGCAGTTGAGCCAGGATATTCGCCAACCTATCGTTGACCCGCCAGCTTCCGCGGCGAGTGCTTATCCCATCAGCGGCCTCACCTTTCTACTGGTGCCGAAATCGCAGCCCGACAACAAAAAAGCCAGCGAAGTTAAAGAGTTTGTCGGCTACGTGATCTCAGATGGCCAAGGCACCGCGCAGCAGCTGCATTACGCCGAATTGCCGAAATCCTTACAGGATATCGACAAACGCTTGCTCGACGAGGTGCGAGCCGGGGGCTAGCGCAACACCGCGTAACGCCAGATAACAACTTCTTCAGTTGCCTCTTCAGTCGTGCCGTTGAGGCCTTCTATTTCTGTCATCGCGGTGTGGCCTGCTTTGCCCTCTTTGCGCAAGCTGGTTTTTTTCTTTCCCAAGGAAGCGACCCACAAGCTCGCCTGCTAGGACTTCAGACCATCCGTAAAAACGCTCTTTCGACAGACGGTCTTTAACCGAGGAACTTAATTAGGATCTCCCTAAGAAATTACCCGTCGATTCCGTACACCGGAATCGACGCTCCCGTGATCGCGTCGCCCGCTTCGCCCGCGAGCAGCAGCACCAGCTCCGCGACATGTGAGGTCTTCACCCACTTTGCGAAGTCCGCCTTCGGCATGGCCGCGCGATTCGCCGGAGTATCCATCGTTCCAGGAAGAATCACGTTGGCGAGGATGTTCTTGTCTTTATTCTCTAGAGCCGCGGTCTGCACCAGCGACACCAGCGCCGCCTTGGATGCCGCGTATGCCGCAACGCCCGGCGCAGGCTGCACGGCTTGCCGGCTGCCAATCGCTATAATGCGCCCGTGCTCGCCTCGGCGCATCACCGGAATCACGGGGCGCAACACATAAAACGCGGCATTGAGGTTGATGTCGATCATCTTCTGCCACGTCGCGTCATCGGTCTCCGCGATACTGGCTCCGCCGGCGAAGCCGCCCATTACATGCACCAGAATGTCAATCTTGCCGAACTGTTCTGCCAGCCTCGCAACTAGCGATGCCACTTCCTCCCGATCGATCAAGTTCGCGCTCACCGGATAGAAGTGCCCATCATGCGCCGGGCCGACGCTAATCGACCGCGCGATTCCGACAACCGTCGCTCCGGCCGCCAGAAGTGCCTTAGTTACCGGCGTTCCCAGTCCGCCATCGGCGCCCGTCACAATTGCTACTTGACCCTCCAGACTTCCGACCATCATGATTCTCCTGTCCGTATCAGTATAGGAGGAACGCGTGCCCGAAACGTCTGCCGATCCGCGAGCCAGGCTCAAACAGGAAGCTGCAGAATTTGCCGTGCAGTTTGTCCAATCCGGAATGGTCGTCGGACTCGGCACCGGCTCGACCGCCATCTTCGCCACCCGCAAGATCGGCGAACTGCTGCGCAATGGCGCACTGACAAGCATCACGGCATTTGCAACTTCGAAGGCTACGGAGGAGGCCGCTCGAGAGCTGGGAATCTCGATGATGGACGACTCCCTTCCGCTCAAGATCAACGTCACCATCGACGGCGCGGACGAAGTGGATCCGCAGTTCAATCTCATCAAAGGCGGGGGCGGCGCGCTGTTCCGCGAGAAGATCGTCGCCCAGGCGAGTGCGCGCGAAATCATCGTCGTGGACGACAGCAAGTTGTCTGATCGCCTCGGCACACGGTTCGCAGTGCCGGTGGAAGTCAGTCCGTTCGGTTGGCAATCGCAGATGCGTTTCCTCCAATCCCTCGGATGCAAGGCCGTAATCCGCAAGTACAAAGACGGATCGCAGTACGTGACCGACTCGGGCAATATGATCATGGACTGCCACTTCGGACCCATCCCCGACGCGAGCGAGCTGGCAGCAAAGCTCGGTGCACGCGCTGGCATCGTCGAACACGGACTTTTCCTGGGAATAGCCAACGACGTGATCGTCGCAGGCGCCGACGGAATCCGCCACCTGACACGGAAAGCTTGAGGTTGATTCGGACCAGGGCAACAAGCCAATGTTCAAGGTCTTTGCCATCTCCGGATGCGTTGGCGTATTTGTTGTCGTTGTCATGCTCATCTTGGGCCAGCTCATCAACATCGGCCCCCTGCGCCTGGAGCATGTGGGCCACGCTCTGCCTGCCCTGGGGACCATCGCAGGACTCCTCAACCAACGACTCTGGGAGACTTTAGTTGTCGCAGCATTCGAATTCGGCCTGATGCTCGGACCGTCCAAGTCTTTTCGAAAAGCAAAGGGCCAATAGCGAAAAGCCAAACGCTAGTTGCTAATCGGTAGGCGCTAATCCCAGCTACCGGTCACCCGCACGCCTATGCTGCTACAATCACAATAGGTAATGAACAACCTCGAATTCGGCCCCCCGGACTCGCTGACTGTACCCCTTTGGCGCTCGCTGGTGCTCAACATCATCGATCGAGTCGCGCCCGAACGCCTGCCCCCGCTCCAGCTCACCTGCAAACCGGCGTTCGTGGGTGTCATGTTGGGCGATCGCCTCGCCTCACCGTGGTTCAAAACCGTCTTTGTCAACATTGCCGACGTGGTATCGCCCGAAGTCCTGCCGCCACTCGAACTCACTTCCACTCCCATCGATGTGGGCGAGTTGGTTGGAGACGAGGTCGCGCATCCTTGGTGGCACTCGCTGCTGGGTCAGGTCCGCGACCGCCTCTCGCCGGAAAGATTGCCTGAGCTCGAAGTCACCTCACAGCCGTTCCAGGCGTGGGGGGCTGATACCTGGCTGCAGATTCTCGACTGGTCTTCCCTGCTCGACACGCCCAAAGTGTACCTGCCTGATGCTGCGCGCGACGACGTCGCCCACTCCTACACCGCCCTTCCGCTCGTGGTTGAGGAGCCGGTGCCCCTACAGGAACTCGCGCCCGCGATTCTCGCTGCCCAAACGCAGTTCAAGCGCGACATCTCCAGGTCTCGCCTCCGGCAGAAGATGTGGATCTCTCTGGTCGCCGCCGAAATTGCGTTCCTGGTCTTCGCAGCTATTAAGTTCGCATAGAACCCCAGAAATCAGGCCTGTCACACTGGCGTCGTCCTGAGTAGTGAGGTGGCGCCGAACAGAGTTCGAACTTAAGGAACGCCTCAATCACTCGACATCCGTGATTGGCTGGGATGAACTCATCCAAAGTCTGCGGGAACATGGTCACCTGCTCTCGCACTTCGCCTAGAGGACGTGAGCCCGAGCCATCGCAGACCGGTTTGGATGTGGTTATCTAAGCGCTAACTGCTAGTTGCTAATTGCGCCAATTGCGAATTGCCAGTCGCTGCTTTTTCAGCACATCAGCATCTCCCGCGTCAGCTTCAACCCATTCAAATTCCCTAACACCGTCACCGCAATGTCTTCCGTCCGGAACATCTCATTGGCCGACTGCACCACGTCTTCCAACGTGACCTCTTGCACCTTCGCAATGATCTCGTCCATACCCATGAACCGGTCGTGATACATCTCCTGCCGCGCCAAGTTCGACATCCGCGCCGTTGACGACTCCAGGCTCAGCATCAGGCCGCCCTTGAGCTGGTCCTTTGCCCGCTTTACTTCTTCCTCTGGCAGCTCGCCCGCCTTGATCTCGCGGAACTCGTGCAAAACCGACTGCACCACCTTGGGCGCCGATTCCCGCGACGTTCCTGCATATACGGCCAGACAACCCGTGTCTTTATAGGGGTTCAGCTCCGAGAAGATCGAGTACACCAGGCCCTGCTTCTCGCGTACATTCTGAAACAGCCGCGAGCTCATCCCACCGCCCAGCAATGTATTCAGCACGTAGGCTACAAACCGCTTCTCATGATTCACCCGGTAGGATGGCACCCCGATACAGATCTGCACCTGTTCCAGTGCCTTCTTGTTCCGCAGGATGATCCTCGAATTGATCTTCGGTGGCGTGTCCACCGGCGGCGCGGCTGCCGGCAAGAGCGACGCAAACTCCCGGCTCAACAGATCGACAATCACCTCATGCTGCACATGCCCGGCTGCTGAAATCACCAGATTCTGCGGCACAAACTTGCCGCGGTAGTACTCGAAGGTCTTTGCCTGGTCGAACTTCCTGACCGTCTCCTTGGTCCCCAGAATCGGTCTGCCCAGCGCGTGGTTCTTATAGAAGTTCTGCGTGAAGATTTCGTGGACTAGACTATCCGGATTGTCCTCGTCCATCTTGATCTCTTCGATAATGACGCCCCGCTCGCGCCCCACCTCGGTCTGGTCAAAAATGGGGTGCAGCACCATATCGCTGAGCACATCGACGGCTATGGGCAAATGCTCATCCAACACCTTGATGTTGAAGCACACCATCTCCTTGCCGGTGAAAGCATCCATGTTGCCACCGATGGAATCGACCTCGCGCGCGATATCTTCGGCGGTGCGGTGCTCGGTGCCCTTGAACACCATGTGTTCAACGAAGTGCGAAATGCCGTTGACGTCCGGCTCTTCATTCCGCGATCCCGCCTTCAACCAGATCCCCAGCGAAACCGAGCGGATGTGGTCCATCTGCTCGGTCAAAATGGTGAGTCCGTTGGGCAATACCTCCCGGTGGATGGTCCGGTCGGCTGCGATCGCCAATGCTTCTGCTGCCATGTACCTACACCTAATGAATGAATGAAACTAGATCAGCTCTTGCGACTCCCCGCGTCAGCGGCCACTTCATTCGTGGCGATAGGGCCTTTTTCTAACTCCGGGCTTTAGCCCTGAGGAACTCTGGTCTTCCTGCTGAACGCACTTGGGAGATATATTCTATTTCCCTCGCCGCCGTCTCAATCTGTTGCCTCCCCTAGCCTGGGGTAGAATGAGCACATATCCAGCGAGATCCCGAACTGCTCTCGGGAGATAGGCTACTTACCCTTCCAAGATATTAGATGTATGGCCCTACTGCAACATCGCGAACTATTAAACCTTACAAATCAGCGACTTAGCGAAATCCTGGAAGATCTTGGGCAGCCCGGGTACCGCCTCCAGCAAGTTCTGGACAGCCTCTACCGGCAAAGGTGGACGACCCTCGATCAGTTCACTATGTTACCCAAGTCCTTCCGTGACAAGCTCTTGGAGGAAGGTTACGTCGTCGGCCAACCTGTCATAGCAAAAAGGTTCGTCTCTTGCGACGGTACCGTTCGCTACCTCTTTCAGTTCTCTGACAGCCAATCCGTCGAAACCGTCTGGATGCCCGAAGGCGACGGCGGCGAAGCGGGCGACGGCTCCGACAACGGCGACGAGGAGCTGGCTAATATATCGTCAGGTCGTGTCATCCTAAGCGGAGCGACCGAAGGGAGCAGAGCCGAAGGACTCCCGAGAGAAATTCGAGCGCGCCGCCAGCGCGCCACCATCTGTGTCTCCTCCCAAGTCGGCTGCGCCGTCGACTGCAAGTTCTGCATGACCGCTCTCCTCGGTCTTCACCGCAATCTCATTGCAGGCGAAATCATCGGACAAGTTCTTGCCGTTCTCAACGACCAGCAAGTCGACATCGACCGCGATCGCATCAACCTGGTCTTCATGGGACAAGGCGAACCCTTCCTCAATTACGACAACTTCATGCAGGCCGTGCGTATGCTCGTCACCGGAGCCGGAATCCCTGCCTCGCGCATGACCGTTTCCACCTCTGGCATCGTGCCGCGCATCGCCGACTTCGGGGCCGAAGACATCCGCCCCAAGCTCGCCGTCTCGCTCAACGCCTCTAACGAAACCCGGCGGACCGAAATCATGCCCATCACCAAGAAGTGGACCATCGCCAAGCTACTCGCCGCTCTCCGCGACTTCCCTCTCCGCAACCGCGAGCGCCTCACCTTTGAGTACGTCCTGCTTGGCGGCGTCAACGACGACCCGTCCCAGGCCCGCGAAGTCGTCGACCTCATCCGCGGGCTCCGCGCCAAGGTCAACCTCATCGCTCTCAACCCCGGCCCCGAGATCCCTTACGCCATGCCCGACCCCGAGCGCGTTCTCGCCTTCCAATCCATCCTCATCGCCGCGGGAATCCCGACGTTCATCCGCCTTCCCCGCGGACGCGACATCTACGCCGCTTGCGGCCAACTCAAGCACACCACCGAACTGCTACAGTTGACATAGGGATTTCCCGAGAGTCTTCGCATAGGGGTGCTGCTGATGTTGGGTGCCCCAGGTTCGCGCCGTGATCTTGCGCGCTAACCTGAGAACTGTCGAGCGCCCTGTTATTACTGACCACGGCCAACTGACAACTGCCCATGAAACACGTCCGTGTAGGAATTGTCGGATTCGGAACCGTCGGCCGCGCCACGGCCGACATCATCGCCAAACACGCCTCCCTCATCGAGCGCCGCAGCGGAGTGAAGCTTGTCGTCACCGCCGTCTGCCGCCGCAAGCCCATTCCCGAAGCCGAAGCCCCCGAAGGCGCACGCATTACCACCGGCTGGCGCGAACTCCTCGACGCCCCCGACGTCGACCTAATCGTCGAAACCATGGGCGGGGTTGACCACTCCCTGCAACTTCTTCGCGGAGCCCTCGAGCATGGCAAGCCTGTCGTCACCGCCAACAAGAAGCTCCTCGCCGAGCACGGAGACGAACTCTTCGCCCTCGCTGTCGCCAAGAACCTGCCTATCGGCTTCGAAGCCAGCGTCGCCGGAGGCATTCCCATCCTCCGCGTCATCCACGAATCCACCGCCGGAGACCGCCTCATCGCCCTGCACGGCATCCTCAATGGCACCTCCAATTACATCCTCACCCAGATGGAGTCCCGCGGCATCGACTTCGATCAGGCCCTGCGCGAAGCGCAACTCGCCGGCTACGCCGAAGCCGATCCCACCTTCGACATCGACGGCCAGGACGCGCGTGATAAGCTCTGCATCCTCGCCCGCATGGCCTTCGGCGGACGCCTGGACGTCAATCGCATCCCCACTCACGGCATTCGCCACGTCCGCTCGGTGGACATCCGCTCTGCCGCTCGCCTCGACCGCACTATCCGTCTCGTCGCCTCCGCCGAGCACAGCGCGCAGGGTCTCGATCTCTCTGTGCGTCCCTGGATGGTCAGCCGCCGCTCCATGCTGGCCAAGGTCGAAGACGTCAACAACGCCGTCTTCCTCGTCGGCGACCGCCTTGGCACGCAGATGTTCTACGGACGCGGCGCAGGCGGCGACGCCACTGGCGCGGCTGTCGTATCGGATTTAGTCGAGATCGCCCGCGACCTGGCCGCTGGACGCCTCAGCGCCAAGAACGTGGTCGGCTTTCTCGAGTCGCGCGAGCTCGAGCTCGCCCCCGAGCCGAGAGCTGCAGGATGGTATTTGCGCCTGACGGTGAACGACGAGCCCGCGATCATCGCCCGCGTCGCCGATGTCCTCGCCCGCGAGAGCATGAACATCGACTCGGTGCAGCAGGAACCGCATTCGCCCAAAGAACGCCTGTCGCTTTTTTTTACCGTCGAACCTGTCTCGGAGCCGACGATTCGCCGAGCCGTGGAGACGATCAACGACTTCCCGTTTATGGTGGAACCGGTGCTGCTGTTGCGGATCAACTAGCGACTAGCCGCGATTAGCGACTAGCAATTCGCTTGTCATCCTGAGGAGATCGGCTACGGATTCGACGCCGCCTGCCAAGGGAATCCGTCCGGGTCGGCGAAGTATCCCGAATATCCGCCCCAGAACGCTCTTGCGCGGGCTTCAACAGCGTGGCCTCGGCTTTCACCGCCTCCGACAGCACTAAATCCACATCATCGCGGCTGCTTTCGTTATAAGCCAGGGTGATGCCGCCGAACCCCTGACCATCGGCTGAGAGGTTCGCGTCTTTAGCCAGCTCGGCTAGCGGGCACAATGCCAGAGCTATTCCGCCTGCCCGAAAGAACACGATACTTTCGTTGCTGGCCGACGAGCGGTGCCATCCCAGCCGCTCATAGAACTGGCGGCGCCGCTGCACACTCTCCACACACCCAGTGTCACGACGCCGATGCTCTGCTACATCGCCTTCTTCCTTTTAACCAGGAACACCCGCGATCGAATCTAGGTACTCCGCCCAAGGATTCAAACACGGGACAAAGGCACAAAAAAGCTAAACCCGCGACAGCTCTCGAGATGCCCCTCGAAACAGTCGGCGCAGCGAGCGGGCGATCCAGCGGACAGCGAGCGCGATAACCATTAGCAACGCTATGACGACGGCTGCGGCAACAAAAGGATGGTGGGTGGCGATCCAGGTGAGGCCGATGGCGAGAACGTCCTCGCCCAAGCTGAGCGCTACGTTGGAGAAGGGTTCGGGCGACGGTGTTACGGCTGCGCGGACGGCGGTTTTGCCGCCGTGCGCAGCGAAGGCGATGGTGGCACCGAGCAGGGTGGTGACCAACTGCATTCTGGGGGAGAATTGGGAGCTAGCGGCGTAGCTAAGGTAGGCAGCCACGGGCACACGAACAAATGTGTGCAGCGCATTCCACACCAGGTCGAAGGCCGGAATTTTGTCGGCAAAGAATTCGAGCGCGAAGAGCGCGGCCGCGGGGACAATGATCCACCAGGACTCGAGCCCGTGCAATGCGGCCGGAAGTTGGATGACGCCGAAGTGCGAAAGCAGTCCAAGACAGCCGACGGTAGCATAAACGTTAAGCCCGGCGGCAAAGCTCGTGCCGATTATCATGGCCACCATTTGCTCAGAGCTAAAGGTCATGGACAACGTCGACTGTGAACTTGCTCGTTTCGAGCAAACTCTTCGCCTGTGAGTTGGATTTTACGCTGCTAAGTGGCCCCAGAGCCCGTCCGGCGAGTGGCCAGCATTTGCCTGTAGCGGTAGACGGGAGGCTACATTTTCCTTACCGAGTTCCGCTTCCGAAACCGCTCCAAAATGATGCACCCCAACTCTCAACTTCGTCATCTAACACCTTGACAGTAAGTCACTCAAGTTCTATAGTGTGGTTTCTGTGAGGGGCGTTGAACTGCTATGTCAATGCATTTCAATGGGTTACGCGATGAACCCACGTTGTCGCCAAAGAGGCGCGACAGGACGCGGGCACCCAATGCGAAGGTTTATACGCACTAATCAAGTTTAGGAGGCGGGCAACAATGGGAAAGATTATTGGAATTGACTTGGGCACCACGAACTCCGTGGTCGCAGTAATGGAAGGCGGCGAGCCTAAAGTCATCCCGAACGAAGAAGGCGGGCGGACGACGCCGTCAGTAGTTGGATTCACCAAGAACGGCGAGCGGCTGGTTGGACAGGTCGCCAAGCGCCAGGCCATCACCAATCCGGAGAACACCATTTATTCGATTAAGCGCTTCATGGGGCGTCGTTACGACGAGGTCTCGGAAGAGATGAAGATGGTGCCGTACAAGGTGGTGCGGGCGGGCGATCACGTGGCTGTGCTGGCGCAGGGCAAGGAGTACACTCCGCCGGAGATTTCCGCGCTGATTCTTGGCAAGCTGAAGAAAGCTGCGGAAGACTATCTTGGCGAGAAGGTCACAGACGCCGTGATCACGGTCCCGGCGTACTTTAACGACGCGCAACGGCAGGCGACCAAAGATGCCGGTCAGATTGCCGGGCTCGAGGTAAAGCGCATCATCAACGAGCCGACGGCGGCCGCGCTGGCATACGGACTCGATAAGAAGAAGGACGAAACCATTGCCGTGTACGACTTCGGCGGTGGCACCTTCGACATCTCGATTCTCGAGGTAGGCGAGGGCGTCATTGAGGTGAAGTCAACCAACGGCGATACGCACCTGGGCGGCGACAACATCGACCAGCGGATTGTGGACTGGTTGATTGCCGAGTTCCAGAAGGACGAAGGGCTCGACCTGCGAGCGAAGGGCAACGAGATGGCGCTGCAGCGTCTGCGTGACGCGGCCGAACGCGCCAAGATCGAGCTCTCGACCACGATGCAAACCGAGATCAATCTGCCGTTCATAACGGCGGATGCGGGCGGGCCGAAGCACCTGGTGAAGACGCTGACGCGCGCCAAGCTGGAAGAGATGGTGCGCGACATCATCGAGCGGTCGATCAAGCCGTGCGAGCAGGCGATGAAGGACGCGAATGTTACGCCAGCGCAGATCAACGAAGTAGTACTGGTCGGCGGACAGACGCGGATGCCGGCGATTCAGTCGCTGGTTCAGAAGCTGTTCGGCAAGGAGCCCCACAAAGGCGTCAACCCGGATGAGGTTGTGGCTGTGGGCGCGGCGATTCAGGGTGGCGTACTGGGCGGCGAGGTGAAGGACCTGCTGCTGCTGGACGTGACTCCGCTGACGCTGTCGATTGAGACGCTGGGCGGCGTGGCGACGCAGATGATTCCACGCAACACGACGATTCCGACGAAGAAGACGGAAATCTTCTCGACGGCAGCGGACAACCAGGATTCCGTGGAAGTTCACGTGTTGCAGGGCGAGCGCCCGATGGCGCGCGATAACCGCACGCTGGGCAAGTTCCATCTGACGGGCATTCCGATGGCGCCGCGCGGCGTGCCGAAGATCGAAGTGACGTTCGATATCGACGCCAACGGCATCCTCAACGTGACCGCGAAAGACACGGCCACGGGCAAGGACCAGAAGATCACGATTACGTCTTCTTCGGGGCTGAGCAAAGAAGAAGTCGACCGCATGGCCAAGGAAGCCGAGGCGCACTCGGCCGAAGACAAGGCGCGGCGGCAGGAGATCGAGTCGCGAAACCTGCTCGACGGCATGGTGTACCAGGTAGAAAAGATGCTGCGCGAGCATGGCGACAAGATTTCGGGCCAAGAGCGCGCCGACGTCGAGAACGCTGTGGCCGACGCGAAGAAGGCGTTGGAGGGGTCCGACGCGAAAGCAATGGATTCGGCGCGCGAGCGGTTACAGCAGGCGTCGCACAAGCTGGCTGAGGCGATGTACAAAGCTCAGGCGGGCGCGGCGGCAGGCGGTCCGGCTCCGGGTGGAGACGGGCAAACCGAGCAGAAGAAGAAAGATGAAGGTGTCATCGACGCCGAGTACGTGGACGTGGAGGACAAAAAATAAGCAACTAGCTAAGGACTAGTTGCCTGGGATTGGGGGCGCGGAATGCGCCCCTTGTCCAATAGAGCAAGTTCGGCGGTGAAATTCGGGAAGTTTGGGTTAGAAGATGAGGTCAGAAGTGCATTTCGAGTTGAATGGAAAATCGTATGTATTGAATTGGAATCCGCAGGATGAGCGGTGGTACCTGGTGACGGCGGGACTTGGCGGAATGGCGAAGGCAATCCCGGTGTTGGAAGATGAAGAAGGATTTGTGCCGAACTTCGTTGCGCCTGCGGAGGCGGCGATGATCAATTGAGAGATTGCCGTCGGCTAACGCCGACTCGAGTCAGTAGCGGTTTGTTGACCGACGGGCTCAGGCCCATTGCAATGAGAGTGGTCCCTCCTTGCTGGAGGGACTCGCTACGTAGAGAAACGAATGGCCACGACGGACAAAAAAGACTATTACGGAACGCTGGGCGTGAAGAAGAACGCCACAACGGAAGAGATCCGCAAGGCGTTCCGCAAGCTGGCGCGCAAGCACCACCCCGACGTGAATCCGGGCGACAAGTCCGCGGAGGAGAAGTTTAAAGCAATCTCTGAAGCCAACGATGTGCTGAGCGATCCCAAGAAGCGCAAGATGTATGACCAGCTTGGGTTCTACTCGGACAACATCGATCCCGCGGCGGCCGAGGCGTATGCGCGCGGCGGCGGGTTTGGCGCCAACAATGGTCAGACGGCGGGGACCGGCAGCGCCCAGTGGCAGGAAGTGCCATTCGATTTTGGCGGGTTTGACTTCAGCGACTCCGCCGAAGGAGCGCGGCGCGGCGGGGGAGGCTTCCGCGACATTTTTTCCAACATCTTCAGCGGTGCGGGAAGGCGCCAAGCGGTCCGCGAGCAGGAACCTGGAAACGATCTGGAATACCAGGTAAACGTCGATTTCTGGCAGGCGATTCGCGGGGCCGAGTTGCAACTGAGCGTGCCACACCTTGAGAGTTGCGCGAACTGCCACGGGCGCGGCTATCTGGAGAGCCCGGGCGAGTGTCCGGAGTGCAAGGGAAAAGGTACGATCACGCAGAAGAGCGGCAACATGAAGTTCAACATGCCGTGTCCGCACTGCGGAGGGTCGGGCAAAAATCGCACAGTCTGTCCTGTATGTCATGGCGAAGGGCGGGTAGAGCGCAGCCAGAACATTCGCGTGCGCATCAAGCCGGGGACACGCGATGGACAGCGCATTCGGCTCGCGGGACGCGGCAATGCGGGTACGATGGGTGCCCCGGCAGGCGACCTGTACATCATTGTGCGCGCGGGCTCGCATCCTGTGTTCACCCGGGACGCTGATGACATCTATGTAACCGTTCCGGTTACGCTAAGTGAGGCGGCTTTGGGCAGCAAAGTTGAGGTGCCGACTATCGATGGCCGTGCGCAACTGAAGATTCCACCTGGAACGCAGAGCGGGCAGAAGTTGCGCCTGCGCGAGAAGGGTGTGCCCTCTGCTGTGAAAGAAGGCGTGCGCGGCGATGAGATTGTCGAAGTCAAGCTGGTGGTGCCGCAGTTGCGGGATGAAAAATCGAAAGAGATCATGCGCGAGTTCGCAAAGCTGAATCCGGAGGACCCACGGCAGGAGTTGTGGGCGAAAGCGAGCCCTAGCAACTAGCGACGAAGCAACTAGCTTGGGTGACTGGTTACCGTTAACTGGCAATGAGTAAAGTAATAGGTACTTTACCACGATGTCATTGAAGCGACGGGCAATGGTGTTTGAAACAAAAACCGCGGCCGGTGATTTCGTGCTCGAGACAGCTCGGCTGCGGTTGAGGCGGTTTCGGCGGGGGGATGTAGATGCAGTATTTGCGATCATTGGTGACGAGGTCGCGATGCGCTACTACCCGAAGAAGTTCCAATTCCGCGACGCAGCCGAGTGGATTGAACGCAACTTGCGCCGGTATGAAGAGCATGGGAACGGGCTGTATGCGGTAACTCTTCGAGGCTGTGAAGAGGTCATCGGCGATTGCGGCTTGATAGCTCAAGTGTTGGAAGGCGAGCCGCAGGTAGAAGTTGGGTATCACTTCCGCCGTGATCAGTGGGGAAACGGTTATGCGACCGAGGCGGCAAAGGCGTGCACGGCACTGGCGTTTCGGGAGTTTAGAGAGAGCAAGGTAATCTCGCTGATCCGGCCCGAGAATGTGCGGTCGCGTCGAGTTGCTGAGCGGAACGGAATGAAAGTGCAGCGCCTGGTAATGCACGCCAAGTTGCCGCACCTGGTGTATGCGATAACGCGCGAAGAGTTCGCGAATGCGGCTTGAGTTCATGAATGAGGCGTCACATCGCGGTCTAGCGGGAAGTTACGCAACGGACCGGGCACGGGACGCCGGCTCCTATTGCACCGCCAAAGCGTCTGGTGGTCCCCAGCTTCTATCGGCACGTGCGTTACGGCGAACACGAGGAATACTAAAGAAACGTGCCGCGCTGGTTAGCGCGTTGGCTAGGATGGGATTTGAAATGACCACGAGTGAAATGATCCGCGGCAAAAGGCGGATCCCTCGACTCGGACCACCTCTGTTTGCGTGGTTCTGGCTCGGGATGACAATCCTAGTAGGATCAATGATGCGTGGAGCCCATGGGGAAACGTAAAAAGCAGGGCGCGTACATGATCAGCGCAGTGGCGGAGATGTATGGCATTCATCCGCAAACCTTGCGGCTTTACGAGCGCGAGGGCCTATTGAAACCGTCGCGCACAGAGGGCAACACACGTCTCTACACCCATGAAGACCTTGAGCGGCTGGAGATTATCCTGTCGCTCGCGCGCGACCTGGGTGTCAACATCTCCGGCATCGCTATCATCCTGCAATTGCGCGAGCGTATGGAAGAGATGCAGCGGCAGATGGCGGAATTCGTTAGCTATGTACGCACCGAGGTGATGACGCGGGCCCAAGCCGCTGATGCCTCCCGGGGGGCCATTGTGCCAGTAAGCAGGAGCGTACTGATTCGGCAGGAGAAGAAGAAGTGACCCTGCATGGCTGAGCGTCTGAGCGCAGCCGGCGAGCCCGAAGGCGAGTCGAAGGATTAGCCGTCAGCTATCAGCCTCAGCTGTCAGCGAAACAAGGCTCATGCATTTCCCATCTGTTCCGACATTCCCTCAGCTTCATCACTGCTTGGTCTCTTCTTTTTCGTACCGCTCCTTTGTCACTAAACAGTGCCGATCTCCCCGGCCTGGTTCCCTTCTGCGATCAAATGTGTGACAATCGGCGAACGAATTCACTAACAATTTCCAATCTGGAAAGGCAGGAGCGGATGACTGAGCCAGCAGTCGCGAAGCGTTTTTTCCTTTCGGTTGATCTCACCGGCAAAACGCCCGTGGTGCACTGCAGAGGCAAACTGGTGGCCGGAGACACCGAGCGCTTCTACAACGACCTAAAGGAACTGATGTCGATGTACAAGGAGATCGTCGTCGATTTTCAGGAAGTCCCCCACTTGGATAGCTCGGGACTCGGGACACTGGCGCGATTGTATGTTCATGCCAAGTCTGTGGGTTCTGTCATTGAGATCGTGAATATTGGCAAATCGGTGCGAAGCCTGCTCGGCATCACGCATATGTTAGCGGTTTTTCAGAGGGTGGGAGAGAACGGGATAAGAATGGGATGAAAAAGCAGTTCGAGCGCGACGGCGGCGGCGCTCGCCGGGGACCCTGAAGGGTGGGGCACCCGGCTGGCGGCCAATCGCCTGTGGAACTTGAAACTCGAAACTTGAAAACCTGAAACTGTTTAGCGGCTGGTTGCGAACCACCACTTACTTCGCTCGTTGCCACACCAGGACGCGCTGTTTTAATCGATGGATCAGAGATTCCCTTTGTAAGTGTGATGATGAACTGATCGCCTTCCAGCTTGAAAGGCCGCGGCGGGGGTTGAGCCGACATAGGCCTGAGTCCAGGCGACCTCGGGATAATGGGTAACAGTTGAGCTCGCGGAACGTGTCATAGTATGCGGCCTTCTCTGCCTCGGTGGGTTTCGCCGGATCTGTCCAGGGCGCGCGGTCGCCGTTCACGATGGTGGCGCACATGTAGCCGTCAGGCCCGTACATGATGAAGCCGTGGGGATGCGGCCCGAATGGTTTGGAGGGTTGTAGGGTGGCGTCCTGCATGGTGTCTTCGACGGAGACAAGCTTCCAGGTCCCGACTAGTTGCGAGATAGTTGGAGCTTTTTGCGCGAGCAGAGATGAGGATGTCAGCAGAAGAAGGAACAGGATCTTCATCGGCTCTCCTTGTTGGTGAGGCAGCGTAATTGTATACGGCAGCTATCGGAGGCAATCTCTTATTGAGCGAGAGGGAGAGCATGGCAAAGAAGCTGTTCATGGTGGTCGAGCGCTTCAAGGGCGGCGGTGACGCGGTGCCGGTCTATCGCCGGTTTCGGGAGCAAGGAAGAATGGCGCCTGAGGGCCTGACGTACGTTTCAAGCTGGGTGAATGATGACTTCACGATTTGCTTCCAGGTCATGGAGAGCATTGATCCGCGACTGCTCGAGAAGTGGATGTCGCGTTGGAGCGACCTGGTCGAGTTCGAAGTGCATCCGGTGATGACATCGAAAGAGGCACTGGAGAGGATTGCGCCCAAACTCTAATACTGGGCTGGAATGAATGGGGGCGCATCCCTAAGGATGCGCCCTGTTTGTTAAGCGAGAACATCTTTGATGTGGGTTGCGATCCACCATTCGTTGCCAAAAGCGTCTTGCACGGCGCCGCTGCGGTCGCCGTAGGGGTGGTCGGCCGGGTCCATCACCGACTTGGCACCTGCGGCCAAGGCCCGATGATAGACGGCATCGCAATTGGGCACGTAGAGATAAAACATCGACTGCATCGGCTGGTACTGCTCGTGGGCTTCACCCATCTCCAAATGCGAGCTGCCGACCTTCATGGTGACATGCTGAATGACGCCTTGGGATGTGGCGTGGCGGCCCAGCTCTTCGGCGTCAAAGGCGCGCTTCAAGAAACTGATTACCGGTTCAGCCCGCAGCGGGTGCAGGGTAGGCTGAATGTCGGGGGCACCTTCCCACTTGTAGTTGTCGCCCCGATAGGTAGCGATGTACCAGAGATTGCCAGCAGTATCGCGGACACCGCCGGAGCGCTCGCCGTACGGGTGATCGGTTGGCCCGTAGAGAGACACAGCACCGGCATCGAGCGCGCGCTTGTACGTCGCGTCGCAGTCCGAGACGTAGTAGTGGAAGCCGAACTGCTTCGGCGTGCCGTTCCACTTCAGGCCGGGGCCGCCGCCCCCCAACATGAGCATTGAGTCGCCAACGCGCACTTCGGCGTGCATGCCGCCTGCGGAGCCGACGCTGCGGAACACCAGGTCGCCGCCAAAGGCCTTCTGCACGAACTCGAGCAATGCGACCGCGTTCTCAGCCACCAGATACGGCGTAAGAGTGCGATAACCTTTGGGAATCGGGCTGACGCCGGTGGGCTTGGGCTCCTCAGGCTGTCCGGCGCGCATGCGGCGGTGCATCTCCCCGACGGAGATCTCCTCGGTAACAGTCGAGATACCCCACGTGTAACCGAAGGGGTCGACCACAGTACCTTCTCGACGGCCATAGAACTGGTCTCTCACCGGGTTGGTAAGCTTGGCACCCGCAGAAATCGCGCGTTCGACGAAGGCATCGACATCGGGCACCATGATGTGGAGGGAGATCGGCGATTTGCCCAGTGTCTCGACGCTGAAGCGATCGCCTTCCGGCCACTCGCCGGTCACATAGATTGTCGTCTCGCCGATAGCCAACTCTGCGTGCGGGACCTCGTCGCCGATGGCGAAACGCATGACTTCTCTGGCGCCGAAGGCGACTTTGTAAAACTCGATCGCTTTCGCCGGATGCTTGAATGCGATTCTCGGGGCACTGAAGGTACGTACCGCCGCTACTGTTTCTGTGGTTGTTGCCATTGCTGTACTCCTCTGTAAATCGGATTTGAGCCGTTCCTTGAATTCTCTGCGCGGAAGATTGCGTAGTTCGCTGGCAATGCGGACCAGCGGCACGATTTCGGGGGCCAGATCCGTGACCTGCACGTCGCGTTGCGTGAGCAACTGCGTGATAGCTGCGTCGAGTTGATCGAACAGAGAGCGCTCAGGCATTTGCACCCTCCATGGTTGCGCGAAGTTTTTCCAGCGCGCGGAATTGTAGCTGTTTGATAGCGCCTTCGCTGCGACCCATTTCTTCTGCAATCTCGCGAATACTTTTCTGCTCCGCAAAACGCAGGACGATGACGTGGCGCTGGTCGGCGGGCAAGCTGTCCACCATCTCGAAAAGCGCGGCACGTTGTTCCAGGTCCGCCATGCTGGGATCGCTCAACTCCTCGCTCGGAGGATCAGGTGTTTCGCGCGCCCGCAGCCGCCATCGGTCGGCGATGGCGTTGGCCGCGATTCGCACCAGCCACGCCGCAAACGGTGCCCCTCGCCATTCGAAGCGGTGCAGATTCGCCAGCGCTTGATGAAAGACCTCCGAGGTAAGGTCTTCGGCTTCTTCACGATTTGCGGCGCGCCGTGCGACGTAGGCATATACCACATGAAAGTTGCGCGTGTACAGTTCAGCGAACCGCGCAGAATCGCGCTGGGCGGCCTCGATCAGACACTGCTCGTCCGCTGGCTTGCTTAGCGGCTTCACCCGGCTCTCCGCATAACGCGCTCATTAAGATAAACCGGCGAAAAGGGGAAAAGGTTACGGAGAGAAAAATGCGAGGAGCGGACGCGGTTGATGATTCATAACGAATGAATTTTCACCACGGAGAAGAGGATCAGGCGCATTCCGCCTCGGCTTCTTTGATGAATTTGCGCAGTTCCTCTACCAGCGGTCCGAAAGGTGAACTGCGGTCAGATCCGAGCTCACGTAGGCGTGTTTCTATGTCGGCGAGCGCTCTTCGAGCATCCTCGAGGGCACGCTGGGCATAAATCTGGTTGCCCTCGCGGACCTCATCCCTGGCGTCATCCACGAGACCAAAGGCCATGTCCACGTCAGCCTCTATGAGATCCAAGCGGACCCGCTCGGAAGAGCGATGATTCTGTGCGTCGCGCATGATCCCCACAACGTCGCGCTGCGCTTGGTACTTTATCGCATGTAGCCGTGTAGTGCAGGCAAGACCGTAGGCCAGTGGACGTTGTCGGGTCTTGGGGGTTGGTGGGATTCTTGCTCCCACCCTGCGTCGACCGACGGCGACAGGATGGGCACCCACATTCTTACCCGCGGTTGGTCTTGACCGAAGGCGCTATCGCAGACTTGGATCCAACCGCCAACCCACTACAACAAGAGTGGGTAGTGTCTCAGGTTGAGACACTACCCGGGTTACTGCCTAATGGACAGCTCTCTTGTCCGCCGAAGCGAGGTCGTAGCGATCATTGCTCATTACCTTGTTCCATGCCGCCGCGAAGTCCTTCACAAATGCCTCTTTCGAGTCGTCCGATGCATAGACTTCCGCGATTGCTCGAAGCTGAGAGTGCGAACCGAAGATAAGATCAACGCGGGTGCCGGTCCACTTGAGTTCACCCGTTTCGCGATCGCGCCCCTCGTACACGCCTTCGGACACAGAAGACGGCTGCCACTTCGTATTCATGTCGAGCAGGTTGACGAAGAAGTCGTTCGTGAGCGTCTCGGGTCGCTTGGTGAAGACGCCGTGCTTCGACTGTCCGAAGTTAGTATTCAGGACCCGCATGCCGCCGATGAGAACCGTCATCTCCGGAGCCGTGAGCTTCAGCAACTGCGCCTTGTCCACCACCAGCTCCTCCGCAGGTATTCCGTTTGCCTTCTGGAGATAGTTGCGGAACCCGTCTGCCTTCGGCTCCAGTACGGCAAACGAGTGCACATCGGTCTGCTCCTGCGAAGCATCTGCGCGCCCAGGCGAGAAGGGGACCTTAACGTCGGGCCCTGCCCTCTTCGCAGCTTCCTCGACGGCCGCACAGCCACCCAGAACGATCAGGTCAGCCAGCGACACCTTCTTTCCTTTCTTCCCGTCGGACTGCGAGCTGTTGAACTCCTTCTGGATCGCCTCCAGCTTTTGCAGGACCTTGGCCAGTTCGGACGGCTGGTTCACTTCCCAATCCTTCTGCGGTGCGAGGCGAATGCGCGCTCCGTTCGCCCCCCCGCGCTTGTCGGAGCCTCGAAAGGTCGCCGCCGACGCCCAGGCAGTCGTGACCAGGTCGGAGATCGACAGTCCGGATGCGAGGATTTTCGCCTTGAGAGCAGCAATGTCTTTCTCACTGATAAGTTCATGATCCACAGCGGGGACAGGGTCCTGCCACAACTGCGGCTCCTTAGGAACGAGCGGGCCAAGATACCTCGGGATAGGCCCCATGTCGCGGTGCGTAAGCTTAAACCACGCCTTGGCGAACGCATCGGCGAACTGCTGTGGGTTGTCGAGGAAGCGCCTCGCAATCGGCGCATAGATCGGGTCCATCCTCAGGGAGAGGTCCGTCGTTAACATCGTCGGGGCCTGCCGCTTGGACGGATCGTGGGCAAAAGGAACGGTGCCGGCTCCGGCCCCGTTTTTGGGGGCCCACTGATACGCACCCGCCGGGCTCTTCACCAGCTCCCACTCATAGCCAAACAGGTTTTCCAGGTAGTTGTTGTCCCACTTCACTGGGTTGGTAGTCCATGTGACCTCCGGACCGCTGGTAATCGTGTCGTCGCCGTAGCCGCTAGCATAGGTGCTCTTCCAACCCAAGCCTTGCAGCTCGATGGGGGCGCCCTCGGGTTCAGGGCCAACATACTGCTTCGGATCGGCAGCTCCGTGGGTTTTGCCGAACGTGTGCCCGCCGGCAATGAGGGCAACCGTTTCCTCGTCATTCATTGCCATCCGGCTGAACGTCTCGCGGATGTCGCGTGCCGCAGCCACTGGATCCGGCTTTCCATTGGGCCCTTCCGGATTCACGTAAATCAAGCCCATCTGGACCGCGCCGAAAG
>Ga0182041_10000225_pt1 | contig 25557 bp, 26 predicted proteins | sample flu12Cox44000178_FD_125967 | JGI IMG/M metagenome (GOLD analysis project Ga0182041, IMG submission 125967) | Lab enrichment of tropical soil microbial communities from Luquillo Experimental Forest, Puerto Rico - flux8day.12C.oxic.44.000.178 | ecosystem: Environmental > Terrestrial > Soil >...
AAAGAACATTGCGGACGGAGGAGCGACAAATGGCGACATTCAACTTCGTCGTGCGCTGCATCGCTCTTTGTCGCTTGCTAAACCGTTCCGCAACGAAGAAGCTCGATGCGAAGCCGCGGGAATCATTTCGGAGGTGCGGGTGCATGACCTTCGCGATAGCAGTCCGAGGAGGTCCCGGTGCGGTGCCCGAATGCGCCTATTAAATCAAGGACTTAGCAGGTTATCGACGGAACAGAAAAAGAAGACTCGCAGGCGATTGACGGCGCCACTTCGAAAATGCAATTTCTGCGTGCAAAACCGGGCAAGCGACGCCCTTCAGAGCCACGGGGACAGTGAATATGTAATGTTCATCACCGCGGTCGGACGACCCTCAGATAACACCCGCGGGGATGACGGATTTGCCGGGAGAGAAGTAGAGGGAATCTGTATCGCGACGGCATGCCTTCGGTTCGCGAGTTGCTGTGGGCGATGTATCTTCGCGAGATCCAGCTTCCCGGAGTGCGGCGACATGTGCTGGAGAAGACCAGATTTAAGTCGTTCAAGCTTTTTGCTTACAGCGCCGTTCGCTTTGTTCCGGAAGTCTCTCGCTGATGCGTCGGAAGATTTGAGAAGCGTAGCGCTAGGCCCAGATGCCACCGAGGAGTGAACCCTTGGCACCTGGGTCGGGGAGGCGGGCGTGGATTTCTTCGCGTTTAACAAGGCTTATGTAGAGCGGCTGCGGAACGGCGATCCGGCAACGGAGCACCATTTCATTGTGTATTTTGAGAAGCTGCTGCGGATCAAGCTGCGAGCCCGGGCACTACGATCCGACAAGGTGGAGGACTTAAAGCAGGACACCTTCATCCGGGTGCTTGCGGCGGTGCGCAAGGAAGGTGGGGTGCGCCAGCCGGAGTGCTTCGGCGCGTTCGTTAACTCCATATGTAACAACGTCTTACTGGAGTATTACCGATCGCTGGGGAAGAACCAGCAGATGGACGACACGCACCAAGAGATTCCGGACAAGGTGTTGGACTTGGAAGGAGTGATGGTGTCCAAGCAGTGCTCGGAACAGGTGCGAAAGATCCTGTCGCGGCTGCCGGCGCGGGACCGTGAGCTGCTCCGGGCGGTCTTTTTGGCGGAGAAGGAGAAAGATGCGGTTTGCCGGGAGATCGGGGTGGATCGCAATTACTTGCGGGTATTGCTGCATCGGGCAAAACATAAGTTCAAGGCTGTCTACGAGAAAGAGCAATTGCGGGCTCTGCCCCGGGTGACCGGATTCGGGAATCCACGAAACGATTTCCAGACCGCGCAAGTCTAGTACAGAGGGCATTCGGCTCGTGACCGAAGGCTTTGTCGTCCCTCGGATACGTTTCGCAAGCGTCAGTTTGCACTGCTGCGCGAGCGGTGAGTGTACTTCACATAGCGGTCACGACCTTCGAGTAAGGTGGAGGGCTGGGCGGCTGCCGGCACGAGGCAGTCACAAATTAGTGTCTTGGGTCAACGATTCGTTTCATAAGTCTCGTCGGGATGATCGCGGCATCGGCCTCGTTATGGCCTCTGGGCACGCCCGACAGGACGTACGGCTGTTCCAAAAGTGTTCAAAAACCCGATCTCGTTCGACTATGCAATGTGGAAGGAAAGAGGGAGGCCGCCGGTTTTGGCCGCCGCGAACCGCTGCGTCGCATGCACGAATGCGTTTTCGCCGTTCTCGCCTTAGAAAGCGAACCCGTCGATCCTGGCCCTTAATCAGGCTGTTGGTCCACCGTCTGTTGAGCGTCGTGCGCTTTCCGATCCCACGGTGAAATTGCATACTGACGGTGCCGCGATTTGTTGGGTGAACCCAGCTGCTGCCGGACCTGGCCTGCTTTACAAGTGACTGTTCCCTGGCAGCGAAAAAGGGAGCCACGATTCCCTGCAATTTCCCATTGACATCCCATAGGTGGAGCACATACTTCTATGGTTTTCCCATAGGAGGGGTATGGGCGACAAAGCAGACGTTTGGCAGGGCACGCTCGCCCTAATGATTTTGAAGACCCTCGAAACGCTCGGGCCGCTCCACGGCTACGGCATTGCTAGGCGCATCGAGCAGACGAGCGGCGACCTTTTGTCTCTGAATTATGGAACGGTGTATCCGGCTTTGCTGAAGTTAGAACAAGAAGGCTCGATCGAATCTGAGTGGGGCGTCTCCGACAACAACCGCAAAGCGAAATATTACAAACTCACACGCATGGGCCGTAAACAGTTGGATCGCGAAACGCGCGATTGGAGGCAGGCACAGGCGATCCTCGCGAAATTCCTGTCCGCAGAACCGTCAACATGAACGAAACCTGGGAATCGTTTCACTCGCGGCACAGGATTGCGAGGAAAAGAAAAAGGAGCAGGTCGCATGAGCTTCATGAAGTCGCTGCGCGGATTGTTTTGGCGCCTTTCTGTTTTTTTCCGTAAGCCACAGCGCGACGCGGAATTTGCGGCGGAGTTGGAGAGCCATCTGCAGCTGCACATCGAGGACAATCTTCGCGCGGGAATGTCTCCCGAAGCGGCCCGCCGCGACGCGCTCCTCAAACTTGGCGGCTTCGAACAAACCAAAGAAAACTGCCGCGACCGCCGAGGCATCCCCGGGCTCGAAGCCTTGCTTCAAGACTTGCGTTTTGGCTTTCGCATGCTGATCAAGAATCCCGGTTCCACCGCCGCCGTTATCATCGCTCTGGCCCTGGGCATTGGCGCAAGCACGGCAATGTTCACCGTGGTGCGGTCCGTCCTTTTGCGGCCGCTGCCATTCAAAGACCCGCATCGGTTGATCCGGTTGTATGAACATAGCACTGACGATAAATTTCCATACAATCAGGTTGCGGGCGGGGTGTTCAAAGCGTGGAAAAACGAAAGCCACGGTTTTTCTGATCTCGCAATTGTTTCCCCAGACGCGGAGTACAACCTGTCTGGACAATCCGGTCAGCTTCCGGAGAAAGTGCGGGCAGCCGAGTGCTCTTGGCGTTTGTTTCCTACTCTTGGTGTAGAACCGGCGCTGGGACGAAGCTTCACTCCCTCGGACGATCAACCCTCAGCCAATGGCACCGTTGTTCTGAGCTGGGCGCTATGGAAGAGGCGTTTCGGCGGCGACTCTTCGATTCTGAACCAGAAGATACGCCTCGATGCAAAGAGCTACGCAGTCATCGGCGTCATGCCGTCCTGGTTTACCTATCCCGAACAGCGAGTGCAATTGTGGACTCCCGTTTACCACGAAGAATCTGCTAAGGACATGGAAGTTCTCAATTGCCATGACTTCATCGCAGTCGGCCGCCTCAGGCCCGGAGTGACCGAAGCCCAGGCAACCGCAGAACTCTCCGTCATTGTCCGGCGTCTACACGATCAACATCTCGATGACCCGTTCGTTAGCAAAGCCGCGAACAGCCTTCCCTTGCTCAATGACGTCGTTGGCGATATTAAGACTTCTCTCTACGTGTTGCTCGCGGCAACGCTTTGCGTGCTCTTGATCGCCTGCCTGAACGTTGCGAGTCTTCTTGTCGCGCGCGGAGCCGCTCGACGAAAAGAGCTTGCGATTCGCTCGGCGCTTGGGGGGAGTAGGTGGCGACTGCTTAGCGAGCACTTGGTCGAGAGCCTGCTCTTGTCCGCTGCCGGCGGCGGGCTCGGCCTTGTTTTGGCGTATGCGGCGCTTCAATGGTTCGTCGCTACGCGGCGGGACATCAGCCGCATCGAGGCGATCCACATGGATGCAATCGTTGCAGCCTTTGTCCTGGGCCTGATTCTGGTCTCCGCATTGGTAGCGGGAATCACCTCCTCAGTGAAGATTAGCGACGATCAAGTGCTTTCGGCACTGCTAGAGTCCTCGCGTTCTCACAGCGCAGGACTGGAGCGCGTCCGCCTTCGCAAAAGTCTGCTTGCTACGGAAGTAGGGTTTACCGTGATGCTTCTGATCGGGGCTGGCTTGCTGCTAAAAAGCTACGGTCAACTGCGTTCCTCGAATCTTGGCTGCGTCACAGATGACGTGCTCACAATGCGCTTCAGCCTCCCCGAAGCGAAGTATGCCGAGCCGTCGCAACGCGTAAGTTTCTTCGAGGGTTTGCTCGAGCGCGCCCGCGCTCTCCCGGGCATCCAGTCCGCGGCGCTCGTCCGCGCCGTTCCGGGGCAAGGTTACGCAGGGGACAGCGGTTTCTGGGTTGCCGAACACCCTCCATTGCCACAAGGACAAGAGCAGTACGCCATGGTCCGTTGGGCCGATCCTGGATATTTCGCCGCTCTTGGAATCCCGATTCTGCATGGGCAAACTTTCGACGCACAAGCGCGGCTGAGTGGTCCGCTCGAAGTCATCATCAGCGAATCGTTCGCGCGGGAATACTTCCCCGGTGAGGATCCCATCGGGAAGCATTTGTTGACGATCGGCCGCCGACCCTTCCAAGTTGTCGGCATCGTTGGCGACACGCGCTTCGTGATCGCTCAACCTCCTCGACCCATGATGTACTTCCCCATTTACACGTCCCTTTACGGGAATGTTCCGAACGAGGCGACGCTGGCGATTCGTTCCTCGCGCGACGTGAATTCTTTCGCTTTGCCTGTCCAGAAAATCGTCCAGCAGCTTGACCCGGAATTGGCGGTTTCCGATGTTCTAACCATGGACGAGGTCATCGGCAAATCCACCTTGGATGCGAGTTTCGACGCGACGCTTCTTCTTGCATTTGCTGTGCTATCGCTATTGCTTGCTTCCGTCGGACTGTTCGGCGTCTTGTCGTACGTCGTCGCGCAACGCACGCCGGAAATTGGCGTGCGCGTCGCGCTAGGAGCCCAGCGAGGTGAACTGTTACGTCTTACACTGGTGGACGGCCTCAAGCCCGCAGCCGTAGGGCTAATCCTCGGACTCGCCGGAGCCGCGGCGGCAACAAGGCTGATCAGCAGCTTGCTTTATGGCGTGCAGCCTTCGGACCTAACCGTGTTCGCCACCGTCGCGATCCTTCTGCTCCTTGTCGCTAGCATGGCATGTCTACTGCCTGCCTGGCGCGCCTCGCGCGTCGACCCCGTGATCGCCCTGCGCTACGAATGAGAACGCCGGGATAAACCCGCGTGGAGGAGAGGATGAAAGAGCCTTACGGTGAAGGCGTAGCGAGCCACACCGACCCGGAGTCATGCGTGGTCAGTCGTGAGGCTGGGCGCGAAGTGTTGATAGGGGCACAAGCGCAGCCAGGGCAGGCGAGGGTGCAGGGGCGATCGAGCTTTTTCGGACATGGCCCTGAGTCCTCAAGATGGGAGACGTGATAACAGGTCCTGCTGCCGGAAGATGCGACCGCCCTTAATAATGAGAGAAATGCGACGCGTATTCGCAATATCTTGGGTCGGATCGGTGTCGACGATGAGCAAGTCCGCCTGCTTTCCGACGCTGATGGTTCCTGTTTGGCCTAAGATTCCGAGCGATTCGGCGCCATTGCGGGTGGCCATCGTGATGACATCGATGGGCGGAAGGCCGGCTTCCGCAAGGAGTTGCAGTTCGGTATGCAAGCTTGGCCCCGGTACGACCCACGAATTCGGCTCGTCGGAGCCCGCAGTGAGGAGAACTCCGCCGCGATAGTAGCTCATAATCAAAGCCTGCATCTTTGGCCATCCTCGATGTCCCCGGGCGAAGTCCTGGACGCTCCAATCGCGCACGAAATTCAACTCCTGGAACGATGACTGCATCAACGGGGGCGCAACGCTGAGGTCTGGGCTATTCAGGAAGCGCGGACTATCACCGAGGAGCTTGGTGGCGTAAGCGATCAAAGTGGGGTCGATCGGAATTCTTCGTTTGGAAATCTCCCTGACCATGGTCTGTATTTCGACGCCATCCGGCTCGACATCATCCAGCCACTCGAGTCTCGCACGCATCGCTCCTTCAGCAGACATCGCTCTGACGTAGGTTTCGCGCCGGTTTGCCGGGAGCTCATCAGTTGACCAAGAAGCTCCGTGGCAAATGGCGTCGATGCCGAGTTCCGCTGCCTTTGTCCAACTCGTCGCTTGCAGGTGGCCGATTACCTTTAGACCTCGGGCGTGCGCGGCGCGGATGGTCGAAGCAACGAGGTCAGGCGGCATGTTTGCGTAAACCTTTATGAAGTCGACGCCCGCAGCTGCTTGAGCTTCGACTTCGCGCTCGACATCACCATCGTTCTCGACAGCGCGGGTCAAACCGTCGGAGCCACTCGAACGATTCAAGATGTTGCCTGCGGTAAAGATAGTGGGACCATCAATCTCATCTGACGCGACTCGCCGGCGCAGGGCCACGGCCTCCTTGGTTGGTCCTCCGGGGTTACGAACGGTCGTGATTCCGAATGCCAGCAGTAAACGTAAGGACGCCATGCTGGTCTCGTCATCGTACACGGCTGAACGAGCACCATCGATGAACCTTAAGTACGTCACGTGAGCGTGCGTATCGATCAAGCCGGGCAACAAGAACTTTCCCCGACCATTAATCGTGGTTGAGGCAGGCAGGGGTGCTTTCGTCGCGGAGGGCCCGATGTAGCGGATCACCCCGTCCGATACCACGACAGTCATATCTGGCCGTGGTTTCGACCCGGTCCCGTCGACTACGCTGATGTGTGTTATCTGTAAGGATGGGTTTCGTGCTTGGTGACGGTCGGTCTGCTCACCCGCATGCTGTGTTCCGGAGATGATTCCGCACGCTAACATGGCCACGACTCGTGATGTGTGGCGGCAGAGACTCGCTTTGCGTACGCTTCGTCGTGTCGCATGGTCAGACATCGGTTCGCTGAAAGAGGCGCTCCTTTGCGTAGTCTGCAGCTGGCACAGAGAACAAATCTTGTATGACTTTAACTTGTCCAAATCTTTCGCCTAGGAAAGACCTTCCGAACCACCCTTCTATCTCGCGATGACTTCCAGGTTTGCGCTATTCGGAAACAGCCCGGAAATATTAAATCAAGTGGCCAGGTTCAGGACCAACGAAAAGCAGACGTTCCCAAGATCTCCCCGTACACCTTAGTCCTTCCTCCGCTTCGCGTTGAAGGATCAGGAACTCCTCGGCGAGGGTAAGGGGAGATCCGGAAAAATGGCGTGCCACAGCTGCTAAGGAAACCTGCTCGGCGATGGTGCGGGAGTCGCCATCTTGGCCGGCCCTCGATTTAAAGCCGATGGGAATTGCAGCTTTTTCGTCTGCAACCTATTGATTTTGCATGGCCAGGACAATCAGGGAAAGGCAAGAACGACAGCTCAAAGCGTCACCATGACGGCAACACACGGCGCGTAGCGCGCGAAGCGTCCGCGGGCGGGCGGCTAGATGCAAACGAGCTTCCCGGAAAAAGGGGCAACCCAAACACGGGTTTAATGTTGTCCTTCGCCAGAAGCGTGGCGCAAACCTGACGGGGTGGCGCGGGGAACCAACCGCAAGTCGCCAAGAATCCCAGAAGGCAAAGGCTGAAGATTGGTCAGATCCTGAGCGCGGAACCGTTCTCCATAGCGGTCGTTCAGAAGGCGATAGACCGGCAGGGCGCGGCCTGCCATTTCGTTGATCGCGAGATTGCCCACGACGATTCTAAGCCGGTTGTCGCCCGCATGCAGGTATCTGGTTGCATCGACTTGATAGGGTGGGAGCCACACCGTGCCGGCTAGTCTCTCGTTCAAGAAGACCAGAGCCGCTTCGCGTACCGGACTGTCGAGCCAGGCCTGCATGCGCGGAGTGCCGGAGCCTGTTCCATCTGCTCCGAAATCGGCGGGCGCGGAAGGCAATGGAATGACTGTGCCAGGGCCAAAATCGAGATAAAGACTTATGCCAGGCTTGAGCAGACTCGCCGGTACGTTCAACTTTTTCTCATAGGACACAGCCCCTGAGTAGTACTTGGTGTCAGCATCGTCGGTCCAAGAGTGCAACCTTTCCATTTTGACGCTGCGGCCCAAACCAGAAAACGTCACGGACCAGTCCGATGCTAGGTCCAGTGCAGGTAGCGCAACTTTAGGCTTAGCCGTGAAGATTTGTGGCCGCTTTCTACGCGGCGCTCCGTGGTAAAAGACGAGAATGCGCGACTGATACGGCTCGAACGCGAGTCGTACCGTAGAAGCCGCACCAAGGAACTGCGTCATGCCGGAAACGGGATCCCAGAGTTCGGCCTGGTTCGCGGAAACGCGAAAGGTCGCCTGCGTGCGGATCAGCCGATTTGCGGTGTTGGCGAGGAAATAGATGTCTGCAAATGGCAGCTTTCGATGCACGAAGCCAATGTCCAGCGCAGCCGGCGCCAGGGAAACGTCTTGTTTCATCACCTGCGCGAGCGCTTTGCCAAGGTCGGCTTCGTCCGTGAGGAAATAACCAGGCGCGCCCGGCCCTCGGAAGAGCTCTTGGGAAATCTGCTGGACTTGCGACGAGTCACTCTCGGATTCCTTGAGTCCCGGAGCGCATTGCGGCCAGTTGCCCGTTGCAATGACCGCGCCGCCACTGCGGGCATAGACTTCAATCTTGCGATACGTGGCAAGGGGCAGGCGCTCGAGGTTGGGAAGAACGAGAATAGGATAAGAAATCCCGATCTTATCGATTGCCTCGGCGTCAATGAAATCAACATTGAAGCCGGCGTCGAGGATTTGGTGGATCACCCTTTTCCCCAATAGAGAGGCTACGACTTCATTGACGGAAATGTTGGCCCCGACCGGCAATGAGCCTGCCGGTCCCGGCGCTGCATCGGCGATCGTAGCAGTGAAGTGCGCCCACGCATCGTCAGTGGGCAACAGCAAGGCCACATCGACGGCCGGCTTTCCCTGACGCAGCACATAACTTGCGCGTTGAAGGTAGCGTGCGACGTCCGGCATGACCAGCCACCATGGATTGTGCTGATTAAAAACGGCGGCGGCATAGAATCGCCATCCCGGCTCGCCGGCAGATTCGGGAGAATACGGCCATCCGTGGCCCATCAACTGATTACTTCCCTCTAGAAAATACGCATCAGCCGCGGCTTTCATGTCGAGCGGCGTCGCTCGGAACACGGGCGAATGCAGCCACGTCCAGGTCTCCGAAGATGTGATCTGCTTACCGTAAAGATGATTGGCTGAAGCGGCCCAACGCACCGCCGAAAACCCCTTCCATTGCCAGCCCTCGCCCTCTGGTAGGTCAACCAGTGCATTACTCGATAGCGTCACCGGCGGCGTGCCGTAATTCTGGGAACGAAAGCGCGTGCCATGTTGGGCGGCCCAATCACGGAGGGGCATGAGGTAGTTTTCGTTTGCCAACTCGGTCAAGGTTCGGCCCCAATCATGCCGGATCTCCCGCGCCGCCGAACCGGATTCACCGATCAAGGCTGGCAGGTACGGCGTCAGGTCGTACCCGCGCCGCGACCGGAACTCCTTTAGAAAGTCGCTCGTCCAGTTGGATCCGTACACTTCGAGGCTGTCACTGAAAACGGCGTAGGGGGGATGCGATCCGAAGGCCTGCATCAGGCGGTCACCTACGGTATGCAGGTAGTTCTCTATCGCCGCGCGATTGTAATGATCCAACACAAATCCTTCGGCGCCGATGGCCGGCCTCTTCACCTGCTGCCCGGTGCGGCTCGCAGTGAAAAACAGCACGGCGTGTGGTCCGTCGAAATGAGGCAGCAATAACTGTCCATCGCGAGGATCGGGCAGACGCTCTGAGTTTTCAGTCACGATTTTGCCTTGCGCTGCGTCGACTAAGAACGCGGCAATGAATTGTTCTCCGGCTTCCATGTCGGGCACTGTGACGGAGCCTGCCCCGTTGGGCACAGCGATTGCCAAAACCCGCAGCCTCCCCGCTGCCTGCGTAATCGGGACGGTCGGCCCGCCGTAAGGCCACCCGCTGCCGAGCGTTAAATCAAAGCGCAGGCCCAGTTCACGCGCTTTCTCGGAAGCAAAACGAAGCGCATCCAAGTGCTCGTCCGAGAGAAAGGAATAGTTGCGAAAGCCGGTGAGAGGGTTGTCAAGCTCAAGAGGGTATGTCGTCTGAACCTCTACGCCACCGATGCCACCGGCCTTCATTGTCTGAAGCTCGCGCTCCAGCTCAGCTCGGGTAACAGACGGACCGAACCACCACCAGCGCATCATGATTCGGCAGTCGTCCGGCGGATTCTCGAAAGATCTTCGAAGATCAGCCAGGGGGTCAGGCGGGTTCTGAGCCCGCACTCGGACCTGCGAACTGAAGCTGGCAAGAGCAACGATCCAAAGGAGTAAGCGCCGCTTCGGAGGTTTGCGCAACATGCCTACATTCTGATCGTAGGCTTCTTGAGAGCCAAGAGTCCAAGCCATCGCTTGCTTCCACAAACGAGACGAGTCACTAGTCCCCGGAGGACGGCGGTTCGGAAGGGGCGGCTTGAGATTCCGCTGCCAGTCGTCGGACATTCTTGGGCAGATACCACAGGATGAGCAGAGTCGAAATGAGACGGACCAATCCAAAGGCTGATGGTCCACCCAGTAGGCTCAGCAGGAAACACAGCACGGTCCAGCTGCACTCGCATACCGAAGGGTTCCGATGCGGCCCGCACAATCTCTCAACAGCTTTGGCCGAGCGAATCTGAAGTGCACCCTAGCTAAGCTGAGACCAACACTGATCAGCGCAACGATTACGACGAAAATACCTGCACCTAGCAGAGCGACCCGAAAGCGATGACCACGCCCGCTAGTCCGCTGAATATGAAGTAAGCACGCAGGCTCCGAACCGTTTCTCGCATTCCATGCCGTCAATTCCTTGTACATCGGCGGCAAAATACACCGCTGGCTTGGGCAGCGCAAGGGTGGCAAAGACTCACGAAGCCGCAACTCCACGCGCGTCCTCCGCGGGCTTAAACACAAGAGCGACCTCACCGACTTCCTGTTGCGGGCGGAGAAAGCGACTACGTTGGCCGCATGCGGGCGATCGTTCTCCCGTGCCGCCTCTTATGCCTGGGTTTCTTGGGAATTGGTTTCCAATCTTCTACGACCGTTTCGACTGCGCTTAGGATCCACCGTTGCGCGGTTTCGCGGTTGATGCCGTGCATTTTCATGAATGCTCTAATGGCGACATCGATAAGAGCGCTTGCCGTTTTGCGCATGGCCTCGTCAGGATTGGGCTGCTCGCTTTTTTGTCTCATTCGTACCCTGCGGCTAGTAGAACTCGGAGATGGGACAGGTCTCCGGTCCATTGCGAGCAGGATAGAACAACAGCAATATTCTTGGACTTGCGGAAGGACAAGGAAAGCCGTCGACGAATCCGGTTTGTCTGAAAAAAGTGAAGATCGAGGGCTAAGGCGGTCCGCTTTTCTGTTCATTGATGGATTTGTACGCCATAGCCTGGTCCCGATACTGCGTCGCGGCGGCCTGTCTTGCGGTGACGTGCTGCGCAAGGAACTCGAGTAAGTGCTTTCGAATCAAGCCGTTGTCCAAAAACAGGCTCTCGCTATCCGTCACCATGTGGAGGAGGTAGCCATCACCGTCGGCGTGTCGCCAATACCGCAGTTTAGTCTTAATTAGCCTTTGAGCTAGTTTAAGGGCGACTGGATGCACGCGAAACGCGCGCTCACCGCGGCGTGGTCCGTTCGCTCAGTTGTGTCGATGTTGGTTCAGCACCCCTTGGCAGCGTTGCGGCGCTCATATTAGGAGGGCTCAGGACGAGGGGCTATCACGCAGCCTCTAGCAACGCTAGATCCGGTTGAACGACGCAAGGTTGTCGCGTGACGATGGCGGCGTCGGAAGTTCCCTACCGCAAGTGGACCTTCGCTAAGGCTCGCATCGCCGCGTGGTAACCGCACATTCCGTGGACACCGCCGCCGGGTGGCGTTGACGCAGAGCAGAGAAACACGCCTGGCAGCGGGGTTTCGTAGAGGCGGGATGTCGGCCGCCAAAAGAGTTGGCGCAGTGAGTTGGCACCTCCGGTGATGCTTCCGCCGACGAGATTGGAGTTTTCTTCTTCCAGCTGGGCTGGCGATTTTGTCGAGCGAGCCATGATCAGTTGCTTGAAGCCGGGAGCGAAGCGCTCCACCTGTGCTTCGATGTGGGCGGTCATGTCGAGTCGGCTGCCATTTGGAACGTGGCAGTATGCCCAAGCGGTGTGGCAGCCGGCCGGTGCACGCGACACGTCGAAAAGACTCGGTTGCGCGAGCAGAACAAAGGGCTGTTCGGAATGCTCATCTCGCCACGGATCGCGCTCAGAGCGGGCAATCTCGTCGATCGTGCCACCAAGGTGCAGCGTGCCTGCTTCGCCGCACTGTTGCGCTTTCCACGGAATCGGGCCGCGCAACGCCCAATCCACTTTGAAGACGGCCGGGCCATATGCATATTTTTCGAGAGAGCGTCGGTAGCTCCGCGGTAGGCGGTCGCCCAGAATCTGCAGGAGCCCGCGCGGCGTGAGGTCGCAAAGAACGATCTTAGACAGCGGCAGCTCGTCAAAGGAGCGAATCCGAACGTTAGTGAGAATTTCTCCTCCTAACGAGCGCAGATAAGACGCCAAGGCATTGGCAATTCGTTGCGAACCGCCTTTTGCGATGGGCCAGCCCCGCACATGTGTCTGCGTCGCTAGAACCAGGCCGATGGCGGAAGTTCCCCACGCTTCGAGCGGCATGATGGAGTGCGCTGCCAAACCGGCGAAAAGAGCGCGTGCCGGTTCCGACTTGAATGTGGATTTGGCTAGATGGCTGGCTGGTTGCATGGCATGAATCCCGAACCGGGCCATGATGAGCGGGTGACTGAACAGATTCAGCGGCCCCAGGATGCACTCTTCGAGCGCGTGCCAATTCGCAACCAGAGGGGTGATCAGCTGTCGATAGCTGTCTCCATCAGCACCGAGCGAACGACATGAATTCTCGATCGAGTTTTCAAGAACCGCGGCAGTGCCATCGTCAAAAGGGTGAGCGAGAGCGTAGCGGGGGTAAATCCATTCAAGACCGTGCTGGTCGAGCGGGAGTCTGCGTAGAAAGGGCGATGCCACCGCCATTGGATGGACCGCAGAGCAGACATCGTGCAGAAAACCTGGGAGCGTCAGCGCATCGGAGCGTGTGCCACCGCCGATCTCGTCTCGTGCTTCGAGCACGATCACCGACCGTCCGGCACGAGCGAGAACGATGGCGGCCGCCAAGCCGTTTGGCCCGGAACCGACCACAACGCCGTCGTATTCGCATCTGCGAATCAAAGCCTTGCTCTATCTTATGCCGACCGGATGATCGGCGGGAATGTACCATTCTGGGAGAGTGGTCTGCCTGAGCAGCTGATTTGAATGGTCGCAAATGAGAGATTGGCGGGTTGAGGCGTGAGGGAGATTGAATGAGGTATGCGAAGCTGACGCGCCGCCTCGACGACATCGAGCCACGTGCAAATCGGACATGCAACTTCCTGTGGGACAGGAAGCGCGACGACGAATAGGTCGGCTCGCTAAATCTGCCTGCCAGCGCGACTATGGCGGCTGCGATGCGCGATATGATGGTGGCCTATGAACTGGACCGGATTAGGATGGCGCGTAGTCCTATGGCTACTGGCTGGATAACGGCATGCAGGAGCATGGCTTCGAACTGGAAATGACATTTGCAAAAGGGGACTCCGATGGAAAGACCCGCGAACATCATAATTCGTTTCAACAAGTCCGAGGTTTTGTGGGTCGCCTTCGTAAATAAGGTCGAACCAAAGCTAACGGATACTGCATCCGACGGCCTCGTGACCGCAGCATTGGTCGTCAAAGACTATGATTTGAACGACCACCAATTCATCCGGCTCAGACTTAATTACGAAGGCAAGGAGGGCATCGTCCAAATCCCTCGAGATTTGGTGAGCATGATTATTGAGGGGAAAGCCCTTGAGAGAGAGGCGCTCGGTCTTACTACGAGTGAGTAAAGGAAGAAGGGCTTCCAAGGAAGGAGGAGATCGACCGCGCCTAGAGCCGAACGCCCGGAGTAGTCTGGTCCTACGGGTGAATAAGTTGAGACTGTCAAAACAAACAGTGCAATCAAAGGCGAGGATGGAGGAGGCGGCCTGCTTTCAGGAGAAGCTGATGGGGGGTGACCGCCTCCTCGTGGTGACTGCGGGAGAAAGGCTAGCTCTTCAGCGCATTTGTTGGAACTGGCAAAACAAGCAGGAGCGCAGTACGCGGGACACAGAGCCCGGCTCAACTGAAAACGTCGGTCCCCAGGGGGCGTGTGCGAACGACACGGTTCTGGGAGCCCGGCACTATGCTGATTGTCCAATCTTGCGGGAACGAACTCTGGGCGCGCAAGAAATCGCGTCCTGTCAGATCTGTCGGACGGCAAATTCTGGCTCGAGCAGGCGGATGGACCGCGCCGTGACTTATCGCCGGGCCAATCCAGCTCTAACGAACATCTTGGGTACGTCCGAAACCCATCGAGCGAGGTAATGGTAAAAGTGTCCTTTGTGTGCGAGTGGAAGAAATTGACGTCGGTCGCAGCTCGTTGGACAAATGAGGGACGAGGGGTTGCGCTATCATTCCAGCCTGTTTGTTTTGCCAGTTGGGCGACGCAACCGTGAGAACTAGTCTTAACGCCCTGAAGGCGGGTGCTTACCCTGTAAGGCCTCTCAAATCATTGGACGCCGCTTCCTTTGGTGTCATGGCAATCACGTTCAGGTGTTCGGCGATTTTCCTCAAGAAAGGAAAAACCCTCGGGCGAGTGCATTTGATTCTCATCTTGTTGGCCCTTGTGGGAGCGACCTGGCAACTGGCTTCCTTCGCGCACACGCTCAAAGAGTTCGGGAAACAGCCTGCGGTCGCTGCCGTGCGCCGCGTGCCCCAAATCCCTGACGGATTCATACTGCCGACGCAACTCGACCGCACTCTTTCTATAGAGGACGCGAGGGCCGGTGATGCAATCGAAGGGCGCATCGTGCAGGAAGTTCCGCTGCCGAACAAGGAGAAAATTGCCCTCAGATCCGTGGTGAAAGGGTTAGTCGTACACGTCGCGAGAGATGAGGACGAGACAGGCGTGGAACTGACAGTGCGCTTCGACGTAGTGAGTCATCGCGGGCAGAATTTGCCGGTGACTACGAGCCTGCGCGCGATCGCATCGTACATGGCAGTCCGCGACGCACAGATGCCGGTGGGTGCTTACGACGAAGCGTTTCCGCGCTGGGCTAACACGGTTCAGATCGGAGGAGACATTCGGTATGGAGATGGTCACACGGTCCGGAACCGTTGGAATGAAACGGTGGGCAAAGCCGTGCTGGGAGGAGTGCTAGTTCACGCTAAGGCCAACCCAGCGTTCGGTTGTGAGGGGCCGGTCGGCTCAGATGACCGCCCGCAGGCGCTGTGGCTGTTTTCGGCTGATGCTTGCGGCGTATATGGATTGAAGGGTGTTCAGCTAATTCACAACGGCCAGGCCGAGCCGGTCGGCGAAATTACTCTTGGTTTCAAAAAAACAAACATGAAGTTAAGGGCCGGGACGGGAATGCTACTGAGAGTCGTGTCTCAACCCTAAAAAGGGTACTACGCCCGGCTCACGGTTAAGGAAAGCTCAGGCCGACATGAGCCGGGAATCCGGGGCAGCGTGTCAGGTCACCGCCTATTCCGGAAAGTTATTGGGGAGCGCGCACCTTGCAAAATTCTTCGATTCGGATTGTTGCTGCAAGTCTTGTGTGTTTGGGCGATTATCTGGCGGTCCACCGTGCCCGGGCGGGACAGGAGAACAATCGAATGACCGCCGTCGAGAAGTCCAGCCGATCTACGATTTCGAACCAGAAGTTCGCGAAACTCAGCGAGGACTTCATTTACGATACGCTTGTGACGTCGCCCTCAACTGCTTCTCAGGCTGGATACCACAAGCACGTCGACCGAAAAAACGGAAACACCATTGAACTCGATGCGGTGTTGGATGACGTGAGCCCGGCGGCAATGCGAGCACAGCGCGAGCTCTACGCGAACTGGCGGGAGCGTTTCCGCGTGGAAACGCCGCGGCATTTACTCGGCGTGGAAGATGCCAGCGACTGGCAGCTGATCGATGATCAGATCAGCCTGACGCTGCTGGACTTCGACAAAATTCGGTCTTACCAACACAATCCTACGATCTACGTCGAGCTGCTCGGCGGAGCGCTGTTCCAACCGCTGACCGATGGGTACGCTCCAAAAGACGTACGACTGGGGCACATCCTCTCCAGGATCTCGCAGATCCCCCGTTTTCTGGAGCAGGCCAGACAAGAACTGCTGGGCGCCGATCCCATTTATGTGAAGGTCGCGGTCGAGGAGAACGAAGGCAACATTGATTTGATCCACGAGACGATCGCGGCGGAGATTCCGCCAGGCTCCAGGCTGAAAACAGAGTTCAACAGGGTTGCGCCAGCGGCTACCGAGGCCCTGAAGGAATTCTCCAGATGGCTGTCAGACGACCTGGTAAAGCGCACCACTACCGCCACCTGGAGGTTGGGTAGGGAGTTCTATGCCGACAAATTCCGCTTGGTCATGGGAACGCCCGTGCAGCCGGACCAGGTCCTTGCCGACGCCGAGAGAGACCTGAAATCAACGCGCGCCGAAATGCTTCAGATCGCGCTTCCACTTCACAAGCAGATGTATCCGGACCACGGCGACCATTCCGACTTTAGCGGGCGCGACCGCGAAAACAAAATCATTGGTGAGGTCTTGCAAAGAATCTCGGACGACCATCCGCGGCGAGACCAATTGATCCAGACCGTCACCGAGGATTTGGCGGCGATACGCCAGTTTATTAGCGCTAACAAGATTATATCGTTGAAGTCGCGTGATAATCTGAAAGTCATTCCCACACCAGCATTCCTAAGAGGCGTTTTCTCCGTCGCCGGATTCCATCCCGCTCCTCCCCTCGACCCGGCATCGGACGCGCAGTATTGGGTTACACCGATCGATCCGAAGGCGCCGGAGCAACAGGCGGAATCCAAGCTGCGCGAATACAACAATTGGGTGTTGAAATGGCTGACGATTCACGAGGCGCTGCCGGGACACTATGTTCAGGCCGAACATGCCAATGACGTGCAACCGGTGACACGGCGCCTGACGCGTGCCCTCTTCGCCAACGGACCGTATGTGGAAGGTTGGGCCGAATACATTGCTCAGGTCATGATGCAGCAGGGATTCGCCGACAATGACCCCCGCTACCGCCTGAGCTATCTCAAGGTGTGGCTGCGGACGCTAGCGAACGCTGTCCTCGATGTGCGTATGCACACGATGAACATGAGCGATTCCGATGCAATGGACCTGATGATCAAGGATGCGTTTCAGACGCAGGCGGAAGCCGAAGGAAAATTGCAGCGCGCAAAGCTAAGTTCAACGCAACTGCCCACCTACTACGTCGGAGTGCGGGAGTGGTGGCGGTTGAGGAAGCGGTACGAAGCGGCCAAGGGAAAAGACTTTCAGCTAGAGGAGTTTCACGACCGCGCGGTGGGCGAGGGCGCCCTGCCGATCACGCTATTGGAGAAAATTGTTCTGGCGGAATAGAGCTTTGGCCCCGAAATCAGGACCGATACAGGCAATCGAACTGGACGCGCTCTCGGGGCAGCTGGAGCAATTCGTCGAAGCACTCATTCAGTGCCTGGTATTCTTTTTAGCCTTCAACCTGTGATTAACTAAACACCAAGCAGTTATTGTCGGTCGGAAACGACGAGGATAGCGATCCCTTCGCCGGGCGCGAACCGCTCTGGCTGCGCTTTCGAAGAAGAGCAGCTCGCGAGTACATTAGCGGAGAACGCAGCCATGAGAGGTGGCCAGATGAACACGGCGTCAAACAGGCTGCAGATCATACTTTCAGATGGCAAAGCGATTTGGGTTCAAGTGATGCACTTGGAAAATCCGGTAGGATCAAAAGAGAATCCAGATGATTTGGCTGAAGACTATTGTGTTATTTCCGAAGACGGCGGTACAAAACCGTTCCTATTTCGAGTCGTTGCTCACAGGCCCTTGACCATCGAACAGATTTATGCCGACGATCCCGAAGGCCGATCACACTGGCATCGTGTTGAAGTTTTTTTGGATGAGCGAGAGTAGTTACCGCGCATGCCACCAAATACCAGGCCGAGTGCTCCCATTTATGTCGCAAGCTGCTGCCTTTTTATCATCCTGGCGTTGGTGCTCGGGGTCGGGCTGGCCAGCAATCTGGTTCTGCGCCACATCGTTCAGACCGCGCCTCTGTGGGTTGCAGTGGTCCTTGGCTTTCGTCGCTCGCACGCGGCTCCCTGGGTGGCGCTCCCCTTTTTTCTGTTTTGGCTCCTGCTAATGGCCTTGATATGGGCATACCTGCTGGGCATTTCAACGTTCTTTAGCGGACAGTTTTCGCCCGTTGAAATTGCCATGACGGTTGTCGTCGGCGCGGCTTCGATAGTCGGAATTATCTGTTTTGTCGCGTTCAAGTCCGATCTTTTGTGGGTCGCCAGGATAGGCCTGTTTGTCATGATGGCTGTCATCCAGTGGGCTTGCTTTCGACTCAGTTTCGTGCCTGCAATCGCGCATCGCTGACCGGATTGCAAAATGACATTTGATTTTTGGCCGGATAACTTTGGCGGTTTCCGACCAAATGGGGCACCGTCGCTGCGGCAGTGGCGGTGCTCATTTATTTTCAAGAAAGCTTGAATCGAACCTCGACTTTAGTTTTTGCCTTGACTGGTTTTCCATTTTGTGTGGGTGGGTTGAACTTCCAGTTCTTCACGGCTGCGACCGCTTTATCACCGAAGCCTTTGCCCGGAGGGTCTTCCTTCAAAACCCGGATATTATGCCCATCCGCATCACCGCTCTTCGAGACAACTATTTCAAGTAAGACCGTGGCATCTGGAATCTTTGCCTCCCGAGCTTCGGGAGGGTATTCGGGGTTAGGACAATATCGGCAAGATGGCAGAGATGGTTGCTCTGCTTGAGCGGCTACGAGGGGTTTGGCGGCGTCATGCCCGCTGACTAGAAGGGGCAGAAATCCACTTAGAACGAAAATCGAACCAATCGCGGCCTTCGACGGGACTCTCATAGCGCCAGACCTCCTCGCGGCATGTATCTGGCTCTATGAAGTCAGGAATCCCACGAATGGTTGCCCAGGGCCGTCTCGGATTCCGCGTCCCGCCGTCAGGTTCATTTTTATATTGCACGATATTGGCCCGGTGGCCCAGCGGCCACCGCGACCAACGGGCATCGGTTCGCTTGGGGGCTTCCGGTGCCCGACTACTTTGAGAGGAATGGGGCCACTAAATCGCGCAATCGATGTTCTTGCTTTGCCGAATGATCCCGCGTTCGTCGGTGGCCAATGCATACCCACACGATTTGTCTGTCAGGTCTTCCAGTATCAGGTCGTAGCCCTTGCCATCTGCAGTGACGTTCAGTCGCAAACTCCGTCCCGGTAAGATTTCCGGCGCTGGCCCAGGGCGATCATAAAGTTGCATGCCGACGCCGACCTGAAAGCCGCGAGGCAAGAATAGCTGAGAAACGTCGGTTGTGGTTCGAAGAACGTCCCAGGAAGCGTAGGAGCTTTGTTTGACATGGTGCTCTGCCTCTCCGCAGCGTTAATAATGCCGAGCAAATGGGCCGCGAAGTGATGCCGCTCGCCGGGAACTTCGATCCGGAAACTGCGGCGTGGCCGAAAATGGTAGACCGAGTAGCAAGATGGCAATGGCAGCGGACAAGAGGTAGCGTGGCTTTTTCATGATTCCTCCAACTTGATCCTTGCCAGGGATTCCGCGCAAAAGCACCTCTCGCGGCGCCCGTGACCGAGGTTAGATTTGAAGCTGACCTGCTGATAACCGCACTGGCAGAAAATTGGCCCGCATTAAACGGGCCTCCCGGCAGTTGTTCAGGCCGAACGCAACCCCGACGATTTCCGGCGCGACGCTACTACTCCCCCAGCTACCCCGCCGGTGATCTTAAGGCCGTGGGCAATCCTGTACAGAAGTGGCTGCGGCTGGCCCCTCGCTAGGGCCAGATAAAACAGCACCGCGACGATCCCAACAAGCGCTCCGTGTAAAGCAAAGCGCGATTCGACCCGGCTGCAAACCCACACGGCAAAGACAAACGGCATTAAGGCTGAGGCGACCAGAATCGATGCCAGAAAGGCGCGCTGGCCAAATAGAGAACGTGCGGGAAACACGATGGCGAAGACTGCTATCTCCGCCAGCAAACCACCGATACAGGCCCGAACCCATTGTATGCGTGCGGAATTCACGCTGGCTCGGCATCCTAGCACAACGCCACTCGGTTGCCCTTGTTAAATGGGCTTCCCGGGCTTCCCGGTTTGCCACACTAGGCACGACTCGATCGCCCGTGGAGGTCGTTTGGCCCCGAAAAAGAGGCAAGACATGCTGGATTGAACTTGTCACGACTCGCGTAGACTTGCTCTTCCGCTTCCGTCGCAGAGATTACGGCTCGGCATTCTTGGAAACTGTAGTTGGACGCGCCCAACCTGAGTTGAACGACCACGGACCGAGCGCCCTCCGCCTAGCCGACTGGATTGAGGACAAACCACTTACGGGATCAGAGGTTTGGTCCACGGCTTGCTTGATTGGAGCCGGGCACCCGGACATTTCAATCCGCCCACCCTCCGAGGATGGACGACCCCACTGTTTTGGGTGCCCAACTTCTCGTCGAACGGGGAACAGAGGAACGCAATTAGCGACGATTGCGTAGCGGTTTCGTATCAAAAGGGGCCGGTTAGGGTGGGCGCCGCGAGAAAAGTCCTTCAACCACGCTTGGCTCGTCCTGCTTCACGCAATCAAGCGCAGCACCTGTTCATCAACTTTTTGCAGTAAGATTTTGTCCTCTCAAGGCCATGCGAGTGCCTTCGGCGGGGGCCATGTTTCGCACGATGGCATCTGCCTGCACGCTTCCACCGGGCGCTCCAAATGCCAGCCCGAGTTCCATCCCTGAAATGTCGTATGATTTAGGCAGGTATGCGTGCGGCACCCTCGAATCGCCGTGTGGCTGTTTTGCTCTGCGCGGTATTGGTGCTGCTTGCCGCGCTGACACAAGTTGGAGTCAGCCACCCTTTCGCCATCCTCGACACTTTGTGGTTTTTCATTCCGATTGCGACGTTCGTTCTCCTGCCCCATGTTGACGAGCAAAATCATCCGCAGCAAGCCTTAGAGCAACCTGCTTTCTCACCGCGACCTCCTCCAGCACGATAACTCGTCATAGCAGCCGCCCACTCAGCGATCTGGACGCGCACAACGCTGTAAATCTTGCCGTCCGAACTCAATCGATTCGTGTGATTTCACATTTGGCTGAGAGCGTATCCCATGAAGCGCAAATGGCTAAAGGTACTTATGTTGGCGATGATGGCATGCGCATCGTTTGGCAGTCTGATCAACCCGAAAGAAGTCGAAGACCTCATGCACATCATGAACCAGACAAGAATTGAATTCACATTGCCTGATGAAGACGACGAAGGGAAAGGAGGGCCGACGACGCATATACTAATGATCGAGAGGTTAAAGCGGTGGATCAAATCACAGGGGCGGCATCCCCGCGAAGAAACGAACAAGGCGGAGCTGCCGAAATTGTTGTGAGCCGAAACGAGCTACCTTGCGCGAATCATTTTTGATTCACCAGTTGAGGAGTCTTACGGAAGCTTCGCGAGATCGAAATCGGCAGCGATGCGCTGGCCATCTGCCGTAAGGACTACCACTTTGGCGTTGTCCGAGGCAATCTCTTCCCCGTCGTAGTGCAGAATAACGTCGCAGCCAAAGTAAGCGTCGCCGACCGTGTGGCTGCGAAGACTGGTATGCCTGGAATCTCTAGGGTTCGATGAGCCTGTCCCCTTGCCAAAGTTGAACTCGAAAAACCCTGCCTCCCACTGGAATGAGACCGGACATCCTCGCAACCAGGGCACTGGAAAAACCGGGGGAGATGCGCCTCTAATTGCCGCCGGATCGGGTGTTTGGATGTACAACGACGTTGGCGGCCTGGGGGCCATTTGTCCCTTGCATAATTTCAAACTCGACCGCGTCACCTTCCTTCAAGGTTCGATAACCTTCTCCTATAATCGCTGTGTAATGGACAAAGACATCCGGACCGGCATTGCGCCCTATGAAACCGTACCCCTTTGAATTGTTGAACCACTTCACTTGCCCCTGCATCGATTCCCCCGATCTTGCCGCTCATGGCGAAATGAAAATGTGGGCCCTGGCGTTTTCATATACCGGAGGCGGGCTGCAGGGCCTTAAACAGAAATTAAAATTCCTTAAGGTGCCGAGGCACCAATTCACTCTCCGTCTTGAGGCAGTGAAGGGTTTCTGGCAGCGGAAAGGTTGTCATTCCATAGTCGGCAACGAACCCGCGGCTGCCACTGCGTTCCTTCTTTGGCCTGTTTGCGGTGTTCCAGCATCATCTGATGACTCCGGTGACTTGCGGTCGCCCCATACTGTTCCGTTTGCGTTATCCTTTGAGAAAGAACAACCTCGGAACAATGGCTTGGTGGTATGGATGAGCTTTTGCCACAGTAGGAGGCTATCATGCTCCGCACCTCGCTCATTTTTCTGGCCCTCGCGCTCTCTGCTCTAAGCCGTGCCGGCGCGGCAGGAGGCCACGGCGAATCTCCTGCTAAGCCTCAAGGCGGAGCGACTCCGACCGCCGGTTTTCGCGCGGAATTCCTCGAAGAACTAAAGTATTGCGAACAACGCTATTTGACGTTAGCGGAAGCCATGCCCTCGGAAAAGTACTCCTGGCGCCCGGCCGAGGGGATGCGCTCAGTGGGCGGGCTGCTTGCGCACGTGGTAATCGACAACTACAAAGCCCTCGAAGCTCTGGATCAGGGACTTCCCACCTCACCCGCGGGCCTCCATTCTACCTTGACCATTCTCGCTCTCGCCGAGGACAAACCGAAACTTTTGGAAGAATTGAAGAGTTCCTTCGCTCACCTCCGCAGGCGCATTCTGGAAATGAGCGACGCCGACGGAGATAAGTCGCAAAGAATGATGAACCGACAGACCACCTTACGCGGCGCGTTGCTCATGGTGGACCGGCATTTGGGCGAACATTTGGGCCAGGCGATTTGCTACGCGCGGATCAATGGCTTGGCTCTCCCGTGGCAGCAGGAGTTGCAGCAGCAAAGACCCGCCCCTAAGCGGAAGCCGTGACTTTCCTTCGGATTGCGCCAAGCGCAAATGTCAATTGATTGAGCCGCCCGGGTCTCTGCCCGCACCCACGAACAATTCTCATAAGACTTGCGAGTACAGGTCCAGGAATTTGCCGGCTGGAGCAAGCGGCCCGCGAAAAACCGCCCAAGAAAAACATAAATAGGAATGCCGACCGCACCCGGAATCAACGCAAGGAGCAATACGACGGGGCCTAGTCGCGGCTGACGATCGTGCCGCCCTGACATGCCCGGTGGTGCGCGGAAGGCGCAGGAGACCGCAATCGACGGGCGTGGTTGCCTAAGCGAGATTGCTCTGAGGCAGCGACAGCCTACTTTTGCAAGATTAGGATCTGCACAAGAAGGGAATCGAACGAGCAAGACCTCGGCGACCCAGTCTCGTTCGATTCATAAAGCCCCAGGTGGCGAGTGGTCCTGGGGCTTTTTTGTGTGTTGCCTGTTGCAGCAGCCCGCATACTATCTGGCTAATGTCCGGTGCTTGCCTTAAAACCTACAGAAGGAACGCCCACAATGGATGGCATTTGGCGTCTGCCAGCGAAGCCTATCTTCACGAAGAATCAATTACTTAGCATGATATAGCAGCAGTGTGCGAGAGTGAAGAAAACCCTGTGTTGTCGCGGCATTCCTCGCCTCGCTAGTAACTCCTGCTCGCTCGTGCTGGCCTGTGGGGGGTGGGCACAATTTTGGGCACAGCGTCAGTCGGGGCGTCGGCCAGGGGGTCGTACCCCAAAACAAAGCACTTACCCGTGTTATCGTTCCGTTATCGTCTCGTTTCGAGTACGCTCGAGCTCGCTTGATGTCGGTTGAGAACCGCAACTTCATTGCGATTCAGTCGGATTCGAGGTGCGCCTGGGTGCGCCCGCCATGGGATGGAACCCTAGCGCCGCTAAACGCAAAAAGACGGGATGACGTCTATCATCACCCCGTCTCTGGAAATCGCTGTAAATCGTCTCTAGTGCGTTTTCTTGGCCCAGATGGGATGAGAAGGACCTTGCCTTGCAGCCAGTGGCATCTCCGCTCACCAGCGCAAAACATGTCGGTGAGGCAGTAGGTGCTCGCGCTTGCCTCTGGATGCGCAGTGTATGATTTCTGTGAGAATCCCTGGGCTTCCCAACGAAGATGAAAACAGATTTCTTTCCAATCGTCGCGTCAACGGTCATTTTGGGGATTGGTGTGCTTCTACACCAGTCAAGCGCAAAAAGCCGCCAATATCTTGCCCCGGATGGCCGGGCACGTGTGGTGGTTGTTCCCGTCGGAAAAGAAACTGGAAATGTTGATTCCGAAAGCCGCATCGAGTTTCGTTCGGCCGATAACGACTTACTTTGTGCTCTCGATTATTCTTCCGAAGATGGTGAACACGGTTTCGGGGTTGTAAAAGCTGAATGGACGCTTGACTCGCACTATTTTGTTTTCAGTCTCAGTAGTTCCGGGGGTCACCAACCGTGGCATGCACCGACTCAGTTCTATAGTCGAAAAGACGGCATCATACGTTCGCTCGACGACTATTTTGAGCCAGGAATATCGAAAGCTGACTTTCACCTGATTGCACCGAACACGGTCAAGACTGAGGCCTTCGAAGGCAAACCTGTCTCGGTCAAACTCGGTGCGCTTCCGGCCTTGACTTCTAAACGGCGAACAAAGCCCTTTCTGGTGGATTGCAAAGGAGGCCGTCTTAACAGAGTAGGTGACTCTTTGCATTGACCAGGTCCCGATTAGCCGAATCGGACAATTAGCTGCTAGTACTCTAAGGGGCAACAATGACTGGGCCGCGACGCGAGACTGCGAAAAAAACGGTTCGCCAGAGCCTCACGCTAAGTGCTTCTTGTTGAGTGCTGTTTTCTCTTCGTGAGCACTGCGTCAAAAACGGTCGATTTTTTCGCAGTCCTCGGAACCGCCTACTGCTTCGCCGCCACGGACAGCACGTAGAGTTTCAGGACTTTAGGTTTGCCCTTTTTGTCTTTCGTCAGTAGTCGCACTGTGCGGCCGTCGATGCTGGCCGGATAGTCGCCGGGATCGAGCAGCGTTCCACCACTAAACACGTAGACACGGTCGCCAATTTCCGCTTTTGTGGCGATATACGTCTCTGGCGCAACGCGTTTCGTGCTGCTCTTAGGCGCGTTAGGAAACTGCTTGCGTAGTTGCTCAGGGGTATCCACCTTAGTGACACCGCCGGTGTTTGGGACCGTCTCCTCGCCGGAAGAAATGACTTTGGCGGTAAGCGGGAACTTATCTTGCTGCGCCAGGACAGGGACAACCAGGACAAAGCACGCGAGAACAGCTAGAAGGTTTCGCATAACAGAGGCCAATTATTAGCGAGAGGAAACAGTCGGGTCAATCCAGATCGCCCCCTGCGTGACCTACCGATTAAGCGTACAGCGTTTTAGGCTATCCGGCTATCCGTGCTTTACCGTGCTTTCGCGTTTCGCTGCTAGTTCCCGCAACGAGCTTATTCATCAGAAGGTTAGGCTGGCCCATGTGCACCAGTGTGCATGCATGCACGATTGCACGGTATGCACAGGTCTCAACCGGTGCATGCAAACAGGCACCTGAAGACCTTCAAAGCTTGTTGACCATGTTCCCCAGTTGCTTTAACGCG
>Ga0182041_10000229_pt1 | contig 25451 bp, 19 predicted proteins | sample flu12Cox44000178_FD_125967 | JGI IMG/M metagenome (GOLD analysis project Ga0182041, IMG submission 125967) | Lab enrichment of tropical soil microbial communities from Luquillo Experimental Forest, Puerto Rico - flux8day.12C.oxic.44.000.178 | ecosystem: Environmental > Terrestrial > Soil >...
AGCCGGTCGACCACCGTCATGCCGCGAGTGAGTTCGCTGCCGGTTTCGACGTCGACGTAGTTCTCGGTTTGCTCGGTGACCAAGGACGGGTCCAAGGCGATCGACATGGCCACCGGATCGGGCAAGGAAATACCCTGCTCCCCGGTTTGTTCGAAGTAAGCCTCCTGGGCGCGGCTGTTGCATTCGATGGCAAAGTGTCCGAGCGGTGTGTCCAGGCGGAGGACGCGTTCGATATCACTTGAATTCAACGCGGCGTTGCCCCGGCACAGATGCCAGCCAACCAATTCGACCGGCAGGCCGCTGCGTATCACCATGCGCGCCGCCTCCGGATCGCACCAAATGTTGTACTCTGCGGCGGGTGTGACGTTGCCTTCGCAACAGGGGGCCCCACCCATGACTACGCAGCGACTTACTTTTTTCGCGATGCCAGGACTCCGCTGGAGAGCGAGGGCAATGTTCGTCAGCGGTCCCAAGGTTACCAAAACCAGCCCGGGATTGGCCTCGATGGTCTCGACCATCGCTTCCACCGCAGGCTGCTTTTCGACGACGCGCCGTGGCGGCGGATAACCGTGATCACCGAGACCGTCCTTGCCGTGAAACCAGTCCGCGCTCTGGTGCGCGCGCCCGAGCGGTTTTGCGGCGCCAACAAACACGGGAACATTCGAACCGCAAAGCTCCGCGGTATACAGCGCGTTCCGGGCGGCCTGCTCGACGCCAACATTTCCGGCGACTGCCGTTATGGCGAGCACGCGAACGCTCGGCGACCGCAGCGCCATGATCAGGGCCACGGCGTCATCGGAAGCGGTGTCGGTATCAATCAGGATGGTGGGTCTCACGGGCGGTTAGCATAGCAAAGCAAGGGAACAAAATCCGCTTGCTCCCCGAGCCCACGGAAGGCGTATGATGGGTGCGCCCGAACCCGAATTTTGGTATCTTCTCGAACGCTGGATTGGTTCCCACCGGAGAAGACCATGAACATCAGTCTCACCATCAACGGGAAAAGCTATTCCCAAGACGTCGAACCACGCCTGCTGCTCATCCATTTCCTGCGCGACGTCGCGGGCCTGACGGGCACGCACATGGGCTGCGAGACCTCGCTGTGCGGCGCGTGCACCGTGGAGCTGAACCGCAAGGCCATCAAAAGTTGCACGATGTTTGCCGTGCAAGCCAACGGCGCGGAGATCGTGACCGTGGAAGGGCTGGCAAACGACGGCAAGCTCGATCCTGTACAAGAAGCCTTCTGGAACGAGCACGGCCTCCAGTGCGGATTCTGCACTCCGGGGATGATCATGGCCTCCAAGCAGATTATCGACCGTAACGCCGCTCCCAGCGAAGAGGAGATTCGCCACGGGCTCGAGGGCAACGTCTGCCGCTGCACCGGATACCAACACATCGTCAACGCAGTGAAAGCCGCCGCAGCCGGCGCCGGAAAGTAGGAGACCTGGAATGGCCACTACCACCACCAAAACCGAAACGTTTGTCGGCAAGCGCATTCGCCGCCGCGAAGACCCGCGGCTCATCACCGGCACGGCCACGTATGTTGAAGACATCCAGATGCCGGGGATGCATTACGCTGTCATTCTGCGCAGCCCGCACGCCGCAGCACGCATTCGCTCCATCGACACGAAGAAGGCGGAGACCGCTACCGGCGTCGCGTGCGTGTTCACCGGAAAAGACACGAAAGGCGTGGGCGTTGTCCCGTGCGGCATTGCGATGCCCGACTTGCGGGTGCCCCAGCACAACATTCTCGCGACCGATCGCGTTTACTTCGTCGGCCATCCCGTTGCCGTGGTCGTGGCGCGCGACCGCTATCTCGCGCGCGACGCCGCGGATCTCATTGAAGTGGATTATGAAGTTCTGCCCGCGGTGGCCGATCCGGAGAAGGCGCTCGCGAAGGGCGCGCCCGCGGTGCATCCCCAGTGGCCGGATAACATCGCGTTCACCTATCACCAGGACGGAGGCAATGTGGACAAGGCGTTTGCCGAAGCCGACGTTGTCGCAAAACAGCGCATCGTCAGCCAGCGGCTCGTGCCTATGGCCATGGAAACGCGTGGCGTGGTGGCGGAGTGGCGCGGGGCGGATCGCCAGCTCAACCTGTACACCTCGACACAAATTCCCCACCTGGTGCGCACGCTCGTGGCCGGAATGCTCGGGTTGGAAGAGAACCGCATGCGCGTGATCGCACCGGAAGTCGGCGGTGGATTCGGCAGCAAGCTGAATGTCTACGCGGAAGAAGCCCTGATGGGCTTTGTTTCCATGCGAATTCAAAAGCCAGTCAAGTGGATCGAGTCGCGCCGCGAGAATTTCACGTGCACCATCCACGGCCGCGGTCACGTGGATTATTACGAAATCGCCGCCAAACGCGATGGCACCATCCTCGGCATCAAGCTGAAGCTCATTCAAGACGTCGGCGCGTATCACCAGTTGCTGACGCCGCTCATTCCGCAGTTGAGCGTGCTGATGATGCCCGGGCTCTACAACACGCAAAATATTCGCGCCGACATCGTCGGCGTGTTTACGAACTGCGTGCCCACCGATGCGTATCGCGGCGCGGGCCGCCCCGAAGCGACGCATGGCATCGAACGCATGGTGGATATTCTCGCCGCGGAGCTGAAACTGGACCCCGCGGAAATTCGTCTTAAGAATTTCGTCGCCAAGGATAAGTTTCCGTACTCGACCGCTACCGGCCTCATGTACGACTCCGGCGATTACTCGACGCCGCTCAAAAAAGCGCTCGACCTCGTCGGCTACGTCAAACTCCGCCAGGAGCAAGCCGATCTGCGCAAGCAGGGCAAATACATGGGCATCGGCATTTCCACGTACGGCGAAATTTGCGCCATCGGCCCTTCTCCCGCCACGCCGGCAGGCGGATGGGAGAGCGCCACGGTGAAAATCGAGCCGACGGGCAAAGTCACCATCCTGACCGGCGCATGTCCCCACGGCCAGGGCGAGGAAACCACCTTCGCGCAGATTGCTGCGGACGAACTTGGCGTCGGACTCGACGACATCCTGGTAGTCCGCGGCGATACCGCCATCGTGCAATATGGCATCGGAACGTTTGGCAGCCGCGCCACGGCTGTTGGCGGCACGGCGCTTTACTACGCGCTCGAGGACTTGAAAGCCAAAATCAAGAAGTTTGGCGCGATGCTGCTCGAATCCGTTGACGTCACGCTCGCTGGCGGGCAAGTCGTTTGCAACAAGACCGGCAAATCGAAAACATTCCAGGAAATCGCCGGCGCGAGTTACCGTGCGTTGAAGTTGCCTCCGAATACGGAACCCGGGCTCGTCGCCACGCGTTTCTGGGAGCCGCCGAACTTCACGTTCCCGTTTGGCGCGCACATCGTGGTTACCGACATTGACGACGAAACCGGCCAAATCCAAGTCCGCCGCTACGTCGCGGTCGATGATTGCGGCAACATCCTGAATCCGCTGATCGTGGACGGCCAGGTGCACGGCGGCGTAGCCCAAGGGTTGGGCCAGGCACTGTGGGAGCAGGCCGTGTATGACGACAATGGCCAGCTCATCACCGGCGAACTGATGGACTACGCTCTGCCGCGCGCCCACCTCATGCCCTGGATTGAAAGCCATCACACTTGCACGCCCTCGCCCGTAAATCCGCTTGGCGTGAAGGGCGTCGGCGAAGCGGGCACGATTGGATGCTCGCCCGCAGTGGTTAACTCGGTCGTGGACGCGCTTTCGCCGTTGGGGGTTCGCCACATTGACATGCCGCTGACTCCGGAAAAAATCTGGAAACTGCTCGCGAAAAAGAACTGAGCTAACGAACTCCAGGAGAGCCACGAATATGATCGCTCAGAAATTTGAATACACGGCTCCGAAATCTCTCGATGAGGCGTTGCATCTGCTCGCGACCGGCGCCAAGCCGCTCGCCGGCGGCATGAGCCTCATCCCCATGATGAAGCTGCGGCTTGCCGCGCCCGAGCATCTGGTGGACCTGCGCGCGCTGAAAGACCTGAACTACATTCGCGAAGCTGGCGGCCAGCTGCACATCGGCGCTACCGCCTCGCATTACGAGATCGAGAGCTCGGCCCTGCTGCGCCAGAAATGTCCATTGCTGACCGAAACGGCAGCCTCGATCGGCGACGTGCAGGTCCGCAACATGGGCACCATCGGCGGCAGCGTGGCGCACGCCGATCCCGCGGCGGACTATCCCGCTGCGCTCCAGGCGCTCGAAGCGAAGTTCGTCTTGAAGGGGGCAATGGAGGAGCGCACCGTTAGCGCGGGCGATTTCTTCGTTGAGGCCTTCACCACCGCGCTTGAACCGGGCGAAATCCTTCGCGAAGTGATCGTACCCATCGATGACGCGCGTACCGGCACGACCTACAAGAAGATGGCCCAGCCCGCGAGCGGCTTCGCGATTGTGGGCGTCGCCGCGCGTGTACGCCAGAACGCGGGAAAGGTTTCCTTCGTGCGCATCGGCGTCACCGGCCTTTCCAACCACGCCTATCGTGCCACGGCTGCGGAAAAAGCGTTGGATGGCAAGACGGCATCGCCCAACGATATTCAAAATGCGGCAGCGCTCGTCACCCAGGGTGTTGACGCCAACTCCGACCTGCACGCTTCCGCAGAATATCGGCGGCAAATGGCGGTGGTGCATGCGGCGCGCGCGATCAAGGCCGCCATTTCGAGAATCGCGTGAGCGTCACGTAAAGAGCGTTGCGTGAAAATCTCTGGTTCCTATACTTTGCCCGTTGCGCCGGAGCGCGCTTACGAGCTCCTTCAGGACCCTGCGATTCTCGCCCGGGCCATACCTGGCTGCGAAAGCCTGGAAAAAATCGGACCCGACGAATACCGCATGAAAATGAAAGTGCTTGTGGCCGCGCTTTCCGGACAATTTGAAGGCAAAGTGCGGATCGCCGACCAAGCGCCGCCGACAAGTTTCCGCCTCGTCGTCGAGGGCTCAGGCCGCGTTGGCTTCCTGAAAGGCGACGGCCTGTTGAAACTCTCGCCGGCCGCAGCGGTCCGCGTTCCATCGGCGGCTCCTCGAGAAACTCCTTCGACCATCGCTTCCTACGAAGGCGATGCCCAGCTCGGCGGCACGATGGCTGCCGTCGGCCAGCGCCTCATCGACGGCACCGTCAAAATGATGATCAAAAGGTTCTTCGATAAGCTCGCGTCGCTGGCTAGCGACCCTCGTGACTCGTGCGCGTGACTCCCGGAAGAGGCGAGCATCCGCGAACCGGGCTGCCGTCGGGAGCAGGCCTGGTCAGTGGCTGGCAGCCTGATCCCGGAGGCGGGGCTTTCTCACAACCCGGCGCAGAGCAGAGTGCATCCGGGGACTTCTCGCGTCGCTTCATGCCGATTCCGGCAAGCCGTCATCAGGTTCCGGGAATGCAAAATTTTAATCAAGGGCCGGGACGGCGGAGCGTTCGGCGCGCCGGCGGTGGAGATAGCGCATGGCGATGTTCAGGAAGATGTCTCCGCAGGGCGTCTCGATGCAAACAACCAGCGCCTCGGTGTCCGCGCTGCCGGCCAAGCCCGCCTCGTTCGTATGCACTTCGGGCGGAAACACCTTGAAATGAAACCCCTGGTCGTTGAGCAGCGTCACGGAATTGCCGATGACCATGTTCGCGACTTCGCACACCGTTTCGCGGACAACTTGCTCGCCGGCTTCCATTTCCGTGCCCGCGAGTTCGCTGGCCACTTTCAGGGCGACTTCTGGCGCAAGGTCCAGGATCACGCGACCTTCAATGTCGCCCTTGATGAGAATCAGCGCCGCTACGCCTTTCCTGCGGTAGGCGTTCTCGTCCATTTCGACGTCCACGATCCTTGTCGGGCCTTTGAGCGATTCGGCGAAAACCGCGTCCGCGGCATTGATAAACGGCTGAATCAGCTCCATTCTCATGAGCGGCTCGCCCCGGCCAGCGCCACCGGCGCGCCCGCCGCGCTCGGATCGTCGGTGAGCACATAGCGGAGAATCTCGTACAACACCTCCGGCTTCACCGGCTTCTGCACGAAATGTTTCGCCCCCTTTTGCAGGGCAGCGAGAATGTTCTCCTGGTATCCCACCGACGACACCATGACGATGCGTGCGTCGGCGTGCTGGCGCACGATGCGCTCGACGGCCTCGATGCCTTCCATCTGCGGCATGGTAATGTCCATGAGCACGATGTCCGGCTTGATGCGGTTGTACTCGGCGATGGCGGTCAGGCCGTCGCCGGCTTCTCCCGCCAGCTCGCCGCCGAACATCTCGATCATTTTGATGAGGTTCTTTCGCGCGAAGACAGAGTCGTCCACCACGAGGTAGCGGACCGGTTGACTGTCCTTTCTCAACAGAGCGCCGAACTGTTTCATGGCCTTCTCCTTGTCCCCGCGGGCGTTGTCACGAGCGATGGGACGATACGGGTGTCCTTCCAGGTTTCTCGTTTTTTTCAACTTTTTCTCCAAGATCTTCTTCCGCATTCTTCTCCGCGCCGTAATGGTTCGCGAGGAAAGCCCCCAAACCTTCAAGCGGAATCACTTTGTTGGCGTAACCTTTGAGGATGGCGGCACGCGGCATGCCGCTGACCACGCAACTGTCTTCGCTTTGCGCAATGGTCATCCCGCCAGCGGCCTTAATCGCGCCAAGCCCTTCGGCACCGTCTTCGCCCATGCCGGTCATCAAAACACCCACCGACATCAGGCTGAACTCCTGCGCCACGGAGTGAAACAGGACGTCGGCAGAAGGACGATGGCCGTTGACCGGAGGGCCGTCGGAGAGAACCACCATATCGCCCCGTGGCATGCGCCGCACCATCATGTGGCGATTGCCGGGACAAATCAAAGCGCGGCCTGCCAGGAGGAGATCACCCGAACGCGCTTCGTGCACTTCGAGCCGGCAGCACTCGTCGAGCCGCTTCGCGAACATTTCCGTGAAACCTTCGGGCATATGCTGCACCACGACGATGGTGGACAGAAAATCGCTGGGGATTTGCGAGAGCACGTACTGGAGCGCGTTGGGCCCCCCGGTGGAAATTCCCACGGCGATGACGCGGCGCGGCGCAAGAGCGGGCCGGCTTCCTTTTGCGGGCTTGGGCAGTTCCTCCTTGACAACGACCGGAGGAAGTTTGCGTTTCGCGGCATGTTTCGCGACTTTGATTTTCGCGATGAGCCGGTCGGCGATTTCCTCGAGATGGCCCGCGGCAGCGTCCTTTGGCTTGGCAAGAAAATCCACGGCGCCGAGCGACAGCGCTTTTAGTGTGACGTAGCCGCCCTGTTTCGAGTGGGTGCTGAACAGAATGATGGGTAGCGGCGCGGTGCGCATGATGAGGCGGAGCATTTCCAGGCCGTCCATGCGCGGCATCTCGAGGTCGAGGGTGACGACATCCGGTTCGAGTTCCTCAATCTTCCTCAGCGCGAAGGCGCCGTCCATAGCGGTACCAACGACTTCGATCGAGGAGTCCCGCGCAAGGATTGCCGGAATCAGCTTCCGCATCAGCGCGGAATCGTCGACGACCAGGACGCGAATGCGTTCGCTCATGCGATGGCTCCGAGCAGCGTGGCGCGTGACAGACGCGAAACCATCGCCGGAACATTCAGAATCAGCACAACGGTGCCGTCGCCGAGAATGGAGGCGCCGCTGACGAGATCGCTCGAAACGATCTCGCCCGGGAGGGCCTTGATAACCAATTCTTCTTCCCCAACGAGACTATCGACGACGAGGCCAAAGCGCCTTTCCGCTGCGCCAATGACGATGACAAAATTCCGTTTCTTCCCGGTCGGCGAATCGATGCTCGACAGGCGGCTCAGGTGATTCAGGCGAACGAGCGTGAGGATTTGCTCGCGGAGGCGGAGGACTTCGCGATGATCCACTTTGTGAATCTCGTGGTCGGTGATGCGCGTGATTTCCACGACCGAGGACAGGGGCACGGCAAAGAGGCGGCCGCCGACGCGGAAAAGGAGCGTTTGCATACTGGCGAGCGTGAGTGGCACGCGAAGCTGAAACGTGGTGCCACGGCCCCTTTGTGAGCCGACATGAATGGTGCCTTTGAGTCGGTCCATCACGGTTCGAACAACGTCCATGCCGATACCGCGGCCAGAAACTTCCGTGACTTCTGCGGCGGTACTGAAGCCGGACTCGAAAATCAGGTTGAGCGCGTCCTGGTCGCTCATGCGTTCGGCTTCCTGCGGCTTAACTATTCCTTTCTTGACCGCGTGAGCGCGAACCAGCGTGAGATCGATTCCGCGGCCGTCATCACGGACTTCGATCACCACCTGCGTGCCTTGATGATAGGCGTTCATATAGACGGTACCGCGCGCGGGCTTTCCAGCAGCGAGGCGCTCTTCGGGAGCGCTCACCCCGTGATCCACGGCGTTTCGAACCAGGTGCATCAGCGGCTCGGCGAGGGCATCCAAAATGCCTTTGTCGAGGTCGGTGTTTTGTCCGGCAACTTCCAGCGCCACGTCTTTCCCGCACTGCTTGGCGACGTCGCGAACAATCCGCGGAAAACGGCGGAAGAGCTGTTCGACCGGTACCATGCGAATTTTCAACACGCATTTGTGGAGTTCATCGAGAATGCGGGCCTGAAAAGCCATGGCATCCGCTAGCTTGGCGCGCACGGGGTCGTGAGAATGCTGCTTCGCGAATTCTGTGAGCGTGCGGTTGAGCATGGACTTGCCGATGATCAGCTCGCCGACGAGATTCATGACCGCGTCGATGCGCGCGGCGTCCACGCGGAGGGTGCTTTCGGCAACGGCCCCAGCCGCCGAGCCGGGAGCCGATGCTTTGGCTGTTTTGTCGGCCTCGATCCCTTGCGCGCCGGCGGCAACCACCTTGGCCGCCTGCGCCTCGAGCAAATCGCCCAGTAATTCGTGCTGTGGCATCTGTGAGGCAACTACCTTTTCGATGTGGACTTCGGAAACGATGGTTGGAATTCGGCAGCGGTGAAAGAGCTTTTCCTCAGGTTGCGTGCTGGCGAGCGCGGCTTCGACGACCTCGACCGTGGCCGCAGCCACATTGTCTTCCGGGCGGAGGGCAATGACCGTGCCGGTTCCATGAAGAACGTTGCGAATGAGCTGGAAGGCAGCCGCGCGCATGAGGCTGTTCGGATCAATGCGAAGGGCAAGGTTGTAGACGGGCTCTCCGCGATGGACAGCTTCAGAAATCATCAGTTGTTCGTATTCGGTCCAGGCAAACTGGGCCGGTCCGTCGGCGCCGTCAGGGGCAGCCTTCGCGGCAGTCTCCGGCGCCTCGAGCAGGCGTCGGATCATTTTGTGGAGGGCGTCCAGGTCGGGAAGCTTTGAATTTTTCTGGTAGGCGGCCAGCATCGCGCCAAAACCATCGGCCGCCGCGAGCACAACCTCAGGAAGCTCCGCGCCGCAAAGGCCGGCCACCTGAGGAGTAAGCACGTCTTCGAGTTCGTGGGCGAGTTCGCCGAGTCCGTGAAGGCCGCAGGCCGCAGAATCTCCTTTCAACGTGTGGACCACGCGGCGGACGCGGCGAATCACTTCTTCGTCGGCAGGCCGCGCCTCGAGTTCGAGGCCTGCTTCGTTGAGGGCCTGCAGCAGCTCGGCGGCGCTCTCAAAGAACAGAGCGCGCAGCTCGCTCGAACGATCTTCGGAAGGTCGGCTCACGCGGTCGCCTCGAGGCGTTGATAGGCAGTGCCGTTGTTTTCGTGAATCATGCGGAATCTCTGCGTAAGACCAAACAAACTTTCGGCATGTCCGACAAAGAGATATCCACCGGGGTTCAGGCAGTGCCAGAACTTGTCAATCAGGCGCTTTTGCTCGGCTTCGTCGAAATAGATCATGACGTTGCGGCAAAGGATGATGTCGTTGCGGCGCGGGAGGAATTCGGTTTTCAGGTTGTGAAAGTCGAACTGGACGAGTTCCTTCAATTGGGCCTTGACCGCGTATCTGTCGCCGGACTTTTCGAAATAGCGCAGGCGACAGGTGTAATCCACCGGCTCCATCTGCTGCTCCGTGTAAAGTCCTTCCTGTCCGATGCGCAGGCTGGCGTAGCTGATGTCGGAAGCCACGATTTCGACTTTCCACGGCGGAGGAATGAGCGGTTTCGGAGACGGCATTTCAAAAGGAAGCGGATTCCGCAAGTAGTAGTAAGCCAGAGCATCACAAATCAAAATCGCGGCGGTATACGGTTCCTGGCCGGAGGAGCAACCAGCGCTCCACACACGCAGAGTGTAATCGCGACGCTCCCGCTTGTGATGAAGCAGGGTTTCGAGAACGGATTTCTGGAGCAGATCAAGCTGCGGGCGATTGCGAAAGAAACTGGTTTCGTTGACCGTAAGGTTCTCGAGCAACAATGCCAGTTCAGCGCGACCTTCCCGGCTGGTTAGCAAGCGGTAGTAGGCGTAAAAAGAATCAAGATTGCAGGCCTTGAGGCGGCGCTGCAGCCGGTCTTTCAGAAAGTGCGAGCGGCGTTCATCAAAGAACATGCCGCATTCCTGGTAGACCAGCGTCTGCAGGAGCTTCAATTCGGGTTCGGTGAGTTGAATCTGTGCGGCGGTGATGGTGCCCATGGCGTGCGTGAGCGACGGACCGTCAGCAAAGGCTTCTCGAGGAAGAAAAGCTACCTGACGGCAGCGACGGGTTCCGCAACCTCCTCGGGGCGTTTGTATTCGGGACGCTCGAGAAGTCTCGAAATGTCCAAAAGGATGATGAGCCGGCCTCTTAGTTTGCCGACACCGGTGACAAGACCAGACTGGCCTTCGGCAAAAACACTGCCGGGAGCTTCGATTTCCGACGGCGGAATTTTGAGCACTTCGGAAGCCGTGTTGACGATCAGACCAATTAGTTTGTTCTCGAGCTCGACAACGAGAATGCGGTTCTTCTTGTCGGGCTGAATATCGGTCTGGCCAAAGCGCTTGCGCAGGTCCATCACCGGAATGATTTTGCCGCGAAGGTTGATGACCCCCTCGATGAGGTCCGGCGCGCTAGGCACCGCGGTAATTTCCGGCACGCGGACGATCTCACGTACGGAAGCAATGCGCACGCCGTACGTTTCATTGCCAATCCGGAAACCGACTACCTGAAGGTCCTTTTCCATCAAAAGTCTCCGGTTCCCCTAGGAACGCGCCAGTTCGGCGTATACGGTTTCCTGGTCGCGGTCTTCTTCCGAGTTACGCCGCTTGCCGCGCGGCTCTTGACCGCGCAGGCGCTGCCGGGCGGCACGGTCGAGAACAAAACGGTCCATGCCGTCGAGCAAATTGCGAGACAGCTTCAACATTTGTTCGGCGGCGGCAGACAGTTCCGTAGAGCTGGAAGCGGACTGCTGAACCAGTTCGCGCATCTTATCCATGGCGCGAACGACCGCTTGCGCACCGGAAGCCTGCTCTTCCACAGCAGAGTTGATTTCCTGGGTGATTTCGGTAAGCCGGCCGGTAGCCTTGGCGATCTGCGCGGAGCCAACCGACTGCTCATTGGTGGCAGCACCGATTTCCTGGGAAAACTTGTAGACTTCGCTGACCACATTGGAAATCTTGTGCAGCGCGGAACCTAGCTCATTGCCGAGATTCAAGCCTTCCTCGACGATGCGCGTGCTGCGCTCCATGTTTTCCACCGCCTGGCGCGCTTCGCGCTGAATACTCTGGATGAGGTCGGCAATTTCCTTCGTGGACTGGGTGGATTTTTCCGCAAGTTTGCGAACTTCGTCGGCGACCACCGCGAAACCAAGACCGTGCTCGCCGGCGCGGGCGGCCTCGATGGCGGCGTTCAAAGCCAGGAGGTTGGTCTGCTCGGCGAGGTCGTCGATGACTTCGATAATCTTGCCGATATCGTCGGCGCGGTGGCCGAGAATGTTGATGATCTCCGCGGAGGACTGAATGGCCTGGTTGGTGCGGTTGAGGCCGTCGGTGGCCTTTTCCATGGTGTGGATACCGGTGACGACTTCTTCCCGAGAGCGGTTGGCAATGTCCAGCAGAACTTTGGCGGTGTCCGCGACACGTTGAATCGAGGTGACCATCTGATCGATGGAGGCGGAGGTTTCGGCGACGCTGGAAGCCTGGAGCTGCGTGTTTTTCACCACGTTTTGCACGTTGATACTCATCTCGTGCATGGTGCTGGTGACTTCCTCAATGGCCGAAGAGGCTTGCACGTTGACTTTGGCGGACTCATCAGCCGCCCCGGCCACTTGGTTCGACCCCGCGGACACCTGCCCCGCGGAATCCCGCGTGATGCGCACAAGTTGCTGCAAGCCGTGGGACATGCGCAAGAACGCGTTGCCGAGCGTGTCGCGCTTGGAGCGCGGCACCACTTCGACGGTTAGATCGCCTTCGGCAACCGACATGGAAACGCCGGCCATTTCTTTGAGGTACGCAACCATGTTGTTGAAGGTGGTGGCGAGAGCACCGATTTCGTCGTTGCGATGAATATCGATGTTCTGATCAAGGTCACCGGAGTCGCCAATCTCGCGGGTAACGGTCATGAGGTGGTTCAAAGGCTCGGTGATGGATTTGGCTGTCCAAAGAGCGATGAGAATGCCGGCGACGACGGCAAACAGCGTTCCGCCAATGGTCACGATGGCGCTGACGATGCTGGCGTTATTTGCGGACTTGGTAGACTGTTCGAGGAACTTGGAAATTTCAGCATTGCTCTGGTCGAGCACCGTGGAGGATTTGGCGAGCCACGATGAAGGGTCCTTCTGCAAGTAAAAAATCTGGAGGTCCGAAACGGTGGCATCCCCGGAGTCCACTTGATGACGTTTGGCAATCAAAGGCTTAGCGAAATTGTCGGCCCAGCTGGTTTCGGTGCTTTCGACTTGGATAAGGGCGGTGTGCACGGCGTCGTTGGTGGCCTGCGCTTCCCCGCGCCTGATGAGGTCAGCCATGTCGGTGAGGCCTTTGTTGACCTTGTCTTCGTCACGCGGATCGCCGCTAAGGAGGAAATTGTTCATGTTGAGGCGATTCAACATGATCTGGTAGCGCACGGCCTCAACGATGCGAACGCTATCGAGGGCCGTGCTGGCACTGTTGCGCGCCGACTTCTCGAAATAGCCGGCAAAAATGTTCACCAGAAACAAGACGGCGAGAATGACCAGAATCAGGCCGAAACCCGCGTATAGCTTCTTTCCGATCGTCATTGCGAAATGCCTCCGCTCCCCTCGAAATAGCGCAGCCTGCTTGGAACCGCGTCGGTTCAAAACCTGTTGTGTCTTGCTCGGTGCCCTACTCGGCAGTATGAAATTCGAATTCCACAATCTGCGTGGTTTCTTCCGGAGCCGGCGCGAACTTCCACTCTCTCACCGCGTCCTGGCACGCCTGCACGAGCAACGGATGTCCGCCGACAACCCGCGTGGTTTTGACACGTCCATCCGCACCGATGACCACTTCGATCTTCACCTTGCCTGCGACGTTCATGCGCCGAGCAAGGTCCGGGTAGACCGGCGTGACCCTGGTCTTTACCTTGCGCTTCGATTCATCCGTGGTTCCGGTCTGTGCCCGGCCCCAGACGCCCGACAAAATGAAAAGCGCAGCGACCCCGAGCACCAACCTCCTCCAGTAGAGTCTCATCGACACGTCCCCTATGAGGAATAGAAATACCCAGCCGGAGAAAGGCACGTGCGATGCCATGGCCGCTGCGCTAGAAGAAGTTGCGGAAGAAGACAAACGAAAGATCCTAAGCAATAGAAGAATCGAAGGTTAGTTTGATCGCTGACCCATGGCTTCGTAGCCCGAGAGCCTTTTCTTGTCTCAGAACTCCGGGAAAGAGAGCCGGGGGGGTCTCAGGCTGAGACAAGAGGCGTCTCCAAGGGCATAGGCAGTTTCGCAACATGGTGCCCGGCAGTCATTGACTCAGAATGAGACTAACGGTTAGCGTTGAAAACCAGGGATTAAGCTTCCCTCGCAAATTGAGACGCAAGGTAATTCCCTTTGGTCATTCCGTGGATGGAAAGGAGAGAGACCTACGCGAGCCCGCGGACAAATTTCTTCCAGGAAAAACGGGCAGCCCCGCCCAACGGCAACACGCCACGCGGACGAGTTGATGGATCTAGCCGTGGAGGCCGCGCAATCCCGCCATCTCTCGAGTTTCCTGGAGCAGTTTGCGTTGCGGTCGGCCCGGATGCTGGACGCCGATTGGGGCGCCGTGGCCGTTTACAGCGGCCGTGACACCGAATTCCATCCGATGCCGGATAAAGGACTCGGCTCTCCGGACACTTCGGACTGGCTCCTCGCAAATGCGCGGGAAATGCAGAACGAGATGGAGACGCGCGCACTGCCGAGGGAAATCGCGGCGAACCTGTCTCGGACAAACGAGCCCGCGGCTGCGATTTTCATTCGCATCGCGTCAAGCGACAAGGAGAAACTAGGAACGCTCTGCCTGCTTCGCAAGAGAAAAAATCTCGCGCCCGAGGAAAAGCGATTGTTGCGAGCGCTCGCGAGCCATGCCGCGCTCTCGCTCGAGAACTTCCGGCGCTTTTCGCAACTGGAGAGGTCCAAACGGCAGTGGGTAGAAGACATCGATGCAATCAGTGATTACATCGTTGTGCACGACCGCTCGTGGAAGATTGTGAGGACCAACCGGTCGCTTGCGTCGTATCTCGGAGTTTCCCCGGTGGCGCTGGTGGGCGAAGCCATGAGCACCCTTCGGCAGATCGCCGAAGCAGGAAGCGATCTGTCCTGCCCCTTTTGCCGGGACACGCAGCGCACGCGTGAAGAATACGTGGCGGCGTCGGCCGACCGGATTTTCCTGATTTCCACGTCGCGCAAGCCGGGAGCGACCGATGACGATACGCGAACCATCCATGTGTTGAAGGACATCACCGACAGGCGGGAGGCGGAGCGGCGGTACCGCGAACTGTTTGACAGCATTCAGGAAGGGTTGTTTTTTGCCACGCCGGAAGGGCGCTTTTTGGATGTAAACGATGCGATGGTACGAATGCTGGGCTACGTGTCGCGCGAAGAATTACTTCGTTCAGACGTCAGTCCTCATCTTTACCCGGCACCTGAGGCGCGCGAAAAGTTTTTGACGGCGCTCGCAGAGAAAGGTGTCTTGCGGAATTACGAGGAAGCGCTGCGGCGAAAGGACGGCACCCTGCTGCACACGCTGCAAAACATCACCGCCGTCCGCGACACGCGGGGGCGAATCGTGCAGATTCGCGGACTGATGCTGGACGTGACCGAGCAAAAGTCTTTTCAAGCCCAGTTGCAGCGCGAGCGCGACTTCAACCAGAAGATTTTGAACACTACGCAGAGCATGATCCTCGTGCTCGATACCGCGGGATTGATCAGCTATGCGAACCGGCGCTGCTATGAAGCGGGTTATCAGGAAAGCGAGCTGATCGGGCACCGGCTGGTGGACTGGGTAGAGTCCTCCCAGCAGGCGGACTTTGAAGCCGCGCTCGAGACAACTGCGAACGGGCATCAAGTGGAGAACCTGGAGTTGCGCGCGAAACGAAGCGACGCCTCGATGGGACACTTTTCGATCAGCCTAAGCCCGATGCGCGACGAACAGAGTGCGGTGAACAGCGTCGTCGTGGTGATGACCGACATCACCGACGCCGTGCTGCTGCAGGCGAAACTGGCGCACAGCGAGAAAATGGCGACCATCGGGCGGCTGGTTTCCGGCGTGGCGCACGAGGTGAACAACCCGCTCGCTGCGATTTTAGGATTTACCGATTTATTGCTGGAGAATCCCGAGGTCCCTCAGTCGGCGCAGGAGGACTTGAAAATCATCCTGCAAGAAACACAGCGGACGAAGGATATCGTACAGGATTTGCTGAGTTTCGCGAGGCAGCGGCCCGTGCAGCGCGAGTTGGTTCAAGTGCACAGCGTGCTGCGCCAAACCATCAAGCTGCGGAGTTACGATTTTGCGAGCCATGGTGTGGAAGTGACCGAGGAACTTGAAGAGACGCTGCCGCCGGCTTTGGGCGATGTGCAGCAGTTGCAGCAAGTCTTCCTAAACATCCTCAACAACGCTTATGACGCCGTGCAGGAAACGGGACGGCGCGGGCAAATCAAGATTCACACGCGGCGGCAAGGCGAAATGATTGAAGTAGCTGTCAGCGACAACGGTACGGGCATCACCGATACGCAGCGGATTTTTGATCCGTTCTATACGACAAAGCAGGCGGGCAAAGGCACGGGTCTGGGGCTGAGCATTTGCTATGGGATCGTGCGGGCGCATGGCGGCGAGATTCAGTGCTGGAACAATGAAGATGGCGCGGGAAGCACCTTCTTGGTGCGCATTCCCGTGGCGACCGAGAGCGCCCTGGCTGCCGCGGCCGCGAAGGAGTCTGGGCGATGAGCGCGCATCCGGCATTGTCAACGAAACCCCCGATTTTACTGATTGAGGACGAACCGTCGGTAATCGCGTTTTTGCACGCCGCGCTGGAGCGGCGCGGGTACGCGGTGGTGGACGCCGCCTCCGGAGAGGAAGGACTGAAACGGCTTTCTAAGGGGCGGTACGCCGGCGTAATCTCCGACATTCGAATGCCGGGCTCGGTGAACGGCGCGGAAGTGCATGATTGGGTCCAGAAAAACCGGCCAGAACTTAAATCTCGAATCATTTTGATCAGCGGGGACACAGCCAACAGCGAAACGCAAACGTTTTTGGCGCAAAGCGGGACGCCGTGCATTGAAAAACCCTTTCGCGTGCAGCAATTGATCGCAACGGTGGAGAAGACTTTCGGAAAACCATGAGTGAAGAGATGAAAACACGGTTGCTGGTTGTGGATGATGAGCAAAGTATCCGCCGACTGTGCATGACCATCGGCAACACGCTGGGCTATGTGTGCACGGAAGCGGAGAGCGCCGAAGCCGCTTTGGAGCGCCTGGAATCGGATGCCCCGGACCTGATCCTCACAGACTTGAAGCTGCCGGCCATGACCGGCGTTGAGCTGCTAAAGCAAACGAAAAAGCTTTTGCCGCACACCGAAATAGCCATTATGACCGGGCATGGATCGATCGAATCCGCTGTGGACGCCATGAAGCTCGGGGCCTACGACTACATCGAAAAACCATTTCGCGTGGAGAAAATGCGCCTGCTGTTGCAACGCATGTCGGAAAAAGTGCACCTGGTCACGGAAAACGAGTTTCTACGCGAACGTGTCACCGCGGAAGATAACCTAGACGGCATCATCGGCAGCTCAGCGCACATCCAAGACGTGCTGCGCATGATTTCCCGGCTGAAGGACACCCGGACGCCGGTGCTTATTGCCGGCGAAAGTGGCACCGGAAAGGAGCTGGTGGCGCGCGCCATTCACTTCCGAGGCTCGATGGCGCAGACGCCGTTTGTGGCCGTGGACTGCGGATCGCTGGTTCCGACGCTGATGGAAAGTGAGCTTTTCGGATACGAAAAAGGCGCGTTCACGGGGGCCACCAAATCGAAGGCGGGCCTGTTTCAGGCGGCCAACGGGGGCACGATCTTCCTGGACGAAATCGGCGAACTGCCGCTCGAGATGCAGGCCAAATTGCTTCGCGTGCTGCAGGAGAAAGAAGTGCGCCCCGTAGGCAGCAATGAACGGGAGACCGTGGATGTTCGGGTTATCGCGGCGACCAATCGGGACCTGGAAGCCGCCTATCGCGCGGGAACGTTCCGGAAGGATTTGTATTTCAGGCTGAATGTGGTGACCGTCCACCTCCCGCCCCTGCGCGACCGGCGCTCGGACATCCCCGTGTTGGTGCATCATTTCCTGGACCGCTACGCCAAAGCTTCGCAAATCCAGGTAACGGCGCCGACCATGAAAAGTCTTTTGCAATACGAGTGGCCGGGGAATGTGCGTGAACTCGAGAACTGCATCGCACGCGCGGTGACGCTTGGCGACGGAAAGACCATCGACGTGTCGGATCTTCCTCCTGCAATCCGCGCGGAACCGGCTGAGCCCGGCTCAGCTGGTGTTCCAGCAGCTAGTTCCCTTTCGACAACTGCGCTCGCGGAGATGGAACGGATGACCATTCTCCGGGTGTTTGAGCAGGCCCACGGAGATAAAGCCCTGGCTGGCAAAATGCTGGGAATCAGCCGAGCGACTCTCTATCGCAAGTTGAAGCGTTACAACATCGCCGTAAAAGGAAGCGAGGAAGGCGGAGAAGCTGAATCGCCGCCTCCATCCTAACTCCGATCAGCACTCCTGGTGTTTTGAAAAACCGAGGACAGATACTGAGCGCGGCGCTCGGCCGCGCCGTACAGCGAGGATCACCGGTGCCTCATATCCCCGCTCTAAAAGGGCAAGGTTTTACGGCGCCACGGATAACCGCTGAGACGATATCGTTTCAGGGGTGAGACGTGCGCGCCCTCCATGCGCTGTGGGAAAATTCTAAGTCTTTCTGTTTCTACACCTTCACCAGCCTCTATCTTAAGAATTCTTTGGCTTGCCGCGTGCACGTTTCTCCCCCCGTCAAGTGTGCGCCTGTTCGAACGAGGAGTGTCTCTACTCCCGCGGCAAAAGACCGACCGGATGCGCACGTCGTGAGGCGAAGTGGCGAGAAACGGCAGTTCGGTACTGGTCGCGAAGGAAAAGAGTTGCTCGGAGCAGTTGGCGCGCTTTTTCCCCCAAGCCAGCGCCGTGCGTGTCCCCGTGCAGGTAACTTCGCCGCGGGGCGGGGTCACGCTTCTGCGGGAGGCCACCGTTGTCGAGTACACTAGCGCGCACCACGCGATTTTCATTTCGACGCTGCCGCTCGAGTTTGGTGACCGGATAAAGCTCGAGGCCAGACCGCAAGGGTATCAAACCGATGCCACCGTCGACGCCGTGCAGTATCACGAAGGACGCAAAGCGGTGGCCGTGCGCTTTTTGCAGGGCGCCTGCGATTGGATGACGAAACGACCGTGAACAAGACGACCACAACCTTGAACGTTCCTCGACCGCCGCGGATGGAAAACCCTCGCCTGGCGCAGTGGAAAGAGGCCCGCGAGGTGTTTCCGATCTACCTGGCGCTCGCCAAGCAGCAGGAAATCGACATTCCCTTTCCCCAAGCGCAGCGGAACCTTCCCGAGAAGCCCGATACGGACCTCTTCACCCAGATTCACGAATGGCTGGATGCCATGGATCAGAAGGTGATGGCCCACCAGCTCCGGCACCTTCTGCAGATGACCACGCTGAACGCCAGCGAAAACAGCCTGCGCGCGCTCATCCGGCGCCACCTGCGCAAGCCGAAGAAGAGCAATCCAGACCGCGACAAAATTGATTTTCTCTTGGTCCAGTACTTCGCGCTGTGCGCCCCGGTAAAGATCTACCACAAGCAGATTGAGCCCGAAGACGTCGCCCAGGTGATGCAACCCGTGCTCGGCGACGTGGATCCCGCCCCGCTGGATTGGTGCGCGCCCCTAGAAAAGATGATCATGGCGCTGCGCAGTTTCCGCAGCCTCCGGGAAATTCTGAAAACCAATTTCATCGAGGAAGGCAGAAAAGTCAAAGAGGGAGCCGGCGGGATGTTTTACGACCCGGCAGCGCTTCTCGCGTTCATTCGCTTTAACTTTCTGCTTCGCCGGACGCTTATTGAGTTGATGCACGCGGACTTGATCGCTATCCGCGCTGGCGTCGACCATTTGCAAAGTGCCGGGGTGCGGACCATCGACTGTCATCATGCTGGGTTACTTGGCGGGGAACCTCTTGGCAGGATTCGGAAAATCGCTGACGAGTGGAAACAGCCCTTTCAGAGAGACTATACCGAGCGAACGGTCAGCCAGGCTTTTGAAAACTTGCTGGGATTGCGGAGGGACGTGGAACAAGGGATCCAAAAAGCGTGTGCTGGTTTCGCACCCAAGGCCCCTCCGAAGGGCCCCGTAGAGGCACTTCAACCGACCTCCCCAGCCAGAAAAGCTTCGTCCGCACCCGAGGGCACCAACTCCAAGGCGAAAGCGAAGGAGGCATTGGGGGCTCCGCCTGCAGAATCGGAACCTTCCGTGGCGCTCGATTTTGAAAACTGCATGGAGCAGATTTGGGAGCAGTTGATCGCTACACCACCTTCCCGCGGGCGCTCCATGACCACCGTGAAAATTAGCGGGGCGCGCATTTTGTTGTCGTCCTGGGAAGTCACGGCGTTCGTAAGCGAAGACGGACCGTCCGCGGAAGACTTGCGACGGGCAGTCGTTGCGCGCGTACTGGTGGCTGCGGCGATCGAATCCGCCAAGGAAACGGGAAATGCCACTTCGCTCGACCGGGCTATGAACGTGGCGCGTGTGGAAGTGACACGTTTGCAGGAACGCGTGGACGTGGCCAAACAGGCCAAAGATACCGAAGCAGCGGTCAACCTCGGCATCAGCACGAAACGGCTGCTCTCGACGCTGGATGAAGCAGAAAAGCTGTAGCCGGCAGTGACCGTCAGATTGCGGGAACAAGAAAAAATATTCCTGGGAGCGGGTTCTCTTTGCGACACGCGAGCGTAGTCATACTCACGGATGAAACCGAATTTGCCCGGCTGCTGACGGCCTGCTGGCAAGCCGAGCGTCAAGCTCCCGCGGTAACAGTTCTGACGAGCGATTTGTGGCAGGAACAGGACGCCCCTGCCCGCGACTTGGTGGTCCTTGGCCCGGTGCGCGATGGGCAGCTGACGAACGTGCTTCGGTCGCTTGATCCTGCAACGGCAGTCATCTTGTGCGTCCCCGCGGATTCCAAAGAATTCAGCCAATTGCGGGTCAGATATCCGCGCTTGGTCCACGTGCCGCTGCGCGAAGATTGGGCGCAAACCTTGCTGCTCGTAGCGGGCGAATCGCTTCGCCGCGTTGAAGCCATGCGGCTGACTCGCCAGGCCGAGCGCGCAGCCGCCAGGAACGAGAACCACGCGACGCTTGGCCGCTACATGCTGGAGATGAAACACAGCGTGAACAACGCCTTGACCTCCATGTTGGGTAACGCGGAATTGCTACTGCTCGAGCCAGGTCAGCTCTCTTCGCAGTCCCTGGCCCAGATTAAGACCATCCACAGCATGGCCTTGCGGATCAACGAAGTGATGCAGCGATTCTCATCGCTGGCTTCGGAGATCGAAGAGGCTGAGAATGTTTCTCAAGCTGAGACAGAACCGACAAGCTCGCCCGTGCCGGAGCGCCGCTAAATTCCGAGTCCCACGTTTAACGTATTCATACGCCAAGACTTAGCTTCACACGACACCGCTCGAGAGAGAATCCTCAGGCTGGCTAGTGACGTGCACCTCTTCTCTTTGGATAAGTATGGGGAGACCACGGCTGTGCTCAAAAAAGTCTTAATCGTTGACGACTCACCGGCCGAAATCAAGTTGATCGAGAGCCTTTTGGAGAAGGAAGGCTATTGGCCGGTGGGGCTGAACGACCCCACGCGCGTAGAAGAAGCCATCAGTCAGGAGCGGCCGAGCGTGATCCTGCTTGACATCGTGATGCCAGAGCGCAACGGATACCAGGTCTGCCGTGACCTGAAGGGAAACGCGGAATTCCATGCCATTCCCGTGATTATGGTGACTTCCAAGGCTTCGGTAAGCGACAGGTTTTGGGGCGAGCAGCAGGGCGCTGACGGCTACGTGACCAAGCCGTTCACGCGGGATGAATTGCTTCGCGCCGTGCGGCGGTTCGCATAAGGATTTCGGAGACAGAAAGGCCATGAGCGACGATTTTCATCTCGAGCCCCTTCCGGCGGACGCTGATACTGGCGAACTGCTGGAAGCCCTTGGACCGATCGAAGACCGCGCTCCGGAATCGCAGTTCTGCGTATTCCGCAGCGGCCGCGAACGGTTCTGCTTGCCGGTGCTGGACGTCGAAGAAGTGCTCGAATGGCCTCTGGTGACCAAGCTCCCGCTAGCCCCTGCGTATCTGCTGGGAATCTTCAATTTGCGCGGAGTGATTGTGCCGCTCGTCGACATCGCCATTACCGAGGGGCGGCGGCCGGGGCTGCTCCCGAAACACGTCGTGGTGGCTTCGCTAGCCGGCGAGAACCATCAGGAAGACGTGCGTATCGGGATCGCCTCGGACGAGGTGATTGGAACGTATTCGGTGAAGAACGAAGATTTTCTGGAGCAGGCGCCGGAGAACGTGCCGCATTGCGTCGGAATGTTGCGGCACGAAGACCGGCTGGCGCTGGTCATCGATTTGCGCCGGCTGCTTGAGGTATTTCCCGGGCCGAGCATTTGAAGCGACGGGAGAGGGCGCCGCGGATGGCGCGGACTCCGCTGAAAGGATCTGGAGGGTGGCATGAAATCGCGACTGAGTTCGACAATCTGGACGCTGGTCCTGTGCAACGGCCTGGCTTATCTCGCCGTTCTGTGCCTGGCATTCAGCGCTGGAAAGAAGGCGGGCGAAGCCTCCGGGCTCGATTTTGGCTCTCCCGGCATCGTCGGCGCGCTGCTGCTGTCACTCCTCATGTCCGTCATCCTGGCATGGCGCTTTGCAGCACTGCTCCGGCCGGTCGAGGCTCTCGCGGAGTTTTCCGAGCGGCTGGCCGCAGGTGATCCTCGGGCGCGCGCCGAGGTCGATGCCACAAACGAGCTGGGCTATATCGCCGACAACCTGAATCGCGCGGTGGCCAAAGTCTCGAAGGCCACGAGCAACCAGGACGCCAACGATTCGCTGCAAAAGAACATCACCGACTTGCTGACGGTCATCAACCAGGTGGCGCGCGGCGACTTGACCTTGCGCGGCAAGGTGACCAACGACGCGCTCGGCAACGTCACCGACTCCATCAATTACATGCTTGACAACTTCACCAAGGTTCTCGAGCGCGTGCGCAAGGCGGCCATGGAAGTCACCGCCTGCTCGAACAACATTCTCGTTGCGGCTGACGAAATGCAGGCCGGCGCGACTCAGCAGGACCAAGAAATCACAAACACGTCGAGCGCCGTCGAAGAGCTGACGGTTTCGATGAAACAGGTGTCAAACAACGCAGAAGCGAGCGCCGAGGCGGCGCGCCGCGCTCTGGATGCGGCCGAACAGGGCAACCGCGCGGTGCGCGACACGCTCGAAGGCATGCAGCGCATTCGCGCTTCGGTGCAGGCCACCGCAAAGAAAATCAAGTCGCTCGGCGACCGCTCCCTGGAAATTTCGGAAATCATCAACGTAATTAACGATATTACCGAACAGACCAATCTGCTCGCGCTGAACGCCGCCATCGAAGCGGCCCGCGCCGGAGAGGCCGGACGCGGATTCGCGGTCGTCGCCGACGAAGTCCGCAAACTGGCCGAACACAGCCGTAGTGCGACGAAAGACATTGGCGCCCTCATCAAGGCGATTCAAGCCGAAACGAACGAGGCGGTGGTCGTCATGGAGGAAGGCACGAAGGAAGTGGAAGGCGGAGCGTCGTTGGCGGATCAGGCGGGTCGCGCGCTCGACGCCATTTCCAACGTCGTTCGCCAGTCCGCGGAACTTGTCCAGGAAATCTCGCTGGCCTCGAAGCAGCAGGTGCGCGGCACAGAAGGTGTGGCGCACGCGATGCAAATCATTTCCAACATCACGCGGCAGACTTCGCAAGGAACGCGCGGAACGGTGGCGACCGTGAGCCAGCTCGTCAAACTCTCGGATCATCTGAACGAAGCGCTGGCCCAGTTCCGCGCTGGTTCGAAGGTCGGCGCGTCGCCGGCTTCGGCAGAGTCCGATCGGCCACTGCCGCTGGGAGTCGCTCGTTAAATCGTCTACTTTTCGCCGGTTTGCGGGGCCGGTGCGAGGGGTAGCCCAGAGGAAACGGGAGAACGATGAGCGAGCGCCAGAGACCAGGCCACGGTCTGAGCGAACATGAATTGAGTGAGATCCGCATGCTAATCGAAGAGCGGACGGGGATTTGCTTTGATGAATCGCGGGAGCGCTTCTTCTCGACGCGTGTGCGGGAACATCTCGGCGCCAAGGGACTCGCGGCCGGCACGGACTTACTGCGTAGTGTGCGCAAGTCCAACGTCGAATACGAGGCGCTGGTCGAGAGGTTGCTGACCCAGGAAACCAGTTTTTTCCGGTACGCCGGTGTCTACGAAGCCTTTGAAAAACGCGTTCTGCCTGAGTTGCATACCAAGAAATTCTGGAAGAATCCGCGCACGCTGCGCATCTGGAGCGCAGGATGCGCGACCGGAGAAGAACCGTATTCGATCGCCATTACCATTGCGGACTCGTTGTCCTTTGCGGACGCCTGGAACGTGGAAATTCTAGCTACCGACGTCGGCCGTCAAGCGTTGAAGCATGCCGAGCGGGGCGTCTACTCTGGCCGCAGCATCGGGAGCGTGACGGAAAAGCAGCTTGCCAATCATTTTGCCGTCGTGGACGGCGGACAGCAGGTCAAGCCAAGACTGCGAAAGATGGTTTCGTTCGCGCAAATGAACCTTGCTTGCCCCGTTTACCTGGGACGTATGGACGCGATTTTCTGCATGAACGTGCTGATTTACTTCTCTGAACAGCGCCGGCGCGCACTGGTCCAGCGTTTCTACGAAACGCTGGAACCCGGCGGATATCTTTTCCTCGGGCACTCGGAATCGATTTCGAAAATGCCGGTGAAGTTCCAGGCGATCGTGCTGAACGATTGCATTTTGTACCGCAAGCCCACCGCCGGCGAATTGTTGAAGCCGGAACTCGTAACGGAGGGACGCGCGTGAGCACCCCGGACCGCGAAGCCGTCGAGGTCTTCCTCCAAGAATCCGCCGAGCACCTGCAGTATCTGCGGGAATACGTCAGCGTGCTCCAGGACATCGAGCCGAACCACGAGGACCTCGAGCGGCTTTACATTGCCGCGCACACGCTAGGCGGGACTTCGGCAAGCTACGGCTTTCCACGCTTCTCGGAAATCGCCGGAAAGCTTGCTCACGTGTTTCAGTATGCGCTCAACGCGCCTTTGGGCGAAGACCTCCACGGGCCGCTGACCGAGTTTCTTTCCGACGGCATCTCGCTGCTGGAAACCGACCTGCTGGAAATCAGCGACACCGGCCACGAAAACATCGAGGATATTGCCGCCTTTAAAGACCGCTATCGCTTCGCCTTTCCGACCGAGCCTCCTCCGCTCAATCTGACGAACCCCGAAACATCGTCGCAGATTCCCGCAGAGGATTTCGCGGAGACTGCTCCGGCCGCTCCAACCGGGTCGTATTTTGACGCGCTGCCATCCGACGATGAAGTGCCCGACGAGATTTTGGAGTTTTTCCAGCCCGAGGCCGAGGAGCATCTGCAGGTCGTCAGCGATTGCCTTCTTTCCCTCGAGGCCAATAACCATCCGGAGGAAATTAACAAGCTGTTCCGCGCGATTCACACGATCAAGGGCTCCGCGGCGCAGGTCGGGCTGAAACGGTTGGGCGCCATCGCCCACCGGGTCGAAGACTTGATTGGACGGATGCGTGACGGCGAAATCGAGCCGTCGCCGGCGGTTGTGGATTTGTGCCTCGAATCGGTGGACGTCTTGAAGAAAACGCTCCATCGCCACTGGGCGGATGAAGTCGAAATGCGCGCGGGAGTCGATTCCCTACTCGGGCGCGTTGCGGAGTTTTCCCCGCTGGAACCCGAAGAGGAAGAAACTCGAGCCGCAGCTCGGGAAGGGGCGGAACAGCACGCCCAGGCAGCCGAGAAGGCCGCCGCATCGCAGGCTGCAGTGTCTGGGAAAAAGCTGGTGAACCAGATTGTCGCGGCGTCCG
>Ga0182041_10000231_pt1 | contig 25397 bp, 31 predicted proteins | sample flu12Cox44000178_FD_125967 | JGI IMG/M metagenome (GOLD analysis project Ga0182041, IMG submission 125967) | Lab enrichment of tropical soil microbial communities from Luquillo Experimental Forest, Puerto Rico - flux8day.12C.oxic.44.000.178 | ecosystem: Environmental > Terrestrial > Soil >...
CTAGAGGAGAACACGACCAGGGCAAGGCGGCCTGAGTAGCCGCGATCTGTCAGTAGATGGTGCTAAAATCTTGGTAATGCGCTTGCGGAAGATTGGTCGTGGTGGTCATCAGACCAAATGGGTCTACGGAAACGGTGGGAGTTTTGCCAACGGTCGGTTCAATCCACCAAGTGGTGATTACAAGAGTGACTGCGAATATCGCGAGGCCGATGCCGAACAGGGTGCGCATGTGAGGTCTCCTCTGGCTTTGCGGAAGAGAGCTTTCGCTCTCGAATTACCCTCACCCTAGTTTCGATTGTCCGCTCCCGCTGTGCCGGGCATCACAAGAAGACGCTCCGGCTGTGTCGTGCATCACAAAAACCACGATTTTTAAGGTGTTAGCGCACTCGCGCCCCTAACAAGACCGTCAGTTGGGACGCGCTACGCGGCTATCGTACTTCAATCTCGGCCGTAGCTGAGTTATGTATTTGGGGAGCCATACGCGGGAGGACCCGCCATGGGCCAATATGACCACCTCATTGACTGGCTCAAAAAGCGCCACGACACGCTCATAGACGATTTCGACCCTCTTCAGGCTGGCTCGAGAAGAGTCATGGAATTTGATGGCTCCGGATGGCGCGACATAACTCCGAAGATCATTAGGGAAACCAGAAGCAGAATTGCGGAGATGCAATTCCTCGTCAGGATCTACCAGCTCCGCAACGAACACCCGCCCAATCTCGATTCGTCTTCCAGCTAGCAAGCTTCTTCAAGTGAGCAAAAGAAAGTTACGTAATTTTTCTCAGCTGCCGGTGAGTTGCCTGTCGCCAGTGGGGTGAGGCCGTCCGCGAAGGCGGCACCAATGTCTTCTGCAATCGCTCGAAGTGGGGCTGCCACGGGGAACGCAGTGACAGCCCCGACTTGCAGTGCTGCCGACAGGGGAGTCAGGGAAGGACCAAGCCGGCAGCGAAACGTAAAATCCATGGAACAACAAATTGGTTTCTAATCAAAAAGTAGATCCAAGGAGATGCCGCCGCTAAACTGTCATGCCATTGTCGTGAAGACCGATCAGGTTTCGCCGTACGGGCTCAACACACCCCAATCTGTTGGGTCTGCCTTCGTTGGGCCCTTGGCTCCCCGGCCAGGGGCCCTTCCAGTTTACATCCCCTGGGCGATTACCGACGCAAAGCGATGGCGGATTTCATGGCGCGTTGAATGGGGCATATCCTTCCGAGGCCACCACAATCAACCGCGCACGCCAAGGATGCCATAAGGGGTCTTAATCTTGTAGCCCTCAGTTCCTTGTGAGCCGGTCACAAAACGAAACGTGCCGCGTGTTGCTTCCATAGCAACATCACCGGTGGATTTGTTCGGGTCGTAGACGAATTTATCAAGACGCACGCTTGAATTTGAGCCCACTTTGAGATTGCTATTGTCTTTAAATTGCAAATCGACCTGACCGGATTGTCCAGTGCGGACCGTCTCCTTCAAGTAAACATTCGAACCACTTGAAAGTGGCCCTGCGTGGTTACTTTCAGCTTGAGGTATGACTGAAGTAGCTTTGCCCATGGCTTCCTGAGCGGGCGAGGGAGTCGCTTGCAGTGCGAACAAGATCGTCAAAGAAACTGCATGAAAAAAAATGCGGTTACACATGTTTCCCTTCTCTGGCAATGGAGTTGAACCGGAATCCTTAGCTTTTTCCAGCGCGAAAATAGGCATAACCGTCGGCGGCACAAGTGTTGGCCATCACAAAAAAGCGCTTTCTTAAAACGCCTATGTCCCGGGCGTCACCCCGTCGTTAAGAACCAAAACACAATCACGATGACGGCAATGCCGAACAGTCCCAAGAGCGCATCGAGGGTTGGATTCGCATAATCGTTCCAGACACGCCACCAGGGTCTGCGATCCTGGCTGGTCGAAAAGCTGGCCTTGTGATCAGGCATACCGCCTAGCTCATGTGCGACAGAAGGAACAGCAAAGGTGCCGCAAAAAGGATAATGAATCCGCCAATGAATATGGCCGCAAGCACCACACCGCCGGATGTCGTTTCTTTTTTGTGCGGTGACATGTCTTGATATCACCTGCCTTGTCTCAGACCTAAAACTCTAGACGCCCGCACACAGTTCCAAATCGGCTAGACGCTTAGTTCCTATTGGAACTCGACCGCCCTGGGGTCCGCCGAGCGCGGGCGGCAGAAAGGTGAGGGCACGTTCTTGCTGGAGAATGGACATGTGCTTCTCAGAGATTTGGCACCCGAATTGGCACCCAACTGAAAGGAACAGGGCGGCATTGACGAGAACCGGACGGAAGGGAGGTTGCGAAAACGTCCAACGAAATCGGACGCAAACGCACAAGGCGGAACGCGGCAGCACGGCTCTAAATGGATTACGAGACCGGTTGCAAATCCTATCGAGCCACACTGCGGGCCTTGTTAATTAAGCACTTTACCGATCTGGTCCTGGACCAAAATGGCAAATTGCCACCGGATTGCCATCCGACGGTTTCTAATTTGTGCCCCGGCTGTTCTCAGGCGTGTTCTGTTGCGTCAGCACATTGCCGAAGCCCGCTCGATCACATCGGCTGCCCGGTCATCGGTGTTGCCAAATAGGTGGCCGGAGATGTCGAGCGTGATCGTCGGCGAGCCGTGACCAAGGCGGCGGGGCCTCACTTGTGTAGGTCAACCACCACACCGGCCTTTCGCTTAGAGGATGAAAGCAGAAGGCGCGTTCAAGGCCTACCGCGTGAGCTACGCGACACCATGCCGAGCGATATAAGAATGGTGTCGGGAAATGCGACGCATAGCTGTTGTTGTGTCTTTGATATTTGAAGAGGCCCGGCAATTTTACCGGGCCTCTTTTTAATTGATTAGCGTTGTTGACCACCCTGCTGGCCGGGCTTGTTCTGGCCGCCCTGCTGGCCGGGCTTGTTCTGACCACCTTGCTGCTGTTGGCCGCCCTGCTGGCCGCCCTGTTGGTTTGGATTATTCATTTACTTGTTTCCTTTTGTTGGTGGAGGACTACCAACGCTACTCCCCTAGGTTTGGTTATTTCGTGACACTCGAACTAACGGCGGTATCCTGTGGGGACACTATCTTTACGCGGACACCGCCCGTTGATGCGACCGAGCCGACTGCCGGAAAAAATTATAGGGATTCTTACAAAATAATCCGGGAACGCTCTTGGCGAGACCATTACAACCATCGCGGCCACACTTGTCACAGGACAGCGAAGCACATCGAGCTTGCTGATTAGATCGCTAAAGATGATTGCGCCGTCGCGAGGCATCTATTCAAGCCGATAAAAAGCCCGGTGAGCATTATCACCAGAATTATGCCTAGCGGTGAAGCCTCTCCGACGTAGACGCGCTCAGCGCCGCGTGTGCCGACAAAAACACGTAGGCGCGATCTGCCTTTTTCCGCGTGATTGGGCGGAATGATCTCCGGCTTCGAACGTGGTTCTTCAGGATTTTACGCGACGTGAGCGTCTTCCTCCGCTGGCGCACATCGCTCACAAACCCAAACAACCTCATGCACAAGGTTGGTCTTAATTGGTGCCCATACGGTTGCGCGACAATCGCAACATTGGGCCATCAGGCTTGGCCGGTTCGGCAAGGCCAAGTCGCGCACGCGGGAACAAACAAACAAACAATAATAATTTGACATGGAACGCACGCGCTGACCAATGGTGTTCGTTAATAGAACATCCCGGCTCGGAGGGGAGGCTTTCCGTCCGCTATGGTTAAGCCGCGCAGGTCCGCCGCTGCACCATGCGCCATCAGGTTGTTGGAGACGATTGCGCCGCCGCGAGACATGGCGATAATTATCGCATAGTGCGCAATCCCGAAAACAGAGGCGGCTGTCGCGATCAGATCGCCATCTTCAGGGCAAGGCTAGGGCGGAAGGCGACCTTCTTGCTAGCCTTAATCTGGATCGCCTCACCGGTCGCCGGATTGCGCCCCACGCGAGCAGCCCGATTCCGTACGCGCAGAATTCCAAGACCGGCAATCTTCACCTGTTCGCCCTCCTTAAGATGCTTCCTAATCATTTCGGCGAGCTCTTCCAACATTTGCCGACCCTGCTTCTTGGTGAGTTTATGCTGCTTCGCCAACGCATAAGCCAAATGCTTGGTGGTGATCGTTGAGGCTGCCATGGGCTTTGTTCCTTAGGTGCACTGTATGCCATGGCAGTAGCCTTACGAGATTCGCGAGTTTCCGACCAATCGCTTATTGGCTCACAACACCTATGTCGTATGGGCGAGCTCTAGGCCAATGAACGACAGGTCATAGGCCAATGGGCTAGACGTGTGAGTCAATGGGCTACAAATGCGGGCAAGGCGCACCGCGCTACAAGTTAATTCCGGCAAGCCGAGAAGAATTTGCCACCGGAATTGCCACCGAACGCATCAGTTCAAGGCAGGACAAGGCCGCACAGGGCTGATGGACGGATCAGCGAAATGCCCAACAAAAACGAACAGAATCGAACGACGCAGGACAGGGCTGTGAGGTCAAAGGCGGATTACGAGCCCTGACGCAATCGGGCGAGCAATTTCAGCCCGGCGTAGCCATCGGCCGGGTCCATGCCGACCTTTTTCTGGTAGGCGAGAATGGCCCTAATCGTGTCGCTCCCGGTACGCCCGTCAATGCCATCGGTCTTGAAGCCTTGCTCGTTGAGGCGACGTTGAATTTCCTTGACTTCATCCAGCGTCGGCGTGCGCTCCCCGCCTGGGAACTGCTGATGGAATGGCGCGCCGCCGCGGATCAGGTCGCCCAGGTGGCAGAGCGCCAGGGTGTAGCTGCTTGACGGATTGTACGAGTAGACCGCGCGAAAATTTTGTCCGACCAGAAAGGCCGGCCCGCCCGCTACGGGCAACCAGAGCTTCACATGATCGCTCGGCCGCGGGAATGCCGCACCGTCGGCGCGGCGGACACCGAGATCCTGCCATTTAGCGTAGGTTCGCATTGTACGATTGTCGGCAAGCTTGGGGCGCCCAGTCGGGATCGTCACCTCGCAGCCCCAGGCTTCGCCTCGCCGGTATTTGCCGCGCTCCACAAGATAGTGCGCGGTGCCGGCCAGTGAATCGTCCGGCTTGCCGAATGGCGAGGTGCGCCCATCGTGGTCATAGTCGACACCCATGTTCAGCCATACCTCGGGCATCCACTGCGTATGCCCCATCGCACCCGCCCACGAACCGATCATGTCCGAGGGTTGGGCCCAACCTCGGTCGACGATCGTCAGCGCATTGAGCAGCTCCGCCTCCCAATAGGCGCGTCGGCGTGGCTCGCCCCAGGCCAGAGCGGCGAGGGCCGGGATGATCGGGCGCATGTATTTCTTGTTGATGATGACGTCGCCGTAGGACGATTCCATTCCCCAGAGGCCAAGCAGAATATAGCGATCGACACCGTAATCCTTCTCGATGCGTGAAAGCAGGCCGGCGTATTCCTTCGCACGTTCCTTGCCAGTCATCACGCGCCAGCCGGAGCAGCGGCGATTGATGTATTGCCATATCAATTCCGTGAATTCCGGTTGTGCGCTGTTCTCCGCGTATACGCTCGTGTCGGGTGTCACGGCGCCCATCACGCGGTCATACGTCTGTTCGGAAATGCCGCGCTTGAGGGCGCGCTGCTTGAAGGTTGCGACCCAGCGCGCGAAAGCCGGAGGCTGCGTTGCCCAGGCGCGCCCGCGGCTTGCGATGCCGGCTGCAATGGAGAGGGCGCCGGTGAGAACGGAGCGCCGGCTCAGACACCGGCACGGAAAGCACATCGGATTGATTCGATTCATAACAATAGTGTAGTCAGAGCAAACGCACGCAGAAACCTCTATGCGGCGACTAGCCGCGGCGGCGCTTCTTCTTCGTGGCCTTTGCATGTCGTTTCTTCGCGGGCTTCCCATTCGCCTTGTGGGACTTTGCTCGCACGGCAGATTCCTCCATGTGCGCAACAGGAGCCAGTGCGACCGCGGGTATATCAGACGGACGCATGATCACCGGCGGAACACCGGCGATCGGCGGAGCCGTATCGCCATCTTTGATTTCGGTGCCGCGCGCGCCGATCAGCCGCTCGTATGATGCTACAAGCGTCATGTATGGATTCACGAATACCCAGCCGAGCTTTGTCGGCACTTGCATGTCGAAATGCAGGTGGTAGGTCGTCCCGCGTTCCCGGTTGTTGTAATTGCCGACTTTGCCAATCCGATCGCCCTCGTGCACGAGCTTACCGCTGAAGATGCCGTCAGCGTCGAGCTGGTTCGGGTTCATGTGCATGTAGCGCACGCGTGCATGGGTGCTCGTTGTGTTGATGAAAAGATAAACGGCCTCCTGCTTGGGTGCGCGCAGGATGAACCCGTCGTGAGCGGCAACGACCTCATGCTGGTAGGGCTGGCAACGGTCCGCGCCGTCGTTGATCAGCGCGCACGAGCTTGGGCGGATATCCTGACCCTGGTGGCCTTCGCCCCCCGGACATTGACCGACAAAAAAGCGGCGATGCTCACAAAAATTATCGCGCCATGGATAAGAGTAATTGGCCGGAGCGCCTTCGTTGAATACCAATGGTCTTGCGTTGACATTGCAAGAATAGCGCTGGTCTTTTCTGTGCGGGCTGCACACCGAGCGACCGGTGAAGTCACAATCGCCCCAATTGTTGAACGATTGCGAGTTGGCGAAGGCGGGCGCCTGCTTGAGCGGAAAGCGCAATCGCGCGTAGACGGTGTAATCGGCGCGGCCCCCGATCTCTTTTTTCAATCCCGTGTTGGGGATGATCGAGCCTGGGCTGAGATAGGTGAAATCTTTCGATGTTTCTTTCGGCCGGTCGGCGGGCACGGTTTCGGCTGGAAGCTCGGCCGCGGGTGTCCCACCCGCGAGCCGGAGCGTTCGCAGAAAGCGTTCCATCACGCGGTCGGCCTGCCTGCATGTCAGGATTTTCTTACGGGGTCGCGTGTCGAGGCAATAGATGGCCGCGACATAGGTCACACCATAGCGTTCAAAACTGTAGCGAATGTACGATTCATGAAGGTAGCGACGAATGCCCGAGAAATTGTCCTGCAACGATTTCACCGGTTCGCCCTCCGGAAGAGCAGGCCCCTCGAGCTGGTAGGTCATGGCGAGACCCGAGAACAGGACGTAGACGGGGTCGCTATAGCGGATGTCCGACAGGTCCGGCACGTTCGCCAGCGTCAGCGCGAAAGCGGCGTCATACCCGGCGGGACCGGTCACGAAAAATTTCGTTGGCTGGAAATCGGCTCGCATATACCGCGCGGCACTCACGGCGATCCTGTCGGGGGGCTGTCCAGGATTGGCGGTGATCTCCTTGGCAAAACCATCAATATCGAAAGGCAGAAGGACCGGCACCGAACTGTTGGTGATCCCTGGGAACCCGACTTCGGCGGCCATATTGAGCTTGGCAAACGTTTCTGCTGGGCCACCCGGCAGTCGCTCGGCGAGGCTCGCGGCGGCTGCGTCCCAGTCGACGCGCGCGCGCGACAATTGTGGGCTTTTCATCTCCTCCGCTGGCGCGGCACTGGCGATGAACAGAGCGATGCCAACAAGAAGGGCACGTTTCAATCCGGCTTCCTTCGTTTTGCCCGCCAGCCCCGACGAGTCATACTCAAGAGTTAAGTGTATCGAATCGCGGCATACAAGGGCCGTATCCTTTGGTGTAGGGTTCCCGGGGCCGCCCGGCCGGGCGGGCGAGGAACGTACGAAAAATGACAGTGCACGGAGCCAATTTGACAGCGGCCTCAAGCGCCGATCGCGAACCGGAAATCATGGAAAGCGGCGGCGCCGCACGGCTGCACGCGACCCTTGCCATAACGGACTACGACCATGTGCGTGATCTGGTAAACGGGGTTGTCAGAGCTGAGGGTATGGTGCTCACCGCCTTCGTGCTTCCCGTCGAGGAAATCTTCCACCGCTTCATCAAAAACCGCGAATGGGACGTTTCGGAAATGTCCTTTGGCAAGTTCATCGGCTATGCCTCGCAAGGGAACTCTCCCTTTGTCGGTATTCCGGTCTTTCCATCGCGGGTGTTCCGCCACTCCGCAATCTATGTGCGAACCGATCGCGACATTTCGGGGCCGAAGGCTCTGGAAGGCAAGCGCGTGGGAATCCCAGAGTGGGCGCAAACCGCCGGCATCTTTGCGCGCGGATTTCTGTCCGAGACCGCCGGCGTGGATTTACGGAAGATCCAATGGGTGCAGGCGGGGATGAACGATCCCGGGCGTGACGAAAAGGTCGAACTCAAATTGCCTGAGAGCATGCAATACCAGCAGCGTCATGACACGAGCATCTCTGCAATGCTGCTGTCCGGAGAGATTGACGCTGCAATATGTGCACGCGTCCCGGATGCATTCGAAAAAGGTGGCGGGAAGATCGTGCGACTCTATCCCGATTACCGCGCGGAGGAGATGCAGTACCACGCTACGACTGGGATCTACCCGATCATGCACGTGGTCGCGATGCGCCGAGTTCTGTTTGAACGCTACCCGTGGGTCGCGATGAATCTGTTCAAGGCCTTTGAGGAGGCCAAGAGGCGGAGCCTCGAGCGGATTCAGGATCTGACGGCTTCACGTCTTCCGGTGCCCTGGTCAGCGTCGATTGCAACCGAGTTAGGCCGGAATTTCGGCTCCGATCCGTTCCCGTATGGCCTCGAGGCTAACCGCAAGACGCTGGATGCGTTTTGCCGCTTCGCCCACGCACAGGGCGTGACCGCTAGAAAACTTACGCCTGACGATTTGTTTCCGAAGGAAGTCCGGTCGAGCGTCCGGGTCTAGTCCTTGGCGCGTTCCACGTAAGAGCCGTCGCTGGTATTGACGACCACCCGCGTGCCGACGGTGATATGTGTTGGCACCATGGTCCGCACGCCATTCGAAAGCTTGGCCGGCTTGAAAGAGCCGGACGCGGTCTGTCCCTTGACCACCGGTTCGGTATCAACGATTTCCAGCGTGACCTTCTGTGGAATCTCGATGGCGACTGGGACGCCTTCGTGGACGCTGAGATTCACGACCATCCCTTCCTGCAGGTAGACCGCGTAGTCGCCAACGATGTCTGCTGAAACGTGGATCTGATCATAGGTCTCTTGATTCATGAAGTGGAAGCCGTCGCCATCCTGGTAGAGGTAACTGAATTCGTGGTCCTCAACGTGAGCGCGCTCGACTTGGTCGGTGGTCTTGTAACGCTGCGAGGTCTTCACGCCGTCTGAAATCCGGCGCATATCCACCTGGGTGGTTGGAGTGCCCTTGCCAGGATGAAAATTCTCTGCGGTGAGGACGACATAGAGCTTGCCGTCAATGTCGACGATATTGCCCTTGCGGAGGGACGAAGCGATGACCTTCACGATAACGATCCTTGATTTATTGGCGGCGGGGGCCGTGGTTTCGGGGCGCACCATACCGATCTTCTCGCCCGATGCCAGCCTTTCTCGCCGGTGATCTGGCTGAGGTAAAAGTGCCGAAAACCCCGCCTTTCTGGAGCGCCGGCGCTTACGCCGCCCGCAGGCCTCACTTGCTGGCACGCAGCCGCATCACCGCCGCCCTGAGAGGTTGGTTCGCGCAGCACGAATTCGTGGAAGTCGAGACGGCCGCCCTTCAGATTTCACCTGGCAACGAGACCCATCTGCACGCTTTCGCCACCGACCTCATTGGTCCGGGCGGCGAGCGGCGGCCATTATATCTGCATACCTCGCCGGAATTCGCCTGCAAGAAGTTACTCGCAGCGGGCGAGACCCGGATTGTCAATTTTGCCCGGGTGTTCCGTAATCGGGAGCGTGGCGATTTACATTATCCCGAATTCACGATGCTCGAATGGTACAGAGCCAATGAGACTTACGAAGTGCTGATGGATGACTGCGAAGCGCTTCTGGCTGAGACGGCGCGTGTCGCCGACAAAAAGGAATTTCGCTTTCGCGGCAAAGTGGTCAATCCATTTGCCGCACCCGAGAGAATGACGGTCGCTGATGCGTTCGCGCGCTACGCCGAGGTCGACTTGCTGGCCACGGTGAGCGATGGACAGGGAGACCGGGACGTGCTTGCAGCCGAAGCCGCGCGCATCGGCCTTGCTACGGCAAGCGACGATACATGGGGCGACATCTTCAGTCGGATCCTGTCAGACCGGGTCGATCAACGGCTGGGCATCGGCCGCGCGACGATCCTATATGAGTATCCGCTGCCCTTGGCGGCTCTGGCACGACCGAAACCGGGTAGCAACAAGGTCGCCGAGCGTTTCGAGCTTTACGCCTGCGGGGTTGAACTCGCCAACGCCTTCGGTGAACTGATAGATGTTGCCGAACAGCGGGCCCGCTTCGAGGCCGCCATGGCTGAAAAGCAACGTATCCATGGCGAGCGTTATCCGCTGGACGAGGACTTTCTCCTCGCCCTAGGACAAATGCCACCTGCGAGCGGAATTGCTCTCGGTTTCGACCGGCTAATGATGCTGGCGACCGGCGCCCAGCGGATCGAACAGGTGATCTGGGCGCCTGTGGTCGAGCCGTAGACGAACGTAAAAAGGAATGACCGATGACAACGCTACGTAGCTCCGCGCAACTCCATGCCGGCGGTCTGGTGACACAGGAGCGGCAGGCGTCGCTCGAGAAAGTCGTCGACCGTTATGCGGTCGCAGTTCCGGACGCGCTGACCCGCTTGATCGACCGCAATGATCCGCACGATCCAATCGCACGGCAATTCATCCCGGATATTGCAGAGCTCAATCATCAAACGAGTGAAAACGAGGACCCGATCGGTGACGATGCGCATAGTCCGGTTGAGGGTATCGTGCATCGTTATCCGGACCGCGTGCTGCTTAAGCCCACCCACATCTGCGCGGTTTACTGTCGCTTCTGTTTCCGCCGCGAAATTGTAGGCCCTGGCAAGTCGAATGTGCTCTCGCATGAGGCGATGGAGCGGGCTCTCAACTATATCCGGACACATCGGGAAATCTGGGAGGTCATTCTGACCGGCGGGGATCCATTGATTCTTTCGGCACGCCGGTTGCGCTCAATCATGAATTCCCTTGCAAAGATCGATCACGTGAAGGTCGTGCGAATTCACACCCGCGTGCCGGTTGCGGAGCCCACACGTGTGACGCGCGAACTTGTACGCGCGATGAAAGCCAGCAAGAAAACCACCTATGTCACCGTGCACGTCAATCATCCTCGCGAGCTGGCGGTGGACGCGCGCGCGGCATGCGCCAGTATTGCCGATGCCGGGATTCCGCTGCTGTCGCAAACGGTGCTGCTCGCGGGGGTCAATGACGCGCCCGAGGTGATGGGTCAGTTGATGCGCACGTTGGTCGAATGTCGGATCAAGCCGTACTACTTGCATCACGGCGACATGGCGCCAGGCACCAGCCATTTCCGTACGGACCTGACGATTGGGCAGGAACTGATGCGGGTGCTTCGCGGTCGATTGTCCGGTCTGTGCCAGCCGACTTACGTGCTTGACATTCCAGGTGGCCACGGCAAATCGCCCATCGGCCCGAACTACGTCGAGCGAGTCGGCTCAAATGGGCATGCGCAAGTTGTTGTCGAAGACTACAACGGGAAGCGACACCGCTACCCGTTGTTAGTGTCGGATGGCCAGCAGGTCGAGAAAAGCCGCCGCAACGGCAAGGCTGGCAAAGCCGATGAACACGACGGCGATAACCGCGTGCCACACGAAGGTCGCGTCGCGCCTTAGGGATGCCACTACGTTCTTGCTGTTGATCATTGCCTGACGCCCCGAGAGAAAGTTCGCAGGACCGCAATACTTCTACCTGCTAAGGAATCATCCGGCCCATAATTTGTATGTTAAAAAACGCGTGAGAAGCGCTGCAGCTTCGCATAGCAGCTATGATTGCGACGATCGGTGCGACGAAGCGTCACCGGGTGTGAGCGTAAAGGGCGCGTAAAGCCGGACATTGTCTTTGTTTATCCGTCGCCTCGCGGGCTCCGCTACTCGGGAACCAGCTCGCTGGATCCTCCGCCTCGACCGGAAAATCGCGAAGTTTCCGCAGTCCGTCCTTCATCGGCAGCACGGCCTCTGCATAGTGCAAGTGGATAACCGGTTCGAACGTTACGCGACGAGGCACTGCTGCGTGAACGTCAGTCAGGCCAAACGTCGGGTGGTGAGTCCTGAGATGGCCGCCACAAGGCGTGCAGAGCTGTCGGTCACTCATTTCCGTTTTTTTAAGGTGGCCGACGAATTCCTTTCCTTCGTGACTGTTACGTCTTCTGCCTTCCACAAGAGGTAGGCATTCACCGGACTCCCGGAGTAAGAGCGGCAGGAATTGCAGTGGCAATATCCCATCGCCACTGGAGCGCCTGTCACCTGGATCTCGATGCCCCTCATCCTTTTGGACGATTCGCAGTGATAGAGGGTCGGCATCACGCCAGCGAGCGCCGCACACCAGGTCGCAGTATTCAGCACGCGTCCAACAAATGTCGTGGCAGATTCACTGAGGTCACCTTCACTCGCGTCTCGCTCTAGCAATGTTTCTGCAATATCCTCTGTGGCATAACGCGACCATCCCTCAGCGGTGTTGAAAGCCACCACTCGTATTGGCTTGGAGTGCTCGCCGCTGCTGATACTGCTGATGGCATCCCTTTCGCTGGCGGAGGCTTCGTCGGTTTCGACATAGGCGCGACCAAGCGGGCCAAAGTCATTGAGCACCAAGTAAACGGGACGCAACTCCCCACGCTAGGTGCTCGTCAGTTTAGCCCCTGCGAGAATGCAAGTGTCAGTGAATTTTGCACCGACCTGAAGGCTGCAAATCGTGATGACCGTCACAGCCAACCGTTTTCAAATGAGTAAGCTGTTGGCGTGAAGGCTTTTCTAGGAAACACCCGATGCCAGATCACATGCGCGGGATAAATAATCAGCATCGAAGAAAGAATTTCACGCCGTCAGAGGATGCGCTGATCCGACAACAGCCCGTCGCCGGCATCGGCCTCAAGCGACTTGCAGTGATCCTGCACACCAACCAAGAGGCGATCAGACAACGGGCTACCGAACTTGGCGTTTCGCTGGTCATCGGCGATGAAAGCGACGGGGCTATCGACACGCGAACTCTCCGCTGCACGAATGGATTCGTCGACCCGCTATTGGAACGACTGAAGGACGTACACGGGAAATGAGATTATCTAAAACGTTCCATCAATAGCGCGAGTGGCAGCGGGTCCGGCCCTAATATCCCTTAATAGAAAATCTGTCTAACAAGGGGGTCACTTGGTAGTTGAGGGTCTGCGAAACGCGATTATTTTTGCGTGGCGCTTCGGCCCGCGCCGCACGCGCTGCGTGTCCAATCTTCGCCAGAGCATCAGGAGCGGACTGGGGCGGAGGTACAACTTGCGCGGTCATGTCGGTTGCCGCTGGTGCTACGGCGTGATGGGTTGTGACTAGCTTAGGTGAAATGGGCTCCAGCGTTGCATTCCCATAGAACAGCAACGCAATCAGTGCCAAACCTACAAATGCCAAGAAGGAGAGAGCTGGCATTACCTATCGCACTCCCTCTAAGAGAGGCCATAGTTGAGCGCCAAAACCTAACGTGACTACCGCAAACCAAACAGCTGTCGCGGCAATACCCAGCGTGGTGGTACGGACGTTCTTCCACATACCGTCACGGTAGCGCCGCGCATCTGCCCACCGGCACCTATACGTGCGTATATTTTGGTATAGGTGCGCCACGGTTCGCAGGAGCCCTCTTGCTGGCCCGTCAGTGCCACCGGCTCTTCGAGAGATGGAGGCGGGAGGCCAGGCCGTTATTTAACTGTGCGAGGCGAGCGTCGTTCCTGGAACTCGTAAATTCAAGGAACGCTGTGTCGGCGGCGGTGCTTGATTAATTTAGTGGCCACCGACTGACAGCCCCCTTTGGTCTGGTCCGGTGGCTGGAGTCGGCGCTTTTTCACCATCGCGGCGGCCACTAAAACCGGGCACCGTGCCCCACACCGGTCACCCATATTGTGTGCTGACCTCTTCGGGCAGTCGGCCGTGATTTGATCCTACTAATCGATGATCTTGCCGTCGCGGCCAAGCTTGTCGATCAGCTCATAACAGCCATCGCGGCCGCACTTGTCACAACACACACGCAACAGGTCGAGCTTGCCGATCAGATCGCTAAAGATGATTGCGCCGTCACCGGGGCGGGTTTTCATAAAGGTCGTAGGCCAGTGGACTATAACCCATAGTCCAAAGGACTACAGATTTAAGCCACTGAGCTACGACGCACAAAACGATGAAATCCACGACAACATCACGCGGATGCGCCGCGAAAAACGAGAGGGTCTGAAGGCGCTGCGGCAATTTGCTTGCGTCATCGTCGTATTGCAGCACTCACCTACGAACAAATATTTTTGGCTTCGGCGAATCACGGTACGATGCTACGAGAATTGCAGGTGTGCTCGAAGGAGGACGCCATGAAATCACCAATCATTAAGCGGTCGGTTGTGGTTGGCGGACACAAAACCAGCATCAGTCTTGAAGACGAGTTCTGGAGCGGGCTGAAGGAGATCGCGCAGGCCCAGGGTGCCTCGTTGGCGCAGACGGTTACAGAGATCGACACGACGCGCCAACAGGGAAATCTGTCGTCGGCGATCCGCTTGTTTGTACTCGGCCACGTTCGCGATCAGAAAATGAGGGCGGCGTTTGAGGCAGGCGTTTAGGAGAGAGCCGGCCCGTACGAATTACTGCTGACCAACCATTGTGCTTTGAGATCCGTCAATAATCTGGCTTTGTCCCCGATTCACCCATTCTGCTTGGCGATTCTCCCGGGCCATCAGCTTGATCGAGTGGTCCCGACAGTCGTCGAATAACCGTCGGGTGTATTCCGGCAAAGAAAAGCCCGGGTCTCGTGCCAGGAGCCGGGCTAAGTGGATGGTGAGGAGAGATCGTCAGCGCAGCATTCTCACCGCTAAGTCGTCAATAAAGCCGCCGTAAAATTCGGCTGAAATGCCTCGATTCACATAATGTGTGGGCAAACTTGGCCGCGCTTCCCGTCTACTCACAGGGCAATTGGCATTGCGGTCCTGACTCTTCTGTCCGGGATGTCGGTTTTAAAGCTTCCGGTGGTGTAGAAGGCGTGGGTGTCGGTCGTGTGGAGGCACTGGGCACCGCCGCGAGTGCGCGTCGTGGCGAAGCCAGGGGCACTACCGCGGGTGCGCGAAAACCGTATGCCGCACTGTCATTCCAGCAATGTTTGCTGCCGTGCCAATAAAGATGCTGCGCCTTGGGAAATTTGGCACGAGCCTCGCTTATCGTCATGCATGCTGGCGAGCCATATGCTAGTGACGACCCGACCGCGATGGAGACCGCAGAAAGAAGCATAATGCGCGTTGTCATTGCAAAAGCCATTTGGACCCATATCGATCCTCTGTATCAGTCCTTTCATGGCGGCAAAAAAAAGATCACGGTTTTGCTTGTGATTAACTCTGTGAATAACCGGAAAACAGGCTAGGGCTAACAAACACATCGACCGACCAGTTCAATCATACCCTTGGCGCGTTCGGGGTAAGCTGGTGCCTACGCATCCTGTGCGGTGCGCTGACAGACAGAGTTCCTCTGTTCTTTGAATGTTGCTGGTCCTTAATTTCTCTTAAGTGCCTAGACCGCAGCCAACGTGGTCACCTGAAAATTGCACCCAAACCATTGGGAAATATTATTGTTGCCGGAAGCCTCAACAATGGGCGGCCCCGGCGGAATGCCATGGTGAGCAATCTGCTGCGACCGGATCGTTGACTTGGATCAATGCAATCCAATGATTGCTGTTTCAACTATTGAGGAGAAACGCACATGGGAGGTACGCACTCCGCAATCGCAGGCATCTCCAAAATGTCGCGCTGAGTTAGCGGAGGAGTTTCTACCAAAACTAGTGGGAGCGTGGTGTTCTTACGTTAAAAGGAGGCGTCATGATCTCCTTGCAAGACTGCATCGCTTTTAGCGGGCTCAGTGAAGATGAAGTGACTGCTATTGGGGAGCACGAGCAATATTCCAACAATTGCAGCTTCTGCTTTGGCTGACTATCTCCTGAAACAGCCGCATGGCGAGGAAAAAATTCGCGCCATGATAATTGACGATATCCACGAAGCGCTCTGCAGGGTGCGGATAAAGCACGCGCAGGAATTGTTCATGGCCCTTCGCCATTTTCTCGATACGTATCCCAAGGCGCGCGTTGGTGTAGAGATCTAGGCTTGGGTCTGTTTGACAACTTGGTGTCCGCTTTGACCCAAAGCGGACATGGGGCATCCCTTAACGGCCCTCATTTGAACCGCTACGATGCTCATGTCCGAAGCCTCGGGGAAGGCAATGAGACGGCGCGAGTTCATCAGTTTACTCGGCGGTGCGGCGGCTGCGTGGCCGTTTATTGCAAGCGCGCAACAAACTGGAAAGATGTCGCGGATCGGGTACCTCGGTGCCTCCTCCGCTTCGTTGGAGCGGCGTGACTTAGAAGCATTCCGACAGACACTCCGCGATCTGGGCCATGTCGAGGGCGAGAACATCACCATCGAGTACCGATGGGCAGAAGGAGATGACAGTCGTCTCCTAGGCTTGGCGTCCGACCTGATTCGCCTCAAGGTCGACGTGATCGTGACCGAGGGCACGCCCGGCACTCTTGCAGCCAAGCAAGCGACCAACACCATCCCCATCGTTTTTGCGTCGAGTGCCAATCCAGTTAAGGACGGGCTTGTCGCCAGCTACGCTCGGCCAGGCGGGAACGTCACGGGATTCACCATCAACGCACCGGAGCTGGAAGGGAAACGTCTGCAGACTTTGAAGGATGTGGTTCCTGGGCTCTCCCGCGTCGCCGTGATGTTGAACTCGGCGAACCCCGCCGTTTTGGGGTTTTATCCAGGTACCCAGGCCGCCGCTGCGGCGTTGGGGATGACGTTAGAGCCCGTGTTAGACGTTCGCCGCGTGGATGATTTCGAGCTAGCCTTCTCGACGATTGGCGGCGCGCACCCCGACGCATTTATTGTGCTCGCGGATCGTTTTTTACTCGCGCACCGAAAGGAAATCCTCGCCTTCGCGGCAACCAGCCGACTGCCGGGAATGTATCCATACCGAGAGTATGTAACCGCTGGCGGGCTCATGTCGTATGCGCCGAGCGACATCGACCAGTTTCGCCGCGCGGCCATCTATGTAGACAAAATTCTGAGAGGTGCAAAACCGGCCGATCTCCCCGTCCAGGACCCGACCAAGTACGAGCTTGTGATCAACCTCAACACGGCAAAAGCACTCGGCCTCGATGTGCCGTTCCATATCCAACAGGTCGCCGACGAGATGATCGAATGAGGGTGGCCACTTCCGCTATTGGCCCCTAGCGGACATCGGCCCGTGCACCACACATGTCTGCTTTAAGGTAGCAGACATCACCATTGCGGCATTTCGCTTTTTGCGGTCGCTATTGGGGGCAAAGCGGACATGCCGTTTTGCGTTGCACATGTCCGCTTTTGACCCAAAGCGGACATCGTGGCAGTGCCGTTATTGAGGCCAAATTTACGCGCCGCCAATCGCAAGACTAAGTAAGACTCTCATGAGGGCGATCCCCTGGGGAGGCAATGAGGCGGCGCGATTTCATCAGGGTGGTAGGCAGCGCGGCGGCGACATGGCCAGTTGCGGCGGCGTCTACTGCGCACGGGCAGTCACCGAAGCCAGTGATCGGCTTTCTAAGAAACACGACGCCTGACGAGTCAGCTTACCTTCTCACCGCCTTGCGCAAGGGACTGAACGAGGCCGGTTACGTCGAGGGCGAGAACCTCGCCATCGATTATCGCTGGGGGTGGTCATCAAGATCAGCTGCGGAGTCTAGCGGACGACCTTATTCGCCATAACGTCAACCTGATCATAGGTGGTGGCGCTGCTGCGATCATAGCGGCGAGGGCCGCGACGGCGACGGTTCCAATGGTGTTCGTAACCGGCGACGACCCGGTCAAACTCGGATATGTGGTTCGGCTGAACCAACCAGGAGGTAATGCCACGGGCGTAACTTTCCTGTCCAACACACTGAGAACCAAGCAACTGGAATTACTCCACGAGTTGGTGCCTAACGCCTCGGTGATCGGCATGCTCGTCAAATCCCAAAATTCCAGCCAGCAAAGATCATATTGGAGAACAGGAGGCGGCTGCACGCGCGCTTGGGTTGAGCCTGCAAATAGTAGAGGCCAGTAGCGAACGCGACCTAGCGCCAGCCTTTGCAAGCCTTGCCGCCAACCGCGCTTCCGCACTCTACGTTGACGGGGACTCGCTGTTCACCGGCCTGTGCGCACAACTTGCTGCGCTGGCGAGACGACATTTGGTACCCTCGATCTATGATTTGCGCGAATACCCTGAAGCTGGCGGCCTGATGAGCTATGGAGCGAGTGTGACCGATGCATATCGCCAGGCTGGGATCTACGCGGGTCGCATTCTCAAGGGCGAGAAGCCCGCCGACCTACCGGTCGTGCAGCCGACCAAGTTTGAGCTTGTCATCAACCTCAAAACTGCCAAGACGCTCGGCGTGAAGGTACCAACTTCAATGCAATTGCTCGCCGACGAGGTGATCGAATAGCGGCAGTGTGTGCCGCAGCGCAGGATGTCCGCTATTGGCCCAAAGCGGACTAATCGACTTGCGTGCGCACTCGCGGGGGCGATGCAGCAAGGCGAACGACAGGCAAAAGCGGCCGGTTATGCATTGTCACTTGCCGAGTAAGTAACGAACCGGTTGCACTCACATTGAGGAGTGACTTCTTCCTCGGGCAATCGGCGGTGATCTCGTCAAGCCAATCATCTGGCGCTTAATCAGAGCAAACTGCCGATATTCTTTTCTCTTGTTGTTTCATGTCAGCAACAACCGATTTTCTTTTCTCTCCCGTCTGAATTCTATTTGCAAAAAATCTCAATAAATCGGCTGTGCGTCGTAATTCCTTTTCACAGTTTGGCGTTAAACCCGGTTTGCCGCTGGGCTCATTGGCCTGCGCACGAGCATCATTTGTCTTGTCCTTGACCAAGGGTGCCTTAGCTTCGATGGCGACAGGTGGTGGCTTAGCTACGAGTTTCGCTTCTTCTCGAAGAGAAATTTGTTTAATGACCAGCGCTCCAACGACCATCAGAGACAGCGGGACTAGTACATATAATAGTCTTGCGTGTCTCTTGGCTAGCGGACGGACAGCACTGGCAATCTCGCCAATACGGACACTCCACGCCGCATTGGAGCGTTCACTGTGGGGCGTTACCAAGGTGCCGGAAAATTGCGCGGCGAAGGCCTCGGCGGCGGCAAGGTCTTTGAAAAACCATCGAACGTAATCGCGCTCGCCGTCACGACGGCCTGGGACGTAATGATCTGTTATTGCCCGCTGGCGGTGAAAGTCATGCATGTCTTCGAGACGACGACCTAACCCGTCTTCGGGAACCACGATCTCGACCGCATAGGTCTTTGAGGATGGTGCGCCTTTGTCTGGACTCATATTCGATTTCGCGGAAAGATGATTGCGCCGTCGCGGGGCATTATTATCAAACCGCGTGTTTGGCAAACGCAGCAAGTGGGACGGCATCTTGTTTGTGGTGCCAGACAACCATCGCGCTGAATTGATTCACAAAAAAGAGAGACTTTGTGACGGCTATCACAGATCCTTGGCGCGATCGGCGTATTTTTAAACTGCCGGATTAGCGACAAGGGGACCAAGCCATGCCCCACGTATCCTCTGTAATGATCGGTGCCGCGTTGTTCACCAAAGTAATCGCCACCGGGGCTAAAATGGATGTCAGAAACCACTCCGCTGCACCTGTGGCTAGCATCTCAGTAGTATTGCCGACCGGCATGAAAAGCTTTCCAGTTGAATTGCCGGAGTGAGGAGCAACCGCGCAGCCAAGGCTAATGCCTGACAAGATCGCCGCCCTCAGCAACGGGGGGGCGGCTTTTCTGTTTCTAACTGATCCAAGATCGCCGAAGACGATTGCGCCGTCGCGGGGCATTGTGGCTCTCCGCAGGCGTCAACGGCTTTTACATGGCCATCTTGAGTGGATTGCAGTGAGTAGGACGTTAGTTGCAGCACCGTCCACGTATTGCGGATTTTGTGCAATGAACGCCCGCATCACTTCCTCAACTTCAGTCAGGCTCGTCATGGACGGAATGCACTTCTCACACCAGTACGATGCCTGCGCGACAGTGAGAATGAAAAACCGACATTTGTTGGCACGATTCGTACAATCTTTGAGCCATTCTCGCGCAGTATAATCACTGTCCCAAGACTGGCCTTCGGGGTTGGCGCGTTGTGCATTCACCGGTGTCGCCGCAACCAACATTGCCGCCGCACATATCGCTATCATGCGCTTCATGTTCCCTCCCGCTGATCGCTAAAGATGATTGCGCCGTCGCGGGACATGGCAGCCACTCTTTATATACGGGTCTACCGTCATCTATCGCTGTATGTATGAGACCCAAACACCGACCGATTCAAGAAGTGCCTGATTTTATTGGCGCGCCCTAGGGGATTCGAACCCCTGTTACCGCCGTGAAAGGGCGGTGTCCTAGGCCTCTAGACGAAGGGCGCTAAAGTCGCTGCCGAACGGCGGCTCACGAATGGGTCGGGGTATAAAGACCTTCGCCGCCAGCGGCAAGCGAGCTTACCACTTGCCGGTATTCGGCATTGACTTCCAAGGCTCCTGGGCGGGCAGGGGCGCGCCCTTCTGCAAGAGCTCGATCGATTGCTTGTCTGGGGAGCGCACGAAAGCCATGACGCCGTCACGCGGCGGCCGGTTGATCGTTACGCCGGCTTTCATCAGCCGCTCGCAGGTGGCGTAGATGTCGTCGACCTCGAAGGCGAGATGGCCAAAATGGCGAGCCTCGCCATAGTCCTCGGTATCCCAGTTGTAGGTGAGTTCCAATTCTGGGCCGGGGCGGCCGGCGGCTTTGCTTGTTTCAACCAATTTTTCGTCGGCCGGGCCGGCCAGGAACACCAGGGTATACCTGTTTTTCTCATCCACCCGGCGGCGGGTTTCTTTCATGCCAAGCTTGTTGCAATAAAAATCGAGCGCAGCGTCGAGATCACGAACGCGCAGCATAGTGTGAAGATATCGCATAGGCTGAACCTCACTGACTGACAGAAGGCAGCGACTATACACAAATGATTGCCTCCGATCTTCCCACTGCGATCGAGCGTTTGCGACAGCTGATCGAAAATGCCTCGGTCATCATACCCTTTACCGGGGCGGGTATTTCCACCGAGTGCGGGATTCCCGATTTCCGTTCGCCCGGCGGGATTTGGACAAAGAACAAGCTGATACCGTTCGATACTTTTGTGACCAGCCAGGAGATGCGCGACGAAGCCTGGCGGCAACGGTTTGCCATGGAGCAGAATTTCGCGAAGGCGAAGCCGGGCAGAGGACATCGCGCTTTGGCAAGTCTCTACCGGGCCGGAAAAAGTCCTGCGCTCATCACACAGAACATCGACAATCTGCATCAGGCTTCGGGGATTGCTGCGTCCGACGTCGTGGAACTGCACGGCAACACCACTTATGCCCTCTGTCTCGATTGTGCAAAGCGATACGAATTGTCTTGGGTAAAAGAAAAATTCGATACTTTGGGCGAGCATGCACCCGATTGCGGATGTGGTGGCCACATCAAAACTGCGACAGTCTCGTTCGGCCAGCAGATGCCGCTGGAGGCGATGCAGCGCGCCGAGGAATTGACCAGAAATTGCGACCTGTTTCTCGCTGTCGGCTCCTCTCTTGTGGTTTGGCCCGCGGCAGGTTTTCCGTTGATGGCTAAGCGCAGTGGTGCAGCCCTCGTCATAATCAACCGAGAGCCCACGGACTTTGACGAAATTGCCGATCTGGTCGTGCGTAGTGACATCGGCGACGCGCTAAGTCCTTTCATCGCGAACTGATTCGCCGCGCGCTACGCTGTGCATAGAGCTGTGTGCAAGCCTATTTTGCCCCTTTGCCGTTCGGAGGTCGGTGTTATCTTCGATTCCGCAAAGATTCGTTCAAGCGCCCATCAAGAGGCGCCAGCAAGGTGGCGGCGTTTGGCGTCATGGCGTCGGACGGGGTCGAATCGAAAATGTCTGGGACCAATCTCCGCCAAGGAGCGGTCAGAGAGCTCGTCGATGAAACGGCGACCAATCTCATCGAGTTGAGCGGTGTCATTAAGTGGTTTGATGTCTCCAAGGGCTTCGGATTCATCGTCCCTGACAACGGGATGCCAGACATACTTCTACACGTGACTTGTCTGCGCCGCGACGGCTACCAGACCGCCTATGAGGGTGCTCGGGTTTTGTGTGAGGTGCTGCAACGTCCCAAGGGACTGCAGGCCTTCCGCATCGTTTCCATGGACGAGTCGACGGCCATTCATCCCGCGCAAATGCCGCCCGCGCGCACTCACGTAACCGTGACGCCGACGAGCGGACTTGAGCGAGCACAGGTCAAATGGTTCAACAGGCTACGTGGCTTTGGCTTCGTTACCCGTGGCGATGGAACTCCCGACATTTTCGTGCACATGGAAACCCTGCGGCGCTACGGCATTGCCGAACTGCGCCCGGGTCAGACCGTTCTGGTCCGCTTTGGACCGGGGCCAAAGGGTCTGATGGCGGCCGAGGTTAGGCCGGACGGCGGACCGCTGGGACTGGCGTCCCACTAGACCCCCCCGATTTTACGATTGCCGCTGGCAACGCAGCCGCGTAAAGGGCGTGCCATGCGCGCGCTCAATTGGCTTGCCTTTGCATTCGTCGGCCTCTTTGTCGCCGCTAGCCTGGCTCGGCCGGTCGGCCCGCAGACAGTTGAAATTGCCAGCAAGACCGGCGTCCACGTCTTCACCGTGGAAATTGCGGACAATGACGCCGATCGGGCGAAGGGGCTCATGTACCGCAAGGAGCTGCCGGAAGGGCGGGGAATGCTGTTTGACTTCCAACGGGATCAGGAAGTCAGCTTCTGGATGCAGAACACCTATATTCCGCTCGACATGATTTTCATCCGTGGTGACGGCCGCATCTTGCGCATTGCCGAGAACACCGAGCCCTTGTCGACACGGCTTATCCCCTCGAACGGGCCCGTCCGTGCTGTGCTTGAAGTTATCGGCGGGACAGCGCAGAAACTTGGCATCGCGGCCGGTGACCGGGTTGCCGCGCCGATCTTCAATGCCCGCTGAGGTTTGCTTGCCGCATTATACCGAAGCGTGTATCGAACCCCGGTGTCCGGCGGGGCATAGCGCAGTCTGGTAGCGCGTCTGGTTTGGGACCAGAAGGTCGCAGGTTCAAATCCTGCTGCCCCGACCAATAAAATAAGGCACTTACGCAATTTCCTGTCAGTGACAGGGGCGTCGGGCTAACGCCGGGCTAACAGAATTTAGCGCAAGACGCGTCTCAGCCGTGCCGGCGCGAGCGGCGAACGCTGCAGGCTCCTTGGAATCCAACGGGAGCCTCGGCTCACGGCAGGCATTGCGAGCCAAAAGCGGACATCGACCATTTCATTCAGGGATGTCCGCTTTTGGCCCAAAGCGAACATCACGACTACTCGATCACTTTGTTGGCGCGAAGCAATATCGATTGGGGAACAGTGAGGCCGAGCGCCTTTGCGGTCTTGAGGTGGCGGACCTCGCTCTACGGCGGCTGCGCCGCGGAGGAGCCATTGCCGAACTGCGCGGTGTAGCCCGCGACCATCCAGCCTCCGTCGCTCGTGTCCGACGCCGGGAACGAACCCCAATACGAAGTCGACGGCGAGCCATAGAAATCGAAGAACGATTGCGACAGGCCGAACGTGAGGCCGGCCCACTGGACTTCTATCTTTACTCAAGGCTGGAAAGCGCATCGACATTTAACGGGCTGAGTACTGGCGATATCACCAGCACCTCCCGCATGACCAACGTAGCTGACACCGATAGTTGGCAATTCCGCTTCCGGGTGCACCGCGATCTCTATCCCTGATCGCCGCGTGGTGAACTGACAAATAAGAGGGGGTTTGCTGTCAGGATTGGGCTAGTGAATCGTGCGATCGCAGCGATGCACGAATTCCGCAATGCGTCCGATCGTCGTCGCGTCGGTGAGCAGCGGCGCGTGGCCCTGGTCGGGCACTTCGATGACATCCATCGCTTTGCGCCGCGCGCGCATGGTTTCGACCGTTTCCGCCGTGAGAAGGTCGGAGTTGACGCCGCGGATTACCATCAGGGGTTTCGCCCGGAGCGCGTCGAATTGCAGCCAAAGGGGCGGGACGCGACGTTCGGCATCGACGCCGTTCATGGTGGTGGCGATCTTCACGTCGTAGGTGGGCACCAGCCGACCGTTTTCTTCCTTGAACGTGCGGTGGGCGCTGGCGAGCCAGTCCTTCGCGTCGAGCTTCGGAAATTGCCCGCTGAACAGCCGGCGCAGGATCTCGGCGCCTTCCTCGAAGTTTCGCGGCTGCGGCAGTTTGCCGACATAGCTTTTGATGCGCATCAAACCCTGCGGCTCGATCACCGGACCGATGTCGTTGAGCACGGCACCGACGATGGCGGTCGGCCGCACGGCGGCGAGCAGCATCGTGAGAATGCCGCCACGCGATGTCCCGACGAAGATTGCGGGTGTTACATCGAGTGCGGTCACGACTGCGAGCACATCGGCAAGCTCGACCGGCAGCGCGTAGTTCGCCGGGTTGCGGTCGTATTGCGACTGGCCGCGGCCGCGATAGTCGAGCGCGATCACGCGGCGGAACGGCTTTTCGTGCGAGAGCGCGGACGCGAGCGCCTCAAAGTCAGCCGCGGTGCGGGCGAGGCCTGGCAGGCAGACGACGGGGGTGGCCGAGGCCGTGCGGTTGCCGTAGCAGCAGGCATGCAGGCGCAGGCCATCGGGCGCGGTGATGAAGCTGCTGGAGACGCCGTTCTGCATGCGACGGTTATAGCATACCACCGGGTCGCTGACGCATCAGGGGGTCTGCCTTACCCACAGCGCCATTGTCGTCATGCCCGGCACAAAGCCTGGCATGACCATGAAACGTATTGGATAAGGCTCGGCGACGAGATTGCGCGCGTATGACGGGGAGGCAGTCCGGTCAGGAAACCTCAGCGGTGGCTACCGCCGCGCTTGATGTCGGCATCGATCGCCAGTCTGTTGCTGCCGCCGAAGCGTGCGCGGTAGACCTGCAGGTTCTCCATGATGCGCGCGACGTAGTTGCGCGTCTCGGCGATCGGGATCCGCTCGACCCAGTCGACCGGGTCGACATGCGGATCGCGCGGATCGCCATAAGCCTCTATCCATTGCTTCACGCGGCCGCGGCCGGCGTTGTAGCCGGCGAACGTCAGAATGTAGGAGCCATTATAGCCGGTGAGGAGGTTGGACAACTCGGCCGCGCCCATCTGCATGTTGTAGACCGGATCCTTCAGCAAGCGGTCGCGGTTATAGGTGACCTTGAACTTGGCGGCCGTATCGATGCCCGCTGCCGGCGTCACCTGCATCAGGCCCATGGCGTTGGCGCTCGAGACGACCTTCTGGTTGAAGTGGCTCTCTTGACGCGCGATCGAATA
>Ga0182041_10000233_pt1 | contig 25264 bp, 19 predicted proteins | sample flu12Cox44000178_FD_125967 | JGI IMG/M metagenome (GOLD analysis project Ga0182041, IMG submission 125967) | Lab enrichment of tropical soil microbial communities from Luquillo Experimental Forest, Puerto Rico - flux8day.12C.oxic.44.000.178 | ecosystem: Environmental > Terrestrial > Soil >...
CGCCGTTCGTGTCTCGAGCGGCTGGTGTCCGGTCGATTGCGTCATGAACGTTTCGTCGAGCACGAGGTCGGCGCCCTTCATCGCTTCGTCGACTTTTCCGAACGTCCACTCGTCAGTCGCCTTGCCGGTCGGCATCTGACCTTCGCCGGCGTTTCTGAAGTCCTCGTCGGTCCACTTCCAGACCGCGATTTGCGGCGGCGGTGGGGCTCCGGCACCGCCTCGACCGCGACCACCTGGCGCGCCGGGCGCCGCCGCACCCTGCGCTCCCGCGCCCGGAGCTCCAGCACGGCTTGCGCCCTGTGCCCCGGCGGCGGCCGCTGCGGCAGGCGGAGGCGCCGCCGGACGCATCCAGACGTTGCCCTGCAGCCTCGCATTCGCACCATCCGGTCGAAGGCTTTCGATCGGGTCGACGACGAACGGAAGCGGCTCGAACTCGATGTCGATCGCCTCGATCGCCTCGGCTGCGGTTTTCTCGTCGACGGCAGCCACGGCAAGGATCGGCTCACCCTGATAGAGCGGCTCCATCGTGAGGCCGCGCTCGCCTTGCGCGGTCGCCTGCACGTTTTCCCCAAGCGTCGCGCCGGCAGCCGGCTTCGGGAGGTCGTCGTCGGTGATGATCGCCTTGACGCCCGGTATCGCCAGCGCCTTGCTCGTGTCAAGTCTTTTGACCTTCGCATGAGGCATCGGGCTCACGAGGAGCTTCGCGAACAGCATGCCCTCGACGCGGAAATCCTCCGCGTAGCGCGCCTTGCCGGTGACCTTCGCCACGAGATCCGGCGTTGTGTAGTTCTGGCCGAACAGCTTTTTCTGGAAGACTTTCGTGTCAGCCATCACGCATTCCTCATGTGCTCAGCGCCGCGCATCAGCGACGTCAGAATCTTGTCGTAGTCCTGGCACCGGCAGAGATTGCCGGAAACGCCGTGCGCGAGCTCCTGGCGCGTCGGATTTGGATTGGTCTTCAGATAGCCGGTCGCGGCCATGATGAAGCCCGACATGCAGAATGCGCACTGAAACCCCTGCTCGTCGACAACCCCCTGCTGGACCGGAGAGAGCTTGCCCGTCGCCGGATCCGCAAGCCCTTCAATGGTCACAATCTTCTTGCCGCGAACGGTGTGCGCGAGCACCGAACACGAATAGCGTGGGACGTCGTCTATCAGCACAGTGCATGCGCCGCACTCGGCGCGATCGCACCCAAGCTTCGTGCCCGTAAGCCCGAGCTTGTACCGCAGAGTCATCGCAAGCGTGTCCTGCGGCATCACGTCGAGCCGCCGATCTTGGCCGTTCACGTTGAGCGTGATGAGACGCTCGACCGCGCCGGCGGCCGAGGATCGCTGGCCGCTGACGGTCGCCGTCCTGAACAGGTAGGCGGATCCCGATGCTGCGGCGCCGGCGGCAATGACGCCTTTGATGAACGTGCGCCTGGAAGCTGATTGCGGAACATCTTCTGTAATCTTCTTGTCGTCCATTGCTGGATCACCTCGTCGGGCCGGAGCTCCGACCGTAGGGAGAGGGCTTGGTCGCGTAAAAGATAGTCCCGGAGGCCTATGACATTCAACGATCTTTCGTGCCGGCAGGCGGAGGGCCGGAGTCAACGAGCCACGAACCCGTGGCCGAGATGGCCGTCGAATTGTCACCGTTTGTCCACGGCGGCTTCGACGCGGCTTCGCTGAGCCCTCATTTCCGCTGAGATACGATGTGTCAAAAATGAATCGAGCCGCGAGGAACGGGCGACGAGTGGTGCCGATACGGCTTGGTGTCCTTCTCGTCTGGTCCGTCTGTGGCCTCTGCGCTCAGTCACAGTCCGCCCTCGCCCAGACGCAGCTCGCCGTCCTGCAAGCCGGCCAGGGGGAAGGGCCTCCCGAACAGCACGACACGCGCCGCGGGCCGACCGGAGCCGACTTGGCGACCATCCGATCCGGGACGCGCAGCCGCGATGTGGATGTCGCTCGCATCGCCGTTCGCGCGCTCGGTCGTTTCGAAAGGCCGGCGCTGATTTCCGACATCGCTCCGTCATTGCACCACGCGAACCCGGCGGTTCGCGCGGAGGCCGCCAACGCGATCGGACAGGCAGCCCAGGGTTGGCAACACCAGGAATCAGCCGCCGCAACCTCTCTCGAGAACGCTCTTGGCATCCTCGTCACTCGTCTGCAAGTCGAAGACGATTTCGAGGTGCGCGCGACCATCGCTGAAACAATCGGCCGCCTGCCGTACAAAGATCGCCCGCAAGTGCAAAAGGCCGCGCGTGCGCTGGTCGAATTCGCCGTGCACGCAGAGACCGACCAGGCGGGAGGTGCGTCCGGAGTGATCTCCGACCGCCTTGGTGTTGCCAAAGGGTTCGAGGCGCTCGTCCGCCTGAACCGGGGCTCGTGGGAGTCATCCGAAGCAGTCGAGACGCTCAAGGGGTACGTCATGTCCGGCGCCGAATCCACGAGCGGCGCGCGTGTCCGCCGCCTGGCGCTCCTGGCGCTGATCACGGCCGGCGCAGCCGATGAGGCGGTCGCCACCAAGGCATCAAACGACTCCGACCCACAGGTGCGCCGTCTGGCCATGCGTGCGGCGCCCGTGGGCGTTCTCGTCACTTCGGCGCGGGATATGTCGCCAAGCGTGCGGATGGAGGCGATCGGTCAACTGAAGGCGAAGAGCGCAGCAGAATCCTGCGCGATCTCTCTCGCTGCCGTGGGCGATCCAGAGACGCAGGTCGCGCTCGTGGCGCTCGATCAGCTGTCTGCTTGCGCAGCCTCGGAAGATGCAGTCGCCGCGCTGGAGCGCGCGCTCAAAGACTCCGCTGAGTCCGGGGGAACCATTCACGCGCCACGGGCCTGGCACCGAGCGGCTCACGCCCTCGTGGCGCTCGCGGCTGCCTCACCTGACCGCGCCCGCCAGCTGCTGGGAGACTTCACCAGCTCGCGCACGTGGCAGCTGCGAATGTACGCCGCTCGCGCGGCTCGGATCCTGGCGGATCGAAGCGCCCTGGAAAAGCTCGCGGCCGACGAAGACGACAACGTTCGCGAGGTGGCGATTGACGGGTTGCGAGAGCGGTTCGCGCACGACGCTGACGGCGTGTTCGTTGGCGAGTTGTCGCGCCCTGGCTATCAGGTACTTCGGGCCGCCGCCATCGCCCTCGGCGGCACACCGAATCGGGAAGCGGCAATCCCTGCGCTTACCGCAGCCCTGGATCGTCTCGTCGCCGAAGGCCGTGACAATTCTCGGGATGCGCGAATAGCGATCCAAAAGACCTTGGACGGTCTCGACGCGAAGACGTCGACCACCGCCGGAAACGGTGTCAAGAACGCCGCCCAGCGCTCCAAGAACGTCCCGGTTCGCACAACCGGCGACCGGACAGCGTCCGATCTGAACGCCGCCGATCTCCCGCGTCTGGCGGCCGCGCGCGCCCGCGTGACCATCCGCGGCGTCGGGGGGTTCGACCTCCTGCTCCTCACGTCCCACGCGCAGGCGACGGTTCTCCGGTTCGCCAGGCTCGCCGAGTCCGGCTACTACAATGGGCTGACGTTTCACAGAGTGGTCCCGAACTTCGTGATCCAGGGCGGCAGTCCCGGCGCGAACGAGTACATCGGCGACTCCCCCTTCATGCTCGACGAGCTCGGCCGCTGGCCGCACGTTCGCGGCGCTGTCGGCATTTCCACGCGCGGCCGCGATACCGGCGACGCGCAATTCTTCGTCGACCTCGTGGACAACCCGCGTCTGGATCATGAATACACCGTATTCGCTCAGGTTCTGAACGGCCTCGAAGTCATCGATCAGATTCTCGAGGGCGACGTCATTGAGCGAATCGACATCATTCCGGGCTCGTAGGACCAAAGACCAAGGATGAACCAAGCACCAAGGACCAGTTGATGTTCTCCCCCCGCCTCCCCACCCATCTGGCCCCGAACCGCCTTGCGCAGGCGATTGACGACATGCGGCGCGCCGGTCGCTCGTACATTGATCTGACCGAATCGAATCCGACCCGTGCAGGGTTCGCCTATCCCGTCGACCTTCTCGCCCCGCTGTCGGATCCACGAGGCCTCGAGTACGAACCCGCTCCACTTGGCGCCCTCGACGCACGACGCTCGGTCGCCGCCGGCTACCGGCGCTTCAACATCGACATCGCTCCCGAACGGGTCGTCCTGACCGCGAGCACGAGCGAGGCCTACTCGCTGCTCTTCAAGCTCTTGACCAATGCCGGCGATGAAGTCATCGTCCCGCGCCCGAGCTACCCGCTCTTCGACCATCTGACGCGGATGGATCTGGTGACGGCCAGGCCGTACTCGCTCGAGTACCACGGCCGGTGGTCCATTGATTTCGAGAGCGTAGAGCGTGCTCTGAGTCGACGGACACGCGCAGTCCTGCTCGTGAGCCCGAACAATCCGACGGGGTCGTTCATCCGTCGTGACGAGCTTCAACGCCTCGAGACGTTGTGCGAAGAGCGCCAGATAGCGATCATCGCCGACGAGGTCTTCCGAGACTACGAGCTCGAACCAGGCGCCGCCGACGAGGCCGCGCGTCCCGCCACACTCGAACGTGCGCTGTCCTTCACGCTCGGCGGCCTGTCGAAGTCAGCGGGCCTTCCGCAGCTCAAGCTCGGCTGGCTCGTCGCCGCAGGCCCTGACCCGCTCGTCGACGACGCACTCCAGAAGCTCGAACTCATCTGCGACACCTACCTGTCCGTCTCCACCCCCGTTCAGATAGCTGCAGCCGAGCTCGTTCGCCGGTCGGCCGCCGTTCGCGCACAGATCGCGGATCGCGCGCGCGCGAACTATGCTGCGCTGACGGAAACTGTGGCGTCAGCGCCGTCATGCGCGGTCCTTCGCGCCGAGGGCGGATGGTACGCCGTGGTGCAAGTCCCGACCCTCGAATCGGAAGAGGATCTGGTGCTGCGGCTCCTGAGGACCCACGCCGTGCTCACGCACCCCGGATATTTCTTCGATTTCTCCCGGGAGTCATTCCTCGTCGTCAGCCTGTTGGCGCGGGAAGCGGCCTTTCGGGAAGGCATTGCCCGAGTGCTTCACCATTTCAATGGCTATGGCGCCGACGGTCCGAGCCCGAAGTTCGAAGCCATGAGGTCCAGTAGCGGGAGCGCTGATGAGTGAGCGCCGCGCCGGACTCATCGTCCCGCTGTTTGCCTGCCCGTCGTCCAGCAGCTGGGGGATCGGGGAGCTTCCCGATCTGGCGCCGATGGCGGCGTGGCTTCGTGAAGGCGGGATGCGCGCCTGGCAGTTGCTGCCGATGAACGAGATGGCGCCTGGCCAGCAGTCCCCCTATTCGGCAATCAGCGCCATGGCCATCGATCCACTCTTCATTCATCTGCCTGCCGTTCCGGAATTTGTCGCACTGGGCGGCGAGGCCGCGCTCTCGCCGGACGAGCGCCTCGCGCTCGAGACCGTCAGGCACGGCCGGGTGATCGATCACGCGCTTGCACGCCGGCTCAAACGCCCCTGGCTGCGCGCGTCCTTCAAGCGTTTCATCGACGCGGAATGGCGCCATGAGACCGAACGCTGCGCCGAATTGCAGGCCTTCGTGCGCGCACAAGCGTGGTGGGTCGAAGATTACAGTCTGTTTCGCGCTTTGCACATCCGCCAGGAGAAGCCGTGGACCTCCTGGTCAGTTGACCTGCAACGGCGCGAGCCGTCGGCCATCCGTCACGTTCGCCGCGAGCTCGAGCGCGAAATCCTGTTCTTTCACTACCTTCAGTGGATCGCCGACGGACAGTGGCGGGCGGCTCGATCCAAGGCAGCGGCCGTGAAGGCGATCGGCGACCTGCCGTTCATGGTCGATGGCGACAGCGCCGATGTCTGGGCGCGATCGCACCAATTCCAACTGGACGTTTCGGTAGGCGCGGCGCCCGACGCCTTCAGCAGCGACGGACAGGACTGGGGTATGCCGCTCTATCGATGGGACGTCGTCGCTCGCGAGGGCTTCGAGTGGCTGGAGAAGCGTGCCCGCCGGTGCGCAGACCTCTTCGATGCATTTCGCATCGATCACCTCGTCGGCTTTTACCGGACCTACGCTCGTCCCAAGAACGGCGCGAAGCCGTATTTCACCCCGGCCGATGAGCGCGATCAGCTCACGCTCGGCGAGGCGCTGTTGAAGGTGTTCCGAGAGCCAGGTGCCGAAATCATTGCGGAGGATCTCGGAAGCGTCCCCGACTTCGTACGCGCGTCGCTCGTGCGGCAGGGTGTGCCCGGCTTCAGGGTCTTCCGGTGGGAACGGCACTGGCACAGCGTGGGCCAGCCGTTCCGCGATCCGAGGGAGTACCCGCGAGTGTCGGTCGCGCTCTCAGGAACCCACGATACCGAGCCGATGATGAGCTGGTGGGAAGAAGCGTCGGCCGACGAGAAGCACAGGGTCGGTGCTGTTCTCTCGGCCGATCTCGCGCACGCGCCGTATCTCGAGGTTCGGGACCGGCTGCTCGAGGCGCTGTTCGCGTCGGGCTCCGATCTGGTCTTACTGCCGATTCAGGATGTGTTCGGCTGGCGCGATCGCATCAACGACCCCTCCGTCGTCGCCGACAGCAACTGGGTATTCCGGCTCCCGTGGCCAAGTGACCATCTGGACGAGATCGCTGAGGCGCGCGAACGCCAACAACAGCTCCGCGCATGGGCCGAACAGTACAATCGTTGATCAGCGCCGGAGCGTCATTGTGTACTCCGCCCCGTCGTTCTCGGCTTCGGCAATGGTTTCCGCGGCAGCTTTTCATCCCGGGTTGCCGCCTGGTAGGCAAAAGTCGCGACGATGACTGAGTTGCGCATCATGTCCTGCGGCTGAATCCGCTCGTACACATCCATGTTGGAGTGGTGGGTCCGTGAGTCATATTCAATCTCGTCTTGAACGAACTGGAAGCCTGGAAGACCCACGTCGTCGTACGAAAGATGATCGGTTCCGCCGGTATTGCGAATCGTCAGCGTCTCCATGCCGAGATTCTTGAAGGGCGCCATCCACGCCTGAAAAACGGGCGCGACCGCCTCGTTGCCTTGCAGGTAGAGACCGCGAATCACGCCGGTCCCATTGTCGACGTTGAAGTAAGCCGCGAGTTTTGCATGCTCCGGCTTCAACTGCATCGTTTCCGGATCGCCGAAATGTTCTTTGACGTAGGCTTTCGATCCGAGCAGCCCCTGCTCCTCCCCGCCCCAGAGACCGACGCGCACCGTGCGCCGAAGCTTCGCGCCGCTCGTCTTCAGAATCCGCATGGCCTCCAGCATGACAGCCGATCCGGCCGCGTTGTCGGTTGCGCCGGTGCCGCTGTGCCACGAGTCGAAGTGCGCGCCCAGCATCACGAGCTCGTCCGCCTTGTCGCTCCCTGGCAGCTCGCCGACGATGTTGAACGCGTTCAGGTCCTGTTCGTAGAACCTGTTGTCGATGTCCATCATCAGGGTGACCGGCACTTTTTTCTCCACCATCCGCCAGATGCGACCGTAGTGCTCGACCGCAAGCGTCACCTGCGTCGGTTGAGCCGGGCCTTTGGGCTCGCGTGACACGCCCAGCGGCGCTTGCACGAAGACCGTGCCGCCGTCGCCGCGGCTGACGTCGAGGACCGCCGCGACCCCTTCGTCGATCCAGAACTGCGTCCGTCGGCGATTGAAATCCTGATTGACGTTGCCTCGCCCACGTCCGCGCCCTGAGGACGGCTGCATCGAGAGCTCCGTCAGCTCGGAGTCCGTGTACCGATGCCCAGGGGCGTCGAAATGCGCCGGCACGTCGCGCATCTGCGCCGCGAGCACGAACTTTCCACGCAGCTTTCCCCTGAACGTTTCGAGGTCCTTGTCGCTCTCGATGATGGCGATGACGGCCTCGCCCGAGACGGGCCCGTTGGTCCCGGGGGTCCACGCCTTGGGGTACGCAATGAGAGGGAACGCGCGAGGTGCGGTCGCCATCGCGATCATCTTCTGGTTCTGCCACCCGCGGCCGAACGGCCACGTCTCGAGGTGAACGTTCACCAGCCCCCACTCCTTCATCGACCGCTCGGCCCACTCCGCGGCTTCTTTGATGTTCGGCGAGCCGGTCAGCCGCGGACCGTACACGTCGGTCAAATAGCTCTCGATGTCCATCACCTTGGACCGCTGCAAGCCTTCGTCTTTGATTCGATAGATCGCATCGAGATCGACTTTCTCGCTGGGCGGCCACTGCGCAGCGAGCGGCAGCACGACGAGCATGGCCAGGATGACGATGATTGCAGACCGGCGCGGCACGTTCATTGACGTTCCTCCGAACTGAAAATTCAGAAATCAAAACTGACTGTATCAAAGTAGCCGGTGGTCACATCGCCGTTTTCACGCAGCAGGTTTCATCCGGTCTTGAAGGAGTATCGCGCGCACCTTGGGGTCGATTATCGGGCGCCGGAGGGCGCCCCGGTGTTGGCGGTGGCCGATGGTGTGGTGGTGGAGGCCGGCCCGGCCGGAGACGCCGGGCGCCGCGTCCATCTGCGCCACCCGAATGGATTCGAGACTGAGTACTTGCACTTGTCTTCCATATCTGTCCCTTCCGGCGCGCGCGTGCGGCAGGGCGAGCTCATTGGGCGGGTGGGATCGAGCGGCCTCGCCACTGGTCCCCATCTCGATTACCGGCTTGCGAGGAATGGCGTCTTCATGAATCCGGTCACTGCCTATCACGCCATGCCGACTGCCGATCCCGTGGCGCCGGAAGACATGGCCGCGTTTCTGGCGGTTCGCGATCGGGCCTTTCCTGCTGAGGTTCGGGGGGACAGATTCGCTGCAGCCCCCCACTCGAGGCGTCGTTAAACACGACAGCTCGTGGCTCTGACCCCCGACCAACGAGTCACAAGCCCGGAGCAATGGGCTCGGACAGTTGGCGCGAGATTGGCACGAACAAAACACGTGCGCCGCCGGATCTCATTGGCCGAGTTGCTGCTAGCTGACGTGGTATTGCGTCCCGAGGAAGCCCTCGCTATAGCACAACAGTTGATCCACCGGAGCTCCGCGTCAGACCCCCCGCCGAGCAGGCCCAACGCGCTCCCGCCTGGGCCGCCAACGCCAGCCAACGTCTTCCTGGACGGGGACGGATCCGTGTCGTGTCCGGGCTGCGAGGCGACGCTGGCTGTTTCGGAGGTGGCCATCTTCCTCCAGGGCATCCTCCCGTCCATGCCCTCGCACATAGTGGGGAGCGTTCGGTATCTGGTCGCCCGCGCGCTGCTCGAGGTCGACGCCCCGCCCTTCGACTCCCTCAAGGACTTCTCACACGCGCTGGCCCGGCATGAACGGGGCGACCGCGAGGAAGTCGTCCGCCGCTTGCTCGATCGTGCACGCTCCGACATCCTCGCGCGCACCGGAGAGGCCGCATTGGTCGATCGACGGCGCACGGTGCCGGGAATCGCCGAGTTGCGTCGCGAGTTACGGGAGAGGGACGAGCGCGTCTACGACCAGCACCTTGCCCTCAACGCGCTCCAGGCAATGGCCGCGGGTACGCAGCCCGCGACGTCGCGCGGAATGGCTCTCATCGCAGGGCTGGCGATCGGCGTCACGATGGTCGGCACGGGAGAGGCGCTGTACGTGTGGCATCGGGCACCCTCGCGAGCGCCCGATCAATTGAACGTGTTGCCCGCTCTGGAATTGCAATCGCGCGGGTTGCCCGCCGTGGACGAGACGCGCGACGCGCGCAGGCTGGAGTGGCAAGCGTCCGAGCCCATCGGGCCTTCTCCCGACCTTTCCGTCGCGCCCTCCCGTCCGCCTGCGTTCGTCAATATTGCGAGCAGCCGTCCGGTCGCTGCTTCATCGCATCGAGGAGGGACCAGTTCGTCGCGGCCGCCAAGCAGACCAGGTTCGTCGCCCGCGTCGGCAAAACGCACCGCTCACGAGGGTGTCGAGCCTCCTGTGCCAGCTCAACGGAAGCACTCTCTTTTCACCTGGCTCCGCTCAAAAATCGTGCTCAAAGTCGATCCGCTGTAGTTCTTTCCTTCCTGCCCTGCCGCCGCTCGCGCTCTCGCTCACCGCCCTTCCTGTCCATCCCGGCGTGACATAATTTCACCCCGGTGGCGATCCTCCTCCCATTCCGGGCATTGCGGCCGACGCCGGATGTGGCCCCCCGGATCGCGGCCGTGCCCTACGACGTCGTGAGCGCGGACGAGGCGCGAGCGCTCGCCGAGGGGAACCCATTGAGCTTTTTGCGTGTTTCGCGGGCGGAGATCGAACTGCGTCCGGGCACGGACCCATACGCGGCCGAGGTCTACGATCGTGCCGTCGAGAATTTCCGAACGCTTCGCGCGACCTCGATGGTGGTCGAGGACGAGCCCAGCGTCTACTTCTACCGCTTGCGGATGGGCAAGCACACACAAACCGGTCTGGCGGCCTGTTTTTCAATCGACGAGTACGACCGGAACATCATCAAGAAGCACGAGCGGACACGACCCGACAAGGAGGACGATCGGACGCGACACATGAAAGCCCTTCGTGCGCAGACCGGTCCGGTCTTTCTCACCTACCGTGCCGATCCAGCCTCTGGCGGAGTCGCTGAGATTCTCGAGATCGCGAAGCGCGTGAGCCAGACGGCGCCGCTCTTCGACTTCGACGCGCCCGATGCCGTTCGTCACACAATCTGGCGCGTCGGAGGAGCCGATCGAGATGCGCTCGTCAAGGGCTTCGCCCGAATTCCCGCGCTGTACATCGCGGATGGTCATCACCGGGCCGCAAGCGCGGCGCGGGCTCGCGTCCCTGCCCCCATCGCTGCCAATGATCCTGCGGCACGCCGTGATCCAGGGTTTCTCGCTGTGGCGTTTCCCAGCGATCAAGTCCAAATCCTTCCGTACAACCGCGTGGTGAAAGACCTCAACGGTCTGACGCCGGACAGCTTCCTGCGCGCCGTCGCCGGAACCTTCGAAGTGCAGCCGGACGCTCAGAGAAGCTCTGCCTCGCCTCGACATCCCGGCGAGATTGCGATGTACGTTGGCGGCACGTGGCACACGCTCACCTCTCGAGTCCAGGGGAGCCGGGGCGGTGGGGCGCCCGGGACGCCGCCAGGCGTTGGCAGCGGAGCGGGCACGCCAGATCCGTCGATGCTGATCGCGTCGCTCGATGTCAGCGTGCTGCAGGAGTGCCTGCTCGCGCCGATCTTGGGAATCGGCGACGTGCGTACGGACAAGCGAATCGATTTCGTTGGCGGCGGTCGGGGGACGCGTGAGCTGGAAGCCCTCGTCGAATCGGGGAAGGCAGCCGTCGCGTTTTCGCTTTTTCCCGTCAGCGTGGTGGACCTCATGGCCGTAGCCGACGCAGGCGCGATCATGCCGCCGAAGTCGACGTGGTTCGAGCCAAAACTGCGAGACGGGCTGCTCATTCACGAGATCTGACGCTCGATGCGAGTGCTGATTGCAGACCGGTTCGAAGACAGCGGCATCCTCGCCCTGAAGGCATCGGGCTGCGACGTCGTGTACCGTCCCGACCTCAAAGACGATGCCCTGACGGCGGCACTTCGAGAGACGGCCGCCGACATCCTGGTCGTGCGCAGCACGGTAGTCACGGCGCCCATGCTCGAGGCTGGGCCTCTCGCGCTCGTGGTCCGTGCGGGTGCCGGCTACAACACGATCGATGTCGCCACCGCCTCCAGACGCGGCATCTATGTTTCGAACTGCCCTGGTAAGAATGCGATTGCGGTGGCCGAGTTGGCATTTGCCTTGATGCTCGCGCTCGACCGGCGTGTGCCAGACAACGTCGCAGATTTGCGCGCCGGGGTCTGGAACAAGAAGGAATACTCGAACGCTCGCGGTCTGTTTGGTCGCACGCTCGGTCTTCTCGGTTACGGGAACATCGGCCAGGAGACCGCCAGACGAGCGCACGCATTCGGTATGCCGGTCGTCGTGTGGAGCCGGCGCTTCCTGAGCACCGGGGGGATGCGGTCCCTGAGCGGTGAAGCCGGCAGCGCCGGCAACGCCAAGGTTGCACAGTCCGGCGACATCGCTCCCGTGTCGGGACTCCCGATCGAGGTCGCCCGGACGCCGCAGGAAGTGGCCGGGCGATGCGACGTGCTGAGCATTCATCTTGCTTTGACGGCAGACACAAAAGGCCTGGTTGGCGCATCGGTCTTCGACAAGCTGAGAACGGGCGCTTACGTGATCAACACCGCGCGCGCAGAGGTCGTCGACTATGCCGCGCTGGCAAAGGCCGCGCGAGAGAAACATCTACGCGTCGGCCTCGACGTTTTTGCCACTGAGCCTTCAGGCGCGGCCGGTGAGTTCAAGGACGCCATCACGGCGATTCCGAACGTGTACGGCACGCACCATATCGGCGCGTCGACGGATCAAGCGCAGGAAGCCATCGCGGCCGAAACGGTTCGGATCATTACCTGTTACAAGGACACCGGGAAGGTTCGGAACGTTGTCAACCTGGCAAGAAAAACTCCCGCGACGCATATGCTCGTCGTCCGACACCGCGATCGACCTGGAGTGCTCGCGCATGTTTTCGATCGGCTGCGCAGCGGCAACATCAACGTGCAGGAAACGGAGAACGTCATCTTCGACGGCGCCGAGGCGGCTGTAGCGCGCATCAACCTCGACGGCTCGCCGTCGCAGGCGTTGCTCGACCAGATACAGGACGGGAACAAGGACGTTCTCGATCTGCACCTCGTGCCTTTGTGACTGGAGTGCCGCACATGACCACCGTTCACCGCGTCTACAACTTTTCCGCCGGGCCTGCGGTGCTGCCCGTATCGGTGCTCGAGGAGATCCAGCGCGACCTGGTCGCTCTTCCGGGCGTCGGCATGTCTATCCTCGAGATCAGCCATCGTTCGGCGCCGTTCGAGGCGATCCTCGCCCGCGCCGAGGCCGATCTCCGCTCCCTCGCCGGCGTGCCCCCCAACTACAAGGTCCTGTTCCTGCAGGGCGGCGCGAGCCTGCAATTCTCCATGGTGCCGATGAACCTGCTCGGTGCCGGCACAACCGCCGACTACATCGACAGCGGTTCGTGGGCCGAGAAGGCCATCAAGGAAGCCAGGAAGGTCGGCCCCGTCAACATCGCGGCAACGACGAAGGAAGAGAACTACTCACGCGTCCCGCGGCAGGATGAGCTTCATTTGACGCCGGGTGCGGCCTACGTCCACATGACCTCGAACAACACGATCGAGGGCACCGAAGCCAAGCAGCTGCCCGACGTCGGCACCGCCCCCCTGGTCAGCGACACCTCGTCTGACATGTTCAGCCGGCCCATCGACATCAGCCGCCACGCTCTGGTCTACGCCGGCGCTCAGAAGAACATGGGCCCGGCTGGCGTGACCGTCGTGATCATCCGCGACGACCTGCTCACACGCTCGCAAAAGACGTTGCCCACCATGCTCAACTACGCAGTGCACGCCGAAAACGGATCGCTCTACAACACGCCGCCGGCGTTTGCCGTGTACGCCCTGGGCCTGGTGATGAAATGGCTGATCGCGCAGGGCGGTCTGGTCGCGATCGAGCGCGTCAACGTCCGTAAAGCGGCGAAGCTGTACGCGGAAATCGATCGAACGGGTTTTTACCGTGGCACCGCGCACAGGGATTGTCGATCGCTCATGAACGCGACGTTTCGTCTCGGATCCGAGACGCTCGAAGCGGCCTTCATCAAGGAATCGACGATCGCCGGCTTCGACGGCTTGAAGGGCCATCGATCGGTCGGCGGTATGCGCGCGTCGATTTACAACGCCTTCCCCGAAGAAGGCGTCGACGCCCTCGTGAGCTTCATGCGTGAATTCGAGCGCAAGCGCGGCTGACCGAATGTGCTAGTATCGTGTCTTCCCCCGCAGTTTTTCGGAGGTGCAAGTGTTGGCGTCGCTCTTCATCATGCTCGTAGTGTCTGCGATCGTCACGCAGGTCGCTGTATTCTCGACCACGATCTATTTGCATCGGACCGCTACGCACAAGGCCCTGTCGGTCCACCCCGCGGTCGAGTGGATGTTCAAGTTTGCGCTCTGGCTGACGACGGGCATCGTGACCAAGGAATGGGTGGCGGTGCACCGGAAGCATCATGCATTCACAGACGAAGAGGGCGATCCGCACAGTCCCGCGCTCGAGGGCTTCTGGAAAGTGCAGCTCGGCAACGTGTTCTACTACATCCGCGAGGTCCGCAAGAGCGACGTGGTTGAGCGCTACGCGCGCGACATTAGAGACGGCTGGTGGGACCGCCACCTGTTCAGTCAAGGCATGCTCGGCCTCGTCGTCGGAACGTTCGCGCTCTGTGCCGTTCTTGGCGTGGGTTGGGGCCTCCTCGCAGCGGCGATCCACGCGGTTGTGTACGTGTTCGTCCTGTCGTCATCGATCAACGGTCTCTGCCATCACGTGGGCTACAAGAATTTCGACAACACGGCGACCAACATCCGTTTTATCGCCCTTCTTACGGGTGGTGAGGGACTGCACAACAACCATCACGGCTACCCGCGCAGCCCGAAATTCAGCCTTCGCGCCACTGAGATCGATCCGGCCTGGCCGGTCATCAAGCTGCTCGTCGCCCTTCGCCTCGCTCGGCCCTACAAGACCATCGAAGAAATCGCGGCTTGATCAGCGAAGCCCCAGCCGCCGGCGCCTTCTCCTTCGACGCCTCCGCCCGAACGGCTGGGCGACGCTCTCCTCGGCCGGCTGGCCAGCCTGGGTCCCCGCGCCCGACTCAGGAACCTCGGCCGCGAGCGCCCTCCAGTGTTCGACGAGGGCTGGCGCGTGGCCGTGAATCTCGAGCCACGTCATCGCCTCTCGGAAGATGTGCCGATGCACGAGTGCCCGCTGTGCGCGGACGCTGGCGGAGGAGTCGCGCAATCGGCGTTGCAATCCAAGAATCTGACGAAGCCGTTCGATGTCCTTCCTGGCCAGCGGCAGGCTGCCAAGTCGCGGCGTGGCGCCAACGTCCCCTCTGGCGTCCTGCTCTCCGAGCGGGACGCCGATGGGAACGAGGAGCGTCCCGAGCAGGATCGTGTTCGTCAGCGTCTCAGGTGTGGATTCGAACCGGCGGCGATACGCGTCGAGCGCCGCTAGCGAGCGCCAGAGCCCTTCCACTGCAACGCCGTTGACGTTGTAGAGCTTGTCCAGCTCAGGCGCCGTCAGCTCGAGGATCCCGACCGCCGCCAGCGATCGGAATGCCCGCTCTGCGGAGCCGGCGCGCAGGATCTTGTAAAGCTCCTCGAGTACTCGTGGTGCGGCGCTCTTCGCGATCTCGTGCCGGTGCGTCCGGATGGCGGCGAGGAGTGTTGGCTCGATCGTGAAGTCGAGCCGCGCGGCCAGTGCGATGGCCCTCAGCATGCGCACAGGATCCTCACGCAGCCGCACGTCGGGGTTGCCAATCGATCGCACGATCCGGGCCCGAAGGTCGTCGAGTCCGTTCACGTAATCGATGACCGAGAAGGTCGCGATGTCGTAAAACAGCGCGTTGATCGTGAAGTCACGCCGAAAGGCGTCCTCTTCCGGTGTGCCGAACGTGTTGTCGCGATGAATCAGATGCTGGCCTTCGTCCGTTGACGGATCGGGCGCCGGCACGCCGTCCTGCACGACCTCTTCGCCTGGGGCGACCTGCCGGCGAAACGTCGCAACCTCGATGACCTTCGCGCCGAATCTGACATGCGCGAGCCGAAACCTCCGGCCAATGATCCAGCAATTGCGAAAGAGCTTCTTGACCTGGTAGGGGTGGGCGGACGTGCCCACGTCGAAATCCTTGGGTTTTCGCGCCAGCAGCAGGTCGCGGACGCTTCCGCCAACCAGATAGGCCTTGTGGCTGGCCTCGCGCAACCGGTAGAGGACCTTGAGCGCGTCGGGATCGATGTCGCGCCGCGAGATCACGTGCTGATCGCGCGGAACGATCCTCGGGTCGGCCATCGCCCGGCATTGTAACCCCCGTGCTACGATCGCCGGGTATGGGCCGGCGGTTCGCCTGCGTTGTGGTGGGAGGTCTGCTGTCGGCTTCGCCGGCCTCGGCCGCCGACGATGCTCTTGCCAGAGCGCGCCAACTGTACAATCAACGCCAGTTCGAGGCCGCAATCCAAGCCGCTGAGGCAGCGCGTGCGCTGCCGGCGTACACAGATGCCGCGGATCTCATCGCCGCCCGCGCGTACCTCGAGCGCTTCCGTGACACCGCGGTTCCGGGCGATCTGGTGAGCGCGCGCGATCGCTTGCGCCGGTTGAGCCCCGAGCGCTTCGGCCCCCGCGAACGCACGGAATTCCTTGTCGGGCTCGGCGAAACGCTGTATTTCGATGACGCATTCGGGGCCGCTGCGGCGGTCTTCGATTCGCTCTTGCGCACGAACGATCTGCTGGGCGGGCCAGCGCGTGAGCAGGTTGTAGATTGGTGGGCCGCCTCGGTCGATCACGACATGCGGCCCCGTCCGGAGATCGATCGACAGATGGCCTATCAGAAGATGCGCGCGCGTCTCGAGGACGAGCTGGCCCTGCATCCCGGAAGCGCCGCCGCGGCGTATTGGCTGGCAGCCGCCGCGCGCGGCCAAGGGGACCTTCAGGCGGCGTGGGACGCCGCGGAAGCCGGATGGGCACGTGCGACGCTTGCCGAGGATCGGGGCGCGCGATTGCGCGGCGACCTCGATCGCCTCGTGACTGAGGCGATCGTCCCCGAGCGCGCCAGAGTCCTTGCGCAGCCGGCCGACAATCTCCGCGACGAGTGGGAGCGCTTCAAGGCCCGCTGGAGCAGGTAGCGCGCCTTCCGTTCACGGCTTGGCGTCTCTCCAGTTTTCGCCAACACCGACGTCGACCGTCAACGGCACGTTGAGGGTCGCCGCCGATTGCATGCGATCGCGAACGATCGCCGCGTACTCGTCGGCCTTCCCCTCCGGCACTTCAAATAACAACTCGTCATGGACCGTGAGGATCATGCGCGCGTCGGGGTAAGGGACCAGCGCGGCGTGGACGTCAATCATCGCACGCTTCATGATGTCGGCCGCCGTCCCCTGGATCGGAAGGTTGACGGCGACTCGTTCCGCGGCCCCTCGCACCTGGCCGTTGCGACTGTTCAGCTCGGGCACCAGCCGTCTCCGACCGTACAACGTCTTCACGACGCTCGTGGCCCGCGCCTCTTCGAGCGTCCGGTCGATGAACGCGCGCACGCGGGGAAAGCCCGCGAAATACGCGTCGATGAATTCCTGCGCCGCCCGCTGCGTGACGCCGATGTCCTTGGACAGGGTGAACGCCCCCTTTCCGTACAGGAGCGCGTAGTTGACCATTTTCGCGATGGCGCGCAGCTCGTGCGCATCGCGGCCGCTGTTCGGGCCGAAGATCTTCACGGCCGTCCGCTCGTGGAAGTCAGCTCCTTCGCGAAACGCCTCGACCAGCACCGGCTCGCATGACAGATGCGCGAGGACCCGAAACTCGATCTGGGAGTAGTCGGCCGAGATCAGCACATGGCCCGGCTCGGCGATGAACGCGCGTCGGATTTCGCGGCCAAGCGCCGTCCTGATTGGGATGTTCTGCAGGTTCGGATCGCTGCTGCTCAGCCGGCCGGTGGCGGCCACGGCCTGATTGAAGCAGGTGTGCACCCGGCCCGTGACCGGGTTCACGAGCTGCGGCAAGGCATCGATGTAGGTGCCCTTGAGCTTCATGAGCGCCCGCCACTCGAGGATGAAGCGCGGAAGATCGTGGGCGAGCGCGAGCTCTTCGAGGACGTCGACGGCGGTCGACGGCGCCCTGGACGCGCCGGTCCGTTTGATCACCGGCAGCTGCATCCTGTCGAAGAGCACTTCCGCAAGCTGCTTCGGCGAATTGATGTTGAATTCTCCGCCGGCGGCTTCGTAGATCTGCGCCGTGCGCTGCGCCAGTTCCTGTTCCAGCCGCTTCGACTGGCTGGCCAGCGCGGGGCCGTCGACGAGAACGCCCGCGCGCTCGACGTCGACGAGCACGGGGATCAACGGCCGCTCGAGCGTCTGATAGACGCCTGCCAGATCATCCTTTTCGAGCTGCGCCCTGAAGATCGGCGCAAGCTGACCGGCCAGGTCCGCGCGCTCGCACGCGAAGTCGACCACGGCCTCTACCGGGACCTCCGCGATCGAAACGGCCTTGACGCCTTTGCCGCACACGTCCTCTTCGGGGATGGCCTTGTAGCTCACCAGCTCGAGCGCAAGGTCTTCGAGCCTGTGCTCCGATCGCGTGGCGTCGATCAGATAACTCGCCAACATGGTGTCGATGGCGAGCCCCTGGAGCATGACGCCAAAACGCTCGAGGATGATGGCGTCGAACTTCAGATCGTGACCGTGCTTGCCGATCGTCTGGTCTTCGAGAACGCTCTTCAGCGCCTCGAGCGCCGTCGCCGCCGGGATGCTTGCCACCGCTCCGAGCGCCCGATGCCCGATTGGGACGTAGGCCGCGTGATGGGCGGCGGTCGAGAAGGCGAGCCCGGCAATCGACGCCCGCATGGCCGTCGGTTGATCCGGCAACAGCCGCATCGCGAATTGCCCTGCCGCACGGAGTTGGTCTGCAAGCGCTTTCAGGCCCTCCGGGGTGTTGACGATGGAGTAGCTCTTCGCGACCGAGCTGGCTGACGGCGCATACTCGTGCGCGAACGCGCGAAATCCCAGCTCGGTGAAAATCTTGAACGAGCGCTCACGCGACCCGCCGCGATATTTCAACGCGTCGGCGTCGAACTTCACCGGCACGTCGGTCCGAATCTTCGCCAGCTCACGGCTCTGACGAGCCGTATCGGCGTGCGCCAAGAGCCCCTCTCGGTACCGCTTGTGCTTGACCTCCGCCGCATGGGCGATCAGGTTCTCGAGCGAGCCATAGGTCGCGATCAGCTCGCGTGCTCCCTTCTCGCCGATGCCCGGTACGCCCTTGATGTTGTCGATGGTGTCGCCCATCAGCGCGAGCACGTCGACGACGCGGTCCGGCGGGACTCCGAACCGCTCTTTGACGCCTTCTTCGTTGTACCAGGTGCCGTCGTCCCGCGGGTTGAACACGGAGATGCCCGGCCGCACGAGCTGAAAAAAGTCCTTGTCGCCCGTGACGATCGCGACCTCGAACCCGGCCGCCGCCGCCTTCTCCGCCAACGTTCCGATCACGTCATCCGCTTCGTACCGCTCGGAGGTGAGAATCGGGACGCCGAGCGCTTCACACGCCGCATGAACCATCGGAATCTGCTCGGCGAGCTCGTCGGGCATCGGTGCCCGGTTCGCTTTGTAGTCCGCCGCGAGCTCGTCGCGGAAGGTCCGGCCCGGAAGATCGAACGACGCGGCGATGTACTCCGGCCTGTGTTCGCTCAGGAGCTTGCGGAGCATCGTGACGAAGATGTAGACCGCGTTGGTCGGTCGTCCCTGCGCGTTCCTGAGAAAGCCGCCTTCCGCTGTGCGCACGGGCGCATGGAACGCGCGGTACATCTGCGAGCTGCCGTCGATCAGATAGAGCACAAATTTTTACTATATCATTGGCGGTTATGCGGACTCGGGCGCTCGTGCTGTGTGCGATCGCCGCGACGGCGATCGCGTGCAACGCCGCCAGTCTGTTCAGGCAGTACGAATACGAAGAAGAGATGTTTCTGTCCCTCGACGGATCGGCGACCGTGTACGTGTACAGCTCGATCGCCGCGCTCAATGCGCTTCGCGGGACGTCGTTCGACGCGTCATCGCCGCGCCTGGATCGCGACGCCGTGCGCGACTATTTTCAAGCGCCAGGCGTTCGCGTTGCTGCCATCAACCAGTTCCGCCGGAGCGGACGGCGCTTCGTCCATGTGCGGCTCGATGTAGATGATGTGCGCCGCCTGTCATCGACGCCTCCGTTTCGATGGTCGACGTATCGATTCGATCTCCCCGGGACCCGTTGCCCCGGACGTGTCGCCAGCGAAGGCGATCACTTCGTCTACGAGCAGACCGTCGGCGAGCGGGCCGCCGACCCGGCGGACACCGGCGTCCACGGTGCGGCAGCCGGCCAGGCGCGGAGCGGGCGCGCCCGAGCGTGGACGGGCAAGGAGCTCGTGGCTTTCCGTCTCCACCTGCCAAGCAAAATCGACTACCACAACACCCCTACCCACGAGGTCGGCAGAGGCAACATTCTGACCTGGGAACAGCCACTTGCCGACCGCCTGCGCGGTGTTCCGCTGACCCTCCAGGCGTGCATGCAGAGGCAGTCGATCCTCTATCGCACGCTGTGGCTCTTCGGCGTGACGTTCATCGCTGTGGCCTTCGTGTTCGTGCTCGTGATCGCCTGGGTGCTGAAGAAAGGGAAGCCCGTCGAAGCGCGAATGGGGTAGTCAGTCGTTAGAATACGGTTATGGGTTCCGCTCGATCCGTGGGCCTCCTCGCCGTGGCCACCGCAATCGGCCTTCTCGGCGCCTCCAGAATGCGCGCCCTCGTTACGCCGGCAGCTTCCACGTTCGCCGCCGCGCGTGTGCCCATCGTTGTCGAGCTGTTCACGTCGGAAGGCTGCTCGAGCTGTCCGCCCGCCGACACGTTGCTGGAGCGGCTCCTCGATACGCAGCCGCTCGCCGGCGCGCAAGTCATCGGCCTCGGGGAGCACGTGGACTATTGGGACCGCCTCGGCTGGAAGGATCGCTTCTCGTCCGCGGCGCTGACGAAGCGCCAACAGGTGTACGGCGCCCGCTTCAGCACCGAAGACATCTACACACCGCAAATGGTTGTCGACGGCCGAACCGAGCTGGTCGGCAGCGACGCAAGCGCCGCTCGACGCGCGCTCGAACGCGCAGCCGGCACCCCTCACGGCTCGGTCCAGATCGTCGCCCACGATATCGACAAAGCCGTCACGCCCGGCCGTTCCGTGCTCGACGTGTCCGTCACAACGTCCGATCTGCCGAAGATCTCGGGTGGGGATCGCGCCGACGTTGTGATCGCAGTGACCGAGGACCACCTGCGATCGGAGGTCACTCGCGGCGAGAATCACGGGCGCGTGCTCACCCATGCGGCGGTGGTCCGCTACCTGACGACGATTGGCGAAGCCCCGTCCGGCACCGCGTCGACGGCACGCGCGGAGGTTCCGATCGCCCCTGACTGGCAGCGCGCGCAGCTGAAGGTCGTCGCCTTCGTCCAGGAACGCCGCGGCCGCGCCATCGTCGCGTCGGCAGTTCTGCCGGTCGATCGGCGGTGAACCAGTACCCCTATTGGTGGGACACCGTCGGCGTCGCCCCCAATCCGCAATCCGCAATCAATCCGCAACGTGGGGTGGAGCTACCCGTTCGCGCCGACGTGGTCGTTGTCGGCGCTGGCTACACAGGTTTGTCCGCCGCGCGCCGGCTCGCTCTCCAGGGTGCCTCCGTCCTTGTCCTCGATCGCCACGATATCGGCTGGGGCGCCAGCTCGCGCAACGGCGGCCAGGTGCTGACCGGCCTCAGGCTCGATGCCCGAAGGTTGGTGGCGAGGTACGGTGTAGCGCAGGCCCGGCGGCTTTTTGACGCGGGAAACAACGCTATCGATCACCTCGAGACGTTGTTGGCCGAGGAGAAGATCGAATGCGACTACGAGCGCTGCGGGCATCTGCAGGCGGCGTCGACGTCCTCGCACTTCAAGGCATTTCGGGAAGAGCAGGCGCTGCTCGCTCGCGTGTTCAATCACCGCGTCACCATCGTCGAACGCGGCGATCAAGTCACGGAGATCGGCAGCCGCCTGTATCACGGTCTGCTCGTTGACGAGCGCAGCGCTGGCCTGAACCCTGCGCGATACGTTCACGGTCTGGCGGCCGCGGCGATACGGAGGGGTGCCTCGGTCGCCGGCGGCGTGAGTGTGACCCGCATCATCCGACAGGAGGCAGCCTGGCGGGTTCAGACATCCTCCGGCGAAGTGGCCGCGGGTGACGTCCTGATGGCGACCAACGGGTACACGGACCGGGTGGCGCCCGCGCTCCAAAGGCGCCTCGTTCCGGTGGGCAGCTACATCATCGTGACCGATCGGCTCCCCTCTGAACGCGCAGCAGCGCTGTTGCCGAAGCGGCGCATGGCGTTTGACTCGAAGCACGTCCTTTACTACTTTCGTCTGACCGCCGACCAGCGGCTGCTGTTTGGTGGACGCGCGGAATTCACACGTCCCACCGCGGCATCGATCAGCAGGGCGGCGGAAACTCTCCGGCGCGGGATGGCGATGGTGTTTCCGGACATGGCCGACGTGCGTCTCGAGTATGCGTGGGGCGGCAATGTGGCCTTCGCTCTCGATCAGATGCCGCACGCCGGGATGCTCGATGAGATGTATTTTGCCGGCGGCTATGGCGGTCACGGCATCGCAATGGCGACCGAGCTGGGCGATCTCATCGCAAGACGGATCGGCGGACAAACGGTGCCCAACCCGCTGCTCGATCTGGAGTGCCCGCCCATCCCGCTCTATCGGGGCAATCCCTGGTTCCTGCCGCTCGCCGGCGCATATTACAAGGTGAAAGATTGGATCGAAGCCTGGAAATCGTAGACCTCGAGCTGAGCGCAGAGGAGATGCATGCGCTCGCCGGCGAGGTCGTTGCGCGGTCAATCGACCACATCGTGTCGCTGCCACACCAGCCGAGCTCCGGCGATGTCGACGCGGCGGCGTTGTGCCGCGCCATGCGCGAACCGGCGCCGGAGCATGGCGCGCCGTTGACCCCGCTCCTCGATCGTCTGTTTCAGGAATGGATTCCACGCTCGTTTACCGCAGCCGGCCCCGGCTACCTGGCGTACATCCCGGGCGGCGGACTGTTCTCGGCGGCCCTTGCCGACCTCATTGCGAACACGTCCAACCGCTACACCGGCGTCTGGCAGGCGGCGCCGGCGCTGGTGCAGCTCGAAGCCAACGCCCTGGACTGGCTGCGGGACTGGATGGGGTTTCCAGCCGGAACGCGGGGGCTCTTTACGACCGGTGGATCGATGGCGATGTTCAACGCGATTCTGTGCGCGCGCGAACGCCATCTTGGCGCGGACATCCGCCGCGGTGTGCTGTACACCTCCGATCAGGCGCATCACTCTGTCCTGAAGTCAGCCAAGCTTGCCGGCATCATGCCCGACCGCGTCAGGGTCCTGGCCTGCGACGCGCGCTATCGCTTGCCGGTGGATGCGCTCGGCTCGGCCATCGCCCGGGATCGCCGGGATGGGCTGGTGCCGTTCGCGGTCGTGTCGAGTGCCGGCACGACCAACACGGGAGCTGTTGATCCGCTCGACGCCATCGCCGATCTTTGCGCTGCAGAGGGTCTCTGGCACCACATCGACGGCGCGTACGGAGCGTTTTTCTATTTGTGTGACGAGTTGAGACCCGTGCTGCGAGGGCTCTCGCGAGCCGATTCGCTCACGCTCGATCCGCACAAAGGGATGTTCCTGCCCTATGGCACGGGTGCGCTCCTGGTTCGGGACGGTGATGCGCTCCGCGCCGCGCACGAAGCGACCGCCGATTATCTGCCGGCGCCGCCCTCTCCGGGCGAGTTCTATGATCCCAGCCAACACGGCCCCGACTTGTCCAGGGGGTTTCCCGGGCTCCGCGTCTGGTTGTCAGTGAAGCTGTTTGGCGCCGCGGCGTTCCGATCGGTGCTTGCCGAGAAGCGGGCGCTCGCTCTCGATGCCGCCACGAGGATCTCGGCTCTGCCCTATGTGGTCATCGACGCGCCCCCGGAGCTATCGCTCTTCGCCTTCCATCTTTCGTGGCCAGGCGCCTCTCGCGTGGACGAAGACGCGGCCACGCGCGATCTGATGGACCGCACCTCCCGGCGTGGCCGTGTCATGATCACTGGCGCCGTCGCGGGTGGGCGCTATCTGGGTCGCGTCTGCGTCCTCAGCTTCCGCACCCATAGCCCGCAGATCGACGCCCTGGTCGAGGACCTCTCTCTTTCCATCACATCCATCGTCTCGGAGTATCTCCATTGAACCCTGCGCCGGCAAACGCAACCCCCGGGTCCCAACGCGCGCGTCTGCGCGCCATCGCCACGCGCGTCATGCGCGAGCGCGGCCTCGATCCCGAATTCCCGCCCGCGGCCCTTGCGCAGGCGGGGGCCTTGTCCGGGCCGCCGGAGACGACCGAGGAGCCGACGCGCGACCTCCGTCAGTTGCTCTGGTGCTCGATTGACAACGACGACTCACGCGACCTCGACCAACTGTCGGTTGCCGAGCCGCTCCCTGGCGGCGACGTGCGCGTGCTGGTCGCCGTGGCCGACGTCGACGCGGCCGTGCCGAAGGGGTCGCCCTGCGACCGCCACGCCGCCCAGAACACAACGTCCGTCTATACGCCGGCCGTCATTTTTCCAATGCTGCCGGAGCGGCTGTCGACCGACCTGACGTCGCTCGGCGACCAGGAAGATCGCCTGTCGATCGTCGTGGAGACGGTGGTGACGCCGGGCGGCGCGGTCAGATCGTCCGATGTCTACGGCGCCCGCGTACGCAACCGTGCGAAGCTTGCCTACAACTCGGTGGGCGCCTGGCTCGACGGCCAGGGCCCCTTGCCGCAAGCCGCAGCGAGCGTTTCAGGAATGGCTGAACAGCTGCGCATTCAGGACCGCGTGGCGCAAGCCCTGAACGCCACGCGTCGCGCGCGTGGCGCGCTCGAGTTCGAGAGCAGCGAGGTGCGCGCGATTTTCCACGGCGACGAGCTGTCCGACATGGCGCCCGAGCGACCGAATCGGGCGAAGTCGATCATCGAGAACCTGATGGTGGCGGCCAACGGCGTCACGGCCGTGTTTCTGAGCGCCCGCGGCTTTCCGTCGCTTCGCCGGGTCGTGAAGTCGCCGGAGCGCTGGGATCGGATCCGTGACCTGGCGGCGCAATCAGGCATCACACTGCCCGACGAACCTGACGCCATCGCGCTGTCGGCGTTCTTGACGAAACGGCGGCTCGCCAGCCCCGACACGTTTGTCGACCTCTCGACAACGGTCATCAAGCTCCTGGGCTCCGGTGAATATATGGTAGAACGGCCCGCGGCTAGAGGCGCCAAGAGGCCTGACGGTTCGGGCACGCCGGGTCACTTCGCGCTCGCCGTCCACGACTACTCGCATTCGACGGCGCCCAACCGGCGCTATCCGGATCTGATCACGCAGCGCCTCCTGAAGGCCGCGCTCGCCGGAAATCGAACTCCTTATGATTTCGAGGATCTCGACGAGATTGCCGATCAGTGCACCAGACAGGAGGACGCCGCCAAGAAAGTCGAGCGCCAGGTCCGCAAGTCCGCAACGGCCATGCTCGTCGAGTCCCGCGTAGGCGACACATTCGACGCCATCGTCACCGGTGCGTCGAACAAGGGAACATTCGTCCGTGTGTGGACGCCCCCAATGGAAGGGATGCTGATGAAGGGCAGGGCGGGTCTCGACGTCGGCGACCGCCTGCGCGTCCGTCTGGACGGCGTCGACATCGACCGGGGGTACATCGACTTCGTTCCTGCCTGAACCGGCCCCGCGTCCAGCCCCTCCTGCCCTCCGCTCACTTCACCTCAA
>Ga0182041_10000237_pt1 | contig 25021 bp, 17 predicted proteins | sample flu12Cox44000178_FD_125967 | JGI IMG/M metagenome (GOLD analysis project Ga0182041, IMG submission 125967) | Lab enrichment of tropical soil microbial communities from Luquillo Experimental Forest, Puerto Rico - flux8day.12C.oxic.44.000.178 | ecosystem: Environmental > Terrestrial > Soil >...
ACTCCAGCCACTGGGGCGGAGATAGGAACGTCGCCGGCAGGTCGAGGGGGGACAGGATACCAGCCACGGCATGACCCGCACAGAGGTACGGTCGAGCCATGCTGACAGCCACCTGGGTCACGTCTCCGACGGACCGCAGAACACGGGCGGGTTGCGGTATTGTATCAACTCGGCTGCCTTGCGCTTCATTCCGCTCGACAAACTGGAGCACGAAGGCTACCGCGAGTACCGGAAGTTGTTTGAAGACAAAGGCAAGGAGTGACCCATGTCATCGACGCAAGAACGAGCGATCCTAGCCGGCGGATGTTTCTGGGGAATGCAGGATCTGATCCGGCGCTACCCCGGCGTCATTTCGACGCGTGTGGGCTACAGCGGGGGGGAGGTGCGGAACGCAACTTACCGCAACCATGGCAGTCACGCCGAAGCCATCGAGATCACCTTTGATCCGCAGAAGCTGAGTTTCCGGCGGCTGCTCGAGTATTTCTTTCAGATCCACGATCCAACCACCCTGAATCGCCAGGGGAATGACCGCGGGACGAGCTACCGTTCCGCCATCTTTTACACGAGCGAGGAGCAGAAGCTCGCCGCGGAAGAGACTATTGCCGACGTGAACGCGTCGGGCCTCTGGCCGGGAAAGGTTGTCACAGAAGTGCGGCCCGCCGGGGACTTCTGGGAAGCCGAGCCCGAGCACCAGGACTATCTGGAGCGCTATCCGCACGGTTATACGTGCCACTTCGTCAGACCCAACTGGAAGCTTCCCACCCGAAAAGTCGAACAGGCACGCACTTAATTCCTTACAGTTGGGTGCCTGAAGACCAAATCCGTGGCTGGCTGTACCAAGTAAGTTGCGAATCGTGTAGTTGAAATGGCGATGCTTGCGATCTTTCTGCGATTCGTATTTCGCATACGACGGAGCTCAAAACGAGCGCTGCGGGACAGGGACTTGGTTTGTGAAGCGGCGGAAGCACATGGCGGCTCCACAAAAGAAGGCGGCAAGCTTAAATTCTTCGCGCGGGACCAATGACCGCAATTCTGATAAGGGTGAGGTCGGTGGTTCAAGTCCACCCAGGCCCACCATGAGTCAAAAAAATTTACCATGCCGCGTAGCTGCAACGCGCCGCATTGTTTTGCCCCGCCGGAAGTCTGTTTCTCAGCGTAAGTCCTGCCTGAACCGAAGCGATCACGAGACCTTGCCAGATCAGGTGATAGGCTTGAACGGAGCGATCCGGCTGCTATTGGGATTCTCATCACCAAATCACCTCTAGTCCCTTGTACTTGCGGAACTCCTTGTCGCAGGTCATCACACGCACGTCTTCGGCCAGCGCCTGCGCAATCAGCATGCGGTCGAACGGGTCACGATGGTGCACGGGCAGCGTCATCAGCTGTAACACGTGCGCTTCCGCGTACGCCACCAGGGTCACCTGCAGGCGCCTCAGCGCCTCCAACGCGTCCTCACGGCTGAGATTCAGCTTTCCGGCGTCATTCTTCATGGCGACCTCGGCCAGCGAAACAACGCTGAGCTCGCGTTGGTTCGCCGGTTCTCTCAACACGGCCCGCGCCCTCCGCGATAACCTGTCCGGGTTTTCAATAGCAAAGAGGAACGCCACCGTATCCAGCAGGACACGCATCAGTAGCGGCCCGCCAAGAAGGCGTCTACTTCCTCGTCCGTCATCGGCTTCCACCAGTCCGGGTCGAGCACGACCTTTTTGCCTTTCAGGAAGCCCAATTCGGGCTTCTGCCTTGTCGGCTTGGTCGTACGTACTAGGTCCGCCACGGGCTTGCCCCGACGACAGATTGTGACGCGCTCACCGTTCTCCGCTTTCTTGATGAGTTTCGGCAGTTTGTTCTTGGCTTCGGCGACGCTTACCTTCATGATTTTGATTCTAGCCATCTTCGATGGCTATGTCAATTCCTCGGCTCAAGAGACTCAGGAAGTAGGGTACAAACCCCAGTCTTCACTTAAGTTGGAATATATCCGTCAGGAAAGCGGCACTTCCACAGATTGCGCGTTTTCAAGTGGATTACTTCCGGGCTTGCACGTCATCCTGCCATAATCCGGGGTTGAAGATGGCGTCACCGAATCGCGTTCCACAAGCCGACTTATGGTTACTGATCGGCTCGACATGGATCACTTCGAGTTTGCCGACCATCTGGAAGCTAGCGCGTTATGCTTGAAATCGAAGGCGGAAATGGCGGTTTCAGCTGGCAAATCGCAGAAGTTCGGCGCGGAGAACAGACTGCACAGAAAAGGGGCGCTGGTGAGCCGCGCCCCTCTCGTTGTACTTTGCATCAGCTACTGCAGTTCGCTATTGCAAACCGCCTGCGTAGGTTTGCACGCTGGAGAGCAGACTTTGCCCTTGCTGAATCAGGCTGGCCGCGGTCGCGTCGGGAATCGGCGTTCCGTTGAACTCCGCTGCTTCGAGCAACGGAACGATTTGCGCTACCAACGCATCGCGCTGCGCTGTGAAGGACGCCAGCTGGCTTTCGATGTTGGTGTAAGTGGAGTCGTCTGCGGCGCTACCGCTTGCCATTGCAACGGTGGACGCGTGGATGCTGGCAAGGCCCAACGGCCCAACGGGCGCGTTGATCTCCTTGAGGATCTGCGCAAGCGCGACGAAGTTTGCGCTTTTCTTGACGGCGGAGGGCTGCGCCCAGCCGCTTAATTTTTCGGTCAGCGCGCGTCCCTCATGCGGGTAATCGTCCGTCAGACCCACAAGCGTGAGCATGGTCGGCCGGATGTCGGTGTGATCCGAGAATGTTGCGTTGTCCACGCCCGCCTGATCCACGCCAGGACCGACCAGACCAAGCCACGTCGTGGTGATCTGCGGCTGAACGTCGCCGTGGTTCCAGGCGAAGCCGGGCTGCTGCCTGACACAGGCGGTAGCCGGCGTTGTGCTGGTCCCGCAGGCGGTCGATCCGGTGACAAAGTAGTCGGGATTGGCGAAAATCGTGAAGCTCGGCGTCCGGTTCGAATCGAACGTCAGCATGTGCAGCATCTTGAACTCGGGGAGATTGACCATGGCTTGCGCGATGGTGTCCGTAGCCATGGTAATCGGATTGGTCACGCTTACCGTGCCGGACGCCCGCTCAAAAGCCCGTAATGTGGCATCGTTCGGGCCGGGGTTGCCGCCAAGGTAGATATCCGGTGCGGAATCGTTAGTGACTGAGGCGAAGGTCTTGATGCCGGTCTCGGCCTGGAGCAAACCCCTGAAATTTAGGTTCAGCTCGCCGACCTCATTGCCGGGCGTGTTGCCGTAAGTGCAGGGGGTGGTCACGCCATCGCAGCCGGGGTTGGTGGGATTCGCCGCGACCACGTGATCGCCCTCCTCCGCGCCGATTATGAAGAGCGTGTTTGCCGCGGTGATTCCGTCTCCGGCCAGACGGGTGAAGAACTTGTTGAAGGCATCGTCGTACTGCTGTAGTGTTTGCACATAGTGCGCTTCACCCGGACCATAGTCGCCGGCGTCTGATGGGAAACCGTAGCTGTAGGGGTTACTCGGGGTCGGCCGGTGAGGGGTGATGATGTAGGCATAAACCACTGGGACACCAGCCTCCAGCATATCGGCAACGTAGCCCAGCGCGTATTGAGGCGGCAAGCTGAAGCCCGGGAAGCCGGGCGTCAAAGCGCCTTTGAAGTCATCAACGATGGTGTTCCCGTTGAGGTCCAACAAGTTTCCATCCATACCCAGCACCGGACTGCCCAGCCTGAGATTGCGGAACGCCTGGGTGACAAATTGGTGGCCGAAGAGTGCGTTATACCCTTCGTAAGCAGTGGAAGTGCCGGTGGCCGGATCGGTCGCTGCCGCTGAGCCATCCGCATTCGGCTCCCACGGCAAATTGTCGGGAAAACCTCCATTAGCGGCCGAGCAAAGTGTACTGCTCTTCGCGCAGTGAATGGCAACACCCTCGAAGTCCGCAAAGGGGTCGGTACTCGGCGGCACGTTATTTCCAAAAATGGTGGTGAGGTCGGTGGTGGTATTCTCAATCTCCATGTCTGCAGCACCGGCGGCGCCCACATCGCAGCCGGCGCGGGTGAAGGGCACCCAAGGAGCAGGGGCGTTGACGCCGCTCGGATGGTTTTGATCCTTCGGGCCGCTAAGCAGGTTATAGGTGCCATCCTGGCTCAGGTCAGTCCAGTACGTGAAGCCGGACTGAAAACCGATGGCACCAACCGACAGGTATTCCTGGTAGCTGTTAGCGGCCGTGGCCACCCCGTGGCGCTCCGGGTAGACGCCGGTGAGCATGGTAATGATGTCGTCCGACGTGTGGGAGATCAGCTGTGTGTGATGGGTGGAAAGAAGCACGCCATTGTTCTCGATGAAGGTCAGCAAATGCGGCATCTGCTCAAGGTCGGAAGGTACCAGCGTCGAGCCATTGCGTGCGGGATCGCGCATGAAGTGGGTATTGTCGAAGATGATGGTGATTACGTGTCGGACCTTGCCAAGCGGCGAGTTGAGCTGGCAACCTCCGGCAGAAGTGGCGGGTGCCGCCGCCGCTGCGGCCTTCGCAGTTGCGGCTAGAGCCGGTGGAGCCGCGCCTGCGGGCGTCAGCGGATAAAAGGCGAAGAGTACCGCGATTCCCATGGCGAGAACGCGGCGGTGCAAACTGGACGAACCATTTGCGCCCGCAGCTTCTGAGCTTCTGTGCGGGGAATTAGACCGAGATTTCACGTTAACCTCCTCATGGCTGATGAACGGTCTGGGAACCTCGCAGGTGTACGCTGGGGGGGCGTACGCGGTGTTACCCGACTAAGAATTTCATGTGAAAAGCACGGAATCGAGCCAATCCTGTGAATCACACCCCTAAAAAAGGGCGTAGCGGAAGCTGTATTCTCTTCCAGTTGGATTTTTCTTTAGGAGGAAGGAGCTCCGCTGCGGCTCAGATCTTGGCAGGTCAACGCCGGGGCAGAGCTCCAACAAGCTACGATTTCGTTTATCCCACTTTCTGTCCCGGAGCACAAGATCGAAACGGAGTGGGCCGCGAGCTGCGCCGAAGTCATCTTGCGGCGATGCCCGATTTGTGAATGCGATTTGATCATCGGCCACGGACGCCGTCGCAAGCAGATGCACGATGCGCATCACGACTGGATTGGGATCCGTCGGGGTCGCTGCACTGGTTGCGGGAAGACCTTCACCTTTCTTTCCCGGACTTTAGCACGCACGGCGGAGCTCCTCACGAATGACGCGACGGAGTGTCTCTTCTAGTGGTTCTTTGACGTGCTGGAAGTCAAGTACTACCAGGAACTTCTCGGGTAAGCGGAACTTATCAGGCGCTGACGAACAACCTCGGAGCGGGGGCCCCGGCCCGAACTTCTAATAACAGTCGAATTCGCGGGAACATCTTTGTTTTTGCTGCGTTTTTGATGATATGAACCTGCATCAAGTTGTTGTCTCGACCTTTCGCCAATTCCGCCACAACCCCAGCTTTTTCATCATTGCTATCGCGGCGCTGGCGCTCGGGATTGGCGCTAACACGGCTATTTTCAGCGCCGTAGAGGCTCTTCTGCTTCGGCTTCTGCCCTACGGCGATCCCGGACGGCTAGTGATCGTATGGGAGGACGCCTCCACCATTGGATTCGCCCACAACACCCCGGCGCCCGCCAATTATGTAGACTGGCGCGCCCAGAACCAGGTCTTCACGGATATGGCAGCCTTGCGCTATCAGACGGCCAGCCTCACTGGCGATCAGGCGCCCGAGCAGGTTCAGGGCGGCGCGGTCACCGCTAACTTCTTCGATGTCCTGCAAGTGCAACCCTTTCTCGGACGTCCCTGGACGCGCGAGGAAGACGTCGCAAAAAGCAAATCCGTAGTTATTAGCTATCCGCTGTGGCAGCGGCGCTTTGGCGGTGATTCCAAAATCATTGGCCGCAGCATTTTGATGAATGGTCAGAGTGCCGTTGTGCTGGGCGTGATGCCCCGCGAGTTCTTCTTCCCGGTCCCTGATATGGATTACTGGACTCCGGGCTACTACACCCCGGAGGTGCTGGCGCAACGCGATTCCCACTATCTGACCGTGGTTGCGCGCATGAAGCCGAGAGTCACTGTGGCGCAAGCGCAGCGCGATATGGATATCGTGGCTGCGCGGCTCGCGCAGCAATATCCCGAACACAACGCCAATATCGGTGCGGTGGTCGTGCCTATCCAGCAGGAATATGCCGGTGACGCTCGCGCAGGCCTGTGGGTTCTGCAGATCGCCTCTATCTTTGTCCTGCTTATCGCGTGCTCGAATTTGGCGAACCTGCTGCTGGCGCGCGCTTCGGCCCGCCGACGCGAGATGGCCGTACGGATCGCGCTCGGCGCTAGCCGGAAGCAAATCGTCGCTCAGCTTCTCGCCGAGAGCTTGCTTCTGGCAGTTACCGGAGGCGCGCTCGGACTTTGGCTAGGCAGCCAGTGCTGGCGTGTTCTTGGGCGCTTCATTCCGCAGCAGGTCGGTGCGGCGTCTTTTTCGCTGAATCTGCCGGTGCTTTTCTTCACCGCCGGCGTTTCGCTAGCTGCCGGCGTTTTGTTTGGCCTCATTCCCGCGCTCAAATCCACGCATGTTTCTCCCCATGACGCACTAAAGGAGGGAGACCGCGGAGGCGAATCACCAAGCGGTATGCGGCTGCGCGATGGGCTTGTGGTCGGGCAGTTTGCCCTTGCTCTCGCTTTGCTCGCCGGTGCCGGGCTGATGATTCAAACGTTGTGGAATCTTCACCGAATGGACCTGGGATTCCGTTCCGATCATCTACTTGTATCGATACTGCCTTTGCCTCAACCTAAGTACGACACGGACGCTAAAATCCGCAGCTTCTATCGTAACGTGCTCGCGGAATTGCGGACAAAGCCCGGAATTGTCAGCGCTGGATTTACTTCGGATGCGCCATTCACCTCCGAGGGGGACACCGAGGGCTACATCATCGAAGGGGCGCCGCCTCCCGAACCTGGCAAGTGGAACGATGCGCTCTACCGCGAGGCCACTCCGGGATATCTTCGTTCCGTCGGAGCAAGACTTATCGAAGGACGCTTCCTGGAAGACAGCGATGTCGAGTCCTCGCAACCTGTCGTTGTCGTCAACGAATTTCTTGCACGCCGCCATTGGCCGGGACAGAGCGCCGTCGGCAAACACCTGCACATGGGTGGCTATCTCGCAAAGGAGCCTTGGCGCACCGTGGTAGGCGTGGTCGCAGATGTTCGAGAGCGCGGCCTGCTCCTGGGTATGAAGCCGGCAGTTTATCTTTCCACCGAGCAGGTCAAGCGTCCCGGTGCTGACTACTTGGTGGTGCGCACGCTGCAAAATCCCGTGGACGCCGCCAACGCCGTGCGCAGCGCCGTGTGGGCCGTGGATTCGCAGCAGCCGCTCGCGCGCATTCGCAGCATGGACACCATCATCGAGGAGAATGTCGCCGACCGCGAGCGGCCGATGGTCCTGCTCGGGATTTTTGCGGGCCTCGCGCTGGTGCTCGCGTGCATGGGCGTCTACGGCGTGCTTGCGTACGCCGTGGCGCAACGTACGCGTGAAATCAGGGTGCGCATGGCGCTGGGCGCGCGTCCGCTGGACGTCACGCGCATGATCGTCATTCGCGGTTTGCGGCTCGCTCTGCTCGGGCTTGCAGCAGGGCTAGGCCTCGCGCTCGTGCTTGGCCGCTTGCTTGCGACGCTGCTGTATGGGGTCAGGCCTGCTGCTCCAGCCGTGTACGCCGCCACGGCTGCCGCTTTGCTCCTGATCGCCCTCCTGGCCTGCGTCGTTCCCGCGCAGCGCGCCGCGCGTGTCGATCCAGTCGTCGCGCTTCGCAACGAATAGCTGACCGGCTCCGTGCGGCGTCGGTGCGTTGTAGCTCTCGGTCTTATCTTGTCCGCGCTGGCACACGCACCGAGGCGAACCGGAGCGCAAATGCTCCTGTTGCGGAATCAATCCGTATCGAGGAGTTCGGCCCAGTGGAGAAGAGTTTTCGGAACCCGCAAGAGTAAGTCTGTGCGTCCCTTTATCCTGCTAACAGGGATCGGGTACTATGAGCATGTTTTCCGATTAGGCGACGCAATCAGGCCCCAGCGAGTGAGACGTCCTTATCCCGCCTCCCTCAGTGCAATCATGATGGTTAAGGCGATTTGGCAACCCAACACGAAACACCAAATCAAGGCCACGATTCTCGGACTACCTCGCCCTAGAAGACTGAGAATAAGAGACACAAAAGTCATCAGTATAGCCGCTCCAAAAAAGCCAAGATAAACGTTCCCTCTGACGTCTCCCGGCGCCGTCCAGTGCATCATTCCCGTCAATGCCAAATCGGACCAATGCGTCTATCGAGCCTCCGGTAGCTCCTATTTTATGGGTCCCGATGATCGCGGCTGCGTGACCTTGACCGATGTGACGAAACGGCATCGGGCCCACGCTACTCCTTTGGAGACCGCTAATTGTTCTGTGGGCGTTCGCTCTTATGTGGCTTTGTGCAACGTGTGGAGGATGCGGTTGATGTCCGGCTGTGAGATGACGGCGGAGCCGCCCGCTTTCTGAACGAAAATGAAATTGAGAGAACTGCTGGCTGAAAAGAGCCTGACGCTCAACTCACCGGATGGATTTGCCGGGCGCCCGAATTGAAATCCCGAGAATTCTCCCGCCCCAACTGCAAAGACACCGGACTCGGAACCCGGTGGCATGCAAATTCCTTTTACCAGGAGGAGCAAAGCCTGGTTGGCGACGTCGCTCTGTGACTCAAAGGGAGTCATTTTGCCGGGCGTCATCTGCAAGATGGTACGATAAAGGGAGTAATCCGATTGCAGAGCTTCGTCTCCGACTATCCGCCGCAGGGTGTTTTGGTCGATCTTGTCGTTTGATAGAACTGTGTTCAAGAAAGCACGCGGCGAGCCGTGCCAAACGGAGAGAGAGTTCCCCGATTGAAAAACGATCATGGCCTTGTTGCTGTCCTGGATAAGCCCGCTCTTAGCCTCATCCACGTCGTTCCAGGGAACCTCGAATTCATACCCCAAATACGAGAGCTTCCTGCCTGGTGACCGGGAAATCGAAAAATCCGTGAGTTGCGCAGGAGCCACCCTCACAACCGGTGCTTTTCGCGTTAAGTAGCGAGCCTCTAGAGCAATGAGCGTCTGAAGACCGAAAAACCATAGGTAGGCAACGCACACAAGCACTACAACGAACAAACCGATCAGGATGCGAGCCCTTGTCAACATCGGGGCCGCCGACGTCATGTGGTTTCTCGGAGGCGCCGGTTCCCCTTGCTCAATCAGATGGTTTGACAAGGTTCCACCTGTAGGCATTCCCGTTTGGTATCTCTCGTCTGGCGCCAAACGGACGGAAGAGCCCCAGTATATCCGCCGAGTCGTTCCGTAACAAGGATGCTTGGGAAGGGAACGCCGAACAACCGATCTCGTGCGGCGGCCTCGGGTACCATAGCGCAGAATCGTCGTCGATCGTAGCCAATGACGAATAAGCAGTAAAGCACTCCGAAGGTGATGGTGGAGACGGTAAAGAAGTCCATCGCATATCCGCCAACATTCGTGAAATAGAAATTCAGTTTGGTCTTTCAGAAAAAACCAATACTGGACTTGGCCGCCGATCCAAGTCCCGTACAGAAATGATCAGATCGTGCGCCACATCCATGGCTACCGCAAGATCACCATAACAACCGTGCTGTGGGCAGTGCGTCACGGCGCGCCGCTTCCGGCGTCATCCCCGCGCGAAGATTGTCTTCGATATGGAGTTGCAGATGGCTCTGCAACTCCGCAGCGAATTCCGCATCGCTGCTCCGTTTGCGGAACAAGCCGAAGGAACGATGGAACCAAGCGCGCACCGCTTTCACAGAGCTACCTCCGCGCGTTCTCGGCGGTGAAAGGTTTCCAGAGTTGGCTCATGTGGAAGGCTCCGTAGCGGACAGGAACTTCGCGAGGATCATTTGCGCCTGCTGCCAATCCCGTGCTTCGCGTTTCAATTGCTTATGGCCCGCGCGCGTCAGCTTGTAGTATTTCGCTTTGCGATTGTTGTCCGACACACCCCACTCGGATTCAATCGAGCCTTCCTGCTCGAGTTTCAGCAACGCTGGATACACCGTCCCGTAATTCAGCGACAGCACTCCGCCGCTGATCTGCTCGCGCAATGCCGTAGCCGTGGAGTGGCCCTAGCGTCGTTTTCAAAATCATGAGGGCGAGAGTGCCCTGCCGAACGTCTGCCTTGTCGCCCACACTACTCCAATGGGAAAACCAGAGAAGTATGCACTACACCTATGGGATGTTAATAGGAGTTGAAGGGAATCGAAGCGCGTTAACGCCCCTTTTCGCTGCCAGGGAACAGCTTGTAGTGCCGACCCTTTCGATCGACTGGTTGCGAACCAAGGGTTAGGCGGTTCGCTCTGCCCTTATTACGAAAGACGGGCTAGACCAGCGAAAATGGTCACTATGACTGATGCTCGCAACAAGGAGCTTGTGGCTGAGATTCTCGGCAGCTGGGATGCGGGCGACTTCGCCTACATCGAATCGTTTCACTACATGAGCGAAAGAGAAACCGCGCCGCCAAGACTCGCCCTGCGGGCGTCGCTCGGCAGCTGCCCACAAACGCCGCAGCGAAAATACCACAAAATCGCTAATGCTCAATTGTCGCCTTGCTGCGTGTTCGCGGATTCTCGCTGCCTGCTCAACAGCTCACCGTCAGAGATTTAGGCGCTGGGTGGGCATCTTTCATCGCGTGGCGCTTCACTGGTCTGAGTGCGCTAATGCCTCCGTCGCCGTTGTCGACTTCAGAACATCCAATTCCCTCATGACTTCGTGCCACTCCTTCGACTTCTTCTTGGTTGCATAGTGCTTTTCGAGATCTCCGTAGTAGGAAAGAATGTCCTGACGCAGTGAGCTTGAAACCGGTTTGCCGTCCAGTCTCTTCAGCAACTCCGCGTAGGTGTCATCCGCGAGTCTATAGTCTGCCCCCGTGGTTTCCGCTCCGGTGTCCAGGTTGTCATTGGGCAGTCGAAGCTGGTCTTGCCGTTTTGCCAGGAGCAGTTTTTCAAAGCGCTCCAGCGCCTGGTTGAAACTGTCCATATAGAGATGTTCTACAGCCGGTGTTGGTGGATGAAAGGCCAGACCGCTCAGAGGGCCAACCTTAGGTAACAGACGCAGGAAAAATGCCTTCAGGCGCGCGAAGAACCCCGGCTTTTCATAGATATGGCCCCATTCCTTGCGGTACTCGGAATTGGAGATATGGTAGACAAATTTGCTCTTCGTCTCGCTAGGATCGCTGTGCTGAATCTCATCCTTCTTGAGATGCCAAGCCACTTTGGTCATGCCCGGAACGACGTTTGAAACGGCATGCCGATAGCTGGCAAGGGCCAAATCCACGGAGAAAAAGACGCTCGAGAGATCCAGCGAGTAGGTTCTTGCAAAGGCCCTTTCCAGGACCGGCTTGGAGACTTCAAAGCCAATAAAGTCGTGATAGGCTTTGGGCGCGTAGTGTCCTTTGGCTACTTGATCCACGTCGAAGCCATACTCCACCTTCATGTGTGCCGAGGGCTTATCTTCATAAGTGACGGTGGGCCCGTACTTCTTCGCCAGTGCAGGATAAGTCATGGCGACCGCAAGGTTGGTGGCTAAACGATGTCCCGCATTGTCTGCTGCGTAGTGCGCCAGCGAGCCCAGGGCAAACGCGTATTCATTTATATCGCGAGATTCGTCGATCAAGGCCAGAATGAAGTCACCGCTTCGCACATAGTGGGTGAGATCACTGAAGAAACGGTCGCCAAAGGGATAGTAACCCAGGTCCTGGATGATGGCGCCGCCATAAACATAGGCATGGGCCTGAAGCAAATCCTCTGGACTCGCCTTGGGGAATCGCTGCAAGAGCAATGGCTCAATGCCGTCTTTCCAGGCCGCATCGATAATCGCTTCATGGGTAAGAATGGAGTAGCCGTCACAAGGGGGCATGCAAGATAGCCCTAGGAGAAGTCCCAGGATAAGGCCCCTCAGTGTTGGAAACGAAATAGATCGACCACCCGCCAACATCGCGTCCCGCTCTCAATTTAGGAAGTAACGATACAGCCTACTACGGACGTCGGAAATCCTGGCACTCGGATCAATGGGAGGGCTGCTCCGTGCCGACTATTTCTTAGGTGGATGGTTCTTGAGCAATTTTCCAACACCCTGCTTTATGTTCGTTTGTGTCTTGCCCTTCAGCATCTGTCAGATTTGACAGTACAGCGGCATGGCTCGGTTTATTAGAACCTTGGGTCGAACTCGCTCGCCTTGAGGCGCATGTGCATTCTGAACGGCAGCCATCGCGAAGGAACGGATCACTCAATGACCGTGGGAGAAACCAAAGGACCCCTCAAGTGCTTCTCGCAGTCTCGGGAAATGCTAGAGCGTTCGTTTCTTGGGACCGCCCTAGTGAGCGATCTGCCGCACGATTCGTTTGTCACTGCTGTTCGCGGTGCGTTATGCTCTGGCTAGAGGCCCTGCAATTGGAGGCACCATGACGCAGGCCCCCGCCCCTTTCGACTCGCCGCTCATGACCATCGTGCTCGCCACACTGGCGATCGGGCTGCCGATCCTCGTAGTATTGGCGATCCGCTTTCTGTGGGACCGCAACTTGTACCTGGGCCGCTCGAAAGAGCTCGAAAAACTCATCTGGCAGTTGCATCGCATCGCGAGTGCGATGGAGCACCAAATGAATTTGTCGTTTCCCGCTGTTCAGCCGGGCACGGAAGAGCCGAGTGATCTCGGCAATCTCCAGCAGCCAGCGGCTCAAGCTGCGAAAGCCGCTCGCCAGGCCGCTGCGCAGAGCGTCGCCGCACCCAGCGGGATGGCGCCCGTGTCCGAGGACAAGGAGCCTGCCGAGCAACAGCCCGCGACTTCCGAACCGTCTGTCGAACCTCCGCGGCACGCCGGGGTCAACTCCATGTTTGGGCTCTAGGTCTGGCTCTTCCCTACAACTCCGGTTGTTAGCACGAACATGTCGGCTGGCGCATGTTCAGGCGTTCCGTACTGGGCCTCCTCGAGGCGACTCTGGTCGCAAAGTTGAGTTGACCCTGCCATGAGGCTGGCGAGACCCATGGCACTTAACGCGGAACTATGCCACGCCACTTCCCGAAGAGGAACCGTGGTGCACCTCTCAAGAGAACTCGTTATGATCAACCTCTCCTTGAAAACGATTAAAGCAGCTTCCAGCTCTGCCCTGGACCTAGCAAGGCCACTAGAACCGGTACTAACGTATCAGGGTCTGTGGTGAGCTAGCGCACGATCTCATGTGATGTACGACACTGCGTGCGGATCGCGCATGTGTGAAATGTGTTGCTTCAAGTTCGCTGCCCCCCTTCAGCGGCCCTCTTGACAGGCCCCGGATACCAACAAGGTTCCCTATACCACGTTGAGACGTAGTCGGCCATTTTGGTCTTGGTGGGGATTTCGTCGTCCTGAAAAGAAGCCATGGTGAGGAGGATAGAGCAGCACTCCCTAGGATAGGCGTACTGCCAAATCGAAGGCTGATGCCGCGGAAGATCAGGCACTTCCCAATCATTAGAACGGGATAAGCGCTGCAGCAAGTCGCGTCCCCCTTCGGAGTCCCAGCTCACAAGCCTAAGCAAGAACGACTACCGCCAGGCCTATGAACTGAAAGGAGAAAGAAATGAATCGACGCGATTTCATCAAGACGTCTGCCATGACGGGCACCGCCATCGCTGTCTATGCCGGCTTTGGTGCTGAGTCCGTGTATGCCTTTTACCAAAGCCCCGGACTTAAGAAATACATCCAGCCGCTGAGAGGTGTTGGCACAAATGGTATTCCGCTTGCGACGCCAGACGGCTTCAGTACACCGACTGTCGACCACTATTCGTTGGTCGCTGGCGAGTTCACCGATCAATTGCACCCTGATTTGGGCCCAACGACCCTATGGGGCTACGCGGATAGTGCGCATGGAAGCCTACATCGGCACCTTGGCGGCATCATCGTCGCGACGAAGGGCAGACCGGTGCAAATCACGATGACGAACAACCTGCCGCCAACCCACATTATTCCGGTGGACACGACAATTCAGGGCGCTAACCAAGCCCTGAATCGGACGGCAGTCCATTTGCATGGCGGCTTGGTGCCGTGGATCAGCGACGGCGGGCCGCACGACTGGTTTGATCCTTTTGGCTCGCATGGGATGAGTTTCCTGAACAATTCTGTCGTGTATCCAGCGGGTCCAAACAAGTGGAACTTTGGACAGGCTGAGTATTATTATCCGAATAACCAGAGCGCACGTTTGGTGTGGTACCACGATCATGCGTGGGGGATTACGCGCGTCAACGCGTATGCCGGCGTGGCTTCTGCCTACATCATTCGCGACGTCGGTCTGGAATCTTCGGCCGGACTGCCCATCATCGAACATCCCGAACTGCCCGGTGGTGGCCGCGAAGTTCCACTGGTGTTTCAGGACAAGATTTTCGTTGGCTCGAATCTCGCGGCCGTCGACCCGACTTGGCCGGCGTCCTTGCCGCATACGCCAGGGAGCTTGTGGTACGCACATACCTACGAGCATCCGAGGTGGTCTCTCAAGAAAGGCCTGGTCGTGCCTGATCCCTCGGTCGTTCCCGAATTCTTTGGCGATACGATGCTCTGCAACGGCACGGTGTATCCGACCGTCAAGTTGGAGCAACGCCGCTATCGGTTCCGCCTTCTGAACGCCTGCAACGCTCGCTTCCTGAATATCAATCTTTACATGCGCGATGCGAGCGTAGACGGCATCACTCTGAACAACAAGGGCTTGGTAACCAACCCGGCCGGTCCGGCGATTACCATGATCGGCGCGGAAGGCGGGTTCCTGCCAGCTCCTGTGACGCTCAACGCTCCGCCGGTACCCTTCCCTGGAGTGGCGCAGCCTTTGCCTAGTCAATTCCTGATGGCTCCCGCGGAACGTGCCGATGTGCTCATCGACTTCAGCGCACTTGCTGTGGGCACGAAGCTCATCCTGTACAACGATGCACCTGCCCCATTCCCGGGCGGCAAGGTCTACAACGACTACTTCTTCGGCAACCCGCAGAGCCCGGTGGTCACCCAGGCGGGCTTTGGTCCCGACACGCGTCAGCTGCTGCAGATCGAGGTCGTGTCGAGCGCCGGCTCTCCGCCTGACCCGCCTCTAAAGCTCCAAGTGCTCCAGCCCGATCCAACGCCGATCGTGCCGCCGGGTATCACACTCCCGCCACCAACCGTACCGGTTCGCGATCTGACGCTAAACGAAGTGGCAGACCCATACGGCCGGCTCATCCAGCTGCTTGGCACCACGAGTCCAGCAGTTGGCGGTGGCTTCGGTCGGGCGTATATGGATTCGCCAACGGAGGTCATAAGGGCTGGTTCGACAGAAGTCTGGCGGATCTTCAACACCACTGCGGACACGCACCCAATTCACTTCCACTTGGTAAACGTGCAGATCGTGTCGCGTCAGCCGTTCCAAGTGAATAGTTTCACAGGCGTGCCCAATTTCTCGGGCCCGGCCGTTCCAGCAAGTCCAAACGAGCTGGGTTGGAAGGAAACCGTGCGAATGAACCCAGGCGAATGCACAACGGTGATCATGAGGTTCGATCTGCCCACCGTGCCGTTCGCAGTGCCGCCTAGCCCGCGCACGGGGGGCAACGAGTACGTGTGGCACTGTCACATCCTGGAACACGAAGAGCACGACATGATGCGACCGCTCGTCGTGATCTAACTTGCGGCGTAGGCAATGCCGCGCTTTGAGGAACTAGTTTCTCGGCGCAATCTCCGGTCTCTCTCGCCAAGCGCGCGGTGCGAGAGACCGGGCGCCGGGAGGTGACGTGAAGGCCCTGCGGTCGCGCGGGGCCTTTTTTCATTCTGCTGGATTCGGTTTTTCCTAGCGCCACGGGGCGCGCGGGCGCTGGCGGAGGCGAGACATGAACAGCTTCAGGGTCCCTCTCCTTGTCGTCGTGGTCGCAGTCATATCCTTTCTGGCCGGCAACTACCGTCGCCAGAACCCATCGGCACAAGTATCCGCGAGCGCGCGGCGCATCCTCTACTACCGCGATCCCATGCATCCGGCTTACAAGACGGACAAACCGGGCATCGCACCGGACTGCGGAATGCGGCTCGAGCCGGTTTATGCGGATGAAGCCGCCGCCGAATCCCGCGATGCAGGCGCGGCCCTTTCACCGGGCACGGTCGCCATCCCCGCAGACCAGCAGCAGCTCATGGGCATTCGCGTGGAGCCAGCGGAAAGCTCTCGATCGAGCAGTATCTTGCGAGTCTTGGGACGTGTAGCCGCGGATGAGACCCGCCTTTATCGAATGAATGCCGCTACCGATGGTTGGATTCGCGAGGCCCTTCCCAACACGGTGGGCACACTGGTCAAGAAAGATCAGAAGCTGGCCGCGTTCTATGCCCCAGAATTCCTGGGGGCCCAAGAGGCTTATCTCTACGCATTGGGTGCCCTGGATCGTTTCCAAGCCAGCGGTAAGGAAACTCCGGAACAGATCAAACTCACCAAAGCCAATGTGCAACAAATGGCAGACAGTCTTCGCAGCCTGGGCATGAGTGAAATTCAGATTCAGGAGATTGCGCGGACCCGCCGGGCGACACAGAACATCATTTTGTACTCACCGGCCACCGGGTTCATCGTCGCTCGGAATGTCTCTTTGGGTCAGCGGTTTGAGAAAGGCACAGAACTCTATCGCATCTCGGACCTCGGTCGCGTCTGGATTCTCGCCGACCTCTTCGAGAACGAGGCGCAGTACATACGACGCGGTTCAACGGCGCGCGTCAGCCTGCCGCACGAGAACCGCGAGTTTACGGCTCGTGTCAGCGATGTGCTCCCGCTGTTCGATCCAGCCGCCCGTACGATGAATTTGCGGCTCGAAACCAAGAACTCAGATTATGCCTTGCGGCCAGACATGTTTGTGGACGTCGAGTTTCCGGTGGACCTGCCGAGCGCTGTCACGGTCCCTACGGATGCTGTGCTCGATTCCGGTCTGCGTAAGACTGTATTCGTCGAGCGCGCGAGCGGGGTCTTTGAGCCTCGCGCAGTCGAAACCGGATGGCGTTTTGGCGAGCGCGTAGAGATTGTGCGCGGCGTCGCACCTGGCGAGCACGTCGTGGTCAGCGGCAACTTCTTCGTGGATTCGGAAAGTCGTCTGAGGGGCGCAGACGCCGGGTTCTACAATGTCGGCGTCAAGGATCCCGTCTGTGGCATGAGGACCGACCAAAGCAAGGCCGCGGCTGCTGGCTTGAAAACTGAACACCGCGGCGTCACCTACTACTTCTGCTCCGAGAACTGCAAGCGCAACTTCGACAAGGAATCGCAACCGTATCTGGAAAAGAGGTTCCCGGACACCGAAAGAGTCAGTCACGTGCCCATCCGAGGCTCCCATGATTAACCGCATCATTGATTTCTCGGTCGAAAACAAGGTTGTGGTCTTCACCCTGGTACTGGCGGCCTGCGTGGCGGGTTGGTGGTGCATGCATCGGGTGGCTCTGGATGCAATCCCGGACCTGACCGACACTCAGGTCATTATCTATTCTCGATGGGATCGTAGTCCCGATATTGTGGAGGACCAAGTAACCTACCCGATCGTCACCGCCATGTTAGGCGCTCCAAAAGTTAAGGCCGTCCGCGGCATATCCGACTTCGGCTATTCCTACGTTTACGCCATTTTCGAAGACGGTACGGATATCTATTGGGCGCGTTCGCGCACCCTGGAATACCTGAGTGGGGTCCTTCCCCGGCTACCTCAGGGCGTCAGCACGGAAATCGGCCCCGACGCCACTGGCCTGGGCTGGGTTTTTCAATATGCGCTCCTGGATGTTTCCGGCAAGCAGACGCTAGCCGAGATGCGGTCCTATCAAGACTGGTATCTGCATTACTACCTGAAGTCCGTACCGGGCGTGGCCGAAGTCGCGCCTCTAGGCGGTTTCCGGCGGCAGTACCAGGTGAACTTGGATCCCAATCGCCTCCAAGCCTACGGCATTTCCATCAACCGCGTAGTTGACGCAGTCCGCGCCGGCAATAATGACGTCGGCGGTAGGCTCATCGAATTCGGCGGCACCGAGTACATGGTTCGCGGCCGCGGCTACGCTCGGTCACTCAAAGATTTCGGAAACATTGTTCTCACGGCCAGTGAGAACGGCACCCCGGTCCGCATCAAGGACCTCGGCGAAGTGACCATCGGCCCAGACCTGCGCCGCGGTGTCTCCGATCTCGACGGTCAGGGAGAAGTTGTCTCCGGTATCGTTATCATACGCCAGGGCGAGAACGATTTAGATGTTATTGAGCGGGTGAAGGCCAAGCTCCGCGAGATCGAACCGGGCCTACCCCCCGGCGTCAAAGTTATCCCCATTTACGACCGCTCGGAACTCATCCGCCGCTCCATCGACAATCTCAAATCCACGCTGCTCGAAATTACGGTGACAGTTTCCGTTATCATCCTGGTATTTCTCTGGCATTTCCCCAGCGCAATGATTCCGATCATGACCATCCCCGTCGCTGTTTTGCTTTCCTTTATTCCGTTTCGCATGCTGGGGATCACCGCCAATATCATGTCGCTGGGTGGGATTGCCATCGCCGTGGGCGCGCTGGTGGACGCTGCGATCGTGGTCGTCGAGCAAACCCACCAGAGACTAGAGGAATGGGAACGTAACGGCCAAACTGACGATTACATTTCAGTGATCGTCGGAGCGGTCAAGCAGGTGGCAGGACCTAGCTTTTTCGCGTTGATGGTCATCGCGGTCTCCTTCTTGCCGGTGCTCACGCTGGAGGCCGAGGAAGGGCGACTCTTCAGGCCGCTAGCCTACACGAAGACTTTGGCTATGATTGTGGCAGCAGTGCTGACGATCACATTTGATCCTGCCCTCCGCGTCTTCATCAGCGGCATGAAGAAATTCGACTTTGGTTCATCCTGGCTGGGCCGTGCGGCTAATGTTCTGCTGGTGGGAACGGTGCATTCGGAGAAGAAGCATCCCATCACTCGCATGCTTATCCGGTGGTACACGCCGGTAGTTGCTTGGTCACTACGCTGGAAGTTTGCGGTCATCGGCGGTGCGCTTGCTCTCTTGTTGCTGACCATTCCCATCTACCGCAAGCTCGGTTCAGAGTTCATGCCACCCTTGGACGAGGGATCACTTCTTTATATGCCTGCAACCATGCCGGGCATCTCGATAGCGGAAGCACAAAGGCTGCTCGAGGTTAGCGACCGCATGCTCAAGCAATTCCCGGAAGTGGATCGGGTGCTGGGCAAGGCCGGACGCGCTGAGACACCCACCGACCCCGCCCCACTTTCCATGCTCGAGACGATCGTCACCCTAAAACCGAAACAGGAGTGGCGGCGCGTTCATACATGGTATTCCTCCTGGGCGCCAGAGTGCGTCAAACCCATCCTCCGTCACCTTACGCCGGACCACATTTCCCGGGAGGAACTCGTCGCCGAGATGAACAATCGACTGAAGCTCCCTGGTGTGTCCAACGCCTGGACCATGCCAATCAAGGGCCGCATAGACATGCTTACCACTGGGATTCGCACCCCCGTTGGTCTGAAGATCTCTGGCGCCGATCTTGAGCGAATCGAAGGGATCGGGGCGCAGGTAGAATCGCTCCTGGGCTCACTACCGGAGACGCGCAGCGTGTTTGCCGAGCGGGCTCGAGCAGGCTATTTTCTTGACTTTGATTGGAACCGCGAAGAATTGGCTCGCTATGGGCTGAGTATGGATGATGCCCAAGCTGTCATCCAGAACGCAATTGGGGGCGAGAACATCACCACAACCATTGAGGGCCGGGAGCGTTATCCCGTGAACGTTCGCTATATGCGCGACTTCCGGTCCAGCCTCGACGGCGTTGGGCGAGTGCTGGTTCCGGCTGCGGGGGGAAAGCGGCAGATCCCGATCTCGCAACTGGCCGCCATTCATGTCGGCAGCGGTCCGGCCATGGTGCGCAACGATAACGGCTTGCTGACCGCTTATGTCTACGTCGACATTGGTAGCCACGATTCCGGCGGCTACATTGAGGAAGCTCGCCGATTGCTACGGGATAATCTTCAGCTGCCGCCTGGATATGCCGTTTCCTGGAGCGGTCAGTTTGAAGCCATCGAGCGCGTCCATCGACGTCTGCTGGCGGTGCTCCCGCTGACTTTGTTTCTCATTCTATTGCTTCTTTACTTCAACACGCGCTCCCTCATGAAAACCGCTGTCATTATTCTCGCTGTGCCTTTCTCGGCCGTGGGTGCCATCTGGTTCCTCTACATGCTCGGCTACAACATGAGCATCGGGGTGTGGGTCGGGCTCATCGCCCTGCTTGGCGTGGATGCCGAGACCGGTGTCTTCATGCTGCTCTACCTTGATCTTGCCTACGAGCAGGCGAAACGAGAAAACCGAATGCACGGTCTGGGCGACCTGCGAGAGGCCATTCTCCATGGTGCCGCTAAACGTATCCGCCCGAAGTTCATGACCGTCGCAGCCATGGCGCTTGGACTTATCCCCATCATGTGGTCAACCGGGACGGGGGCCGACGTCATGAAACGTATCGCCGCACCGATGATTGGAGGCATTTTCACCTCTTTCGCGCTGGAGTTGATGATATATCCAGTTCTTTATGAGATCTGGAAGCGGAATTCGGTCCTAAAGGGTTGCGCGGTGCAATAGACCACCGAGTGGCTCTCCAAGGAAGTGTGAACCGGCCGAGCTTCAGGGCTCTGGGGCAAGCTGCATTGCATTCACATTCCAGACAAAGTGACATGGACGATGCTTATGAGTCGAGGCCTTGCGGACCTTGCATAACCGATCGTGCCACCTCAACGCCCGTTGCGGTCAAGAAACAGCGGAAATGGAATTCTTCGTGCGGGACCAATAACCTCAATTTTGACACGAGACCGCTGCAGACTGACCGGATCACCCTTTCAGGGCTTAGCCCTCACCTAGCCCCAAAGTCCTTAAGTGATTCCCCGGACGGGGCACTAGGGTCTTCTCCGGATTGCGTCTCTCCGGCGAATAACCCAAGCTACGACAGCTGGGTACGCACGAGCTCCAGATTACAACGGGTAACTACCAAGGTTTCACGCCCCTCCCTCCCTCGGGTGCGAGCCAAAGATGTCGTGAGGCTTGCCCCCGGCAAAAGACCCAAGAGGCATGTATTCGCACAATCGCCTTACAGGCAGAAGAGAAAGAAGGCTCCCCGTCTTGGTGGCGGTGAACCTCTCACCGTTAGACCTTGTTAATCGCGAAAGGCACGAAAGAACCTACACCGACAATATCAGTCCGCACGGCGCCCGAGTGCGCTCGACCTACGCCTGGAAACTTGGCGACCGGGCAGAGATCACGCCGTTGAGCGGCGAGCCTCCCGTGTGCGGTGAGGTTGTCTATTGTCAGAAACTCGATGACCGTTTTTTCGTGGGTCTCAAGGTCTGGGAAAGCCGCATCCTCTGGTCCATTTTGCAGAGGTTTGACGGCATCGACACCGTGAAGTTTGACGACATCGAGAAGTGTAAATTCTGCGGATTAGACAAACAGCAAAAGTTTACAGCAGAGATTGCCATCCACCTTCCGCATTTCGACAAGCCCCACGTCTTTGTCTTTCCGGAACTACTCGTTTGCCAGCATTGCGGAAAGGCCGAGTTTACCCTCCCAAAGGAGCGATTGCGTCTTCTCATGAAATGAAGGGCGAAGCCGCTACCCGGTGAAGAAAGCTGCTCAGGATGCCTGCCCCAAAACGTTCACGTTCTGATGTCCGCAAGTGCTCTCTGCTTTCTTCATCGGCAGATGTCTGTCACGCTTGGCCAAAAAGAGTCGCCGAAAGCAGCGATACTTGCAAGACGACTTGAATGTAGCCGGAGCAGGATGTCATGAACAACCACGGGCGCGACGAGGATTGAACTTTCACTTCCAGCTGTCGATCGCCTGGTTGCAGTTCCGTCCCTAAGGGGTGAGGCTGAAACGCGAGAAAGGTCAAGTGCATCCTAAGCTTAGTGGGTTGGCATGCACGCTTGATCGTAACATTCGTTCAGACGGAAGAAAAAGGAGAGAAGAAATGCGAGTTGCGATGATATGCCTGCTCGGAGGATTGATTTGCCTGGCAGCGAGCGCGCCAGCGATGGCGCAGTATGGGGGCCGCAGGCTCGAGAAATGGGAATTCACGCCAGTCGTTGGCTACGAGACGAGCGGCTCTTATCCACTTAGTCCCACGTCAGCCACGGTATTGGTCAACGACCTGCGGATTGAAGGCGCGATCAGTTTTGGGACGTTCATCGGATATTCGCTCACTTCCAACTCTCAATTTGAGTTCCTCTGGGATCGCAATCTGACTTCCTACAGCTTGCAGCCAACTCCGGGCGCTCCGTATAGGAAAGCTTACGACTCGACCGTGGATCAGTACCAATTTGGCGCCCTTTATATGTTTCTTGGAGATGAGCATAAGTGGCGGCCATTCTTTGCGGGGAGTGTGGGCTTTACCCATGAATTCAACAGCGGCGGCAACCCGACGCGGCTGGACTTTGCCTACGGCATTGGCGGGGGCGTGAAATATACGCTGACACGCTATCTCTCTTTTAGGGGCGACGCACGCTATATGCCGACCTATGCGAATTCCGGTCTGGCAACTTACTGCTCTCCGTTCTATGGTTGCTATACCGCCAAGGTGTCGCAATACCAGCATCGTGGGAACTTCGTTGCGGGGCTGGCCTTCCATTTCTAGAAGCTCGAGCAACAGAAGCGCTAACTACGCAAGGGCTTCGCCCTTGATATCCCTGCGGGATATGAAAGTCAGCAGTCGGGAGTCAGAATGGCAGACCCACCGCCACCTGACGACAGAACGAGAACGAAATTCTCGTTGGGGCCCCGATAACGGTCTACGGCGCGGCAGGCTTTTGAGCTGCGGGCGGCGGTTCCGCAGGCGGAGCAAACTTGGCATCGTCCACAGGGACATTCTGCTGAAGCTGTTCCACCTGAATCGTGAACTGGTTTCCTGGTCGTGATAGAGTCCAGCGAAACGGAGCCTTCAAGCCATTCGCGTCGCGATAATCCGCATAATCGATCTGCGTGGGATTGCGGCCCAATGGGGTTTCGGCGTAGCGGACTAGGCGAAGCAACAGGCCGGACTCCTTGTCGAAGTAGAGGCGGAGTGGAGGTTGCCCTTCCTTGAGGCCCACGACAAGATAGGTATCATGGCCGTCGATCCTTTCGCCCGCGTTCACGCGAAATCTTTCGTAAAGCGTTTTCACGTGCAGGGGGAAATATAGGTCGGCATCGATGCGCGCCGCGGCATTTTCTGCCGCGGACATCCTGTGCACACGCCCTGGAACGCTTAGCCAGCCCTGCGCGCCGTCAAAAGCGGTAAGGCTATCGCCATTGGGGAGATGCATGACCGAGAGGCGTTTGTCGGGCGCCTTGGAATAAACGTCAACCGGGAAATGCTGGCCGCCGAACGCAGTGAGGATCCCCTTTTCGACTCGGCTGGAGACTCTTTGTAGAGCTTCGGCTCCGCCAATGGCGCCGACGTACTTGTCGAGAAGCTGATCGGCTGGCGGAAAAACCGGTTTGGGTTCACCGGCCTTGGCTTCGCCCGCTTCTCGCCGCGGCTCTTCGGCGGTGATCATCGGCGTTGCTACCGGATCTGGCGAGCCGTGATGGCAGGAGTAGCAGGTAACTTCGCGATGGCCCTCGAAGTTCTCCTTGTTGATGGCCATCATCATGCCGATCATCTTGCGCGCCGTGAGTTTCGGCTTCTTGTCGTCTTTTTCAAAAGCGCGAGCGACGTGACAGTGTTCGCATTCGACACCCAGCGAAGCGGCGATGAACTGCATCGACGGAATGACCTGATCGGCCGGGATTCCCTTTAGCGCCTGAATATTCTTGTATTCTTCTTCCGCAAGCTTCGGCGGAGTTGCCGTCGCGCCTTCTGGCGGACGTTGTGCCGGAGTTGACTGCCCGCGCGCTCCGGCAATCATCGGCAGTGTAAGCAACGACATCCCGCAGACAGAAAACCAAGCCTTAAAACGGTCGGCATTCATGGATTCAACCCTCGCAGCTTATGTGACGAAAGCGCTCGCGAACTGGTTGCAGCAGGCCAATCCGGAGGCAGCGGAACCTATGCGGTGAGTTCCCCGTGCTTGGCTAGTCCGGTGATCCGGTCGGCGGCGCGGAAAGCGAGCGCCATGATCGTCATGGTGGGCTGGCCGCGGCCGGAAGTGACCAGACTGCTGCCGTCGCACAAGAACAGGTTCTTCACGTCGTGTGTGCGATGATCGGGATTGATCACCGAACTTTTCGCATCGTTACCCATGCGGCAAGTGCCAAGAAGATGTACGCCAAACTGTTGCTCCTGGGCCGGGAAACTCCACTTTTTGACGGCGCCAGCGGCTTCGTGAATGGCTTGGGCGCGCTCAAAGAGCCAATTGGAGAGTTTCAGGTCGTCGGGATGGTCCTTGTAGGTAAGCCGCAGAGCGGGCAATCCCCAGGCGTCCTTCAGGTTCGGATCCAACGAAAAGGAATTGTTCTCGACGGGCAGAGAAGTGCCGTGACAGAAAATCTCCATCGTTCGAGTGAAGTTGTGTGCCAGGGCAGCCTTGAATTCCTTGCCCCAGCGCGGGGTTTCCGGCGGGATTCCTCCGAAAGCAAAGGAAATAGGAGTGAAGTCGTAGCGGGCGTCCAGGCCGCCTCCGCCGTGGAAGCCGACCTTCTCATGATCGAGTTCGTAAAAATCATGCAGCACGCGGCTGACGCAGTAACCCTTGTAGTCGTTGAGCGGCTGCTCGTAAACGCCGGTGACGGTGCCGCCGCTGTTGAACATCAGGTTTTTGCCGACCAAGCCGCTGGAGTTCGCAAGGCCATCCGGAAATTGCTTGTTCGCGGAAAGCAGGAGCAGGCGGGGCGTTTCAGCACCGTTCGCGCAAACCACTACGGCCTTTGCCCTTTGCAGATGCGTGTTGCGCTTTTCATCAAAATAGAGCGCTCCGACGGCGCGCCCGTTGGAGTTCAGTTCGATCCGATGCACGTAGGAATTGGGGCGAATCTCGCAACGGCCGGTGCGCTCGGCAACGCGAATGGCAGCCACCAGCGAGCTGGATTTTGCGCCGACCTCGCAGCCGAAA
>Ga0182041_10000238_pt1 | contig 25003 bp, 16 predicted proteins | sample flu12Cox44000178_FD_125967 | JGI IMG/M metagenome (GOLD analysis project Ga0182041, IMG submission 125967) | Lab enrichment of tropical soil microbial communities from Luquillo Experimental Forest, Puerto Rico - flux8day.12C.oxic.44.000.178 | ecosystem: Environmental > Terrestrial > Soil >...
CGGATACGGAATCGCGCAGCACATTCAGCAAATTTCCAATGACGCCCTGAAAATCGGTGAAGGGTCTCTTTACCCTGCGCTGCAACGGCTGCTCATGAACGACTACGTCATCGCCGAATGGGGCGTTTCCGAAAATAATCGGCGAGCGCGCTTTTACAAGATCACAGCCACCGGCCGCAAACAACTCTCTCAGGAAAAGAGAAAATTTGATGCGCTGCTGGTGGGCATCGCCCGTGTGATGGAGACGCCATGAAGCTCTGGAACAAGATTCGCAACCTGCTCGATCGCGAGGCGTTCGACCGGGATCTTAGGGAAGAGATGCGCATTCATCGAGAAATGGCTGAAGAAAAATTAAATCAATTGGGAACGCCAAAAGAGGAGGCGCACTACGCAGCGATGAGAGCCTTCGGCAGCCCGTCATTGGCGCAGGAAGCGAGCCGTCTCCAGTGGACGTTTTTCTTTGAGTCGTTTTTCCAGGATATCGGCTTCGCTATACGGATGCTGCGAAAGTCCCCCAGCTTTGCCGCTGTCGCAGTGCTCACGCTTGCCCTGGGTATCGGCACAAATACAGCCATCTTCAGCGTGATCAACGGCGTGTTGCTTCGCCCGCTTCCCTACCAAGACCCACAGCAGATCGCCGTAATGAAGGAAAACGAATCCCTGCCAAACGTGATAGATATGCAGAGGCAGACCAATGCGTTTTCTGTCGGTGGCGGCATCAACGCGCAGCCCATGGACTACACCAGTGGTCCTGAACCCTTGCAAATTCGCGTGGGGCTCGTCAATTCAGGGTTCTTTGAAACCCTTGGAATTCCGCCAGTAATAGGACGCATTTTCTCGGAAGCGGAAGACCTACGGGGTGGGCCGCGCCTCGCGGTGGTCAGTTATCCCTTCTGGCAAAACCATCTCGGCGGCGATCCGCACGCCGTAGGCAGACCGATATTGCTCGGTGGAAACTCCTACGCGGTAATCGGCGTGATGCCAGAAACCTTCATTTGTCCCAGGGAACGTGCAGACGTCTTCATTTCGCTCTGGGTCGCAGACCCGAAAACCGCTGTGGATCGCGACGTGCATTTCCTGCATACCTACTGGCGGTTGAAGGGGGGCGTCTCGCTTGAACAAGCCCAGGCGGACATAGCCACAATTCACAATTCGCTCGCGGAGCGGTTTCCTGCCGAGGAAAAGGAACGGAGAATGCAGCTGATTCCGCTCCGCGAATCGCTTGTGGGAGATGTGCGTCCGGCACTGCTCGTGCTCTTCGGAGCTGTGGGACTGGTTTTGCTGATCGCCTGCGCGAATTTTGCGAGCTTGCTGATCGCGCGCGGGTTTGCGCGCCGCCAGGAAATGCTGATCCGTGCGGCGTTGGGAGCAGGACACGGGCGCCTCATCCGCAAATTGCTGACGGAGAGTACTCTGTTGTCGTTCTCCGGTGGCGCAGTTGGGCTGCTCTTCGCACACTGGGGCACTCGGATGCTACTGGCGCTCACGCCCGCGGAGTTGAGATGGCTGAACGGCATTCAGATGGATTCGCGGGTTCTCCTGTTTGCCCTCGCGGTTTCAATATTAACCGGCGTCATCTTTGGCATAGCGCCGGCATTGCTAGCCGCTCGCACAGATGTCGCCGCAGCCCTCAACGAAGGAGGTCGAAGTAAAACCGCAAGCGCAGCAGGCCATCGCATTCGAAAAATCCTGGTGACCACAGAAGTAGCATTTGCTCTTATGCTAGTTGTGGGAGCCGGCCTGCTCATGAAGGGGTTCTCGCACTTGCGTTCCATGAATCCAGGGTTCAACCCGACCGGCGTGATGACCATGTACCTCCAATTGCCAACCACGCGTTATGCCGAAATTCCCAAGCAGACACGGTTCCGCCGAGAGCTGCTGGCGCGTCTGAATTCACTTCCGGGTGTACGAATTGGGATGATCACCGATATTCCGCTCGGTGGAAATTATGTGGAGTACGATTTCGTCATTGATGGGCGGGCTCCAATTCCGGAGGGTGAGGAGCCCAAGGTCCAGACGCTTTCCGTGATGGGTGATTACTTCCGAGTGATGCAGATTCCGCTGCGCGCGGGTCGGGACTTCACCGGAATGGATCGTGAAGGGCAGCCGTTGGTCGCGATCGCGAACGAGGAATTCGTTAGGCAGTTCTTTCCGGGACAAAACCCGGTCGGTTCGCGCATCCGTTGGGCGCGCGACACCGGGCCGCCGCGCTGGATCACCATCGTCGGCGTGGTCGGTGACGTGAAACACTCAGGTTTGAACCAGCCGACCGATCCTGCCGTTTATACACCCTTCCCACAAGCCGACGAGGCCTGGAAGAGATGGATGACGTTGACCATCCGGACAGACAATTCTTTCTCCGGGCTTGTTGAACAAGTGAAGGCACAGGTTTGGAGCGTGGACGGTCAGATTCCCGTAAGCGATGTGCAAACAATGGAGCAACGGATGGCCGTGTCTTTTGCGCAGCAGCGGTTCTACATGCTCCTGCTCGGAGCTTTTGCGTCACTCGCGGCGATTTTGGCTGGCGTCGGAATTTATGGCGTTGTGGCCTATACCGCCAGCCAGAGCACGCACGAGATCGGCATACGGATGGCTCTCGGCGGGCAGCGGCGCGATGTTCTGCGATTGATTATGGCCGAGGCAGCAAAACTTACTTCCGCCGGCATCCTTATCGGAATTGTTGGGGCGCTGGCCCTCACGCGCGCAATGGCCAGCCTGCTCTTTGAGGTAAAGCCAGGCGACCCCGTTATTCTTGCTGCTGGTGCGACCGTTCTGGCGCTGGTCGCGCTTGTCGCTTGCTACATCCCCGCGCGTCGCGCCGCCCAAGGCGATCCCATGGTCGCGCTGAGATACGAGTGATCCCTCGCACAAGTAAGCGACATCATCAATGATTCGGGTCACCGGTACTCGGAAGTAAGTCGCTAGGTCCTTAACCATGAGAAGGCCGATCCCCCGTCTTTTGGCTGTTGCGTAGCGGCTCGTAGACCTCTCCGCTCACCCACAACCGATGAAGCAGTACCGCCAGCTTTCTCGCTACCGCAACCTTGGCTTTTTTCCCTCCGCGCTCGGCGAGCTTCCGCCCCCAGCGCCGTAGATCACTGTCTTCCCCAAAGGGTCCCAGAATGTAGTGCGCCCCCTGGACCAGCAGGGTCCGCAGATACCGATCTCCCTCCTTGGTGATGTGCATCTGTGGCTCACTCTCCCTGGAGTTCCTCCGTCCAGGCTGCAACCCCAGAAAACATCCCACGTCGCGACTCTTTTTGAAGCGATGCGGGTCTTCGATGGTCAGGAAATATCCTAGTGCAATCAAGTCTCCGACGCCCTTCACCTGCTTCAGCAACTTGACTTCCGGGTACGTGTCTTTGGCCATTTTTTCGGTTCAGCGATCGGATTCCTTAATATGTTCGTTCAGCGATTCGATCTCTCGTAACAACGGGTCCAAGGCCGCGCGCAACTCTGCGCTCAACCCCATGGCCAGCTCACGGCCCACCGGCTGCGTGCCACACTTGCGTAGCCGTTCCCCATAGGACTTGGCCAACCCTCGCGCCGAATTCACCAACGCCGTTCGGGCACGCACCAGTTCTGCCCGTGCCCGAATCTCCGTCAAGTGAATCTGTGCCTCCGCACTGCGATGTTGCACCGGGCTCAGCAGCTGGGGATCGATTCGCGCCAGTCGTGCCAGTGTTCGTGCATCGATCCGATCATCTTTTTTGCGGCTCTTGACGATCAAACCCACCTTCTGGGCGTGCGCGACGATCACTTCGTGGCCCAGCTCTGTCAACAGCCGGCTGACCCACGGGGAGTGGGTGCTCGTCTCCATCGCTATGCGACTCCGCAGCATCCTACCGAATAGTTGCCTTATGGCCTGCGAGGTCGTCGGGAGCTTATCCTCCAGAAGGATGTCGCCCGCGCCATTCAGAACGCAGTAATTGCTCGAGCACCCCCAGATCCAAACCGATCGTTAACTGTTGCCCCGCGAAAATTTCACTTCCACTCGCTTGCATGGTGCTAATCTCTTGCATTGCCGGTCTTCTTTCCTTTGCGCCTTGAGCGCGTCGGTCATTGGGAGCGTATCGCATCCCGGGGAGACCGGCCTTCTCATCCCATCTGTCCTTTAGGGCCTTTGGCCTGCGAAACCTCATGAAATTCGTGCGGTTCGCCAACAATCACCCGACGACGCCATCCCATGTACACGCTCTCCCAGAACCTCGATGGAGTTTTCTTTCGGTGGTGATGAAGCTGTTGAAACCTGAAGAGCCGTTGTGCTCGGGTGCCCAGCCTCTCCTCAAGACAAGTGTTTATGAGCAGGCAAGAGGGCAACCGGTGACGACCAATGGGCGTTGCGGAATTGCCAGTGTCCGCCCCGATACTCAGCTAGTCCGGTGAAAAAGCCGGTGACATCGACCGTGTGCCCGGCAGCATCCATCTGGATCTCGCGCCACGGAGCTGCAACGACCGCAAGTTCAGATGTGAGAGGATCAACGCGCAAATCGTCGCCCCATCTCAGCTCGATATGCTTGATACTGAGAGCAGCACTCTGGATGCCTTCTTTTGCGGCGGTACCATTCGGGAACGCCATTTGCCCGTTGACGGCCATGAAGAACGCTGGGCTGTCATCGAAGTGCCTACTCCAGGCGATTGGGCCTTCTTGGGTGACGTCACGAGCCACGGTGGCCGTGAACGCACGCACCCCTGCCTCGACAGCTGCCGCACGGGCAGGCGTCAGCGATTGCGATTCGCCTGACCCCGTATGGCGTATGTTGCAGCCTGCAGAGACTGTAATCAGTAAGAGCGCCCACGTCAGACGCTTGATCATCATGGATATTTCACCCCGCCTTGCACCGGCTGCGATCTGGCATGATTCTATCACCGGGTGTTTGTGATGCTGGATTGACGGATTATCCGACATCTATGCAACTTTCATGCGGTGAGATTATGCCAAAAAGGCCAACTTCCGCGTGACCGATTGAACTTAGGCGGCTATTCCGCTTACCAAGACTTGCGTTCTTTCGGCAGCGGAAATTTCATCTAGCTGGATCACGTCGAATGTTAGTCTTTTATTTGGAAGCAGGACCAAGGTCTGCCACCAATGATTTTTCGACGCACGCTCAGAAGGGTCACAGTGCTCGCCAGAACTTGTTGTGTGCTGGCAGTTCTTATCCTTCTTGGCGGAAGGACTACCTACGCGCAGCGGGCTCGCGGTGAACTGCGTATCGAGGTGCGTGATCCGCAGGGGACTGGGGTCCCGAGTCACGCCGAACTCGTCAGCGACGCCAATCAATTTCGCCGATCGTTTCAGTTGGGTGTGGATGGCCGCTATCTGGTACAAGACCTTGCTTTCGGTGTTTATCGTCTCAGCGTAAACGCCGAGGGTTTCGCGCCGTGGTCCAGCTTGGTTGAAGTTCGCTCGGAGGTCCCTGTTCGCGTCTCGGTGAGTCTCGGCCTTGCGGCAGTAGCGACGCAAGTTCAAGTCAGCGATTCTGCTACGCTGCTCGACCCTTCTCGGACCGGAACGGTCTACGCTGTCGGTCACCAAGAGCTTGGCGAAACCGTCGCCGCTCAGCCAGGCCGGGGCCTGTCCGACCTAGTGGACGACCTTCCAGGCTGGTTGTATGAAGCCAATGGCGTGCTCCACCCGCGCGGCTCAGAATACGACGTGCAATATGTGATTGACGGCCTGCCGATCACCGAGAATCGTTCGCCCGCTTTTGCACCATCGCTCGATGCTGATGCTGTCGATTCTATGCGTGTGCTAACAGCGAACTATGCGGCAGAGTATGGTCGAAAGTTGGGCGGAGTCGTCGAGGTTACGACGGAAAAGAATTTACCCTCGGGATTGCATGGACAGTTCGATGTGGTCGGTGGAAGTTTTGGAACGACGAACGCCTCCGGCCGCGTTTCCTACTCACAAGGGAAAAGTCGCTTCTCGATCAGCGGTGATGGGTTCCATACCGACCGTTACCTAGACCCACCAATCTTGGCGAACTACACGAATCGCGCGACTGCCAGTGGTTACTCGGCTTCTTATGAACGTGATTTCTCGGATCGCGACCGTGTACGGCTGACCATTTCACATGATGTCGTTCGCTTCCTGGTTCCCAACGAACTCGTTCAACAGGAAGCCGGGCAGCGGCAGGACATGGCAAACACGGAAACGACCGGCCAGGCTTATTTCCAGCACATCATTTCAGCAGATTTGCTGCTGAGTCTCTCTGGGAGTGTTCGAGACGCTACTGCGACGCTATCGTCGAATCAATTCGCAACACCCGTCATTGTTTCGCAGCATCGCGGCTACCGCGAAGGTTACGCCCGCGGTGATCTTGCTGGACACCAGGGACACCATGACTGGAAGGTAGGCGCAGACGCAATCGTCAGTCCGGTCCATGAAAGCTTGCAGTACGCAATCACCGACGCTACGCAATTCGATCCCGGGACGCAGCAACAGTTTCAGTTTTCAGATCATCGTTGGGATGTTGAGCCGTCTGCTTACGCGCAAGACCAGATTCGCCTGGGCCAGTGGAATCTCAGCGCTGGCCTCCGCTTCGACCATTACGGCTTTGTCGTGCATCAATCGGCTTGGAGTCCCCGAATCGGCGTCTCGCGCCATTTTGCATCGCTGAATCTTCTGTTTCATGGTTCCTATGACCGGGTTTTCCAGACCCCTGCAGTGGAGAATCTGCTTTTGGCGAGCTCGCCACAGCTCGATTCACTGAATCCCATTGTTCTGCGCCTTCCGGTCGAGCCAGCGCGAGCTAACTACTACGAGGTCGGTGTCACAAAGTCATTTTTCGGGAAGCTCCGGCTCGATGCAAACGTGTATCGGCGCGATTTTCACAACTATTCCGATGACGATGTCTTGCTGGATACCGGCGTGAGTTTTCCGATCGCCTTTGCGAAGGGCCAAATCACAGGCGAGGAGGTGCGCATCGAGGTTCCGAAGTGGGGCCGCTTCTCGGGTTATTTGAGCTACGCGAATCAGATTGGGATCGGCCAGGGGCCTATCACCGGCGGACTGTTCCTTGGAAGTGACGCAGCCGTCGAGCTGACTGACATCAGTCGGTTTCCTGTCAGTCAGGATCAGCGGAACACGGCGCGCGCACGTGTGCGCTTCCAAACTACCCCGCGCCTCTGGCTTGCCCTAGGCGGAGAGTATGGCAGCGGATTACCGGCAGATACGGGTGGTGCCGATCCAGCGTTCCTGCTGGCTCAGTATGGCCCTCAGATACTAAGCGAAGTAAATCTGGCGCGAGGGCGAGTGAAACCCAACTTTGCTTTGGAAGCTGGGGCAGGGTTAGAGGTCTACCACAAGGAGCATCGCAGCGCAGCCTTGCAAATTCAGGCCGCCAATCTGACTGATCGCGTGAACGTAATCAATTTTGCGAGCCTGTTCTCCGGTACCGCAGTTGCGCCGCCGAGGAGCGTCTCCGGGCGGTTAAAGCTGACTTTCTAGGAGAACCGTTAGGCGCAATGGACCAAGCAAAAGCGCGAAAGGTTCCGGCATTCGTTAGGATTGCAGCTTATGAGGTAATGAGTCTCTTGCCGCGCCAATAAAGCAATACGCTGATTCGTTGTACGAACGAAAACGCTCGCGGAATCTGCCATGACGTAAGGCGAGAAATGACTAAAGTACCTCCAACTGCTGCTTAGCCGGTTGTGTCGGAAGCCATTGGCGAAACAAAACTGTGTCCTACAAGCGCTTCCTGAATGGCGGGCAAGAGGTCAGTGGCGACCCTAGGCTTCGAGACGTAGGCAAGCGCCCCCGCGGCAAAGCAGGCTTTGATGAAATCGGGGTCACGATGAACCGTCAGGAAGACGATCCGCGATGTAGAACCGGAATCCTTCAACATGTTCGCTGCGTCAATCCCGTTGAGAATGGGCATGGAAATATCTGTCACAATCACGTCGGGCCGTAGTTTGGCAGCGGCTTCAACCATCGACCGTCCATTCCCCTCTCTTCCGACAATCTCGAAGGCTGGTTCGAGGATGCTGGCACAAATGTCTAGGACTCTCAGATGGTCATCCGCCAAAAGTATTCGTACTTTCTTCACGTGCCCCACCTGGCTGAATGGCGTGTACGACTACTCGCTCGATCAACTGCTACAGAGGCTGCGCGCAGGGTCCATGCATGCGATACTGCAATTGTTGACAGGTATGAGAACTTTGCTGTTTACGTCCGACAGCGGCGTAGTAGGAGACCGGATCGTTTCGGGGTGCCCTCCCCTGGACATTTTGCTAAACTTTGAGAAACAGTAACGGCTTCCCCCGGCAACCAAATACTGAAGCGGAGCCATCACAGATGGCGGCCGAGCGTGGCAAGATGGGGAAGACCGCAGGCGTGGGAGGGGGAGTGTCAGGCGAGGGTTATCAATTCCATCGGACTAAATTGGCCAACTTCAAGAAAACAGTAGAAGCGAACCCTGCGAGTATTGAGGCGGCGAATCGTTATTGGGACGCGCTAGGGTCATTCGGTGGAGAGGATGTAAGAAGCGGAGGCTACCTCATCGAGGCTTATCGAGCGTGCGCGTTAGCATCTCGCGCAGGTGTAGTCGCTCTTGCCTGCGCATACCAGGAACTGTTTGCGAAGAGCGGGGAAGCACCCCGCGCTGAACTTTTCGATCAAGAATTGATCCGTGCTATACAGACGCGGCTCCCCGAGTTATCGAACGGCGACCGAGCCACCGTCCAATGGGTTCTGTCATCGATCGAGTGAGCTCGGTCAGGTAAAGCGGCTCGTCGAAAATCCTTGGAGCATATCGCTACCCCCCTGGCTTGGAGGGAACTCCTCACAAATCCTTCGGCAAGGTCGCGAACTAGGATCAATTCTTTCCGGACTAAGGCGAAGCGAGCCCTGGCCGAGCGCAGCGCTCGAAGTCGAAAAGGAGCAAGGTGATGTCGTCTTGTTGGCCCTGGCCGCCAGGCTCCCCCGTCCACTTTGCAATCTCCGCGAGAAAGGCCTCTGTGAACTGCTCCGCGTTGAGAGCGTTGTTCTTTTCCATGAAGCGCATGAAGCGGTCGGCGCCATACATCTCTTTCGCGGAATTGGCTGCTTCAACAATACCGTCCGTGTAGAGCACATGTCGGTCACCGGGCTCGAGTGCAAGCTCGAGAGCGTCGTAGGTGGCTTCGTCAAACATTCCGAGCACGATTCCGTTTTCCATTACCGGCATGGTCTTACCGGTGGAGCGACGGTATTGCAGCATGGGCGGGTGGCCCGCGCCAGCGTAGCGTATGAGATTCTGTTCCAAATCCACATAAACATAGGCGGCGGTGACGAAATTTTGCGTGAACTTGCCGCAAAGGGCACTGTTCAATCCCGATAAGACCTTTGCAGGCTCTGCGGCGTAGGCGGCTTGAGCGGTGAGCGCCACCTGGAGCATGGAGGCGATGAGAGCCGACGGCAGCCCATGACCGGAGACGTCAGCAATGAGGATACCGAGGTGTTCGTCATCGACACGAATGAAATCATAGAAATCCCCGGCGACCGAGGTCATTGGAAGGAAACGGGCCGCGATATCGAGCCTGGAGAGCTTCGGGAGCGTGTGAGGAAGGATAGAGAGCTGAATCTGGCGGGCCATTTCGAGTTCGTTGTTGAGAGCGAGAAGTTGTTCGGCGAGTTGAGCGCGAGCTTCGCGAAGAAGAATGTGGCTGTGGACGCGAGCTTTGACGACGGCAGGAGAGAAGGGTTTGTGGACGTAGTCTACCGCCCCAACTTCGAACCCGTAGGTTTCGTCGTCGGCGCTTGTCTGGCTAGTCAGGAAGATGACAGGGATTTCGCGCGTTGCGGGATCCGCCTTGAGTCGGGAGCAAACTTCGTAGCCGTCCATTTCGGGCATCATGACGTCAAGAAGGATAAGGTCAGGTTTGTCTTCAGCGGAGGCCAGAGCGAGAGCTTTCTGGCCATCCGTGGCGACTTTCGTCTTATAGGAATCCCTGAGCGCACCGGAAATAGCGCCAATGTTGGCCGGAGTGTCGTCGACAATGAGGATCAGCTTCTGGGGTGCCGGAGCTGGCTGAGGCTTGGCAGACATAACTTACTCCAAACTCAACGACAGGCGTCGAGCGATGCCCGAAAGAGACCGCAGGGCGTCGGAGTACGCGAAATTGCCGACTTCGTTGAAGAGCGCATCGGCTTCCGCGGCTGTCAGGACTCTCAAGAGCTGGGGCCGGGCTTCCAGGATGAAGTCGGAAGCTGCCCCGTCGTCCGCCTCAAGAAGTTTCTTTAATTGCGCAAGAGGCTGAGCTACGGCGGCGGGATCGACTGTAGAAGGCTCGAGCGTCGCAGATTCTCGAGGAAGTGCGGAGTGGATAGCCGCGACGGTGCCGTCGAGGGATTGCGAGAGAGCCTCCAGTTCGGAGGGCGCAGATTGATTGGACTGAATGGCAGCCTCAACTCTGGCGGCGAATTCGGCTAGCGAGCTGGCTCCGAGATTCGCGGCTGCGCCTTTCAGAGAATGGGCGAGTCGCTTGGCGGTGGCGGAATCATTGGCAGCCACTGCTCGACCGATCTCGGAGACCGCATTGGCCTGGGAAGCGGCGAAGAGGGCAAGTAGAGATTCATACCGCTTGAGATTACCGCCAGTGCGCCTCAGGCCATTGGCAGTGTCAATTCCGGGAATCACTTTCAAGTCGGTACACGCAGCTGGCTGGTAAGAAGGAGAACTGCCGACCGAGGCGGCTGCGGCCACAGCACGAACAGGAATCCAGTGAAGCAGGGCGCCATACAATTTGTCTGGGTCTATTGGTTTCGCGAGGTGGTCGTTCATACCTGCTTCGAGACACTTTTCACGGTCGCCAGCCATGGCGTTGGCCGTCATGGCAACGATTGGCAGTGACCGGAGACGCGGGTTTCGACGGATTATCCTCGTGGCGGCCAAGCCGTCCATCACAGGCATCTGCATGTCCATGAGCACGAGGTCGTAGTCGTTCTTTTCGATCATTTGAACGGCAATCTGTCCGTTCTCGGCCTGGGCGATCGAAAGCCGAGCGTCTTCAAGCAGCCCGAGTGCGACCTCGCGATTGAGTTCGTTGTCTTCCACGAGCAAGACGCGCGCCCCTCGCAAGCGGCCGAGATCCGGCGCAGCGTTTGGGCTGGCTTCGGCCTGGCGGCTGGTTTGCTGTTCACCGCCGAGTGCTTGAACGACTGCATCGAACAGCATCGAAGGAGTAACCGGTTTGATCAATACGCTTTCAAAGTTTGCCTCTTCGGCTTGCTTAAGCACTTCTTCACGACCGTACGCGGTGACCATGATCAGGTGCGGCGATGAGGGCGGCTTCAGCAGTGTCCGAATGCGCTTGCCTGTCTCGATTCCATCGAGCCTGGGCATCTGCCAGTCAACAAACACTACGTCGTACGGTTTGCCCCGCTCCGCTGCCTGACGCGCCATTTCGATTCCCTCTGGACCCGAAGGGGCTTCGTCGGTGACGAAAGTCATACTGGCTAACATCCCGGAAAGAACCTCGCGCGCCTGTGCATTGTCGTCGATGATCAAAACGTGCCGGCCACGCAGGTCTGGTCCGGTAAGGCGTTTCGGAATGGCCTCTCCCTTGCCCAAGTACGCGGTGAACCAGAATGTGCTGCCCTTTCCGATCTCGCTTGTCACGCCTACATCGCCTCCCATTAACTGCGCTAGTCGCTTGGAAATCACCAGGCCCAATCCGGTACCTCCATGCTGCCGTGTCGTGGAGGTGTCGGCCTGCTCGAACGCCTGGAACAGGCGCCCGATCTGCTCCTCGGTGAGCCCGATACCGGTATCGATAACCGAGAAGCGAACCAATTGGCCCCGCTCATCTTCTTCCTGCAATTGAGCTTTAACAACAATTTCTCCTTGCTCCGTGAATTTCACAGCATTATTGCAAAAGTTGATCAGGATTTGCCCCAGTCGTAATGGGTCACCCTTGGGATGATTGGAAACGGCCGGGTCAATATCAAAGATCAACTCCAGACCTTTGGCGGTTGCTTTCTCAGAAATCAGATTGCTAACGTTCTCCAACACTCCGTCGAGTTCAAAGTCGACATTCTCGATTTTCAGTTTTCCTGCCTCAACCTTTGAAAAATCCAGGATGTCGTTGATGATGGCCAAGAGGTGCTGGCCCGACTGCTGAATCTTGCGCACATACCCCTTCTGACGCGGATTGAGGTCGGTCTTCAGGGCAAGATGAGACATGCCAATGATGGCGTTCATTGGCGTGCGAATCTCGTGACTCATATTTGCAAGGAATTCGGACTTGATTTTCGTTGCTTCCTCGGCAACCTCTTTGGCCCGCAACAATTCCTCCTCTGAAGCTTTCAAGGCAAGGTTACTGGCCTCGAGCTCTTCCTTACGCGCAAGGATCTGGCGTTCAGAAACGGCAAGTGATTCGGCCTGAGCACGGGTCTGCTCCAGCAGGCGGCGGGTTTCGAGGCTGCGGGAGAGAAGTTGCGCGTTCATCGCGACGATGGGGAGCAGCGCTTCGAGAAGCGATTGTTGACGCCCGGAAGGAGGAGAAACGGTGGCCAGTTCGAGAACACCGATCAGTACACTGTGATTGAGAACGGGCACGAACAGGAGGTTGCTTGGAACGATAGTGCCAATGCCCGTAGAAACTCTGTGGGTTTCGCCGCTGCCTGGGTCAAGATCGATAGTGCGTTTCTCTAGAGCGGATTGGCCGACCAGCCCTTCACCGAGAGCGAAAGAGGCAGACTCAGGGCGGCCTTCGACCGCGTACGTGCCAATGCGAGATAGGCGGGAGCGGGAATCGTCAGCAAGATAGAAGCAGCCGTAAAGGAGAGGTATGGATTGCGAGATTCGAGACAGGAGGGTAGAGGCAAAGGAGGCAAAGTCTTCGCTGGACTGAAGACCGACGCCGGTGGCGGCAACCTCTGCTTTGACCCAAGATTGCGTTTCGCGATCTTTCGCGCCGCCTTGCAGGGTCAGGAGGGACCGGCCAATTTCTCCGATTTCGTTTGGTCGATCGAGAAAAGGGATGGGGCGCTCGAGATCGCCGGCAGCGAGAAACTGGATGGAGTCACGGACAGACCAGAGTTCATGGACAACATCGATTTGCAGAAAGTACGCTGCAATGGCGAAGGAAGCAAGCATGCCGAAGCCGATGACGAGCCACGTGACGAAGATTGTGTGATGGGTCCGCGCCGTGAGCTCCTCCGACCGTTGATCGACGACCTGGTTCATTTCCTCGGAGATTGCGAGGGCCCGGGCCCGGGATTGCTGCAATTCGTCGTCCACTCCCCCACGCATGAGGTCGGCAGCCTTTTTGTTGTCATTGCGGAGCGCCGCAGCGCGAACTGGGCGGGAATCATCCACGGCCTTCTCGAATAGCGCCGACGCCGAAGCCAGCTGTTTCGCATAGGCAGGGTAGAGTCGAGCGGCCTCCGCGATGTGCGCTTTATATTCGGAATAGCAGTTATCGAGCTCGGCGTCGACCAGGCGCATGCGGTTCGTGTCGGTCTCTACAATAAGCCGGTAGAGATAGAGACCGTAACGCATGCTAAGTCCGCGGGCAGCATCCGTGTTCTGAGCGGCTTTGATCTCGTTGTCTATCAGCTGGCTATACCTGGTATCGATGCGCTTATTCTCGTACGAGGCGTAGAGGCCGGCGAAGATCGCCATCAGGGCTAAAGGGGCGAGCGCGACAAGTAACTTCTTGCGCAGCTTGAGGTTGGCAAGCAGGCCCATCGAAAATGACTCGCTTCTAGGAACGCGACCAAGCGCGCTGTATTCCTCGTCACCGCAGTGAGGTTAGGAAGTCCACGGCTGGTTGATACACTGGCAAAAGTGACAGTTGGACAGGCCGCCGTCGCGCCTGCTGCTTGCCTGAGGATGGAGCGGGTTTGAGGACGAATGAGTTGGCCCTTTATCGCGTTCCAAACCGGGCTTTGATTCTCTCATCAAGCGTCGAACGTCAAAGGAGGACCGGGTTGTCCTCTCGGAGGCACCAGCGACCGCGATTTTGCTCTGCGTTTCGCGACTTGTTGGGGGGGCAACCATCGTCCAAAAGACATGTGGTGTAACACTTTTCCCCGCCCTGAAACCTATCCCGTCAAACGCGAACTGGGGTGGGCTTTTGCGGAGGGAAAACTGCCACACCCGGGTCTTTGCGCTTGCATGAACCTAAAAGCTGAATCGTAGCGCCAACTGGCCGACCCGTGGATTTACCGCCGTGCTGCTAATGACACCGAAGGTCGGCGAAGTCAGGTTGGCGTCGGGGTTTGAAAATTGAGGGTGGTTGAACGCGTTGTACATTTCAGCGCGCAATGCAACGCTGCTTTTCTCACGCGGCCAATTCAGCTCGAAAGCTTTGGAAAGCGCGATATCCAGGTTCGCCTGTCCAGGACCTTCTACAATGCCTGTTCCGCTGTTCCCAAACGCTGTCCCCCTGCCGTCCGCGCCGATTACGGGAGGCCTCGCGAAACAGGAGACATTGAAGTATCCATTCAGCTTTGCTTCGATCGAGCCTCCCCTCACTAACTGGCTGTTCGTGCACTCGCTGCTCCGTTGCGCTCGGTCTTCGCTGATGCCAAAGACGTTCATTGGATTGGTATCCGCAATCGTTAGGGCGGTGCCAGATTGAATCGTCGCTACCCCTGCCACCGTCCACCCTCCGAGAATTCTTCGTTCGATTCCATTGGACGGACGGGGAAGTGTCCACGTCGTGCTGAAGACGAAACGATGAGTGCGATCGAAACTAGCGCGCCCCCAACGTTGCCTGGAAGAGTTTTGGTCTCCGAGGGTCAGGCCATTTGCGGATGACACCGCGTCAACGTCTGCTCCGTCCGTGTCCAGCGTTTTGGAGAGAGTATAGGAAGCCAGGAATTGGAGCCCACGGCTTAACCGCTTTGCGAGGCTTACTTCAAGCCCGTTGTACCAGGAACTACCTTCCGATTCCATCTCGCTAAGAGCGTCAGGGCGTATCCCGGGCACGGGAACTCGCAACCCGATATTGGCCAGCGTGTTCGCGTCTGTGCCCCTGATGGGGCTCTCAGCAGACGCACTCAGGGCTTGGTTGAGGGAACGCCAGCGTTGCAAATGTATTCCCCGGCCGCCCGCGTATCCGGCCTCTAACAGCCATCCATCGCGCAATTCTTCCTGGGCGTTTACGGAGAATTGTTGGACCATTGCCGGGCGAAAGTTAGGGGCTAGCACGCTGACCGAGGCCTTGGCGGTTGGAGAATAGGGCAGAAACATTGGAAAAGAGCTCGGAGTCGGAAATGGCTCGGCGAATGGCGCTTGAAACGTCGCATTGGCATTCCCGAGTCCAGCGCTGAAGCGACTCAAGCCAAATGGGGCCGCGAGCACGGATACGGTCGACGCTTGGCCGGTTGGACGAGAATAATAAATGCCGTAACCTCCTCTCAGCACCAGCCGTCTTGTTTTTGGGAAGACCTGCCATGCAAAACCCATCCGTGGAGCTACCGTGTTTTGCCCTTCGCCATAGTTTCCAAAGGTGTTGTTCACACGGGTTACGCCAGCAGGAAGAGCGCCTGAGAAATTGGAGGACACGATATAACCGTCCAGAGTTCCCCCTGACGGGGGGGTGCGATCCGCCTTGTCGACATCGAAGCTCGAGTTCCTGCCCAAGGCGTCACCGAATTGCCCCAATCGCTCGTAACGCGCACCGACGTTCAGCGTTAGTAATCGCCCGACTCGATAGTCGTCCTGCACAAATCCCGAGCCTTCCCATACTCGAAACTCACGATCCAACAGACCGAAGAGATCACTTGACTGAAAGACGCTGCTTAAGGTTCCGGTGCCATTGCCGGTTGCATTGAGACCGAGTAGAAAATCTGGCCAACTGAGAAAACGCACAAATGATCCGGTGCCTGCGAAGTTGAGGTTATCTTGCAAGCGGGTGAGCGACCCTCCAAATTTCAGGGCATGTGCACCCGTGAAGAAGCTAAAAACATTGCTGAGGACGAAGCTATTCTGCGTATAAGTTCGCGGAAGTACGGAAGACATGCTGACGGAACCAAGGATGCTCAGGCTGGGTAGTTGGTTAGCCTTGTTCATTGCCCCTTCCGATACACCGACGTCAGACCACTTGAACGGTGCACTGGCACCCATCGTGCTTGATGTTCGGACAAAGCCAAAGTGGGCTTCGTTCAGTAAGCCACTGCTGAGCACATAAGTATGAGCAAGGGAAAAAACGACGAATGCGGAATCACCGGGGCTATTAAACCCGCGAATGTTACCGACCGGGTTGAAGGCGCCACCGGGGAAAGTAACGGTCTGATTGCTGTCTGCAGCGAAGAATCGCGCCACGAGTCGGCTTTTCCCTGAAATCACATAATCGATATTTCCTAGCCCCTGGTCTTCACCGAAGTGGCAAGGTTCGGTGAAGGCCGAAAACCCTCGGCTTGCTAATGGCTTCATAGGATCAACTTTTTGAGGTGTGGGGATCAGAAAGCTGCCGTCGGGAAGTTTGAAATTCAACAGAGCCAGAGCCACTGGGTTAATGTTCGAGCCGTCAGGTTTGACGGCTACACCGCCCATTGCGCCGCTCAACCCGCCGAATAGTTGTCCAAGAGCCTGGGGAGATCTGTCGTTGCCGATCGCAGGCTCGTTCAAGGTGGCGGTGCAAGCAATCCGCGATTGACCCGCAGCGAGCCCGTTAACTTGTCGCGTGCCCTGGTACGAGCCAAAGAAGAGCAACTTCTCGTTTTGGATTGGCCCGCCGACCGCAATGCCAAACTGGTTTTGCTTGAGGTCCGGCCGTGGTTGGCCGGTTTGGTTCAAAAAGAAATCGTTTGCATTGAGGACATTGTTGCGCAGGAATTCGAAAACCGTCGCATGATAGTCGCTGGTGCCCTCCTTGGTGATCACGCTGACATTGGCCCCGGCACCACGCCCGAATGCTGCATCGTAAAGTCCGGTTTGGACCTTAAATTCTTGCAACGTGTCCGGGTTGGGAATCGGAATTCCTCCACTGATCGAACCTGAACTCTGTACGTCGCTGACACTGATGCCGTCCAGCTGCCAGTTGTTGTCGTAAGATCGTGTTCCGTTCACATAAACCCCATCGTTGGACTTGCCGAGTTGTGAAAGCGCTGTTCCGCCACGCCCGAGTTCTCCAGCGTTGTAGACTCCAGCGACTACTCCGGGAGAGAGTCCCGCTATCTGCGTATAGTTTCGAGTTACGAGCGGCAAATGGCTCAGCATGCCTTCGTTGACGGTTCTTCCGAGTGCCGCAGTGTCCAGTTGAACCATGGAGGGGGTCGAAGATACTTCGACCTGCTCTTCACGCGTTGCGAGCTCGAGATGAAGCTCGACCGTTAACGTCTCGGTTACGTAGACCTGAACTCTCGGGAGATCCTGGGGTTTAAAGTTGGGCTTGTTTGCCTGTAGCTCGTATGTTCCTGATGGCAACAATAGGAAAGCAAACCTTCCGTTTTGGTCCGAGGTGACGGACCTTGCTTCCGTACCGTCGTCTCTGGTTAGGCTAACGCTCACGCCCCCGAGAACCGCTCCAGACGGGTCCAGGGTCACACCCATCACTGCCCCGGTGGATGCCGTCTGTCCACAAGCCATGCGCGTAAGCCCCAACGTCAGGACAAGAACCAGGAGCCACGCTGGGCAGCGGCGGATTTCGAGGCCGTGCCCGCCGACCGAGCAGCGGACATTGAGCATCCCCTTTTCACGGACAAGGTCTGATCTTGGTTTAAGTTGCGCGATGATCATATTTCTGCTAAGAAGAGGCGAGTTTACTGATGCGGACAGCGAAGCTAATACAAACAACGGCATTTAAGAACCTGTCAAAATTGACAGCTGTGGGTATACGGGAGTTGTGCTAGAGGTTGGCGGCCCAAATCATCATTCTTGCAAAAAAGATGGGGATGGCGAGTCGCCCGGTTGTGGTGGGCAATGCTTCGCAAAGCGATTAGAGTTCTTCGACTTTCCATTGCTGTGCTCGTTTTGTTTCGCTTCCTGCCTGGGAGTCGTGGGGCAACAGCGCGTGAGCCCATCCGGCGCGTTCTTATCTTGTATGAGGCGGGCACTGCCTATCCGGGTGTCAATCTGGCCGATCAGGGAATCCGCGCCGCGCTCGATACTTCACCTTACAGGCTGGAAGTTTATCGCGAGTATATGGATTCCATTTTGTTCCCTGATCCAGCCGACCAGCAGCGATTCCGCGAATTCTATATCCGCAAGTACCGGAACAGAAGGCCAGACGTAATCATCACCATGGGCCCCTCCCCGCTGAAGTTTGTGGTTGAAATGCGTGACCGGGGTTTTCCCGGCGTTCCCATCGTTTTCTGTTATCCGACCTGGCTACCGGGTAGCCCCACGCTGCCTTCCGACTTCACGGGCGTCGAGAACGACTTGGCGCCGTCTGAAACCATCCAGGCGGCTTTGCGCCTGCGGCCCGGCACAAAGCACATCATTGTGGTCGGGGGCACATCGTTCATCGATAGGCAAACCGAGGGCCTGATCAAAGAGCAATTGAGAACATATGAGGGCAGTTTCGATATTTCGTATCTTACAACTCTCACCATGCCCGATCTACTCGAGCGGCTGAAGCAGCTGCCGGATCACTCGATCGTTCTCCTTATTGATTTTAGCCAGGACGCGGCAGGAAGAAAGTTCATTCCTGCAAGTGAGGCGGCCCCTGCGGTCGCCGCGGCAGCCAATGCCCCCGTTTTTAGCTTGGTCGATTCCTTCGTTAATCATGGGGTAGTCGGAGGCAAAGTGTCTTCCATCCGCGAAACTGGGGGGGTTGCTGGAGGCATGGCGCTGCGAATACTCAAAGGGGAAAGGCCACAAGACGTTCCTAGGGTAAAAGCTCCAACCGTTTACATGTTCGATTGGCGAGCCCTGAAGCATTGGGGGTTGAACGAAAGGGACCTCCCGGCGGGAAGTATTTTGCTCAATCGTGAGCCAACCTTTTGGGAACTCTACTGGCGATATGTCATAACCGGCGTCCTTCTGCTCTTGGCGCAGACGCTGATCATTCTTGCGCTTTTGTGGCAACGGGCGAGGAGGAGAAAGACCGAAGCCGAGCTACGCGATAGCCAATTGCGCTTGGAGGGTATCGTCGAGGCGGCGATGGATGCGGTTATCGCCATCGATGAAGGTCAGCGAATTGTTGTCTTCAACGATGCGGCGGAGCAGATGTTTGGCTGTCCGGCGCAGGATGCCATCGGGAGCCCCATCGATCGTTTCATCCCTGAACGCTTCCGCGAAGCACACCGCGGACATATTCGGCACTTCGATGATACAGACACCACGGCCCGACGAACGATGGGTGCTAGCGGTGCTCTGTGGGGTCTGCATGCAAATGGCAAGGAATTTCCCATCGAAGCTGCGATTTCTCAAACGAAAGCCGGAGCTGGAGGCAAGAAGCTATTCACTGTCATCGTCCGCGACATTACCGAGCGCAAGCAGGCAGAAGAAGCCCGATTCCTGCATGCCGCGATCGTCGAGTCTTCTGACGATGGGATCATCTCCTTGGATAGGGACGGCGTCATCACGGGTTGGAACGCCGCGGCACAGCGCATGTACGGATACACTGCGGCAGAAGTGAGGGGACGATCGGTTTGTATCATAATCCCCCCTGAGGTGCGTGAAGAAGAAACGGCACTCTTGAGGCAGGTGCTCGACGGTAAGAGGGTCGAACACTACGAAACCATCCGCATGACCAAGGAGGGAAAGCGCATCGACGTTTCGCTCACCTTGTCACCCTTGCGAGATTGGACGGGCAAGATCGTCGGCGCGTCGAAGATCGCCCGAGACATTACTCTCGGCAAGCTGGCAGAAGCAGCCCTGCGCGAAAGCGAAGAGCGCTTCCGATTGATTGCCAATGCCGCGCCCGTCATGATCTGGATGTCTGGGCCTGACAAGCGATGCACGTACGTCAATCGGCCCTGGTTGGACTTCACCGGCCGGAACCTCCAGGAGGAATTGGGAAATGGCCGGGCGGAGCGGGTATACCCAGAGGACTTGCAGCCTTTCCTAGAGACCTATGCGCAGGCGTTCGAGCAGCGCGAGTCTTTCCAGATGGAGTATCGGCTGCGCCGAAATGACGGAGAATATCGCTGGATCTTCGATCACGGGGTGCCGAGATTCAACGCCGACGGCTCCTTTGCAGGTTACATCGGCTCGGTGATTGACGTAAGCGAGCGCAAGCAGGCAGAAGAAGCGCTTTCCAGTGTCAGTCGCAGATTGATCGAGGCTCACGAGGAGGAACGAACCTGGATCGCCAGAGAGTTACACGATGATATCAATCAGCGCATAGCCCTGTTGGCAGTGAGTCTGGAAGGATTAAAACAAGATCTTCCCGCTTCCAATGGCCAAACGAGCCGTCGCTTCAAGGAGGTCCAAGAACACGTTTCGGATCTCGGGATCGACATCCAAGCCCTGTCCCACCGTTTGCACTCTTCGAAACTCGAATACCTGGGACTCGCAGCGGCGTGCGAGGGCTTTTGCAGAGAGCTTGCAGGGCAGCAAAATGTCGAGATCGATTTTCACTCCCAGGATATTCCAAAAGAACTGCCTCAAGAAACTGCACTCTGTCTGTTCCGCGTCTTGCAGGAAGCCCTTCAGAATGCTGCCAAGCACAGTGGGGTTCGGAGGTTCGAAGTGTTGCTCAAGGCTCGATCGAATGAGATTCAGTTGAGTGTGCATGACTCAGGCGTTGGCTTTGATATCCAAAAGGCCATGAGCGGACACGGACTCGGTTTCACGAGCATGAAAGAACGGATGAAACTCATCGACGGGCACCTTTCTATCGATTTGAAGCCGCAGGGCGGAACGACGATTCATGCTCGCGCGCCTCTAACGCCCAAATCGATGTCTCGAGGAGCAGCTGGACAGATAGGCGTGAGTGAGCTGTAGATCGCGGCATCGACAAACGATTTCCCGGCACGCTTCATAGGTAGGAAGCGGCGGAGTGTTCCGCAACGATGCTATCGAGCGCGGGAATGGCGTCCTGGCCTTGGGGCAATGGATACACACATAGGATATCTACTTCGTGGGCCTTGGCTAGATCATCGCAAAGCTGTTCGAGCTCGATCGCCTCGTCCGTCTTTCCTTCCGCCCACAGGCGTCCTGCGCGTTCACCGCAAAAAGCGACTCTAGGACATTTTTTGCCCGCTTTGGCTGCTGCTTCACTCAAACTTCTTATGGCTTCGAGAAACTCAACCGGGTCAGTCGGCTCGTTAGCATCGAGTGAGATGTAGGTCCCTTGTTGAATGGCAACATCAATTTGCACGGCCCGTCGGCGCAACTCCTGAAGAAGACTGTCCTGGTGAGACTCGGTAGCCAGCACCATAGCTGGGTTGCCGGCGTTTAAAGCAGCAGCAATAAAATGCGTAAGGCTGCCGAGGATGGCCGCGTCGTCAGGGCAGAAGATTATCTCGTGCCGATGGGGAGCTTCTGATTCCTTATCCTCACTAAACTCTAAGCCTTTGCCAACGAATCGCTTGCCCCCAAGAACGGCGTCGATTGCCAGTATCAGCTCGCTCTGGGCATGCGGTTTGTGAACGAATGCGAGTGCCCCCAGGCGGAAAGCTTCTCGTACCACATCGGGGTCGGAGAATGCACTGATGAACAGAAGCTTTGCAGGAGAGAGCGCGCGCACCTTTCTCGCGACCTCTAAACCGTTCAGGTTCGGCAAACCAACGTCAAGCAGAATGAGGTCCGGTTGCAGTTCGTTGGCCCGTTGAACTGCTTCCCATCCATCCGAGGCTTCGCCGACGATCCGAAACTCCGCCCTTTGTCTTAGTGTTGAAGAGACGAAGCGGCGGAAGGCTTCAAAGTCGTCGACTATGAGTATTCGAAGATCGCGCACGGGTCAACGCATGCTGCTGGGGCAGTCCGAGGCTTCGACAAACAATCAAGTTTGTATTTCTTAAGACCGAAAGTCAAATCAAGATTGATGGAATTGAAAAAGACTGAAAGGATTGAAAATGTCGGAAGATGAAGAGCGGACCTTGCGCGGCGATGTGCCCAGCACGCTGAGGTGGTTTCTACGCTTTGCGGCTCTTGGTTTAGGTTGCGTCATGCCCCCAAGAAAATGAAGCCTCATCCAGCTGCGGTTGGGCGGCGTCTTCTGACTTAAAAGAAACACGAAGGTGGACAGTTGTTTTCTGAAAAGGCTTAGCGGCGCCCTATATCCGGGCGGGCGTCGCGTGGGAGCATCCGGTTTTTGGTGACCGCCTTCAGCGCGACCGAGACATTTCTTGTCGACGCGCGAGATCGGCCATTCCTTGGCGGCCTCGTTCGTGCGCGTGCCTGTGCTTGCATGACCTTGGCCTGTTCGGCCGTGAAGAGAAGAGTGCCCATTAACGCCTGCTGGACTTGTTTCTGTCCCCACGGCGATCGCATGATTCCCGCGCTCGAGTGGCTGTTTGAGCCAAGGAACAGATGTCCCAGTTCGTGGGCTATGACGCAACCGAGAATGATGCGCGCGTCGAACTCGACGTACTCCTGTTCCACAGCGAGACGGACGGCATCGTCGTAGTAGACGCTGGCCAGATTGGAACTGATCGCAAAACCGAAGACGTCCGCCCTCAAACTATGCTGGGCCGGCGGAGGAAGTACCCGCAGCATGATGTCTGTAGACTTAAGCGTTGGCGAACAAGGTTTTTCCGCACCGGCGGTGGCCGCCGGGCATTCCACCCAGATTATCCCCAGGCCCGCTCGATCGAGAATCCTGCCTGCTTCGCGCTCGGCTGCGGCCAGGATCGAGCCCGAAACGCGCGCGTGGTTGTACACCAGAACGGTGGGGTTTGGCTCCCCGGCATAGGCTAATCGCGGCAAAGCCCAAACAAGATGGAGCGCGCCAAGCGCAAAGCTCAGTCGAAGTACAAGGCGGCCGATATGCCGGGGCGCCCCGATCTCTCCCTTGCGACCAATACTTGCTACCCCATGTCGCCTCCTCCGGCGGCGAGGGAACGCTAGACCTCCGAAGCGGCTACCGCCATCGCGCAGGGGGAGGTCCAGTTTCTCTTGGCAACCGGTCGACCGAAATTCCAGGGGTAAACTGCCCGCGATTTCGGGCTTGCGCTCGGACCTCGGCGTCGCAGAGCTACGGCGCGCGCTTTCCTACTTATCATCGCGGGATGCTTTTCCACGTCCACATTCCGTTTTCTGTTTTCCTCGTTTCCATCGGGAAATTTTCCGACTTGTGCCACCAAACCCATTTCGGCCTGTAGGTGACAACAAAAAACACTTCCGCATGCATTTCGGGCGGATTGTCCTGCTTGATGGCGATGGCTCGTCCGCACGGAACCGCCATATCGTGCCCAGGAGACAGGATGCCGGCATCGGACTCAGGGAAATAGACCGTTGTCGGTTCCGCAAAATCCCTGTTTGTAGAAACCGACGAGTCAACGCGCATGACTTTGCATCCGGCTTTCACATCGTAAACAGGCAACAAGCCTCTGTTGGACAGATTGAACATCGCTCCCATCAGGTCGTTGGGACGTAAGGAGCCGGTGACATCGGCGGACAGCTTGGGCAGATTGGTCAGGCTGAATTCAGCCACGATTAGGATTATCGAAGCTATCCCCGCGACCCATTCCAGGGTCCGCACAAACCGTTTGTTTGATGAGCGCTGGGGGGACGGAATGGACTCGTATTTGTCGGCTGTGTCGGGTTCAAGGGAGTCGCGAAACAGCGGATGGACCACAAAAGACGCAGGCACTTCCATTTCATATTTCAATACATCGGAAGGCTGATATGTGTATTCCTTGCCACATTCGTCGCAGCGGACCCTAAACGCTTTATTGATCCCCGGTCGAGGCATTACCGCGTCGGTCTCCCCTAAGGGAATCCGGTGCACGCTATAGAAATTCCCCCGCCCGTGAAACCCGTGGTTCTTACATACAACCACCCAGCAGTAATTGCTGTCTACCCACATTTCCTTCGGGGGCTCTGTTTGCTTTTCCTCGCTCGCGGCCGCTGCCGATGCGGCAACCTGGACGGAAGCGGGGTTCTCCTTGGAGGGCTCTATTTTCTCCTTCTCGTCGAGCGTCACCGCCGGTGCGGCAACCTGGATGGGAGCGGACTTGAGACAATCCGCAATTTGAGCCGTGGTCCAGCGCAGCCCGGGATCCCGACGCAAACAGTGTTGCGCGATGTCAAGGAAGGGCTGAGGAATCGTGGATGGAACGGTCGGATCGGCTTGACTCTCCGGGGATGAAACGGGAGCCTGTTGCGTAAGCACCTCGACCAGCGTCAGACCCAGAGACCAAACATCAGTCGAGGGGGCAACCGGTCGGGAGCCTGCCTCGGGTGCGTCGTAAGCGTCAAGAGGGCGGTAGGTGGGGCGCGGTTCTCCCAGGGGAAGAGCCGTGTCGCTTGAGAGCTTGAGTTGATTGCCGATGGCCATAATGTTGGAAGGTTTGATGTGAGAGTGGGCGAGGCCCTTGCTGTGGATATAATTGAGTGCGTCGAGGAGCGGCCCGAGCATTTCGTGAGCTTCCTTTTCGCCGAGTGCATGCTCATGGAGACCTCGTCCGAGGTCTTCCTCGGCGTACTCCATCAGGACGAAAAGCAAATCCATGTCCGCAAGCCGGCAGCGGCCGCCAGGAAGCAGGCGGAGGAGATTGGGATGACCAAGCTTCGAAACGCGGTCCAAGAGAGCGGCCCGGAAATCTGCGTTCCCCCCGGACGCTATGAATTTAATGGCCAGATTTTTGGGTTGTGGCGGCGGGGACTGCGTTAAGAAGACCGCCCCATAACTCGTGCTGCCCAGGAACTTCTGAAGCCGAAACTTCCCACTGAGAACGTGCCCCTCGAACTTCTTCCAGTCATCTCGCATAGACATCCCACAGGTGCGCCTTGACGAGAGCCGCCGATCATGGGCGATGAGGTCTGGTGAATCGCCTGGGCCTCGAGTGGAGCCTGGTTTGGGCAGATTCTCGCACGAAAAAGCAGCGAAAGTACAAGAAAGTACAAGCTTGATATCGCCGCGGCAGGGCGAGGCGGAATCTTTTTACAATTTGTTTACAATTTCTTTACAGTACATGACTCCGTTCCAGGGAAACCGCTCGCTCGCTAGAAAAACG
>Ga0182041_10000240_pt1 | contig 24830 bp, 21 predicted proteins | sample flu12Cox44000178_FD_125967 | JGI IMG/M metagenome (GOLD analysis project Ga0182041, IMG submission 125967) | Lab enrichment of tropical soil microbial communities from Luquillo Experimental Forest, Puerto Rico - flux8day.12C.oxic.44.000.178 | ecosystem: Environmental > Terrestrial > Soil >...
ACGCAGGGTCGTCCGCATGGCAGCCGCAAGCAGAACCCGCACATCACCACCCCCAAGCCGGGCGAGCCCGTTGAGCTGTCGCTCATGGACGCCTGCCGCGAGTACAACTTGGGCCGTAATTGGATCGAGGCGCGATTGAAGTCAGGCCAGATCACCGGCAGCATCAAGCCCAGCAAGGGTGGCAATCGCCATGTCTACTTCGTCAATCAACAGAGTCTGCGCGCGTTGCTCATCAGCGGCGTGCGTGGGGTCTATCCCGTGAAGCCGAACCACAACTCCTAACCCCATGTCCAAAAACAAAAAGAATCGGAACCACAAACGCAAGGCCAAGCTCACCCCGCGCCTGCTGCCCAAGCAGCGTGGGCCCGGAGCAAACATCGTACCCATCCAGACGGAGCAGGTGCCGCGTGGCGCCTACCTCACGGAAGAAGATGCCATGAACGCAGGCAAGGCGCTGATGGAAGACCTGAATGAAGTCTTCAAGAAGCACCAGATCCTGTGTTCATTCGGCGGGGGCTTAACTCCCATCGTGGAGTGGGGCGATGCCCCGAACCCCGATGGCACCACCCGCAAGGCGTGGAAGCTCAAGGGCGTGCTCGCCACCAAGGTGACCAGCCAGCGCATGTCCCCGGATGCCCCGATGATCGAGGCCATCTTGCAGGGCGCATCGCAGCGGGTCTATGGAGCCCAGCAACCGGCGGAGCCGCAGCCCATGCTGCCCGGCATGCCGCAGCCACAGGTGCCACAGCCACCGCAGTCGTGAAGCTGCGCGAGTTCCAAGTCCTAGCCAACGACAAGGTCCACGTCGCGTTCGCCGAGCACCAGCGGGTGCTGGGCATCGCGCCGACCGGGTCCGGCAAAGCCGTCATGTCGGGGGCGCTAATCGAGGATTGCATACAGGGGCGTGGAGCCTTCGTGCTTTCCCCGAGGCGGGCCCTCCTTCTGGTCAACCGTGAAGAGTTGCTCCAGCAAGGCGCCGACAAGATCCACATGGTAAGCGGCAGGTATGCCGCGATCGAACGGGGCCACGAGCATGCCGTGCCCGGTCACCCTGTGGTGGTTGCGACCGTGCAGAGCATGGTCAAGCGACTGGCCAAGTATCCGCAGGATCACTTCGGTCTGGTCATCGTAGATGAGGCTCACCTCTTTGCCACCAACCAGGCAAAGGATGTGCTCGACTGGTTCTGCAAGCGGGAGCTTGGAGGAACAGCCTACCTTCTGGGGGTCACGGCCACGCCGCAGACCACCGGCAAGAAGGCACTGGCCAAAATCTACGACACGATCGGCTACCAGATTGCGCTGCCGGACTTGGTCAAGCAGGGGCTGCTCAGCAACATCAAGGTGCGAACCTGCCCGGTGCCCATCGACATCCGCCACATCCGGCGGGTCGGCGGCGACCTTGACCCCGACCAGCTGGACGAAGTCATCCGCCCGTACTTCCGCGCCGTGGCCGAAGCCATGCAGGAGCACGGGCCCGACCGCAAGTGGCTGTGCTTCCTGCCGCTGATCAAGACCAGCCAAGCCTTCGCCCGCATCCTCAACGAGCACGGCATCCCGGCCAAGCATATCGATGGCGACTCGCCCGACCGCTCCGAGCTATTGCTCCAGTTCAAGTACGGCCACTTCCGTGCGCTGTGCTGCTCGAGCCTGCTCACGACCGGGTACGACGAGCCCAGCATCACGGGCATCGTGAACCTGCGTCCGACCCAGTCCCGCATCCTGCTCACCCAGATCCTGGGACGCGGCACCAGAATCAAACCAGAAGACAGCCTGCACAAGGATCTCCTCGTACTGGATTTCCTGTGGCAGTACGACCTTCAGGACATCATCACGCCGGCCACGCTCGTGTGCCCCAACGAGGAAGACGAGGCGGAGGTGGCCAAGCGCCTGCGCAGCGGGCAGGAGATGGACCTGCTGGGCACGTCAAGGGACGTGGCCGCAGAGCGTCACGCCAAGCTGGCGAAGAAGCTCAAGGAACAGGAGAAGCGCAAGAGCAAGCTCTATGACCTGAGCCAGCTGGTGGAAGCCTATGGCGAAGAGGATCCCTACATCACGGAGATTCTGGACTACGAGCCCACGATGGCATGGCACTCCGCCCGGCCCTCAGAGAAACAACTGAAGGCACTGGTGCGCTTCGGCATCAACGCCGACATTGTGAAGGACCGGGGCCACGCTTCCGCCCTCATCGAGTTCTGCATGAACAACGTCAAGGAGGGCAAGCCCTCCATCAAGCAGGTCGCCTGCTTGCGGCGCTGGGGCATGCAGGCGCCTGACACGTTCGCGGAAGCCAGCCGCATCATCGGTCAACACATTGCCCAACTCGATGCCAGCCGACAACCTCGTTATCCCGCACGACCCTGACACCTACCTCGTCCGCTCAAGCCGCGTTCCAGATCAGTTTTATCTGGTGGACTTGAGCGGGCGCTTCCCCAAGTGCGACTGCAAGTACGGGCAGATCCGCGAGGGGGACAACTTTGAATGCCGCCATGTCCGACTCGCCCGACTCTACCAGCAGCAAGCCCGTCATCAGGAAAGTGGAACGCCGCCGACACGACCTGCGCCCAAGGCAGGTCAAGCCGGACGGCCTGCTCCGTGACTACGTCAGGCAGCTGAGCGAGGCCCACGTTGCCGCCCAGGTGGCAGCCGAGCGCATCCGGGCTTCGAAGCGCGCCATCGCCATGTACCTTGGCGACGAGCGCAAGCTGCGTGGCTGGACCGTGGAGTTCATGACCGTGATGTGCGGGGTGAACTGCGTGGGGGATTACATGGAGATCGAGAACGGGGTGTCCACCCCGAAGGACGGCATCCTCAAGAACATGATGCGCGCCTTCGGCTTCGAGCCGCCCGTGCTCGCCAGATTTTTTGATGCGCCTCTACGGGCGCCCAGACCCTCAAGGAGAAAGAAATGAACACCCCCCAACCAGACTCGCTGCCGCCCGAATATCGCGGCGACTTTATCAAATCGGAGCGACCATCTATGAACACCCCGCAGCCAAGCTGCGAGCGGAGAGAGAATATGAATACAACAATAGGAACATGCGGTAACTGCGGAGGACGCGTGAGCGTTCCGACCAACTGGGCCGCAACAGTGCCACCAACTCCGCGCTGTGAATCGTGCGGATCGGAGCCGTTGAATGCGCACGGGCCACCGATACCTATGAAGCCGATTCCACGCCCACAACAGCCGATTGAGTGGTTGCCGGAGTCTATGGCGAATCTCTCGCCGGAGGCGAAATGAAAGCTGCAATTCAACATTAAACTTGCACCTAAATCCGACCCCATGAACAACACCCCACCACAGGACCGCTGCCCCAAATGCGGTCGCGCACTAATTCAGGATGCGAGCAAGTGTCAATGCGAATACACGCCAGCAGAATTGGAAATGCAGGCGGCAATAGGTCGGATGCTTGCGGGCAAACGTTTCATCACGGAAGCGGGCAAGCCGGGAGGATACTTTGTGGATGAAGATGGAAACGAGGTAGAACTATGAACGACGCACAGGACCGCACGGCGCAAGAGCCGGTGCGCGCGCACTACTGGAAGGACATCGCGGAGGGGCGAGTTCAAGGCACGCATTTCGTCACCCACGCCGCCTTCCTCGCTGAGCAAGCCGCCCACGACGAGACGAGGCGGGCGCTTCAGCGCGTGTTAGAGATGCCTGACTGCCCGATGTGCGGCAGTACGTTGGACGGCAACGGGGAATGTCGAGCCTGCGAACAGCAGACTCGCGCAGAGAAAGCCGAAGCCCAACTCGCCACGGAGCGCGCGAAGCGGGAGGAGGCGGAGGCGGGGTTAAGGCGCGCGATTGTCCGACTCGACAATTGCCGGCAAGGATTTTTGGCCGATGAACTCGCCGCCATCCTCGCAGCACCGCAGAAGGAGGGGGAAGCGCCGTGAGGGGGCTGCTCGTCAACTGGCTGGATTGGTGGGTGCACGACCACGTCGTCTACTCGGTCATCGACGCCGAGCTTGAGCCCATTGCATGGCACCGCCCAAGGGGGAAACGATGAGTAAATCGCGCCCCGCATGGCAGCCGCCCCACAGCATGGAGGCGGAGAAGGCAGTCCTTGGGTCCATGATGATCAACCCGGAGGCAGCCGAGGTGGCCGTGGAACAGCTCGAGGCTGGAGTATTCCTCCACCCGGCCCACCAGACGGTCTTCGGAGTCCTGAAGAGCCTGGTGAACCTGGGCATGCCCCTGGATTTCCCGAGCATCACGACCATGCTGCGCGACCAGCGCGAGCTGGATGCCGTGGGCGGCGCGGCCTTCATCTCGGAGCTGACCACTTTCAGCCCGACCGCCGCCAACGTGGGCAGCCACATCGCCGTGGTGCAGGACAAGAAGCAGCTGCGTGATCTGTACCAGCTGTGCAGCGAAACCCTCATCACCATCCGCGACGGGCACCCGGACTTGGCCACGCTCCTTGGCAAGATGCAGGCTGGCTTGGCCAGCTTGGACCCGCAGAGCCGGGGCGACCACGTACTGCCCGCGATGGTGGAGAAGGTCACAGCAAGGCTCCAGCGCATCAAGGCAGGCAGCGTGACGCGGGGCCAGACCACGGGCATCCCGTGGTGGGAATACTTCTTCGGTGGCCTTGTGGAGGGCTGCTACTACGGCTTGGGCGCGAGGCCCGGTCGGGGCAAGTCAGCCATGATGGAGCAGATGGTGGGCAACCTGCTCAACGCGGAGGTGGGCTGCTGCGTCTTCGCGCAGGACATGGCGCCCGACGTGCTCCTTGAGCGCATGGCCTGCCGCATTGCCGGCGTGAGCAAGTGGGACTTGGACAACGGACGGCTGGAGAAGTACGAGGTTGAGCTGGTAGAAGACACGATTGGGGTGCTCGGTCGATCCAAGCTGCGCCTGCACTGCGTGGAGCGGGTCACCGGGGAGATGCTCATAGCGATCGCCCGGCGCGAGTATCGCAAGCACGGCATCCGCCACTTCTTCCTGGACCATGTCCAGACCATCCATGTGCCTTCAAAGGAGCAGCGCAACGAGGCATGGGCTCACGCCAGCCAGCTCGTGCGCCAGTTCGTGGCCGCACACGGCTGCTCCTGGGTATCGCTCGCCCACCTGAACCGGGAGGCTGCGAAGGAGAACGTGGGGGCCCACCAGATCCGTGGCTTCGATGACCTGCTTGGGGACGTGGACGGCCTGGTCCTTCTGGATAGCAGCACCGACCCGAGCACGCTCAAGCATGGGGAAGACTGGCCGATGGACTTCGTCGTGTCAAAGAACAGGAACGGCCCAGAAGGCAGGCGCGATATCCTCTTCGAGCGCACCCTCATGAGGTTCGTCATCCCACCCCCGAGGTTGCCCACCCTCTAAAATTTAGTTGATAGTACACTTCCAGAATTCATCCTATGGACATTGAGATGTCGAAAAAGAAAACCGCCGTCGTTGTAAATGACGTGGAGACTTGGTTCTGTCCGGGCTGCGGGCAGCACAAGTTAGCCAAGGACTTTTATCGCTCGGCCTACTCGCCCAACGGCTTGTCCAGCTACTGCCGTCCGTGCCAGAATGGCCTGTCCCGTGACTACCAGCAGAGGCAGGTGAAGGTGCGCAGAGAGGAGCGGGCGGAGCTTGCGCGATTGCGGAAGCTGGTGGAAAAGGCTGCCTAGTGGCGCTGTTCGAAACCTACGGCCTGCAACTTGAATCCGGCTGCGGCCTCCCGCTGTCGCAGGCGGACTATGAGCTGGCTGCCTTCAGGCTGAACCTGGATCTCCTGGACGAGGGCAAGGAGGATAACATCGGGGTCGGCGCCGAGCAGCACTTCATCAACATCTCCCACCTGTTCTGGGGCCGCAATTCCGCCAAGCCGTTCGTCTGGACGGACCAAGCGCGCTTCATGCTTTCGAAGCTGGTGCGGCACAAGGTGCTCACGATTATCGGGCATGCCTCCAGTTCGAAGACCTGCATCACGTCGCTCTGGAACCTGGTGCTCTGGCTGGCGGAGCCGGACACCACCAAGTGCATCGTCGTCTCCACGGAAAAGACCGGCGCCCAGAACCGCATCTGGGGCCAGCTCTCGGAGTTCTTCAACGTCCTGCCTTCAGTACCTGGCAGGCTCTATGCCTCCGGCATCATCGTGCCCATCGACCCGCTGGGCCGGGTGAAGTACAGCAAGCGCCACGGCATCGAGCTAATTGCGGGCAACGAGAACAAGGAGCGCGAGAGCGCCACCAAGATCCAGGGCTTCAAGGCGGGTGGGCTCGTGCCCGGCAGAATCTGCCTCGCGGTGGATGAGGCGACCGGCGTGGCCAAGGGCATCTTCGATTCCTACTTCAAGAACATCGCCGGCAACCCGCGCGCCCGGTTCATCGCGCTGGGAAACTTCAACCGCAAGGAGAGCCCCTTCGGCGTGCTCTGCGAGCCGGTCGGCGGCTGGGAAACCACGGAGCCGGAGGATCAATTCTGGAAGACCAACGAGGGATATTGCATTCACCTCGATGGATTGCAGTCGGACAACTGGCGCCTGCAACGCGACGAGTATCCGTTCCTGCAAAGCTACACGGCGGTGAAGCGGTACTACGACCTGAACCTCGAGCAGACGCCTGAGTTCTGGGAGATGGTGCGCGCCTACCCTGCGCCCGTGGGCATCGGGGATCTGGGCGTGTACGACCCTGCCGCCATCAGCCTTTACAAAGCAGACCGTCGCGTGGCCGACACAGCCTGGGTGAACACCCCGCAGCTCTGGGCCGGCGTGGATCCGGCGCACACGGCAGAGGGCGGCGACAACGCTTACATCGTCCCGGTTCGCACCGGCCTGGTCCAGGATGGCTTCTACCTTCTGGAAGCCCTGGAGCCAATTCAAATCCCCATCGACGCGCAGAGTTCGCAGCCGGCCACCAACCAGGTTTTGGACTACCTGCACATCTGGCGCCACCGGGTTGGGTGTGATCTCCAGAACATAGGCTACGACGGGACGAACACCGCCTTCATCGACATGGTCCGCAGCGACCCGCGTTTTGGCAGAATGCTCCACCCCGTGTTGTTTGGAGGCGCCGGCGCTTCGGATGCCATCACCACCAAGTACAAGTCCGAGCAGCAGCACCTGCGCAACAGCGAGAAGTACGGCAACCGGGTCACGGAGATTTGGTGCCAGCCGTTGGACTTCCTCTACGAGGGTCAGCTCCGTGGCATCTGCGGGCTCCTCCACTCCCAGGTGACCAAGCGCAAGTACGACGAGTCCATCTTCCGCAATGGCCGCGTGCTCCAGCGGGTGGAGACGAAGCGGGAAATGAAGAAGCGCACCAAGGGCAAGAGCCCGGACGCGGCGGACGCCTACTTCATCTGCCTGGCGACCATCATCCATCGCCTCAGCCTGCGCGCCGGCGCCCCGCCCCTGAGCCGCGAGGAGAAGCAGGAGCGCCGCGAGAAGGCGCTGCGTCGTGGCATGGTCATGCCGCCCCGCCTGAAGACCGTGGGGCGACCGGCAGCCAAGTACACCATCCAGTCCATGTTCGGGCAGACGCGACCCTCCCGCCACCAGCCGGAGATCCCGGAGGGGCACATCCCGAAGTTCATCTACAAGGAGGGAATGTGAGTTGACAACTATCGTTTAGTCGATACAGTTTTCCTATGGCCACCAATACCTTCTATCTCTCTGGCCGCTGCACGAAGGATCCTGTCATCGCGCAGGGCAAGAAGTACCTCGTGCTCGGCATTGCCTGCGGGCGCTACAACAAGGAAACCCGGCAGCAGGAACCCGAGTTCTTCAACGTCATGGTGCACGGGCGCACCGCCGAGATCGCGCAGGAGTTCATCCGCAAGGGCGACCGCGTCTGGGTGAGCGGGCGCATCTCCGCCTTCTTCCGCGAAGGGTCCAAGCTCGCGGAGTATATCCTCAACTGCAACTCGCTGGAGTTTTCCTCCAAGGCGAAGCCCCAGTCGGAGGAAGACGAAAGCGCCGAGCGCGAAGTGCAGGAGCGTTTCCCGTGAAGACGATGAAGCCCGTCAAGTGGCTGGCAATATCTTCCAACCGCAACAGCCGGTCTGGATCGATCAACGACATCCGCCAGCTCAACTTCAAAGCCTTCTGGGCCGACCACTCCTTCGGCCATTTCTACATCCACGTCCCGCACAAGAGCGACGGCACCATCCATCGCGTCTGGTGCAAGATTTCCGATCAGCCGCGCATCGGCTTCAAGAACGGCAAACACTACTGGCTCGTCCCGTGAAGCGCACCCCGCTGAAACGAAAGACCCGGCTGAAGCCCATGAGCGACAAGCGGGCCGCGCAGGAAGTGGAGTGGCAGAAGCTGAAGAAGGAGTTCCTCAAGGACAATCCGCGCTGCCACGTTTGCACCTTCAGGGCGCGCGACGTGCACCACATGATGGGGCGGGGAAGGTTCCTGCTGGCCCGGCATTTTCTAATGAGCGTGTGCCGCAACTGCCACGACTTCATCGAGCAGAATAAAACCTGGGCCCGCGAGCGCGGGTATATTCTGTATCAGTGACCGTCATCCATGAGCTGAGCGCGCCCATCTGGGTGCAGTGCAAGGACCACGGCGAAGGCCGGGCGCTGCTCATCTTCGACTACGGCTTCGACCACAACCCCATGTTCCTGGTCCACCTGAACGACGGGCGCTTCCGCATGTTCGACTTGAAGGAAATTGCCGGCTGCGAGAACCTGACCGTGGGAATCACCCGACCGCCGCCGCCTCAGTAACGGCTGCGCACGTCGGGCTTCATTTCCTCCTGCGATGGCGACATGACCAGGACCGCGAAGGCATGCTTGGGCGGCTCTGCCTTCCGGGTTTTCTCTGTCTTGTCCATCGGGTGTCCTTCTGTTGACCAAATTTTTCTTGCATCCGACAAGGCTATAGTGGGAACGTCGCGCGATTCGTTCACCATATTATGCCAATGGACAGTCATCTCGAATTGCTTGTCCGGGTCCGCGTCCGGGGGGATCGGCGCGTCCTTGATGATCTGAAGGAAGTGGGTCTGACAGCCAGGGCACTCGATGCAGCGGGCAAAGTTCTTCACCATCTCCATGCTGAGCTTTCCGTCGAGCGCGCAGAGATGCAGGAACTTCCAGCCGTCCGGTCCAGCGTTATGTGGCCCGCCGTCCTTGAACTTCGGCCCTCTGGGGTCGTTCCTGTATCCGCCGGTGAATGTGCAGGAGTTGGCCATTAGTGAATCTTACTCCATAATTCGCGTGCGGCCTCAACATCCATCTCCGGGCGCTTGAGGGTGGCATTCACGTAATTGTGAAAAAACACCGTCCACCCAAATGGGTCGGTGGGGCTCACTGGGTTCTTTGCCACGAAGGCGTCCGCGTGCGAGCGGCACACTCCGCACCCAATCCGCCCCACAAATCGCTTCACGAACGCCTGGTCAAGCCGGCCATCAAGCGCGGCGATGTGTAGCTGCTTCCAGGCATAGGCGTCCGAGCCGGAGTTGCCACGGCTTATCTTGGGCCCGCGAGGGTCACCCTCCAGCCCACGGCGCTCCACCTCGTCCGGGTGCACCGGGGCGTTGCCATCCTCGCAGAACACCCGTGGCCCACGGTTCTCCTTCTCGAGCGCCGCGCAGATGCACTCGTCTATGAGGATGTTGATGGGGCCGAAGTCCAGCTTGTTCTTCAGCATGTACCGCATCAGCTCCTTGCGCAGGGCATGGTAATTGTCCTGGAGGAGCATCACTCCCACCTGCGGAAGCCAGCACTTGAACCCCTCGTTCCACGGCTTGACGTACTTGTTTTTTACGGTGCGCGCCACGGTACTTACTATAGCACTAGTTGGCAACTACTCCAGTCCGACCTTGCGGCGCTGGCCTTCGCGGGCGGCCTCGATGAGTTCGCCCCGGTCGATGCTTTGCAGGATGGTGGCCAGCTTCCGAGCGTTCTCGCCCGTCTCCTGCATGGCCCCACGGATCAGCGCGGGAGCCCGCGCAGGCTCCCTCCGCACGAGCAGGGCTTGAGCGGCGGCGCTGCCGCCTGCTGGCTTTGGCGCAAAGACCTTGCCAAGCTCCTGGATTGTTTTGCCCTTCCGAAGAAGGTCAAGGATTTCTGATTTGGCTTTGGATTCATTGTCGTTGTTCACGTAGGCGCGCAGCGCGGAATAATCTCCGGGGCTCTCGCTTTTCGGGAAGGCTTCCGGCACGGTGCTCTTGGCCAGGTTGCGCAGCTGCTGCCCCTGGCTCTGACCGCGATCCAGCTTCACCCCGATGGACCCGGCGAGCTGCCGCTCCCAGTCTCCCTTCTGGGCCAGCTCAGGATTGAAGAGCTGGCCGGCTGCCGGGCCGGCAAAGATGGGCAGCGGGTTCAGGCTCTTGGCCGCCACGCTCAGCCGATTCCCAGGCGCGATGGGACGGTTCATGGCGTCCCGGCCTGCGCCCAGCGCGAAGGCGGCTCGAGCCAGCGGGCTCATCTTGTTGATGCCCAGACGCTGCACGGCCTCGCCGGGTTCGGCGCCGCCCTCCACGTAACGCTGGAGCGTGTGCAGTTCCTCCGCCACGATCGATGCCGGGTTCAGGTAGAAGCCGTTCTTGCCTCCTGGGATGTAGGCGTCCAGCTTGTGGCCTTCCTCGTTGTCCCAGGTGGGCTGGCCCTTGGTGATGAGGTTGATCACCTGGTTGGCCATCAGCATTCCCAGGTAACCCACGCCCATCGCCGCACCCACGTTCCCAATCGGCTTCGCTTCGCCGTGGAGTAATCCTCCAGCAAAACTCCCCAGCTGACCGATGCCCCGAGCCTGCGAGGCAATCATGGAGTTCGCCCACTGCGGAGCCAGCATGACCATCCGGGCCACGTCCTGCGCGGTCGCGCTCTTGAAGATGCCCTGCCGGCCCAGGTTGCCGAAATACTCGTTCATCTCCTTGCTCGTCTGCCGGGCCACCTCCTGCGGCGTCATGTCCGGGAAACGCGAGGCGTTGCGCTGGTAGGCTTCCTTCCAGCCGATCATCATGGCGTTGCGGGTCATCTTCTGGAAGACCCACTTGTTGAAAGTCTCGATGCCCTTGCCGACCGTCTTGTCTCCGTAGCCGATCTTGTTGAGCACCTCGTGGAGCAGCCCCTTGCCGGCGCGCTCGTAAAGGTTGTCCAGGTTGCCCGCCACGTTGTAGCCGCTCTGCTCGGCGAGCCTCACGTATTTCTGATTGTCGCGCGCCCACTGCGCGTCCTGCGGGGTAATCCAGCCCAGGTTCTCCGCGTTCTTGAGCGTGCGCTCGTCGAAGTCCAATGCGGTCCTGCCGGTGCCGTATTCCGCCGGGCCCTTGGTGATGCCCAGCTGGCTGAGAATCTCCCGTGGGATGTTGAATTCGCCGAGCCCCTTGCCGCCCCGGCTCTGCGCGAGCAGGTTCGCCAGCCGCGCCATCACGCGGCCCACATGGAAGGTGTCGAAGAGCAGGATGCCGTGCTTCATGTCGGCAGCCGTGTGCAGGATGCCCGCGAGGAAGGCGTTGTTGCGCACGCTCGATGGCGCCAGCATGTTCTCGAAGTAGGGCGCGAATTCCTTGTCCACGTAGAGCCGCTCGCCGGCTGGACCCTGCACCAGCTTGTACGGGCCCTCCGGCGGGATCGTCTCCACCCCTCCCTTGCCGCCGTTGAGCTTCGGGTTCCACGTCTTGCGCCCTTGGCCAATGACCGGGCGATTCTCGTTGGGCACCTGCATCTGGCGGAACTTGTCGAAGAGCTGCTTGTTCGTAATCGCCTTGGCCGTGTCCTCCGCGCCCTTGCCGACCAGCCCCGCCACGTCCTGCACCGCCAGCTTCTTGCCGAAGTTCATCGCGTCCACCGCCGTGTCGAAGCGGCGCGTCTGGTTTTGGCTGCGATCGAAACCTGCGGCCCCTCCGCCCTGCGCGCCCGGCATCGCATAGGCGCTGCGCTCGTCGGGATCCTGCTCGATGATGCGCCGCACGTAGTTCTCCGTCCAGGAGGCAGGCAGGCCGTTGGCCGCCATCAACGCGCGCTGCGCCTGGAATTCCTGGTGCACCTTGGCCGCCCAGTTCATCGCCTTGACGTGGTCGGTCGTGGCGATCTCCCACGCCTTGTCCATCGCCGGCTTCAGCCGCTTGGCAGCTTCCTGCACATCGCCACGCTCCACGCCAGGAGGCAGGAGCACCTGGCCGTTGGGATCCGCCGCGTTGTCCACGCGAATCTTGTTCAGCTGGAGCTTTCGAAATGCTTCCTGCAATTCTTCCGGGGTGGTGATGTCCTTGCCGAAGCCGGCCTCCACCAGGTGCAGCACCGCCTCGCGCTCGAGCTTGGCCTCGGGCGAGTTCTTCACCCGGTTGCCGCCGTTGGCCGCGATGTGCGCCGCCACCTCGTTCTCCGCCCGCACACCCATGTTGGCCGCAATGTTGTCCCGCGCATCCAGCCCGTAGTCGAGCGCATCGCGCACCTTATCCACGTCCGGGTTCAGCCGGCGCAGCACCGCGCGGCCCATCTGCACCCAGCGATCGTGGGCATCCTCCAGCGGAGCCACGTTGGCGCGCAGCTCCGCGCGCAGCTCTGGGGCTATCCGCTCGGGGCCTTTGAAATGCGCGTTGCTGTTCGGCGGCGGCGCCTCCCGGAGCATGTCCATCAGGTTCGGCTTCTTCGCGTCGAAGTTGGCTTTGCCCTCCTGCACCTGCTTGAGCATGCGCTCGCTCTCGTCCGTGACCCGCTTGTCGCCGTTGGAAACCATCACGTCGAATGGCATGATGTGCTCGCCATCAGGAGACACGGCCACGTTGGCAGGCCGCGCATCCATCACCGTGGTCTTGCTCTCGGGGTGGTAATACTCCTCCCGACCAATCTTCGCGAAGCCCTTCTCCTTCATCTGCCGGTCGATGATCATGCGCTGAATCTGCCGGAGCGCGCTCGCCGCCTGCGGACTGTCCGGCATCTGCATCGACTCGTAGTGCGGCTGGCTGGTGACCATGTTCATCTGGCCCGTCGCCGGGTCCAGCGTGATGCCGTGGAACTGGCGGTCATCCCCGAAGAGCTTGTTCGCCGCCTCCATGCGCTCCAGGTAATCGATGGGTGACGTGCCATCGAATGGAGTCAGCCGGGTTTCCGTGTCGGCGATTCCCTTCTGGTGCACCTGCCGCACGTAGGGTTTGAAACCCATCTGGCCGTCCTGGGTGACCTTCAGCCACCGCTGGGTGGGCTGGTCAAAATAAACGTCGTGCTCGTTGCCCCCGACGTTCTCCCCGCGCGCGATTGCCTCGCGCGGGATTACACGTCCTTGGGCCTTTGCCCACTCAATGAGATCCCGCTTTTCGTTCCGGTAACGCTCCCCAAGGCCGGGCTCGGGTTGCGGCTGAACACCGGGCCGGCTGCGGGCGGCGACATCAGCTTTGCGTTCCTGATCGCGCGCTCGTAGGAATTGAGCTGCGGACTGTAAAGACCCTGATACTGGTTGCCGCTGAACAGCGTTGGGAGGGACGAGGCTTTCATCGAGCTTACTGTAGTTTAGTTTGTTGGTTCTGTCAACCTCCTCGGGTGAGCGAGGGGCGACGTTGGCTGAAATTCTGGGGAGCAGGCTGTCGAGATAGTCCTTCTCGGTCATCTGCGGGCCGCTCAAAGTCTTTGGGGTCGGCCCCGACGAGCTGAGGATGCCGGCGTCCTTGCCGTACTGCAAGCTCGCGTCCATCATGCCCTTGTCGTAGTCCGCCTGGGCCTTGGCCATTGCCCGGTCCACGGTGCTCTGCCCGGTGCCCTGGAGCCGCGCGGCCTCGCTCTCCTGCATCTCCGAGAGCGTCTGGCTGGGCTTCTCGCCCGGCAGCGGCGCACCGCCGGCGCGCTCGAACTGGAGTACCTTCAGGTGCTCGGGCTTCTCCGTGGGGCCCCGGTCGCCCGCCTTGATCTGGTTGTAGAACAGCCGGGCCCGCTGCACCACCGGGTTGTTCCCACCACGCTCGATTGCTCCATCAATGAGCCGGGTCTGGAGGGTGCCGTCCGGGTTGCGCACCCACGAGGCATTCTCGGGCTTCACGTCACCCAGGACCACGTTCTCCTTCGGGCTGTAGTAGACGCTGGCCCGGTTCTCCGGGTCGTAGGAAACCTGCTCGAAGCCGCCGTTGCGCATGTGCTGGTCGATCAGATCCTCCATCGCGTTGCGCCAGACTTCGTATCGTCCGGGCTCGAGATGCGGGTCCGGTCGGCCCACGTCCTGCCAGTTGGGCTGGCTCGTCACCACCGCCGGCTGACCATCCCGGAATGCGCCCATGCCGTGGACGCGGATGTCGTCGTGGAAGTAATCGTTCCAGTCCTGGATCCGCTTGATGTAACCCTTCAGGTCGTCGGCCCCAAGATAGAGAGATCCGTCTGGCCTGGCTGTGAGTCGGAGTCCGACACGTCGGGGAGTAGTGAACTTGAGGTATCGGTCGGTGTAGGGGTCGTAGCGGTAGTAGTGCTCGCCGCCCTTTTGCCAACCGACGAGGGACTTGGGGATTTCAATGTCGCGCCCAAGGCTTTTCTCCCGCCGGTAGGCTTGATTGAGCTGCCTCTGGAGCTGGTTCGCGTCGAGGGAGCCGTCCCGAAGCGTTGCGCCACTTGAGCCTGGGCCTGTGCGAAGGGCATCGGTGATGGCTTGGGCATTCCAATGGCTTGAATTGCCCCCAGGGTAGTTGGGGTTTTCATTGATGCTGCTGGTTGGGTTGTACCGTCTGAATGTAAGGCTGTCGTCAAGTTGCTGGGCGCCGTCGTTCCACTCGGCGATGTTCGCGCGCACGGCTTCCCGCTGCGAGGGATCCAGGTCGCGCATGTCCCAGCCCTCGCTGGTGCGCTCCGCATTATACTTGCGGCCCGCGTCCACGTAGTTGCGCAGGTGCTCGTCCGCGATGAAGCCACGGGTGCCGAAGGCCCGGCCAAAGACCCGCTTCATCGTATCCCAGGCGCGCTGCATCCAGGGACGATCCTTGCCGAACCTGTGGGCGTTGTGGGCGATGAGTTCCGCCATCACCTGCCTTCTGGCGATGGGATCGTTGGCCACCTCGTACCAGTCCTTGCCGTTGTAGCTGCGGGCCAGCCGGGCAAACTCGCGCGCCATCGGCCCTCCCTCCGCCACCATTGAATTGAAGGAGTGGTCCATTCCGATGGCCCAATCGCGGTCGCCACCGCTGCGACGAAGCGCACCCTCGATGCCGATGTGGCCGATGTTCTCCTCGTGGAGTATTCTGCCAAGCTCCTCCGGGCCGACGCCGCCGGCCAGCCGCTTGTCTCCCAGGCGATCGCTGAGCAGATAAACCTTCTCCGTTTCCGGGTCCACGAAGGCGCGCGTGCGTCCGCCCCGCGCTGCGTCGTCCGCCCGGAACTTCGCCGCCACGCGCGGACTCACCGCCTGCTCCACGTTGTCGGAATGGATCACCTCCATGTGTGGCGCGTTCGGCTCCTGCTCCCGGAACTTGTTCGCGGCGGCCTGGATTTCCTCCGGGCTCATGCGGACCCCTGGCAATGGCGGCGGCTTTGGCCCCGGCTCAGCTGCCGGTTCATCACCCTCCCCAGCCACGTTGGCCTTCAGCTCCGGCACAAGGCCGCCCCGCTTTTTCACCATGTTGTCGAGCATCGCCTCCCACTGGGCTGCCTCCTCCTCGTGCTTCTGTGCCGCCACCTCGTCGCCCTTGCGGCGGGCAATCTTGGCCTGCCGGCGCAGCTCCTTTGCCTTGCGGTCAATCGACAACTCCTTCTCCAGGTCCGTCTGCTTGGTCCGCACTGGCTTCTGCTTCTTGGCAGGCGCCTTCGGGGCAGGAGGCGGCTCACCCTCCACTGTGGGCTTGGCCTCTGGCAGCTCGCCGCTGGCCTCTTCCCGAAGACGTCCCTTCAGGGCCTCGCGATAGAGCGGATCCGCCCACTCCCCGTCTGCCTTCTGCCGCTGGAGATCAGCCAGGGCCTCGGGGTTGATTGCCTCCAGGCTGTCCTCGAGTTCCTCTGTGGTGCGCGCACGCGGTGCGCCCTTCGGCTCACCCGCCGACTTGACGGCAGCTTGGCCCTCCGGGGTCGCGAGGGATCCCGGACGGGGCTGCACCGGCTCCTCACCCGTGGGCGGGAGCACGGCTTCTGAGCCTGTCAGTACAGGCTGTTTTTCGGCGCGGGCCCGGCGCTTACCTCCCCGCCGAACTTGCTTCGGGGCGTTAGGCTCGGGTTGGACTGGGGCGACGTTGACCGGCTCTCGTACAGGCTCCCCCGTGGGGCTGGGCCGCTCGACACCCGGCTCCCGAACTTGCTCCCCGGCGCCCGGTTCAACATTGGCGTTCCCCGGCTCGGGCCGAACTTGGTTGACGGTGTCAGGCTCGGGCCGCGCTTCGGGGGCGGCTTCTCCGGGCTTTCCGGCATCTCGTTCATCCGCTTCTTGGGTGCTCCCTTTTTCATCTTGTGTAGTGGTTGGTTCTGCTGCGGCTTCGGCGGCGCGGTTTTTTGCGACCGCCTCTTCCAAGGCTTGGTGAAACTCAACATCGCCCCAGTTGTTGTTTTCTGCATCCTCCTGGAGCTTTTTTAATGCGGCGGGATTATCGCGCTCCATTTCGCTGAGCAGGAAGCCCACGCGATCACCCAGCTCCACGCGCGGCGGCTCCGCCGGCGCGACGGCTGGGATGACAGGCGGCGGCTCGGGTCCGCCAATCGGGCCAACCCACCCGCGTCTCTTCAGCTCGGTATAGGCCAGCTGCTTGTCCGTGATGTTCTGCGTCGTCTGGTAAAGCTGGAGCAATTCACCAGGGGAAAGCTGGTCGAGCGCGCGGCCCACCTGCGGGATGGGTGGAGTCTCCTTGGGCGCGGCAGCCTCTACCGACTGCTTCATGTCCAAGGTCTGCGGCGCCAGGCTCAGGTCCGCTCGGTCTGCCGGGTTTGGCACTGCTGCCGCTGCCTGCACCGGAGTCGGCTGCTCCATCGGTGGTGCGGGGGGAGCGGGCAAAGGCGGAGGACCACCGGGCTCCGTGACGCGCGCCATGATTGGCTTCGGCTCAGGCAGGATGGGTGCGCCCCGCGCACGAGCCTCCTGGAATCCGTGAACCGCACCCGGCGCAGCAAAGGGCGCGTTCTCGCCAATGGCAGCCGCCAGTCCCTGTGCGGTGCCCCACTTCGTGCGAAATTCCTCCGAGGACATGTTCGGGTTGAGCGCATCCAGGAGTGCACCCATCGCCAGGTTCGAGCCCGTGTCTGCCGTGCCCCGCATGATGCCCTGGAGCAATGCTCCACTTTCCCTTTGCAGCACCGGCGTGAGCATGTTGCCACCGGCGCCACCCAGCTTCATGAAGATGGCGTTCTGCAATGCGCCCGTGACTCCCAGGGCCGCTCCGCTCAGCGGCTTCATGGCCTGGATACCTGGGTCATCCGGGTTCGCTGCCTTCAGGCTGGCCAGCTTGTCGTTGTAGTAATCGGCCTCCATCGGACCCGAGACGAGTCCCTGGCCGATCATCACCGGCGCCATCGCTTCACCCACGCCGGGAATCATCAGCGGGGCCACGGTAGGCGCCACCCGGCCCACCGCGCCAAGCGTGGTGCTCAGCAGGTCATTGGGGTTGACGATGGCGCCAGGCTGCTGGGCCTGGGTGAGGTCGAGCATCTGCCGCTCGGCTTCCTTGTTGCCGGCCACCCGGTTGAGCGCCGCCGCGTTCTCCGCGATGCCTTGGAGCACTCCGGTGCGCAGTGCGTTCAGCCGGCTCTCCGTGGGAGAGACAAGATCCGCCGCGCCGCCGGCGGGAGCCGGGAAAAGGTTCTCGAAGGTGGGCGCCTGCGAGAGCGGAATGGCATCAGACGGAGCTTCCGGCAGCGTGTCCGGCACGTCTGCTGGGGAGTTCGGGTCAGTGAAGAGCTGGTCTGCCGCTGCCATGCTAAGGGAAGATATTACTCTCCACCGGATTTAGCGCGGGGTCATTTGGATCGGGCTGAAGATTTATATTCCTGGCAGCATCCCAGTAGTCCTTGCCAAGGGCGACTGCCTGTTGGGCCGCTCTCACCGGATCGTTGGCAAGCTCCGCCATGCCGAGCATTCCCTTGCCGACTCCAAGGCCGGCCTGACCGAACGATGCCGCGTTGGGATCCATGCCCAGCCGCTGGCGCTCGTTCTCGTAGGCCGCATCATCGAGGGCCACGTACTTGTCCGGCAGACGGCTCTTAATTCCGGTCAGCGTGTAGGGCTGGCCGGTGATGCCAAGCTGGTCAGGCATCGGCCCGAGGATGCTCTCCACCTGGTCTGGCGTCACCTTCCCTCCCATCTCCTGGGCGATGGAAGTGTAGTTGGCCACGTCGCGCGCCCGCTTGTTTGCTGCCTCCTGGGCAAATTGATTGGCAGCCGCTGCCGCCACGGGAGCGATCGACTCCGTGCCCGCTTTGCCCAGCTGGGGCAGCACGCTGTACTCCGCGCTGCTCACACCCAGTTGGTTGAGCGGTACTCCTCCGGTGAATTGCTCCAACTCCGAGATGGGGCGGTCCACCAGCCTATTTGAGCGCGACACGACTGGGACTGCGGCTCCGGGCTGGAGCTGCATGTTCGTGTTGTTGCCAAGGCTTTCCTCCGCCAGCCGGTATGGGTCCGTGGCACTGAGGGCTCGAGGCTTCAATGCGCCGCTGGTGTCTTCAGGCGCCAGCCGGGCGTTGAGAAATTCATTGGCCGCCGCGTCCTGCGCCACCACGTCCTTCAGGTTCTGCGGTCCTGGTCCCTCCACCTGGTTCACGCCGCGCACCAGCGCCTGGTAATCCGGCACGGGCATTGTGATCGCCTTCGTGGTTTGCAGGGTGCTCTTGTCCGGCGGCATCGTCTGCTGATACCGCTGCTGCATGTCGTCGTAGTCCTGCTTGGTGCCCGTCCATCCGGGCACGTTCAGCGGTTTCCCATTTGCGTCCTTGGTCACCTGCTGGCCATTGGCATCAAAACGGATGGGTGAGTTCGGCCCGAAGATGACATCGGAGCTGAGCGGCTTGCCCGTGACTGTCAGGAGATTGCCGGCCAGATCCTGGTCGAGCTTCTTGCGGTCGGCCAGACGCGCCTTCTCGTCCGCCTGCGCCTGCTTGGCCTCAGCGTCCGTCTTCACCGGCACCTGCAAGGTGACCGAGTATGGAGTGCTGCTCACCCGGTCCATGACCGGGTTGCCGTTGTCGTCGAGCACCGGGTTGCCGTCCGGGTCCACGCGGGGCTTGGTCGTGTAGTTCGGGACTGCCGTGCCTGTCTTCGCGGCGTCCACGATTCCCTTCCCGCCTGCTCCCATCATCATGGCCGTCTGGTCGTTGAGCGCCTTGAGCCGCTTCTCCGCGTTGTCAGCCTGCTTGCCCTCGATGTCGCCCTCGTCCACCCGCTGTTGCAGACGCTGCACGGACGCCGGCACAGCCTTGGCCGCAGCCGGAGTGTACTGCTTGATGAGGCCCTCGTTCTTTGTGTTCTCGTCCTGGAGCGACTTCAGGTACGTGGACCACTGGAGACGCGCCGCCGCCACGGCATGCGGATTGTTCCGGTTCGCGTTGACGTAGTCGTTGACCGCATTCGACGCCGCCTTGTACGTGTCGGAGATCGCCTTCCGATGGGCGAGCAGCCCATTGTAATATGCGGTGTTGTCGGCCATTGGCTCAGAGTAATTTATACCTGTATCCCGCAGCGTCACCTGTTCCGAGCAGCGCCTTGGCCGCAGGGTTCAGCTCGATGACCGCGTTGTTCATCCGGTTGCGCAATGCTGGTCCCTTGTCGCCAATCGCGATGACCGCCGAGTTGCCGTTGGGGGAAATCACCTGCACGTACCTGCCGCGCGCGTTGTCCTCCGAGCCGTATGCCTTGGCCAGCATGTCGCGTGGCACTGCCACGAATGGCGTGTTCCCACTCGTCCTATCGCCCCACGCGCCAATGCCGGGATCACCCGTGCGCAGGCTCCCCGTCGCGGCATAGTTGCGCAGATCCCTCGGGGTGGCAAACTCCGCTGCCCGGCCATTGACGTAGCCCTCGTCATCCACGTCCAGCGCATCCCCGTAGCCGCCGCCCCGATCCATCCGCATCGGGTCTTCCATTTCTGGAGCATTACTCCAGTCACCCTCCCCGCTCGTCAGCGACTCAATGAGTTCGCCCAGGTCCGGCGGCTCGTAGCCGGGAGTCATCAGTCTGTCCAGGGCTGTGACCGGGGTAGGCATCGCAGGAATCTACCATGAAAAGAAAGAACCGGCGTGGCCCATGAAAAACCACGCCGGCTCCCCTCTTATGCTATGTGCGCTTCTATCCTCGTGGTTCACCATAACGAGTGCGCTGGAGGATGTCAACAAACTATCGTTTAGGGGCTCTGGAAAGGAGTGCCGCCCAATGTGATTTGATTCGTGTCCGGCCCACCCCCTGTGTCATCGGCGGGAGCAGGAGTCGCAGCCGGCGTTGATTGCGTTCCACCAGTAGTCGTATCTGACAGCTCAGGGCCTTTGGGGATTGCAGGAAAGACGAGTCCGGGCCCGGCTGGGTTGAGGCCGGCGGTGCGGGCGTTGAGGTTGGCGATTCTCGCCGCGTTGAGTGCCGGCGTTGAGGACGCCATCGCGTTGGCTTGGGCGGCCCGTGCCCGGAGGATGGCTGTTTGGGCGTCACGATAGGGAGGGTAAAGGTCCAAAAACTCCTGTGCCTTCTGGAGGTCGGTCTGGTACTTGAGCGCCAGGGCCTGTCGTTCCTGCTCGGCGCGGATGCCCTGCTGGAGCATCTTGCCATAGTCGGGGAACTGCTGGGCAATCGCCAGGGCGTGGCTCACGTAATCCCTGGGTGCGCCAGGCGTGAACACCTGTCTGTCGAGTTGGGGTACGATCATATTAGCCGAATCCTCCTCCGCCGCCGCCCATCCCGCCGAGCATGCTCATGATGCCGCCGCTGGACGAGCCGCCGCGTTGTGATCCAAACATACCACCCATTCCACCAAGCAGGCTGCCAGTAAATCCACTGATGCCCGACATGATGGGATTGATGGAATTGGCCTTGGCCCGAATGAGCGCCTGCTCGTTGGCGATCTGATTGGCCTGGTATGCCTGCGCGTCCGAGCGGGCCTGCAAGGCACCGGGACTGAGCAGGGTGTCGGTGGCTGTGTGTTCGAATGGGTTGAGTGCTCGCGCTCCTTGAAGAGCTGAACCTGCCATGCCGACACCCTGACTCATGATGTCATCGCTGGTCAGCCCCAGATCGCGCGGGGTCAAGTTCCGTCCGTTGTAGCCGCTGCCCTGCCCGAAGGGCAATTCACCCGCAGATTCGAGCGCGGCGTTGCGCCCAATCTGCTGGTTTGTCGCCATCACCTCCGGGGCGAACTTGGCGATGTTGCCCTGGAACATCCGGTTGCTCAGGTCGTTTGCCTCCTGCACCGTCTGCTCCACGCTGGGCAGGTTGGCTCCCTGCTTCAGGAAATCGGTCTGGGCATTGGTCACGTCCGGCAGCGCCATCTGCTGGAGCTGCGGTCCCTTCTGGCTGCCGCTGAGGATTCCTCCCAGCAGGCCCATAGCTCCGCTGATGAGGCCGCCGTAGCCGCCTCCCATGCCGCCTGCCATGCCCATTAGTCCGCCCATGTTATGGCCACGAGCCTCCTGTTGAAACGGTTGGTGAAATGGAGCTGCCCAGCCACGACATACCTCCGGCTGGGTTGTTGGGATCTCCAGTCATGTTGTTCTGCCAGCTGCCCCAGTTGCCGATGAGATTGTTGATTCCGCCCGTCAGCCCTCCAATTCCCGTGGTCAGCATGCTGCCCTGCTGGTTGGCGCTGCCCATCTTGGCCGCCAGATCCCCCAGGCGCTGCTGGTTGATGATGTCCGAGTTGTAGTTGGCCAGCTGATCCTGGCGCTGGAGTATTGCTCCAGGTGAAAGGAGTGTCGCGCCCACGTCCGGGTTCACCGGCGCCAGCTCCTGCGCATAGCTCATTGCCGTCTGGTTCAGTCCCGGCGCCTGGTTGATGGCATTCATCCGGGCCTGCGCCGTCTTCAGCTGCATGGCGTCATCCGACATCTGGCTGCCGCCATATCCTCCTTGCATGGCGGCATAGGCATTCGCGCGCTGGATGGCGTCCACCGTGTCAGACTGGAGCCCGCCCATGCTGCGGTCGAAGGCCAGCTGGCTGGCTGCCGCCGTGCTCTTGAGCGCCCCAGGATCCGCTGCTTCGATGCGCGCCCGGATGGCGTTGTTGTCCATCGTGCTGGCATTGCCCAGCAGCCCCGCCACCGCCGGCAGCTGACCGAGCTGCGAGGCAAACTGCTGCTGCGCCGTCTCCGGCGTCTCGTACAGCGGCTTGTTCAGCTTCAGGCTCTCGAGCGCGCTCTTCTCCTTGTCGGCGGAAAGGAACGAGCCGATGCCCTGCATCACCGCCCCGATGACTCCGGCTGCCATTGCCATATCAGCGACCCCTCCCTCTGAGGAACCTTCCGGTCCACTGGTTGGTGTAGCCGACACGCGCCTGCGCGCCGCCCTTCTTGTGGCGTTTCTCGGTGTCCAGAATGCTCATCGCCTTGTTGGAAAGGATCTGGAAAGAGTCAAAGTTCTTGGCGTCCCTGGCGATGAACGCCTCCACCATGAACTTGAGCGCCGTGTAGCACGGCACCACCACCAGGTCGTCCACGCACTTGGCCGTCTTGTACCGCAGCTTGGCCACCGTGCACACGCAACAGTTCACCAGCGCCTGGCACGGTTCCACCTTGTAGACCGTGCGGCAGCAGCCGTCCTGGTCCACGATGCTTTCCTGCTGGCTCAAGACGATCGTGCGGGGCTGGCCGCCGGCTAGTGAGCCGTTGGTGAAGTAGCCGCCGACTTGATACCCAGACGGGCCATCGATGCCGTAACCAATGAGCCCCTTGTTGGTAGTCGAATCGTAGAACTTATCTTCAATGATGCAACGACGGCCACCGATTTGGGCGCTGAGGAGGCTTTGGATGTCGGGGTCGCAGATGACGAGGCCCATCGGCTGGATGGTGTAGTCACGCTTCGACGTGGAGTTGCCGTACTTGCCAGATACAATGATGTATTCCTGGGCTTCGTTGAGCAGCCGCATCCAGTCCGATTTGCCATAACGCATCCCGTTCTCGATTTCCAGGGCGAAGCGCCCGATGATGTAGCCCACGCTCTCCTCCGGGAAGTTGTTGTAGTAGTAGCGGTACATCGCCTTGCGCTTGAGCGTGTGCGTCGGATCCTGCCCGTAGCGCGTCACCTCGTCCTTGAGCACCTGCACCGCTTCCATCATCAGCTTGTCGTAGGCGTCCGTGCGCCCGGCGTCCCATTCCCACATGGCGCGCACCGCCTGCCGCATCGCCAGCGTGTTGCTGAGGATGACGTCGCTCTGGTCGTCAACGATGTTGATCCACCGCTTGAGGGCCGAGCACGTCAGGCACGCCTGCTTGGTCACGATGCCGAACACGCTCACCTGGTCCGTGGGTTCCACCCATCCGGAGCCGGCTCGAGCCTGCACGTAGACTTTGGATCCCACCACCGCGTTGACGGTCCACAGGCCGTTGAAGACGATGGGGCAAAACCCCGTCAGCGTGATGGAGTCGCCTGCCACGAAGGGCGCGTTCACGTACTGCGTGTCGAAGGCGAAGCCGGTGGGTGAGGTTGAAATGCTCCGGGGCTGCACCTGCACGAACTTCATCTCCGGCATCTTGTACCAGCGGCGCGCGGCCTCCGTTTCGTAGGGCGCCATCTCGATCAGACGGTACATCTGGCCCGATGGACTGAACGCGCAGATGAGCACCGGCCCGAGCGTCACCGGCTTGTTGATTTGGTACAGGCCGTCGTAGGTTCCCAGGCTGGGAGTAGCCGTACCTCCTGGCTGCGCCGGCGTCAGATCCTCGAAGGGACTCGCCGGATAAGTTCCGGTGGGTCCGCCGTCCGGGGGCTGCACGAAAACCTGTTCATTCTGGAAGGTGCCCCAGATCCTCACCGTGAAGGTGGCGTCCTCCGGGTAGGCAAAGAATGCCACCACCTTGCCCGCGCCAAAGAACGGGCGCTCCGTGCTGCGGGTGCCCTGGTCGATAAGCACCGCGTCTCCCCACAGGCTGGGCTCGATGTAGACGTCGGCGTTCTCCACCGCATACCACCCCATGTTCAGGTCGCCATCGAAGCATTGCTCCGCCGTGATGGCGCGCTCGTACTGGTAGGGCAGGCTGAACTCGGGCTGGAAGGTCTGCACCAGCACGTCCGCAATCGACCCCACCCACGGGCCCTTGTTGAGCAGCGCGGGGATGGCCTCGTTGGCAATGATCATCGCCTGGCGCTCGTTGCAGCCTCCGGCGGAGGCTTGCATGATGCGCTGCTTGATCGTGCCCCAACGGGTGATGGTTCCAAGCGACATGGGTTAGGTACTATTTTCTTCCGACGACGGTATTCGCGCGCTTTTTCATTCCTGCACGTTCTACACATACGAACCTTGATTTGTTTGCCACCGCTAGGCACGAGGTTCCATTTCGTGTTCTCTTCGGTGTACTCGTGCCCCTGGGGGCAGTGAGTCTTTGCTTTGCCGAATTGTCCCTGCCTTCCGATGGGATGTTCGACGTGAACAACCGTTTCCATGTGCGCTGGGTTGCAGCACGCCGGTCGCTCACATCTGTGGTGAATGTCGAGCCCGTGCGGGATCGGACCAACGAGCGTCTCGTAGGCATAGCGATGCGCATAGGCCGAGAAGCCGGTGATGTTAAGCCGCCCATATCCCTTGGGGTTGAGGTGCCCATCCCAAATCCAGCACTCGTCCGGCAGCGGGCCGGGCGTTCTGGTTGTGCGATAGGCGAGATATTTTGCATGGTCAGTTATTTTTGCTGGCATTCACCAGTATAGCATAGCTATGTACCTATGCCAGTACCACGATATACAATCATCGCCATTGCAATAAACGGCGGGACGATTGGCACGGGCAGCGGGTTCTGGTTTCCTGGGTCGGCAGGGATGAGCGTGGTGTTGGCGGGAAAGTTGGCCTCCGGCACACCCCACAGA